>Ga0208821_1000613_pt1 | contig 26059 bp, 22 predicted proteins | sample June2015DPH_20_5_FD_184720 | JGI IMG/M metagenome (GOLD analysis project Ga0208821, IMG submission 184720) | Peatland microbial communities from SPRUCE experiment site at the Marcell Experimental Forest, Minnesota, USA - June2015DPH_20_40... | ecosystem: Environmental > Terrestrial > Soil >... | reverse complement strand
GCCGAGACAGTAGGCAACGTTGATGAAGAGGTCGTGCGGCGATACATAAGAGAACAACGTCGGTAATTGTGCCAGATCATGTCAGCAGACCTGAAACCCTGGGCTTTAGCCCAGGGAGTGGTTCATTTCTTGTGATGATCATCGGTGGCGTCGTGGGACTGAAGTTTTCCTCGGGCAGGTAGGGCACCCCGTACTGGGCGCGGGGCGGGAGTGAGCAATTGTTAATTGTCAGAGGTGTCCTGATGTATTCAAAGGGAAGATTCGTATATGAACCCTGTTTTGATTGTTGAGGATGAAAAGGATATTCTTGATCTGGTTGAATATCATCTCAGACAAGCCGGTTTTCCTGTCATCACAGCCTTGGACGGCTCTTCCGGATTAGAAGAAGCCAGAAGGAAACACCCAACCCTCATTATTCTGGATCTGATGCTCCCCGGGATGGATGGAAAGGATGTCTGCCGATCGCTTAAGGCAAATCCGCTCACAAGGTTGATTCCCGTTCTCATGCTCACGGCAAGGGCTGATGAGGTAGATAGAATTATTGGGTTTGAGTTAGGTGCAGATGACTATGTGACCAAACCTTTCAGCCCGAGGGAGTTAGTCTTGAGGGTGAGAGCTATCCTTCGAAGAAGGGAAACGGATCGAGAAGGCGAGAAATTCATCCGGATCGGAGATCTCCTGATCGATGTGGAAGGCCATCGTGTTTCCGTGAACAAAATGCCAATTCAATTGACTTCAACCGAATTCAAACTTCTTGTGGAGCTTGCCTCCAAAAGGGGGCGAGTTCAAACTCGGACGAGCCTTTTGGACAGAGTATGGGGGTACACCTACGAAGGGTACGATCGGACCGTGGATACTCATATTCGCCATTTGCGCGAAAAACTTGGAGAATTGGGCGACTCCATAGAAACACTCAGAGGAGTGGGATACCGATTCCGAGCGGAAAACGAATGAAGCCCTCTCCTCTTTAATCCTCCTGCCTCTTTGACGTGGGAACCTTTCTGATCGACCTCAACTCACCGCTCTGTTAAATATTCACAGAAATTCTATTTGCCCGACATCTTTTTGTAACATTCGGAGGCTATTCTGTCCGTGATGACTGAATGGTTACTGACCGACCTCCACATCCATACCACATGGAGCGATGGGACCATCCCGATAGAAGAAGTGGTAAAGATTTATGGAGAAGCACGCTTTGATGCCATCGCTATCACAGACCATCTGTTTGACACCCAATCCCCAAGAAGTCTCGAACTCTACGATGAAGGAAAGTCGATCAAGGATCTGAAAGGCTATTTCCAAAAGATTGAAGAGGTTTCGCGCTGGGCCCAAGAGACCTACCATCTCTTGGTGATTCCGGGCCTGGAGATCTGTAATTTGCTTGAAGATTACCACATCCTCGGCATTGATTTGAAGGAAGCAGTCGATCCCAACCAGAATGCGGAGGGCGTAATTAACGAGATCCATCGCCAAGGTGGACTTGCTATTGCCTCCCATCCTCATCTGAAGCTCTCTTATTTTATAGAAGATGATAAAGCTTCGATTCGAAACCATCCCCTTCACCTTTGGAAGCATAGGGAAAGATATCTCGATAAACTCGATGCATGGGAGATTGCCAACCGCGAGGATCTCTTCTCAGTTGTAAGCTTAGAGCACCTTCCTTTTGTGGCCAATTCTGATTTCCACGAGCGCCATCATCTCACTTCATGGAAATCACTCATCTTTGCGGAAAAGGATAAGGAGGCCTTGAAGCGATCCATTCTTCAAAGAAAGCTGTCTCTTTTCTTTCTTAACGAGAATGGTTCGAAGGGAAAGCGAGAACAGGCGAGAGTGATCCATGAGGAGACAGGGCGGGTTGAACCGGCGGGAGGCGGAGAGAAAGGAAAGGTATTAATTGTCGATGACGAGAGAGACCTTGTCGCGATGCTGGCTTACAACCTTGGCAAGAGAGGATACCAAATTTCGACCGCCTATAACGGGTTTGAAGCTTGGGAGAAAATCGAGTCAGAAAAACCGGAACTTTTGATCCTCGACCTGATGATGCCGGATCTCGATGGCTGGGAACTCTGCCGTTTGGTCCGCCGGAGTCAAAAAAAGGAGATCAGCGACATAGGAATATTGATGCTCACTGCCAGGGCCATGCCCGAAGACAGAGTTTACGGTCTTGAAATCGGGGCGGACGATTATCTCACGAAGCCATTTTCTCTCAGTGAGCTGGTTCTACGAGTAGAAAAGCTGGCTGCTAAGAGAAAGTCCGTGTATCAGCTAAAAGAGGAGATGGAGTGCCTCCAGTCTTCAGTGCACAGTAAAGAGACGGATCTCAAAAGAGTTGTCCACGATCTGAAAAACCCTCTTCTCTCCATGGGAGCCTCTGCGAAGAGGATGCTCCGGAGGAGCCAAAGCGAAGAAGATTTGAGTATTCTTAGAAACATCTATGACAATAGCGTGCGTTTAACCGGATGGATCGACGATACTCTTTCTCCTGATAAATCTGGGATCGAAGTCAAGAGAGTCGACATCCAACTCATGATTCAGCAAGCCATCCACTTGCTAAAGGAAACGCGTCAGGCGAAGAACATCGAAGTTCACTTTGATCCTTCACCCTCTGCCGCACACATTTTCTGCCATGAACAATTAATCTTTCGGACCATCGAGAACCTTTTGAATAACGCCTTAAAGTATACCCCGAGAGGCGGAAGAATAGATATCACGATAACCCCCTATCTTCAATGGAAAGAGGGAGGTTTTGTCGAGATATCCATTAAAGATACAGGGATAGGAATTTTGGATGATGAAATCGATCGAATTTTTGAGCCTTTCTACAGGGGGAGAAATAATTCTGGACAAGCGGGAGCTGGGTTAGGTCTTTCTTTTGCCAAGCAGACAGTGGAATTGCACGGAGGTAAAATATTGGTTCAAAGCGAGCCTCTCAAAGGGAGCATTTTTTCCATCCTGTTGCCTGTTAAGTCAAGAATCAAATTGACCAAAGTGACGGATAATTGACATTGTTGAGAAATTCTTGAGACGGTCATCGTTTCCCCTTCATAGAAATTTAACATCCCTATCATGAAATCGTGACATCGATTTGTTTGAATAAGGGTAATCCACGGATTAAGGGGGTTCATATGAATTGCCAACGCTCTATGAATTGTCCTCGCTGCGGCAGTACCATGATCTTCAAAAAATTCATTGACTATGGAGGGCATTCTTGGGGGTGGGAATGCTTTTTTTGTAAAGAGATTATCGATCAGGTCTCGGAGGTCCGTCTACCGGCGAAAGAAGATTGGAGAGGGAGGGAGAAACGGAGGAGCGGGGAGGAATGGTGCTGAATCCTGAAAATAGGCTTAGTCTTAAGGTCATTTTGTAACAAGAAATTAACTTGTCCAAAATATTGTCGTAACAATTCCCTGGCAGGATTTATCCGCGTTGATAAGAGATCAGTCATCCCGTTCGCATGAAATCTTCAACAGGTTAGAGGAGGTGATGGGTCGGTTACAAGCTCTGTGATTCATTGTTTCAATCTATTTTAACAAGTGACTTGCGCTTTGAAAATTCAAAAGGAGGAGGAATGAGAGATGCAAGAAAGAAGAAGTAAGATAAGAGGTTGTGTCTATCTTTTTACTATGTTTTTGATCGTGTCCTTAGCTTTTTCGCCCCTCAGGTCTTTTGCTGGGGATATGGAGATCATGGTCGATGAGATGGTTAAACAAGGGGTCATCACCAGAGAACAGGGCGACAAGATGTTGAAAGATATGAAAGAGACGAAAGCCAAGGAACAAGAGAAGGTCGCAGCGGAGCAACCGAAAGCGGGAGGAGAACAGGAGAAGGCCGGCAAAATCGGCGTTAAAAGTTATGTGCCAGGCGAAGGAAGAACATTGACGACCTCCCTGGTGGACCTGACTTTAGGCGGGTTCATCGAAGCCGCAGGAATTTATCGCAGCCGGTTCGAGGGCTCCGATATCAACTCGAGCTGGAACCTAGGCGCTGGGGGTATTCCACTTCGCAATTCACCCGACTACTACATGGATGAATTCCGTGGTACCGCCCGCCAATCGCGTCTCTCTTTGCTGGCCCAAGGGCAGGAAGATTACGCTTCATTAGCGGCCTATTTCGAGCTTGACTTCTTGGGAGGCGGCAGCGGTACCTCGGCAAACTCCAAGGAGAGCAACAGCTATATTCCACGAATTCGTCACCTTTATGCTACCTATGACACTGGCAGCTGGCATTTCTTGGCTGGGCAGGCCTGGAGTCTTCTAACGATGAACAAGGCCGGCATCATGCCTCGTCAAGAGTTGACCCCGCTGACCATTGATGCACAGTACGTTCCGGGTTTTACATGGACCCGCAATCCCCAGTTCCGCGTGGTCAAGGACTTTGACAAAACTGTGTGGGTGGGCCTGTCGGTCGAGAGTCCCCAGGCCTTGATAACGGCAGGGCGCCTGGGAGCGGGTGCGGCCGCAGGTTATACCTTCGCGCTGCTGGGCAAGAGCAACTTCGCGGACACCACTAGCGCCACCAATTCCAACCTTTCCAACGCCGTGTCATTAGATCAATATCCGGATGTTGTGGGTAAGGTGGCAGTGGATCCAGGGTTCGGCCACTATGAGGTGTACGGTCTGGCGCGTTTCTTTACCGATAGAACCTTATTTACTGCGAGCCGCAGCAACAACACCACCGTCGGCTGGGGTGTGGGCGGCGCAGCACTGATACCAGTTGTGCCTAAGCTGATAGACCTCCAAGGCAGCTTCCTCTGGGGCCGCGGCATCGGTCGCTACGGGTCGGCTCAGTTCAACGACGTTGTGGTCAATCCCATCACCGGCAAGCTGGATCCTGTCCCTGAAATTGAGGCGTTGGTTGGCGTGATCGGTCATCCTACCGACCGCCTCGAGCTCTGGGCCTATGGGGGCTTGGAAAAGCAGAGAAGCAAGGATGTCGTCGGGACAACAGGTGGCCTGGGCAATCCGGCCTATGTAAGCATCAACTGCGAACAGGAGGGTGGGATCTGCCCTGGCGGCACTGCTGGCAGCCTTGGCTTTGTTCAGGCTTCTGGCATCCTTCAGGGCACCGCAGGACTATGGTACGATTTCTACAAAGGCAAGTTCGGAAAGATGCGTATCGGCGCTTCCTATTCCTACAGCAAACTCCACATTTTCGATTTACCGAGCGAGAATGAAAATATTGTCATGCTCAGCTTCCGTTATTACTTTTAACTGACCGTCGCTGGCGGTCTATCTCGTGCGGCTGTCTGCTGGCGGATAGATGCTCAAAACAACGAAAATGGCCCTGGAAACCGTAGAGTCCAGGGCCATTTGCTTTATGGTCACAGTCGCAAGCCGGAAAACTCTGTAGATGAATCCGTCCAAGTCGGGAAAAAGGCTATGGCCTTGAACCCTCCGCGCCAAGCTGGAAACCTCCTCCCTTGCGTACCTCATCATCGTTGTCAGAGCACACAACGGTGTGGGCATGACGTGGCGCTTCTTAAGAGGGGAAAAATTCTTGACAAAATGAACGTAGACTCGTTAACATAAGAAGATAAGTGGGGAGGGAGCGTTTGTCTCTGTTAGTGAGTTGCCATGGCAAGACAATTGATGCCGCAGAGAGATCGGGTGGGCGCCTCACTCCTGGCCGCTATCGCATGTAATTCCGAGCTGTTTGGTCCCGCACGCGATGACAACAGAAGACGTCTGGATAAGTGCATCCCGGCCAAACTCAGATTTGAACGAGCGGCTGCTATCTTACGCATGATAGACAGCCCTCAACTACATGAACTTCTTGCTCTATCTCCCTTAAATGAGAACCGAAGAGAAAAGGGGACGGAGAAACTTCTCAGTTTCGCCGGTGAAGAAGTCTAAGAACGGACGGAAGAATTAAGTAAGAATGCTTCCTCTCTTCCATTAAATTGGAGCAGATATAAGGAGGGGTTTTGTATGGTATGGAAAAATCGAAAAGTTAATTTCTGTCATGTGAGCTTTCTCATGGTCTTTGGGATGACGCTTCTCCTTCTGCCTGGATGCAAAAAAGGACAAGGGCGAGAAGGATCTCCTCCACCCGACGTGGAAGTATTGAACGTCATCCAAAAGGATGTCCCGATGTATTCGGAATGGACTGCGTCAACGGATGGCTTTGTTAATGCCACGATTCTCGCACAGGTCCAGGGTTACCTTATTAAGCAGAACTATAAGGAAGGCGATTTCGTCAAGAAGGGGGAGGCCCTCTTCGAGCTTGACCCGCGACCCTTTGAGGCGGTTCTAGAGGAGACCAAAGGGCAACTCGCACAGCAGAAGGCAAGGTGGGAAACCGCCAGGGCCAATCTTGAGCGCATCAAGCCACTCGTGGAACAGAAAGCGATAAGCGAGAAAGACCTCGACGATGCTGTCGGTGCGGAACAGGCAACCCGTGCAACAGTAATGGTAGCACAAGCGGCAGTAGATAAGGCCAAGGTTGATCTGGGTTTCACCAAGATTACTTCTCCCATCGACGGAATAGCAGGCATTGCCAGAGCGCAATTAGGCGACCTCGTGGGCCGTGGATCTATAGAGGGACTAACAACTGTTTCGACCGTGAATCCTATCAAAGTGTACATCCCGATGAGCGAGCAGGAGTATTTGAAGGACATGCACAGTGGTGGGTGTACTCGACCGGTGCCGCTCGAATTAATTCTTGCTGATGGAAGCATCCACCCACAAAAGGGCATGCTTGCCTTCGCCGACCGTCAAGTGGACAGTAGGACTGGCACGATTACGGTCGTTGCGCTTTTTCCTAACCCAGGAAACATCCTTCGGCCTGGGCAATTCGCCCGGGTCCGGGAGCTAACAACCACCAAGAAAGGGGCGCTCCTGGTACCGCAGCGGGCGGTCATGGAACTGCAGGGAAGCTATCAGGTGGCGGTGGTTGGCCCCGACAGCAAAGTCGATATACGGCCGGTGAAAGTGGGTGACCGTGTTGATAACCTCTGGGTGATTGACGAGGGGTTGAAGCCGGGTGAGCGTGTCGTGGCAGAAGGTCTCCAAAAAGTGAAAGAGGGTATGATCGTAAACCCGATACCCTACACGATGCAGGCCCAGGCGAAGCCGGAGCCATCTTCAATATCCAAGGCGGATTCCAAATGCCCAGTCAAATCTGACAAGAGGTAGCCTGATCCATGTCGAAATTCTTTATCAATCGTCCCATCGTCGCCATGGTCATCTCCATCATCTTTGTCGTCATAGGTCTCGTCTCAATGATGCAGTTGCCTGTGGCCCAATTCCCGGAGATCGTCCCGCCTGAGATTCAAATCAATACCATGTATACGGGTGCTGATGCAGAAACCGTCGAGCAATCGGTTGCTACTCCCATGGAGGAACAGATCAGTGGAGTAGATAACATGACCTACATGTATTCGGTGAATGCCAGTAACGGCGTCATGCGGATGTACGTCGATTTCGACGTTAAAACGGACCCGAACACGGACCTCATCTTTACCCAGATGCGCGAGAGCCAGGCGGAGCCCCAGCTTCCAGTTGACGTACGTAATTACGGCGTGACGATGCTGAAGGGGAGAACCGCCCCGCTGATGCTTATTGGACTTTACTCGCCGAAGGGTACGTACGATGCAACGTTTTTGGCGAACTATGCCAATATCAACCTCGTCGACGAACTCCTCCGTTCGCCTGGCATCGCCATGGTTTATATCTATGCCGTGGGCCAATATGCGACCCGTATCTGGGTAAAGCCAGATACCCTGGGTAGGCTCGGGATCACTATTCCCGATATTGTGAACGCCGTGAAGAATCAGAACACGGTCAACCCGGCCGGGCAGATCGGCAGCGAGCCAGTACCTCCAGGTCAGGAATTTACGTATACGGTCCGTGCTCAGGGTCGCCTCGTCTCTTCGGACGACTTCCGCTCTATCGTTCTCCGTGCCAACCCCGACGGCTCCGTCGTCCGGTTGAAGGACGTAGCCCGGATCGAATTGGGCGCCCAGATTTACAATATGCGCAGCCGTATCGATGGCAATCCTGCTGCCCTGATGGCTGTCTATCAGTTGCCCGGTACCAATGCCGTTGCCACAGTCCAGGGTGCTCGAAAAGTGATGGAAGAGGCGCAAAAGCGATTCCCGCCGGACCTTAAATATACGATACCCCTTGACACGACGAGATCCATTAACGAGGGAATCCGCGAGATCGTCAAGACCCTTTTTGCAGCGCTGGCCCTCGTCATCCTCGTCGTCTTTATCTTCCTCCAGGGATGGAGGGCAACGCTCATTCCGGCCCTTGCTGTTCCGGTCTCTCTCATCGGAACCTTTGCCGTTTTTCCGCTGCTGGGGTTTTCGATCAACACCCTGTCGCTTTTCGGCCTGGTGCTGGCCATCGGACTGGTTGTGGACGACGCCATCGTTGTCGTGGAGGCAGTGGAGCGTCACATAGAGGAAGGTTTGTCTCCCAAGGAAGCATCGCTGAAGGCCATGCAGGAAGTTTCAGGGCCGGTCTTAGGCATTGCCCTGATCCTCGCCGCGGTTTTCATCCCCACCATTTTTATTCCGGGTATCACGGGTAGGCTCTATCAGCAGTTTGCGGTAACCATCGCCATCTCTGTTCTCATCTCGGCCTTCAACGCCCTGACCCTCAGCCCAGCACTCTGTGCCCTCCTCCTCAAGCCGGGGAAAGAGACACGGGGCCCTCTGGGCGCCTTTTTCAGTTCTTTCAACCGGATCTTCGGCCGGACCTCCAAGGGCTATGTTAATCTGTGCGGAGCCCTGATTCGTAAAAGTGTCGTGAGCCTTGTTTTTCTCGTTGGAATCACAATCGTTGCAGGTTTGCTCGGCAAAGGAATTCCCACAGGGTTCTTGCCGGAAGAAGACGAGGGTTACTTCTTCATTAACATGACTCTGCCCGATGCTGCATCGCTTCAGCGCACCGACGCGGCCTGCAGAACAGTGGAAGAAATTCTCAAAAACACTCCTGGGGTTGAGCACTACCAGACCGTGATCGGCAACAGTTTATTAAGTCTCTCCCAGAATACTTACAGCGCTTTTTTCTTTGTGACACTGAAAGAGTGGAAGGACCGAACAAAACCGGAAGAACAGGCCGGCGCGATCATCGCAAACCTGAACAACAAGCTGAGCAGACTGCCTCAGGCTGTTGCCTTTGCCTTTCCCCCTCCGGCCATTCAAGGTATTGGCATGGCTGGCGGCGCAACGCTCGTTCTCGAGGATCGAGCAAACAAACCCATCTCTTTCCTGGCGGAGAATGTGAACAAGTTCATCGAGGCCGCTCGCAAGAGACCTGAACTCGCCCGTGTGACAACCACCCTCCTGCCGGCTGTCCCTCAGCTTTTCGTGAACGTGGACCGAGACAAGGTGCTCAAACAGGGCATTGACTTGGGCCAGGTCTACCAGACTCTTCAGGCTTTCATGGGCGGCAACTTCATCAACTATTTTAATCGATTCGGTCGCCAATGGCAGGTCTATGTTGAAGCAGAAGGGCAATACCGCACCAGGGCACAAGATATCCGACAATTCTATGTGCGCAACAACCGAGGGGATCCCGTACCGCTTTCCGCAATAGCAACAATCGAGCAGCGGCCTGGTCCTGAATTCATCATGCGATACAATCTTTATCGCTCGGCTCAGATCAACGCCATCGGCAAGGCCGGCTTCAGCTCGGGCCAGGTGACGAAAGCGCTTGAAGAAGTCTTCCACCAAACGATGCCGCCTGAGATGGGGCTCGGCTACATCGGGATGAGCTACCAGGAAAAGAAAGCGCAGGAAGGAATTCCCGCCGCAGCCATCTTTGGGTTTTCGATTTTCTGTGTGTTTCTCATCCTGGCGGCTCTGTATGAGAGCTGGTCCCTGCCGTTCAGCGTGCTCCTCACTACTCCGGTTGCCGTGTTCGGTGCCTTCGTCGCCATATGGCTGCGCGGCCTGGTGGACAATATTTATGCACAGATCGGTCTCATCGTCCTCATCGGTCTTGCCGCAAAAAATGCCATCCTTATCGTGGAATTTGCGAAGAGGAGACATGAACAGGGGAAACGCCTTGACGAGGCCGCCCTTGAGGGAGCCCGGCTGCGTCTCAGACCTATCCTGATGACGTCCTTTGCCTTCCTCCTCGGAGTGCTCCCCCTTGCCTTCTCCAAAGGCGCGGGTGCGGTGGCGCGACAGACGATGGGCACTGCGGTGATGGGAGGCACGACCGCAGCATCAGTCATCGCGATATTCCTCATTCCTGTGACGTTTTATGTCGTCGGAAAACTCTCCGGTCGCGGTAAAAAAGAGGAACCATCGGAAAAAGATGGAGAAAAAGATTCGTAACGTTATTTCTTTTCTGCTCGTTCTTTCGCTTTTCGGATGCATGGTTGGCCCGAACTACCGTCGGCCCTCCATCGAGACTCCGTCGTCGTGGCGGTTTGAGGAGAAAGAGGCCAGAGAAGTCGCCAACACGAAGTGGTGGGAGCAGTTCGGCGATCCTGTCCTAAATGAACTCATTGAGACCGCGCTCAAAGAGAATAAGGACATCAAGATCGCCGCAGCGAATGTTCAAGATTTCATGGGCCGTTATGTGACCACCCGGGCCCCGCTCTTTCCACAAATTGGTTTCGGTGCAAGCGCAAGTAGGAGCCGGGTTACAGAGAATGCGGCCGCTCCACTCAGCAAAGGTACCATCAATCCTGGAAACAGCTTTCAGATCTTCTTGAATGCCAACTGGGAAATAGACCTTTGGGGCAAACTCAGGCGGGCAACAGAGGCAGCCCGCGCAGACCTTCTGAGCACGGAGGAGGCGCGAAGAGCAGTCATTCTGACGCTCGTTACGTCTGTGGCGAGCGCCTATGTGAATCTTCGCGACCTCGACCTGCAGCTTGAGATCGCAAAGCAAACCACCAAAAGCCGGGAAGGCACCTATAATCTTTTCAAATTGCGCTTCGGGAGAGGTTTGATTTCAGACCTTGAACTGAGCCAGGTCAAATCTGAGTATGAGCGGACCCTCTCTACCATTCCATTTATCGAGAAGACCATAGCCCAGCAGGAAAACGCTTTGAGCGTGCTCCTTGGCAGAAATCCCGGCCCCGTTCCGCGAGGCAAAACGATCGATGAGCTTATCCTTCCGGCCGTTCCTGCAGGCCTGCCATCCGATCTCCTCGTAAACCGTCCCGACATCCGCCAGGTAGAACAAGACCTCATTTCTGCAAATGCAAAGATAGGCGTGGCAAAGTCACTGTATTTCCCGGCGATTTCTCTGACGAGTGCGTTTGGCTATGCGAGCGCGGACCTCTCAAAATTGTTTACCGGGCCTGCAAGGGTGTGGAGCTTGGCCGCCCCGCTCACCGCCCCGATATTCACGGCCGGCGCCATTTCAGGACAGGTCAAATCGAGCAAGGCGGTTCGACAAGGGGTTGTCGTACGGTATGAGCAATCCATCCAGACGGCGTTTCGCGAGGTCGAAGACGCTCTGATTGACCAGAGGAAATCAAGGGAGCAGCTTGAGATTGAGACCCAAGAGGTTGCCACATTACATAACTATGCGCGCGTTGCTCGCTTGCGATTTGACAGCGGCTATACGAGTTACATCGAGGTACTCGACGCAGAGCGCAACCTCTTCAACGCCGAACTCTCCCACGCCGAGACAAAGGGAATTCTTTTCCAGGCGCTGGTGAACCTTTACAAGGCGATGGGAGGAGGCTGGGTAGTAGAAGCAGACCGTATGACAACCGAAAAGGCTTCCAAATCATATTCTCCTCCATCACAATAACGAACCCGAAGATCGCATACAGTTGACCTTTTGTTAAGGCTCTCATTTGGACGAATTCCTGCCTTTTTTCCTTCCATGCACGCCTTGGATTATGCTGTTTTTGCAATCCGGGGGGGTGCATTTCAATAACAAAGATCAATTAGAGGGGGTAAAAAAATTTAACCAAAAAGTTATAGCCCCGTAACACAATTGTAACAAAAAGAAATTAATCTATAACTTGAAAACTCTGAAACAGAGGAGGAGGGACCACCATGATTCATTTGGGAGAAAGCTTGTCAGGCATAAGAATGAAGAAGGTTTTGAGTTTCGTCACAATCCTCTTGGTCTCAGTAGTTTTTGCGGGCGTTGGCCTTGCAAAAGATGTCGAGCTCATAGGAGCGGGGGCTACGTTTCCGTATCCACTCTATTCAAAAATGTTCGACGTTTACGCCGAAAAAAATGGAGTGAAGGTGAACTACCAGGCCATCGGCTCGGGCGGAGGGATAAGGCAGCTGATCAATAAAACGGTGGATTTCGGCGGATCCGACGCAATGATGAGCGACAAGGAAATGGCCGAGGCGCCTGCTCCCATTTTGCATATCCCCACGTGCGCGGGCGCGGTGGTGGTTACTTATAATTTGGCGGGAAACCCCAAATTGAGATTTACACCGGATATCATCGCCGATCTCTTCCTCGGGAAGATAACCCATTGGAACGATCCTCGTATCTCTGCAATCAATCCCGGGATGAAGCTTCCTGATATGAACATCACGGTGGTGCACCGGTCCGACGGCAGCGGCACCACTTTCATCTTCAGTAATTATTTGAGTAAAGTCAGTCATGAATGGAATGAGAAAGTCGGATCCGGCACTTCCCTGAATTGGCCAATCGGTTTGGGAGGGAAGGGCAACCCGGGCGTTGCAGGCTTGGTCCAACAAACACCCGGAAGCGTTGGCTATGTGGAGCTGATCTACGCCCTTGGGAATAAGATGCCCTATGGTATGGTGAAGAACGCGAAGGGCAATTTCATAGATGCCACGATCTCTTCGACAAGTCTGGCGGCAAACACCGAATTGCCCGATGATATGAGGGTTTCTCTCACCAATACGAATGCGGCTGACGGATATCCGATCAGCGGGTTCACCTGGATCTTAGTCTACAAGGAACAAAATTATGGAGAGAAGCCGGAACAAAAAGCGGGAGAGGTCGTGAAGCTGCTCTGGTGGATGACCCATGAAGGACAAAAATACGCAGAGCCTTTGCAATATGCCCCCCTTTCGAAGAGGGCTGTGGAAAAAGCGGAAAGACTGATCAAATCAGTCACGTACGCCGGAAAACCAGTGATGAAATGACGTTATGGCGAAAGGGTGGGATCGGTTCGTGATATGCCTGGAAATGACACAGACGACATATCGGTAGAGCTGCAATATCCGATGGCCTTGTTAAAAGAGTCCGCAACCCCGGACGTTCCAACCAAAATCCATGCGCGGGTGAAGGCCCGGTGGAAATCCGGTTTTTCCGAATCTTCCTTTCGTAAAATACTCTACTTTACCGGCGTCTGCGTGTTGGTTCTGCTGGCGGCGATCTTCTTGTCGCTGGTCATTGCATCTTTCCCCGCCATTCGTCATTTTGGCGTAGGATTTCTTTCTGGATCAACGTGGGATCCCGTAAGAGGGGAATTTGGGGCACTCCCTTTTGTCGTCGGCACACTGATCGTTTCTTTCTTGGCTCTTATCTTTTCGGTCTTCCTCTCCCTGCCCACCTCGATCTTTTTGGGGGAGTATTTCACGCGAGGCGCTACGTGTACTTTTATAAAAAGCATGATCGAGCTTCTCGCAGGGGTTCCCTCGGTCATTTATGGATTTTGTGGACTGTTCCTTCTTACTCCCCTCGTGAGGTCCCTGGAGGTCAAATTGGGAGTCGCGCCTTACGGAGTGGGGATATTGACCGCTGCATTGGTTCTTTCTGTCATGATTATCCCGTACTCCGCCTCGATCGGAAGAGAAGTGATCAACCTCGTCCCTGCTGATCTCAAAGAGGCGGCCTTCTCCCTTGGGGCCACCCGATTCGAAGTGATCCGGAAGGTGATCCTTCCCTATGCCCGGTCGGGAATATTTGCAGGAATTCTCCTCTCCCTGGGGAGGGCACTGGGAGAGACGATGGCAGTCACCATGGTCATCGGTAACTCCAATTTCATACCGACGAGCATTTTCAGCCCGAGCAATAGCCTGGCGAGTGCCATTGCCAATGAATTTACCGAAGCCACAGGGCGTCTTTACCTTTCAAGCCTGATTGAGCTCGGACTCGTGCTCTTCGTGATCACGACCGTGATCAACGTCCTCGGAAAGGTCATCGTCCGGCAGATGGGGGTGGAGGGATGAGATGAGAGAGTTTCCGGTTCGCAAAAGGATTCTGGCGGATAAATTATTCAAAGCGATCATTCTGCTTCTCTCTTTCGCGTGCATCCTCCCCATGTTCTTTATCCTCTTCTTCATCACCAGCAAAGGGATCTCTGTGATCAACTGGAATTTTCTTACGCAGCTTCCGAAGCCGGTAGGGGAAGCCGGGGGCGGAATTTTTAATGCCCTCATAGGAACCCTCATGCTGATTGCCGTCTCAACGCTCCTGTCTGTTCCGATGGGTGTTCTTGCGGGTATCTTTCTATCCGAATACAGAAAAGGGAGACTGGTATACCTCGTCAGGCTATCGATTGAAACACTCCAGGGGATTCCCTCGATTGTGATCGGCATCATCGCCTACGTATGGATCGTTTTGCCAGTGGGTTCTTTCTCGGCCCTATCGGGAGGAGTGGCCCTCGCCATGATGATGTTACCCGTTATTATCACCGTCACAGAGGAGACCCTGAAACTCATTCCAGATTCTTTGAGAGAGGCTTCTCTGGCACTGGGTGTCTCCTATCCGAGGACGATCCTAAAAGTGGTGCTTCTGTCAGGACTGAGCGGCATACTGACAGGGATATTGCTGAGCGTCGCGCGAGTGGCCGGTGAAACGGCGCCTTTGCTTTTTACGGCCTTCGGAAGTCCTTTTATGGGTTTCAATATTCTGAAGCCCGTCAATACTCTTCCCTTAATAATCTTCAACTACGCGACGAGCCCTTATCCAGAATGGCACAGACTTGCCTGGGGAGCCTCTTTTGTCTTGATCGTGTTTGTTTTAGGTATAAACCTTTTCACCAAACTTGTGACAAGAAGATGGAAAGTACAATTTTAAGAATAGAATACTTTAACGCCTTCTACGGCCAAACGACCGTCTTGAAGGACATCAAGCTCTCGATCCCCCAGAACAAAATAACGGCCATCATGGGGCCTTCGGGATGCGGTAAAACAACGCTCATCCGCTGTGTCAACCGGATGCACGAGCTGAATCCAGACGCCAGAGTCTCCGGAAGGATTCTTTTGGACGACGAAGACATCTATGCCAGGGATCCAATTATCGTGCGAAGACAAATCGGGATGGTTTTCCAAAAACCGAATCCATTCCCGACGATGAGCATCTATGAAAATGTCATCGCCGGATATCAGCTAAACGGGATCCATTTGAGCAAAGAGGAGAAGGAAAAGATTGTCACAGAGTCGTTGAGGAAGGCGGCCTTATGGGACGAGGTCAAAGAATCTCTTCACAGAAAAGGGACTTTCCTTTCCGGAGGACAGCAACAGCGACTTTGCATAGCCCGGGCCCTTGCCATGCAGCCTGAGATCCTTCTCCTGGACGAGCCGACCTCGGCCTTGGATCCAAAGGCAACGTCGCATATCGAAGAGTTGGTCGCCGAACTCAAGAATAACGTGACCATTATGCTCGTTACCCACAACATGGCTCAGGCCGCCCGCGTTTCTGACTATACGGCCTTTCTCTACCTGGGTGAGCTCATCGAGTTCGGGGCCACAGGAACCATATTTACCGCTCCGAAGGATAAGAAAACCGAGGACTATCTTACCGGGAAATTTGGCTAGAGAGGAGGCTTTCGTGAAGATGGAGACCCATTTCCGGACTGAGCTGGAAGAGCTGAAGAAAAACCTACTGTCGATGGCCGCCCTCGTGGAAGAAGCGATCCGTGATGCCGTACAATCCCTAGTCAAAAGGGATTCCGACCTTGCCAAGAAGACATTTGAGTTTGAAGAAAGAATTAACAAATTGGAGATTGCCATCGATGAGATGTGTTTGAAGCTTTTGGCCCTGAGACAGCCCATGGCCGCCGACCTTCGGTTCATCACTTCTGCCATGAAGATTACGACGGATCTGGAGCGAATGGGCGACCAGGCGGTCAATATCGCCGAACGGGCGATCTCCCTGAATCAGGAGCCCCCACTCAAACCCTATATCGACATCCCAAGAATGGCTGAGATTACCCAATCGATGGTCAAGGATGTCCTCGACGCTTTTGTAAACCAAGACTCCCAATTGGCTCGTTCCGTTTGCAAGAGGGATGACCTGGTCGATGGGTTGAATGACCAGGTTTTCCGGGAGCTGCTCACCTATATGAATACAGACATGCAGACCATTACAAGGTCGATTCATTTGATGATTGTGTGCCGCTGTCTGGAGCGCATCGGGGATCACGCCACCAATATTGCGGAGGATGTGATCTTTATGCTCGACGCCCGTGTGATCAAGCATCACGCCGATGTTGAAATAGGAAGAGCGGATATTGACCCAAGATAATTTCTTTCTTGAATTTCGAGTCGTCTCTATAACATCTGGAAATTAAATACCCGAAGACATATTGGCAGACGAAGACCTTCCTTCTGTCGACACAGACGTTTAATTATTCATTGATTAAATCCGGATTCCCTTTTATCATTCGAGAGAGCAGCGACAATAGGTATGGTTCAGTGAATCTATGCTGCAAGGATGGAAAATGGCGAAAAAGAGACGCCTTGTCAACGCGTTTTTGTTCGCTGGCTTAATCTTTGGGATCGTTAGGCCGGAATGGGCCTCTCCTTCGGATTTGAAGGAGTTTGTTTTCCCGGAAGTGGCAGGCTGGAAACGGTCGGGGGAAATTCAGACTTTCTCGCCCAAAACTCTTTATGAGTATATCGATGGAGCTGCGGATCTTTATTTGATGTATGATTTTCAGGCATTGAAAGTGGCAGAATACCAAAATGAGAAAAAGAGTTCTGTCACCGTGGATGTCTATTTCCACAAAACCCCTATCCATGCCTTCGGAATCTACAGTCAGGAGCGTCTTCCCGACGCGAACTTCATTAACGTTGGGGCTCAGGCGTATGTTGAAAGCAATGCCCTTAACTTTTTGACCGGTCCCTACTATGTGAAGATAAGCAGCTACAACACCGGAGCAGAAGATCGGGAGATTTTACTGATCTTTGCCAAAAAGGTGGCGGAAGGCTTAGGAGAGAAGGGGTCGCTTCCTTCCATTTTGTCTTGCTTTCCGGAAGAGGGGAAAAAGAAACATTCCGAAAAATTTATCAACCAGAATTTCCTGGGTTATTCGTTTTTACATTCCGCCTTTACTGCGGATTATGAGCTTTCCGGGGCGAAATTCAAACTCTTTGTCATTGAAAGTGACCCCATGGAGTGCAAGGGTATGATGCAAAAGTATCTTCTGCAAACCGGGAGCCCTGCGAAAGAGGTCGTGGAGGGACATTACACATTGCACGACCCTTATCAGGGAGAAATCGACCTTTGCTGGCAAGGTAAATATATTTGGGGTATAGTTAACGCTAGTGAACCTGCTCTCAGATCGAAATACCTGAAACTTTTCGAGGAAGGACTCGAGAAGAATCAGCGAAAGAAGTAGAAACCCCTCACTTTGCTTTTAATACGGAGGCGACCATGAGAAATAAATTGATGGGCAGAAGAGATTTTGTGAAATCGACCCTTGCCGGGATCGGCGGATTATTTTTTCTCCCCAAGATTGGCAGGAAACAAGAGTTGAGGGTTGCCGAAGCAAAGGGGAAGGGGAAGAAATTTGTTTACCGAACCCTTGGCAAGACGGGGATCAAAGCTCCGGTGATCAGCATGGGAGTGATGAATACGGATAACCCGAACCTCGTCCGGGTGGCGCTCGATTCCGGCATGGTCATGCTCGACACCGCCCAAACGTATCAACGAGGCCAAAATGAAGGAATGATTGGAGAGGTGATCAAAGGGCGTCCCAGAGATTCTTATGTCATTGCCACCAAGGCGCGCCTTCCAAACAATCAAACCACCGGTCTTTATACAGAAGAGGCAACCGAAGAGGCTTTTCTAAAGAAAGTAGACAGCAGCCTTAAAAATTTGGGCCTCGACTATGTAGACATTTATTACCATCATAACGTATGGAAAAGAGAATCGGCCCTGTATGAGCCGATTTTGAAGGCATTGGAAAAGGTGAAGAAGGCGGGGAAAGCCCGCTTTGTGGGGATCACCACACACATGAATGAGCCGGAGGTCATTCAGGCAGCCATCGATTCGAAATTCTACGATGTGATTTTGACAGCCTATAATTTTCAACAAAAGCATTACACTGAGGTGCGCAACGCCATTGCCAGAGCAGCGCAGGCTGGCATCGGAATTGTTGGGATGAAAGCCATTCGAGGCGGGTCCAGGCAGAATCCAACTTTAAAGAATCCTGCTGCGGCTCTCAAATGGGTACTTCAGGATCCGAACGTAGGAACCATCGTCCCTGGATTCACGACCTTTGAGGAAATGAATATTGATTTAGCGGTGGCGGAAAATCCTTTGCTCACCGATCCCGAAAAGAAGGATTTAGAGAAAGTGGCCTCTGTTTCGGGACTCTACTGCCAGGGTTGCAGGCAATGTTTGGGACAATGTCCGGAGCATCTGCCCATCCCTGACCTAATGCGCGCCTATATGTACGCTCATGGTTACGGTAATCTCACACATGCTCAAGATCTCGTATTGTCCCTGAATTTACCGACCAGGGTCTGTGAGGATTGTTCTCAGTGCCAGGTGAGATGTTCGATTGGGTTTAACGTTTCAAGGAAGATCCGGGATGTGGTTCGGTTAAGAGAGGTCCCGGCACAGTTTATTGGATAAGAAATCCCTCCCGACCTCCGTTTAGTAAAGGGAGGGGAAATTCAAATCCCCCTTTCGTAAAGGGGGATGAAGGGGGATTTCGAGTTTTCGAAAAAGGAGTGATCTGTGAGTAAACACGGTCAAAAAATGACACGGCGTAAGTTTCTTAAAACCGCTGCCGCGGGTGTCGCACTGGGCCTTGTTGGCAGGCCTTCTTTTTTATTTGCAAAAGAAGAATATGACCTCGCAGTGATTTCGGGTGAACCCGCTGCAGCCACGAGAAAAGCCCTTGAAGCTATTGGAGGTATTTCGCGGTTTGTTAAAAAGGGACAGCGGGTCGTCCTCAAACCCAACATGTCCTTTGCCAGGACTCCTGATCTCAGCGCTACCACTCATCCTCTGGTGGTGGCTACAGTGGCTCAGGCTTGTATGGAAGCAGGGGCCCAGCAAGTCTTGGTTTTGGATCACACGCTGCACCGAGCAGAAATCTGCCTTGAAAGAACAGGGATTCGCGATGCATGTAAGAGCATCTCCGGCGTCCATGTCCTTGCTCTTCAAGAGAGAACATTTTTCCGCGAAGTCAAGGTTCCTAAGGGAAAGGACTTGGAAAGCGTCGAGGTCGTCAAGGAAATTTTGGACGGCTATATCTTGATCAACATTCCGGTGGCTAAATCTCATTCTGCAACAGGGGTTAGTCTCGGCATGAAAGGGCTCATGGGTCTGGTCTGGGACCGAGAGAGCTTCCATTCTCGGTTCAATATCAATCAGGCCATAGCGGATTTGGGAACAGTTATTAAACCTCAGGTCACTATTCTTGACGCCACCCGGGCATTAGTCTCCGGCGGACCGGGTGGCCCTGGTGAGGTAAGGAAACTGAACCTTATTATTGCCGGCACTGATCCGGTTGCCGTGGATTCCTACGGGGTGAGCATCGTTCCATGGTATGGTCAGAACTTCAAGGGGCGACAGGTTGAGCATCTGCTCGCCGCTTACGAAAAGGGTCTTGGGAAGATCGATATCGACCAGCTTAAAGTTTTCAGGGAAAAAGTATGAGGACGATCATCCAGGGCCTCTCTCTTCTCCTTTTTTCCGCGTTTTTCGTATTAGCCACCTACAAACTCCCGAATTGGCTTCCTGCGGACATCTATTTACGTCTTGATCCTCTTTTGGGAATGAACGCCGTTTTCGCGGCGAGAGAAATTATTGGTCGGGCGTTGTGGTCCCTCGCGACCATCGGGGCGACGCTCGTCATCGGCAGGTTTTTCTGCGCCTATGTTTGTCCGATGGGGGCATCGATTGATTTTTTGGACTTTCTTTTTTTTCGAAAGAAAAAACGTTTGGGTCTGAAGACTGAAACCGGCCTTCGAAGATCGAAATATTTTTTGCTTGTCATTTTTATCGTTGCTGCGCTGGTCGGCCTCTCCTTAGCGTTCCTCATGGACCCAATGTCTCTTCTCACGCGCTTTTATACGTTCTTCATTTATCCTCTGGTGCTCACGCTGATCAATCTATCCCTGGATTTGTTTCGTCCCTTGTTTGAAGCCCTCGGATGGGTTGCCGTATCTCACCAGCACTATTTTCAGTCTGTCTATTATATGACCGCGATCACACTCGTGATCTTCGGAGGGATCATCTTTCTTAATCGTATCGTCCCGCGGTTTTGGTGCCGCTACCTTTGTCCATTGGGGGCTTTATTAAGTTTCATCTCTCCTCTTGGACTTTTTAAACGTCGGGTCAGTGAGGATTGCAACGAATGTCTGAAATGCCAGAAGGCCTGTCCCATGGGAGCTATCGCTGAAGATCCAAGAGGAACTCGTCTTCCAGAATGCATTCAATGCCGGACGTGCGCCAAAGTTTGTCCACAGAAAGCGATCACTTTCTCCGCCTCTCTTTCTATAGGTGGAGAATATTCAAAAGTGGATTTTTCCCGGAGGGGATTCCTCTATTCTCTGGCCGGTGGGCTGGGTGTTGGGTTTCTGGCCATGCGGACTCCTTTCGCCTTCAAGCAGGGCAAACATCCACTCATCCGGCCACCCGGGGCCATTCCCGAGACTGAGTTTTTGCGCACCTGCATCCGCTGCGGGGAGTGCATGAAGTCTTGTTTGACAAATACCTTGCAACCCTGTCTTTGGGAGTCTGGATTCTCAGGTCTGTGGACGCCAAAGATGGACCCGCGTTTGGCTCCATGCGATCAGAATTGCAATGTCTGTGGAAGAGTCTGCCCCACACAAGCCATCCGATCACTGCCTTTAGAGGAAAAGACCCACGCCAAAGTGGGTACGTCTGTTTTACGGAAAGAGATGTGCCTGGTCTGGGCTCAGAATAAGATCTGTTTGATCTGTGCTGAAATCTGTCCATATCACGCCATTGTCTTTCGCCCCGTGGAAGGGTACCGGCGCCCAGTTGTCATTGCATCGAAATGCAACGGTTGCGGATTCTGTGAACAGAGATGTCCTGTCCAAGGAGAATCAGCCATCGTCGTTGTGCCGAACGGAGAGATCCGCCTGAAAGACGGGTCGTATATAAAGGAAGCGAAGAAGCTTCAGTTAGAGTTTAAACCCGATCCTGGCGACGATAAATTTATCATAGAGGAGTCCGGATTTAAGGTCGAAGAGAAGAAAGAAAAGAGCACCTTACCAGCCGAAAAACCCCAGCCAAAGAAACCAAAGGGATTTCTGTAAAATACTCCTGTTCGCTTCGGATTCAAGTTACGCAGTAAGTAAGGGATAATGTTGGTGCCTTGTTTGTCAAAATATCCCGCTTCTCTTTCATTAAATTCAATTCGACCCAAAGCGAGTTCCTATTATTTGTCTGTCGATAACCGAGACGGGACTCGCCTCCACCTCATATAGAGAGTGAACTGGCAGTTTCAGAGTTGACCTTCGGTGGTTCACCCAATATTTCCGGACGTAATCGTTGATGCTCATCTCAACGTTGGATTACGGACTTGCAGGTGTACCAAACAGCCCACTTCTTTAACCTTTTCTTTCTGAAAGTTTCGGTTGACCAATTCTCACAGAATTTGTATATTTCGATCAGCAATCATCAGTCAGCAATCAGCAATCGTCAATGAAATGGGTGGCGGTGCGGATATTTCTTCATTTTTCCAGGGGGAGAAATGGGGTCAGAAGGAGGCCCTCAGGAAATGTAGACAGGATAAAAATTCGCCAACGAGCCCCTAGTCGGAATTTTACGCGGCCCGACGAGGCTTCACGACACGATCTATTGTCTCACCTGCGACCAACTCGGCCACGCGGAGATCGTATGCGGTTTGAAGATTAACCCATGACTGTGCATCTGTGCCGAAGTACCGCGCCAGACGTAACGCTGTATCAGCTGTGATGCCGCGGCGCTGTCGCACAATATCATTGATGCGGGCGGGCGTCACGCCCAATGCGTGGGCCAAAGCGGTGGCTGACAGCCCCAGCGGCACCATGTAATCCTCACGCAATATCTCACCCGGATGAATAGGGCGCATACCGTTCTTGATCATGATCACGCCTCCTCAATGGTAATCTACAATCTCAACATCAAAGACATCTCCCGCTGCCCACGTAAAACACACACGCCACTGTTCGTTGATACGGATGCTGTGCTGACCTGCACGGTCTCCTTTCAGTGCCTCCAGACGGTTGCCTGGCGGCGCCCTCAAAAAGTCAAGAGTCGCCGCAGCATTCAACTGAGCCAGCTTCCGCTCAGCCACCTTGCGGACGGCCTGCCAGCGGCGTGGACACCGTCCCTCGAACAGGGCTTGGGTGTCTTTATCACGAAAACTCTTGATCATCAGTTTTATTATATATCGATATCCGATATATTACAAGTCCGATGGTGATTTGATTCCACGACCGCGCCAGTTAGGCTTCTTCCCACAGCCTCTTTCTGAGAGTTTCTGAAAGTTTCGGTTGACCAATTTTTATAAAATCTGTATATTCCACTCACAGGGTGGCGGTGCAGATATCTCTTCGTTTCCAGGGAAGGAAAGCCTGGGATCAGAAAGATACTTTTGTAGAATATAGGCAAATTTGAAGGATAAAGATTTGACCCCATGGTGCCTGGGCCATGCCGTCGTTACGGCATGAAAAGAAGAAAGGGGGAGAAACATGCCTCAAAGGAGATTTACCCGGAGGGACTTCTTAAAGACGACCGGAACCGTTGTCGCGATGAGCGCTCTTGGAGATATGCCGCACACACTTTTTGCCGATGAAGGGAAACTCGTCAAGTTTCCTGAAAAGACAGATTTAATTCTCCATACCTCCAGACCGCCCCAGCTTGAAACCCCGCTTCATTATTTCAAGCAACTCATTACCCCTAACGATGCGCTTTTTGTTAGATGGCATATCGCCAATATCCCGACATCGGTGGATTTACATGAGTGGCGGCTCAAGGTGGGCGGAAATACAAAAAAGGAACTTCACCTTTCCATGGAAGATATAAAAAGGTTTGAGAAGGTCACCTATACAGCGGTGATCCAGTGTTCAGGGAACGGCAGGAGCTTCTCTGAGCCCAGGGTTGCCGGCGGGCAGTGGAAGGATGGTGCTATGGGAAATGTCACCTGGACAGGGGTACGCCTGAAGGATATCCTAAATGCGGCAGGCATCAACGCAGGCTCAGCGGATGTCTCGTTTAACGGACTAGATGAGCCCCCCTTGCCCACTGTTCCTGATTTCGTAAAGAGTCTCCCGATTGACAAGGCAATGGAGGACGACATCATTGTTGCCTATGAAATGAACGGATCGCCTATGCCCCTGTTGAACGGTTTTCCGGCAAGGCTCATTGTCCCCGGTTGGTATGCGACTTACTGGGTGAAGTCCCTAGCCGAAATTACTGTTCTCCCGAAAGCATTCGAAGGGTTCTGGGTGAAGGATGCATACAGGATTCCTGATACCCCTTGCGGCTGCACTCCGCCCGGCTCAGCTCCAAAGAAGACAATCCCCATCACCCGGATGACAACACGGTCCCTCATCATCGAACCTGCTGAGAATGCACGGATACCCAGGAATAAACCTGCGGAGATTATGGGGATAGCATTCTCGGGTGGCTATAGCATCAAGGAAGTGATCGTATCCGTTGATGGCGGCAAGACGTGGAATGAGGCAGAGCTTGGCAAGGACATGGCCAGATATGCATGGATCCAGTGGAAGTATCCCTGGAGGCCTTACAAGCCTCAGAAATACACGCTGATGGCAAAAGCGACAAATAGTGTCGGCGAGTCCCAGCCGTTTGAGGGCCTTTGGAATCCCGGAGGATATCTCTGGAATAAGGTGGAAAAGACGGAAGTGGTGGTTATATAGGAGGACCCTATGAAAAAAACACTCTTGGCGATACCGCTCTTGCTCATTGCGGGGCTTGCTTCCGCTGGCCCTCAGAACTCGATACATTCCATCGTTCTTCCCAACATCCAGACTGAACTGAAGGCGGGTGAGGGCAGAGAAAAGACACAGACGCTTTGCGCCATCTGCCACAGCCTCGATTACATAACCATGCAGCCGAGATTGATGAGGACTCAATGGACTGCAACGGTGAATAAAATGATGAAGTTCGCCGGGGCAGTGATTAATGAAAATGATGCACAGAAGATAATCGGCTATCTTACCATGCAATACGGGAGCAAGAAATAAAAGCAGGGCCCCGAGCCCTCCTTGCGATTATTCTGATACTTATTCTGATCACTCTTGCTGCTTCGATCATGGTTTTATACACGCGCTGGACTGAACGCAAGCCTCCCGGAAATGTCCTGATGAATTACGGCAATATCGAAGCCCACGAAAACACCGCGGGGTTCAAGGTCCACAGTCGTCTTTCTAAAAGCTTCGGTTGACCAATTTTCATAAAATAGATATATTCCAATCGTCGATCATCAATTAACAATCCACACGGTGGCGGTGCAGATATTTCTCCGTTTTCAACAAAAGTACGGGGGTCAGAAAGAAACTTTCGTGGAATATAGGCAAAGTCAAGAGAACGATTTGATACCACCTACCCCTTTCTCAAGATGTGTGTTCCTTCCTGTAACCCTCAAGAGTAGATTTCCATGCCATTACGAAGATAACAATTGATAATCAGCAATTTCCTAAGATAAAAAACAGAGCCATTTTGGGCTCTCCTGAGGTGGCAGGGAGGGCAGAGGTGCTGCGGCGAACCTAAACAAGCAGAAAACTGGAAACCGTAGATACAGCCAAGGGAATTCCTAAGGTAACTTACTATTCCCTAGCCCTAAGATTGCATTGGATAATCAAAAAACGTCATAAATCTCATTGCTGTGAAATTCTATTTTTATAAAAGCCATTTAATATCAGATTGTTATATCAATTAATTGTCCTTGGCATTGAAATTGCTCATATCAGGGCAATAGAAAAAACCCTGATTCATATTTAGCGATAAAGCCAAACCACGAGTAATCGTGGGACGGAAAGCCATGGGTCCCAGATTTATGGAATAGCCAGGTTGCCGAGATCAAATCAAAGGAACCGGGTTACCGTGGCTTCATTCAAAATGGTAATCCGGTTTCTAATATCTATACGAATCATATTTGTGGGTCGAGGTTCTGGTGGTTTGAGTCTTCAGTCAAGTCGCATGGGCTGAGGGTGCTCGCAAGCGTTGACATTGGTTGGGATGCGGGTGCGGCCACAAGACAAGGGAGGCAATAATGGAACAATTAAAACAATTCGTTCTGCGACATTTTGAAAAGATTTTGGTTGTTACTATTCTTATCGTTGCCTTCATTGGTACATACCTCGTTGAAGAAAAGTTTATCATTCTGAACTTTTATTATCTTCCGGTGCTGACGGCAGGGTATTTTCTTGGGCGCCGGATGGGGGTCCTTGCCGCCGTCTTCTCCGTTCTTGCGGTGCTGATCTGCGTCTTGGCCTTTCCCGGACGTTTTCTTGATGGTAAGGAAATACTAACAGGAGTGGCGCAGCTTTCCTCATGGGGGGGGTTTCTCATTTTGGTCAGTTTCACCGTTGGGACTCTGTATGAAAAAAATGAGCAACGGGTCAAAGAATTGAAAGGTGCGTATATCGGTGTCTTGGAAATCCTCTCGAAGTACCTCGAATCGACGGATCGCTACACAAAGGGTCATTCCGTCCGGGTCTCGGAATTGGCGACAGAGATTGCGATCGCCATGGGGTTGCCCCGGGGGGAGGTTGAAAACATCAGGGTCTCGGGTTTGCTGCATGACATTGGAAAAATCGAAATCAGCAGCGAGATCTTAAGCAAGGCTGCCGACTTGAGCACGGAGGAAAAGGAGCTGATGGATTTGCATACGGTGAAGGGCGCCAATATCCTTTCTGCCGTAGGGGGTGTGCTTAAAGAGGTAGTGCCAATTGTGGTCGCTCACCACAAGTATTTTGCCGAAA
>Ga0208821_1000612_pt1 | contig 26070 bp, 20 predicted proteins | sample June2015DPH_20_5_FD_184720 | JGI IMG/M metagenome (GOLD analysis project Ga0208821, IMG submission 184720) | Peatland microbial communities from SPRUCE experiment site at the Marcell Experimental Forest, Minnesota, USA - June2015DPH_20_40... | ecosystem: Environmental > Terrestrial > Soil >... | reverse complement strand
CGTCGAGCTCGTGATGGCCTTCGAAGAGGCCTTCGATATCGAAATCCCCGACGAGGATGCGGAGAAGATTCGCACCGTGTCGGATGCCGTCGACTACATCGGCAAGCACGCGAAGGCGGGCAAGTAATTTGGCAAGTAATTCGACAAGAAGGGTCGTCATTACCGGCATCGGCCTGATCTGCTCCGTGGGCAATACCACCGATGCGGTGTGGCAGGCCCTGCTCGCGGGCAAGAGCGGCGTCGGCCGCATTACCGGGTTCGACGCCTCGGCATTTGCCTGCCAGATCGCCGCCGAGGTCCGCAACTTCGATCCCTTCGATTTCATCGAGAAAAAAGAAGTAAAGAAGATGGGCCGCTTCATCCATTTCGCTATCGCCGCCTCCGATGAAGCGATGAAGATGTCGCGGCTCCAGGTCACGCCCGAAAACGCGGAGAACGTGGGCGTGCATATTGGCTCGGGCATCGGCGGATTCGACGTGATCGAGCGCGAACATACCGCGCTCCTCGAGGGTGGTCCGCGCAAGATCTCGCCTTTCTTCATTCCTGCCGCCATCGTCAACCTCGCCGCCGGGCACGTTTCCATGCGATTCGGCGCCAAGGGCCCGAATGAAGCGACGGCCACGGCCTGCACCACCAGCGCCCACTCCATCGGCGATTCCTTCCGCATTATCCAGCACGGTGATGCCGACGTGATGATTGCCGGAGGCTCCGAAGCCGCCATCACTCCCATGGGCGTCGGCGGATTCGCCGCCATGCGCGCGCTTTCCACGCGCAATGATGACCCCGCCCGCGCCAGTCGTCCCTGGGACAAGGACCGCGACGGCTTCGTGATGGGCGAAGGCGCCGGCATTCTGGTGCTCGAAGAACTCGAGCATGCCCGCCGCCGCGGCGCTCCCATCCTGGCGGAAATCGTTGGCTACGGCATGTCCGCGGATGCGTATCACATGACGCAACCCGCCCCCGAGCATGAAGGCGGTTTCCGCGTCATGCGCAACGCGCTGCGCGACGCAAAACTCGATCCGAGCGTCATCGGCTACGTCAACGCCCACGGCACCTCAACGCCGCTCGGCGACACGCTCGAAGCACACGCCATTCGAAATTTATTTGGAAAGAAAGTCCCGGTCAGTTCCACCAAGTCCATGACCGGCCATCTGCTGGGCGGGGCAGGCGGATTAGAGGCGGGAGTGACGGTGCTGGCGCTGCGCGATCAGATTCTGCCACCAACCATTAACCTCGAGAATCAGGACCCGGGGACCGAGGGCATGGACTTCGTTCCCAACCATGCCCGCAAAACGCAATTCGAATACGCCATGTCGAATTCGTTCGGCTTCGGCGGGACGAACGGCGCCCTGCTCTTCCGCAGATGGTCGGAATAACGTGACGCGCTGACAATGTGCGCACACCCCATCCTGAAAACATGTCGTCAGCCATCAGCCGCTTCGCTACTCGCGAATGTAGAAGCCTGACGCCGTTTACTTCTTGTATTCAAGAATGAGTTGCTGGAAGCGTGGGTCCGACTTGAGCGATGCGAAGTACGGGCTGTTGTCAATGGCGCCGAAATCCGCGAAGCCGCTTTGAAACGCTTTCTGCATGGTGTCGAGCGCCTTACTGCGATCGCCTTTTGCCGCATATGCCGCACCCAGCCAGTAATACGTGACGCCAGAAGGTTTGAAGTTTGTGGCCATTGCCTTCACTGCTTTGTCGTACTCGCCCTTCGCCAGGTACACCTGGCCGACACCCAAGTCTGCGCTGCTTGCGCTTCGATTGATCTGCCGCATTTGCTCGAAGGCCGCGAGCGCCTCGTCGTAGCGTTTTTGCAGCAAGAGCGCACGCCCGAGGTGGTAGTAAGCTGGGTAAAGAGATGTCTGCAGACGAATGGCTTTTCGGGCAGCCGCTTCCGCCCCGATGGCGTCCGGCGGCTGTTGGTAACCGAGCGCCCAGGAAAGTTGGTCGGAGGCATAGCCGCTGTTCGGATCCAGGTCAGCCGCAGTGCGGTATTCGCGCGCGGCGGTCACATAGTCATACCTGTCGGAATAGACGGTGCCCATGGCCACGTGTGCTTCCGAGAGGTTGGGATCAATTGCAAGAGCACGCCGGGCGTAATTTTCGGCTCGTAGCAGGTGTTCCGGGTTGGGTTCCAGATTACGATATATCTGACCTTCCACCCACGCCAACCCAGCGATTGCCGGAGCATAGTCGGGGTCTAAGCGCAGCGCCAGTTCGAAGTTCTTGCGCGCCGTCTCCAAGGACTCGCGCTGGTCAAAGGAGGCCACCAATGCGGATCCACGTAAGTATGCGTCATAAGCCTGCGGATTCTGCGTATATCGTTTCTGGATTGCCTGCTGTTCCTGCGGCGTGAGCTTCAGATTCAGCGACTGCGCAATCTTAAGGGCGGTCTGCTCCTGCAGCGAGAAGACGTCTTTCATCTCGCCGGTAAAATCATCCGCCCAGATCTGGAAACCGCTGTTGGCGTCGATGAGATGGACGTTCACACGTACTTCGTCTCCTGCCTTCCGTACCGAGCCCTCGAGGACATATCGCACACCGAGAGCTTTACCGATTTCTGTTGGACCACCCTTTGCAGCCACGACGGCCGAGTGTGAAGCGATGTTGATCCCCTGGATTTTCGAGAGCTTCGTGGTGATCTCGTCGGTCATGCCGTCACTGAAATAGTTGCTGTCGCGTTCGGCACTGAGATTTTGTAATGGCAGAACGGCGATCGAGGGTCTGCTAGCAATGCTTACGGGACTGGGCGCGGAACGCTCGTGCACCCAGCGGTAGCCGCCGAATCCTAACCCCAACACGATCAACGCCGACGCCAGGCCGAGCAGCATTTTGAAGCGAGGGGCCGTCTGCGGCTTTTTGGAGGCTTCGAAACGAGCGCCCGATTCCGTGTCACGTTTCAACCGTTGCAAATCGGCTCGCATATCGGCGGCGTGCTGGTAGCGCAGATTCCGATCCTTCTCCAGGGCCTTATGGATGATCTCGTCCAGCTTGGGCGGCACGTTGGGATTCAGCCGCACCGCCGACGTGGGAGCCGCGTCCAGAATGGCCTTAAAGATGACTCCCGAGCTTTCCCCACGGAAGGGCAAGTGCCCGGTGGCCATTTCATAGAGGACGGCTCCAAACGAGAACAGGTCGCTTCTGGCGTCCAGTTCTTTCGCACGTACTTGCTCCGGCGACATATAAGCGACGGTGCCGAGCGCGGAACCGGGGCTGGTGAGGTGCTGTTCGTCAATCGTGGCTGTCATCGTGTTCGCGGATGCAACCTGGCTGGAAGAACCGGCTGCGGGCGTGACCTTAGCCAGACCAAAATCCAGAATCTTGGCGTGTCCGCGCTTGGTGACAAAGATATTGGCGGGCTTGATGTCGCGGTGGACGATGCCTTGGGAATGTGCGGCGTCCAAACCCTCAGCAGTCTCAATAGCAAGCGAAAGCACGGTTTCGTTGTCTAACGGTTTGTCCGCAATCAAATGCTTCAGCGTCACGCCGTCCAGAAACTCCATGGCAATGAACGACTGCTCACCGTGTTTGCCGATTTCGTAGATGGTGCAAATATTGGGATGATTCAGAGCTGACGCCGCACGCGCCTCGCGGCGAAAGCGCTCCAGTGCTTGCGGATCTTGCGACAGTTCATTGGGCAGGAATTTGAGGGCGACGAAGCGGCCCAGCTCGGTGTCTTCAGCTTTGTAAACAATACCCATGCCGCCACCGCCGAGCTTCTCGACGATGCGGTAGTGCGAGATGGTCTGGTCGATCACGAGGGGATGTCCCGGCGTTCCGGTCGCTTCATCTTACGGACGCCTCAGCGGACAGTCAACGAATGGCAACTCTGACACGGTTGCGTCGAACCCAGAACACCTGTGTCGCTCGCTAGCGGCTGTAGTGGTCCCACCCGGCATTGCAGCTCGGGCCAAGAGAGATCATTCCGGTTTGTCGGCAAACAGGAAGTAGTCGATTCAGCCCCACGACCTCAGGGCCAGCAGATCAACTGCGAGGTCCTGCAACCCCAAGCAACACTGGTAAGAAAGCGCCTTTGCTCGGAAGTTTTTACTGCAGCCGGAAGCGTTCATTCATCAGCCGCTGCAGGCGCGGGCGGTAGATGAGATCATAGGCGAGTTCTTTATCCGGGAACATGCTCAGAGCGGCGCGGCGGGCATTTGCGGCCATCTCGGCCGCCTCTTCCAGCGTCATGTCGGGATCCTGGCTGATCACCGACATCACCATGCTCATCATTACCTGCAGGCGCCGTAGTCTTCGGGCCTCGTTCATGCGTTCATTGTGTTCGTCGCCTAGTTCGGCCCGTTGAACTTCCATGCTGCCCCCCGCCCTTCTTTTGATGTGGACTGCGGTCCCCGCGTTGCGCCCCAGTCGTTATTGTGCCAGCCCGATTGTGCCAGCCCCATTGTGCCAGCTTTTGCCCGCGAATCAAGCTTCCCTTGGGCGTACACCTTCGTGACCGGCAAAGACAAACTGCAAGACAGGCGTATAGTGACTGCCGTAATCTGTTGACAGGCAGTTTTACGGAGGACGCATGCCAGAGCCGACTAATCTCTCATCTCAACCCGAGCCCAACGAGAAGCTCGTCAAGATTTTCGACACGGAGCAGGAGAATGAAGCTCTGGTCGTGCAGGGCCTGCTCCAATCTGCCGGCATCGAATCGGATTTGAAATCCATTGACGCGGTGCAGGACGCGTTCCCCGGCGTCGGTGGAACGGTCATTCTGGTGCGCGAAGAAGACGCGCCTGAAGCTAAAAGGATTATCGCTTTGCGCCGTAGATTGCCACCGCTCGATGACGAGACCGCCGATGTCAATGGGTGAGAATCAGCGGGTGAGAATCAATGGGTGAGAGGGGCAAGCCCGTCTCCACAGATGTGAGATTAGTGCAGAAGCGGGACGTCTGGAGTCACCGACTTGCCGTCCAGGTAGAAACTGACCGCGCCCTCCTCGTCGGTGCGGTAGGTTTTCACCCCGGCCTGCTGTAGGCGCTCCAGCACTTCGCGCCGGGGATGTCCGTACACATTTCGCGCGCCGACGGAAATGACGGCGTAGCGCGGATGGACGGTCGCGAGCAGAGCGGCAGAAGTTCCGCTGGCGCTTCCATGATGCGCGACCTTCAACAGCATCGCCTCCGGATGCTCTTCGACGACGCGGCGTTCCGCCGGGCGCTCCGCGTCTCCCTCGAGCAATGCGGTCGTCCCGCCGAAGGTCGCGGTAAACACCAGGCAATCGTCGTTCGGACGCATTGACCCGGTGATTTGGTCGCGTCCGGGAGCGAACATGCGGAAATGCGCTCCTCCGTAATCGAATTGATCGCCATCTTTTTTTACGGAGACTTTCATCCCCGCGCTCTGGGCTTGCGCAACGATCGGCGCCAATTGGCCCACCGGCTTGTCGATACTTATCCAAAGTTCGCGCGGGTGGAAATTGGCAATCACCGCGGGCATTCCGCCGAGGTGGTCGGCATGAGGATGCGTGATCACGACCACGTCGAGACGATCGATCCGTCGATTCCAAAGATAAGAGGAGACGACCTGCTCACCGATATCAAAGTCGGAATGCATCCACTGCGGCAGGCCTCCGGCATCAATCAGCAAGGCGCGGCTCTCGGGCGTGACCAGCAGAATGGAATCGCCTTGTCCGACGTCAATGGTCGTCATCTCCATCACGCCGGCGCGAAGGTTAGGGCGAGAGGGGACAAACGCAATCCAGACCGCAACGCCGAACAGCAATACCACGGAAGCAAGAGCGGCCAGGCGAGTGCGACGGATCCGCGCCGCCAGCATGGCGAGCGCCAGCGCGGCGATCGAGGCCAAGATCATCGCGAGCGAGGGCATGGCCACGCGCAAGTCGGCGATCGATCTTCCGAAACTCGGTGTGCCCGCGACCTGGGCGCCGCCGAGAAAGTGCACCGTGCCCGCTATTCCCTCAAGCGCGAGGCCGGAAATCCAAACCGCGGGTTTGGCCAGCGTGGTCGAGATGTACCCCAAGCCGACGGCGGCGGCGGCGGTCGGCATCAGCACCTGGGTTAACGGAATCACGGCCAGGTTGGCTGGCATACCCATGGTGGTCGCGCGATGAAAGTGGTAGGCCATGAGCAGCGCCAGTCCGGCCTGCATCAGCGCCGAGATGAAGAGCAATTCGCCGAAACCAATTGCCACCCGCATGAGAATCGCGGGCAGCGCCAGGCTGAGGCGGTCGCCGATGAATCTCCGCAGCCGCCCTCCGATTAGCCGTAGATCGAGCCGGAACTGCGCTACCTTGGGAGCGACGTGCAAATCGTAGCTGGCAACCGGCAACAGCCGTAGACCCCGCGCGTAGGGCAGCGTTGTCCGCTCCAGAATCGGCGAGCCGATGCCGGCGATGATGAAGACGGCGAGAAACGTCAGTTGAAAACTGGCGCCAAACAGGGCGCGCGGATCGGCGATCAGAACTCCCAGAACCGCAGCGCCAATTGCGTTCATCATGTTGCGGCCGCGATACAGCAGACGCGCGCCTAGATATGTAGCCAGCATCAGCGCCGCGCGCCACACCGGTGGACCGACCCCGACGACAAACGCATACGCGAACGAGACCACGACCGTGGCGATGGCCGCCACTGCGGGATCCACGCGGAACTGGCGCAGCGTCCAAAAAATGGCGAAGGCCAGGATGCTCAGGTTCATTCCGGAGACAACCAGCACGTGATACGTGCCCGAGCGCTGATACTCGGTACGCGTCGCGTTGCGCAGAAATGATTCTTCGCCGAGAACCATGGCGTCCATGAGCGAGGCCTGCGACGCGGGCCACAGTTGGTGAATTTTGGCGATGATGCTCGCATGAACGCGCGTCCGCCAGAGTTGAATCCGGCTGCCGGAAAACCCGGGAAGCCGCTCAATATCCGTTGCCTCCGCCGACCCCAGCACGCTGATGCCGTTGTCGCGCAGATACCCTTCATAATCGAAGGCTCCGGGATTGCTGTAATTGCGCGCCGGATGCAGCTTGGCGGGGATGCGCAGCCGCGTGCCGTAGGTAAGAGCAAATGGAGCGACGGGCGTCTCGCCCGTCCCGTTTGCGCCATCCGCAGCATCGAGGCCGGGCGAGAGCCTGCCCTGAGCTTGCCGAAGGGACGCCCGGCGCTCCACCATCGCAGCGTTCTCATAGATGGACAGCCGCACCCCGGCCCGCACCGGCCAGCTTTCGCCTTGGCTCGCGATCTCTTCCGTCTCCACATCAATGGATTCACGAATCGACCGCGGCCCCGCGGCCCGTGCGTATCCCTCCCGCATCACACGCGCTGTGAGCGTGACGGCACGGCCATCCGCCAGGGTAAGAATCCGAGGGGCATCCGACTGAAGTTCGTCTTGCCGCTGACCGCAAATCTGAATCAGAAAAGCGCCCAGAAGGAACCACGCGCCCAAAGAGAGCGCCTTGGCCAGCCAGGCTCGCTTGGCGAGAAAAAACGATGCCGCGAAAACGAAGGCTACTACCGCGATCACCCACCACGACGGCGGACGCCAGGCGCGCACGCCTGTCCACAGGCCGAGCGAAAATGCCAACGCCGCCCAGAACAACGGCTGCCGCGGCGGCTTGTGGTCGTGCGTCATGGCTTGGTCTCCGGGCTTTGATCTCCGGTAGAGAAATCGGGCCTCGTCGAGCGGCGGGCGCATCTCGGCCAGACTCGGACCAAACGGTCGGAAACAAGCAAGAGGACGAGCGGGGCCCTGGCGTGCGTGTTACTTGCGCCAGGGCCCTCGGCCAACCCACCCGTCTTCCAGGACGAACTGGGCGACGTGAAAGTGGTCAGCGCGCCAGCAGCATCACCGATTCGATGTGAAACGTCTCGGGGAAGAGATCGAATAAGTGTGCTTCCTCGATGTGGTAGCCGGCCGCCAGGAGGGGGACGATATCCCTAGCCAGCGTCGCCGGATCGCACGAAACATATCGGACGCGAGGCGCTCCGAGTTCCACCAGAGAGCGGATCACCGTCTTGCCGGCGCCGGTGCGGGGAGGGTCCAGAACGACCAAGTCAGGCCTTTTTCGCACCGGTCGGCTTCTCAGGTAGTCCTCGGTTCGCGCGCCGACCGCTTTCACGTTCGCAGGCACATTCTGCACAAAGTCGGCATACGATGTCAGTGACGCCTCTACAGCAAAAATGTGATGAAAGTTCCGCGCCAAAGCCAGCGAAAATAGCCCCACTCCGGCATACAGATCGAGGGCGGCGTCCCCGCGAGCATTGCCGGTCACGACTGAAACCAGTTCGTCCACCAGATAACGGTTTACTTGGAAGAAGGCTCCTGCGCTGACCTGATACTCGTGGTTCTTCGTTCGATAGCGAATCGACTTCGCGCCGGATTGCGCGAGCGCTTTTAGGTCCATCGGCGCGTCATCTTCTAATCGTCCCTGCGAAGATTCGTGCTCTGAAGATCGGTGCTCCGAAGATCGTCGCCGCGAAGAGAAAAACGTCACGCCGCTGATTTCCGGCAATTCGCGCTCGATTGCCTCCGCCCAGCGCAGTAGATCGCTCTTGTCAGCCTCGCATCCACAGAATGTCCAAGCCAGCAAACGCTCATCCGCCGCGTCTGCAAATAGCTCAATTTCTTCAACGGCCGCCGGGCAGTTCAATCCGCCGAGTTCAAGCAGACGCGCCATCACGCGATTTAGAAGCGGCGAGATGATCGGACATTCGCCGACCGGGAGAAATTCGTGCGAGCCAAACCGGAAGTACCCCAGCGCAAATCCGGGGTCCCCAGACCGCGCGCTTTTCGCGGGCTGGGGTGGAAATCCGGGGTCCCCAGACCGCGCGCTTTTCGCGGGCTGGGGTGGAAATCCGGGGTCCCCAGAACGGCCGGTTTTGCCGGGCTGGGGTGGAAACTCCGGCGCAGTCTGCACCTGCAGCCGCGTCCGGTTGCGGTAGTTCCAGGGAGGAGAAGCATGCAGGCGAATCTCGGATTGCATCTCTATTTTTGCAATCCGCTGCAGCGTCTCGCGTAGAATTTCAGCTTTGAATTCCAGTTGCCGCTCATAGGGAATGTGCTGGTAATGGCATCCGCCACATTGCCGGAAGTACGGACAGCGCGCTTCGATGCGATCGGGCGACGCTTCAATCAACTGCGTGATCGAGCCGCGCGCGAACCCAGGCTTCTCTTGCCGGATCTCGGCCTCAATCTGTTCGCCCGGCACCACAAACGGCACAAACACCGCCATGCTGCGGCCGTCCGCGCCGGGCGGTGTCCGCGCCAGCCCGTCACCGCCGTAAATCAGTTTTTCGATGGAAAGAAGCATGGGGTTTTACCGGCAGCGCGGGCATTCTCGTAAAACTCACGCCATCAATTTGAACTGTCATCCTGAGCGAAGCGAAGGACCTATGTACTTGACCGCGCCACAATGCATAGGTCTTTCGCTTCGCTCAAGATGACAAGGTGGATTTTATGCCGCAAATTTTTGAGACGCCACGCTAGTGCATGTAGAACAAGCTGAGCCGCGGCACGCCGCACCGCTCCAGCAGCCGTTTACGCACGTACTGCTTGTGCAGCTGTTCAACCTGCGCGGCCGTCATGTTCCTCCGGTAGGGAGCAAGATCCCGATCCGCTTCCGCGCGAACATTTACCAGATCTTCATCCGGAGTCGCCGCCATCAACACCGCGAAGAGCTTTTCCTCGAGCACCGTCAGCCGCCGTTCCAAATCTTCCAGCCGCGGAAGCTTGTCGTTGCCATTGCCATTGCGCTCGATGGCCTCCGCGATCTCACGTAACGAAGCTGCTTCTTCCCGCGCCAGCAGTCCGGTCGCGAATCCCGCGCGCTCCGGCAGCTTCGCTTTTTCGAGCTTCTCGGCATTCCCGCGCAAAAATGCTGCAATCTGCGCCGCTTCAAATCCGGACTCTGGCCGAGTTTTTTCTTCGCTTCTCGCACCTACCGCCGCTTCCTTCATATCTTCCGCCGCAGCCAACACGGCCTGCGAGCAGTAGGCCAGGCTATTCACCTTTTTCGATTTCGAGGGACGCCGATCGTACTTATCAAACGCGTCATCGATCCCGCGAAGTACGGCCTCCAGCGGCACGCCCGCATTTTTCCAAGTCTCAATCAGCGCCCAATCGAGCGTCGAAAGCAGCAGGTGAGTGCCCCGCCGCCGTAAATAGTGCTCTTCGATTTCCGTGAAGTAATTGAAGTAATTTTCCACGATGGTTCAGCGCGATTTAGTTCAGCGCGATTTCGTTCATCGCTATTTAGCTCAGCGCGATTTAGAAGATTTCGGCGAGGGCCACGGTTTCGCATTGGCATCCGGAGGCTTGGCCGGCGCCGGCGATTTTGCCGCTTTCGGGGCGGCTTCGCGGCGGATAAAGGACGACTGGTTCCGATCCCAGATAATGCGCAGCCCCTCGAGGGTGAGAAACTCGTCCACCTCTTTTATGAGGTGTGAAGCGGTGCCAATCAGCGATCCCAGTCCGCCCGTCGCAATCACGCGAGTTTCCGGGCCCAGTTCGTCCAGCAGCCGCTCCAGGATGCCGTCGACCAGGCCGAGATAGCCGTAGTAAAGGCCTGACTGCAAACTGCCCACCGTATTCGATCCAATCACCCGCGCCGGCTTGCGAATCTCCACCCGCGGCAGCCGCGACGTACGCTGAAACAGCGCGTCCGCCGAAATCCCAATCCCCGGACAAATCACGCCGCCTATGTACTCGCCCTTTTTCGAAATGCAGTCGAAGGTCGTCGCCGTGCCAAAGTCCACAATCACGCTGGGGCCGCCATATTTCTCAAACGCCGCCACCGCGTTTACGATGCGATCGGCGCCCACTTCCGCGGGATTGTCGTACAGCACCTGCATGCCCGTCTTCACGCCCGGCTCGATGAACAGCGGCTTGGTGTTGAAATAGCGCTCGCACACCTGGCGCAGCACCGAATCGAGCGGCGGCACCACCGATGAAATCACGATCCCACGCACGGCTGAAACTTCCAGGTTGGCCATCGAGAAAAGATTGCGGAAGATCACTCCGTATTCGTCGACTGTGCGAGTCAGATGCGAACCGACGCGCCAGTTCGCAACCAGCCGCTCGTAACGCACCGCTTCCGTGCCGGTCACATCCTCGCCCGGACGGTGCTCCACCTGCGCAAAGACGCCCAGCACCGTATTCGTATTTCCCACATCGATAACAAGAAGCATAATCAGATCACGTAGGGACAGCCGCCCTCGGCTGTCCACCGGCTCGAAGAGCCGCAATCACTCGCTCAAACTCAAATCAACCTCACCGTCCCACTCACCACCGTCGTCAACCCCTCCGCCGTTCTTACCCGCAAAAATCCACGCTCATCCAATCCCTCGGTAATGCCCGCCAAGCCACCATTTTCCTCGATGCTCACTTTTCTGCCGCGCACCGACGAAGAGCTCTCCTCGAACCGGCGCAGGATCGCATCTCGCGCTCCCGCATCCCCAACCAGGCTCCGATACTCCCGGTCGAGCGATTTTAGCAAAGCGGCGCAGAGCTCAACGCGCGACCACTCGGTGCCCGTCTCGATCCGCAACGAAGTCGCGATTTCGCGCAGCTCAGCAGGGAACTTACCCTGGTTCACGTTGATCCCCACCCCCACCACCAGATGGCGCACCCGCGTGGCCTCGGCATTCATCTCGGTGAGAATGCCGCAGAACTTCTTGCCGCCCAGCAACGCGTCATTCGGCCATTTCAGATCCACCGGAAGCTGCGGCGCAATCTCCGCAACCGCCGCGCGCACCGCCAGCCCCGTAGCCAGCGACAAAATCAGAGCATCCGAAGGCGGCATCGCCGGACGCAGGATCACCGAGCAGTAGATCCCCGCCGATCGCGCCGAATGCCAGGTGTGCGCGCCGCGTCCGCGCCCGGCCAGTTGTTCCTCGGCGAAAAAGACGCTGCCTTCTGGCGCGCCCTCGGCCGCGGATCGCATCGCCTCCGAATTGGTCGAGCCGATTTTGTAATAGTGATGGAGCTGCTTGGCACCGCCCGGGGCGCCGCCTGGGCCACCGCCGAAGATCGTGCCCTTCAACAGCGGCGCCAACATCTCCGGCAACAGCAAGTCTGGAACCGCGCGCAACTGGTAGCCGGTCGCCGGATGTCCAGCGACATCCACACCCAACCCCCGCAGTTGCTGGATCAGCCGCCAAACTTCCGACCGGCTCGTCCCGATCTCTTCCGCAATCTTGGTGCCGCTGGCGACGACGGTAGCATGGCTCATGAGCAGGCGCACGATGCGGCCCAGGCGAACGTCGGTCGCCTTGTGCACGGACGGCAGGCTGCGAGTTTTCGTGGAGGTGGAGATGGAGGGATTATAAACAGTCGTTGGTGTTCGTGTGGGGACGGGCGCCCTCGCCCGTCCAGGCCGAGCTCACCTCGGCAGCCGCCGTACCCTAGGCCGGAGTAACCCTCAGACTCATATCCACCGCTGTCGATGATTGCGTCAGCGCCCCCACGGAGATGAAATCCACGCCCGTCTCGGCATAGGGTCGCACGTTCTCGAGAGTGATTCCGCCCGCGCACTCCAGCGGAATCCGCCGCGGCTGCCGCGAACAAATCTCGACCGCCTTGCGCACATCCTCAACGCTCACATGGTCGAGCAGGATCGCCTCCGCTCCGTGCTCCAGCGCCTGCTGCAGTTCTTCGAGTGACCGCACTTCAATCTCGATCGGCTGCCGGCCACGCCGGTTGCGGATCGCGCGCTCCAGCGCCGGAATCGCGCCCCCGGCCAGCGCAACGTGATTGCTCTTGATCAGCACGCCGTCGGAAAGATCCAGCCGGTGATTCTGCCCGCCACCGCGACGCACCGCGTACTTGTCAATCAGGCGCAGCCCCGGCGCCGTTTTGCGGGTATCGAGAATCCGCACGCGCGTGCCCTCCACCGCATCCACAAACTTGCGGGTGGTGGTCGCGATTCCGGCCATGCGCTGCAGAAAATTCAGGATCACCCGCTCACACGACAGGATCACCCGCGCGTTATGCCGGATCACCGCGATCTGCTGCCCCGGGTGCACGCGGATCCCGTCAAAAATCGACGGATGGCTGGTCACCTCGTAATGCGAAGTGACTGCTCCGTCGAGCGCCGCATAGACGTCGAGAATCCGCGGCACGCATCCGAGGCCGGCCAGAATGCACTCCTGCTTGGCCAGAATCGTCGCCGAAGCGCGCTGGCTGGGATCGATGCAGGCGTAGCTGGTCGCATCGCGCGTCGCCCGATCTTCGTTCAGCGCGTTCTCGATAATCGCGGTAATGCGTCGTGAATTCCAGTCCATAGCTTGCGTAAGGGACAGCCGCCCTCGGCTGTCCATGCGGCTCGAAGAACGGCAGTTTCGCGGAAACGCTGTCGAGCTTCGCTCGACCGGACGGCCGAGGGCGGCCGTCCCTACGTAACCTCCTTCAACTTCGCCAACGTCTTCTCCCGCAGCATCCTCAGTTCTTCCGCCCGCGTCTTCAGCCCCTCCACTACCTTCGCCGGAGCCTTCGCCAGAAACTGCTCGTTGGAAAGCTGGCGCTGCCCGTTGGCGTGTTCTTTCTCAATCTTCTCCAGGTCTTTGGTTAGACGCTCGCGCTCGGCCGCAACGTCAATCTTTTTCTCATAAATCGCATGCACATCGAACCGCGACGTGCTGCGCGCCCCCGCCACTTTCTCAAGCGACGCCTCGACGAACGCAATCGAATCCACACCCGCCAGCCGCTCGATCGCCCCGCGATTCTGTTCGATCATCGCGCGCATCGCCGGCTCATGTGCAAACACCTCGATCGGCACTTTGACCTTGGGCTCAACCTTCAACTCCGCCCGCACATTCCGCACACTGACGATCAAATCCTGCAGCACCGCCATGTTCGTCTCCGCGCCCAGATCAATCTGCTCTTCCTTCGCCGCCGGATACGCCGCTAGCGCAATCGACTTCAGCGGAGGCGCGCCATCGTACATCGCGTGCCAGATTTCTTCCGTGATGAAAGGCATCACGGGATGCAGCAGCCGCAACGACGCCTCGAACAGACTTACCAGATTTGCACACACTACTCGCGCCGGTGCCGTGTTGGCGCCTTCCTCGAAGTTCAGTCGCGGCTTGATCAGCTCTATATACCAGTCGCAGAACTCGCCCCAGAAGAAATCGTAGATGCGATTCGCCGCCTCATCGAAACGATACGTCTCGAGAGACTCGTCCACGTCCTTAGCCGCGCGATTGAACCGCGAAAGAATCCACCGGTCTTCAAGCGTCTGCGTCTGGAACCCGGCAACCCCGCCGCTTGCGTAGAGACGGCCGCCCTCGGCCGTCCCGGGCCGCAGGCCCGCGTCAATCCGATCCACGTTCATGAACATGAAACGCGCCGCGTTCCATATCTTGTTGGCAAAATTCCGATACCCGGCCGTGCGGCTTTCGCTGAACGCGATATCAGTTCCCGGCGCCGCCATCGATGCCAGGGTGAAGCGCGTCGCGTCCGTCCCGTAGTGCTCGATCACCTCGATCGGATCGAGCACGTTGCCCTTCGTCTTCGACATCTTCTGCCGGTCGGCATCGCGCACCAACGCGTGAATATAGACATTGCGAAACGGAACGCTGTCGTTCTTTTTCTCCGACCAGCCGCTCGCCTTCTTCATCGCCGCATCCTGCTTGTGCCCCTCCATGAAATGGCAGCCGAACATGATCATGCGCGCCACCCAGAAGAACAGAATTTCGTATGCCGTGATCAGCAGCGTCGTCGGATAGAACACTTCTAGATCGCGCGTCTTCTCCGGCCAGCCCAAAGTCGTGAACGGCAGCAGGCCCGATGAGAACCAGGTGTCGAGCACGTCCGTATCCTGCTCCAGCTTCGCGCTGCCGCACTTCGGACACTTGGCAGGCGTCTCGCGCGCGACAATCACATTCTGGCAATCAGCGCAGTGCCACACCGGAATCCGGTGTCCCCACCACAGTTGCCGCGAGATCGTCCAGTCGTGGATGTTGTACATCCAGTTCAAATAAATCTGCTTGTAGTTCTCCGGTGTGATCGTGATCTCGTCCGACTCCACCGCCGCAATCGCCTTCTTCGCCAGCGGCTCAATCTTCACGAACCACTGCTCCGACAGTCGCGGCTCGACTACCGTGCCGCACCGGTCGCACTTCCCCAGGGGCACCGTGTAATCCTTCTCGGCGACCAGGAAGCCCTGTTCCTTCAGATCCGCCAGCACCGCTTCGCGCGCCGCGTAACGATCCAGGCCCTTATACGGTCCCGCGTTCTCGTTCATGCGCGCGTGCAGATCCATCACGTCGATCTGCGGCAGGCTGTGCCGCTTCCCTGCCTCGAAATCGTTCGGATCATGGGCCGGTGTGATCTTCACCGCGCCCGTGCCAAACTCCGGCTTCGCAATCTCATCCAGAATGATGGGAATCTCCCGCTTCATCAGCGGCAGCAGCACTTTCTTTCCGTGCAGATGCGTGTAACGCTCATCGGCCGGGTTCACCGCGACCGCGGTATCGCCCAGCATCGTCTCCGGGCGCGTCGTCGCTACGGTGATAAATTCCTTCGTTCCATTTCCAGTTCCAGTTCCAGTTCCAACGACGGGATACCGGATTTCCCAAAGCTTGCCCGCTACCTCTTCGTGCTTCACCTCGAGATCCGAAATCGCCGTCTCGCATCGTGGACACCAGTTCACGATGTACTTCCCGCGATAAATCAATCCCTCTTCATACAGCCGGACGAATACCTCGCGCACCGCGCGCGAAAGGTTCTCGTCCATGGTGAAGTACTCGCGGCCCCAATCGACCGACGCGCCCAGCCGCTTCATCTGGTCGAGAATCGCGCCGCCATACTCGCGCTTCCATTCCCACACGCGCTCCACAAATTTCTCGCGCCCCATCTCGCGCCGCTTCTTGCCTTCTTTCGCGAGCTGGCGCTCGACCATCATCTGCGTCGCGATGCCGGCATGGTCCGTGCCCGGGAGCCAGAGAGTGATAAACCCGCGCATGCGATGCCAGCGAACGAGAATATCCATCTGCGTCTGGTTGAGCATGTGGCCCATGTGCAGCCGCCCCGTCACATTCGGCGGCGGCAACAGCATTGTGAACACCGGACGCGAATCTCCAGGCGCCGGCGTCTCCACGTGAAACAGTTTTTCCTGGACCCAATACTCGGCCCAACGCGCTTCAATCGCGCCCGGTTCGTAAGCTTTCGGCAATTCGTGCGGCATGTTGTGAGTGTAGCTCCAGCGCTCGCGTAGGGACGGCCGCCCCCGGCCGTCCAGGCCGAGCGAAGCTCGGCAGATTTTCCGGCAGAAGGAGGGAATCATTCATCTTACAGGCGTAAGAAAACAGGGGTCAAACGACGAACGGGATAGGAGGTAGAGCGTTTTGAAACTGCCCTCGTTACCAAGTAGTAACACTTTATCCCAGAAAAAAGGGGCCGGGGCCCGCGCGCTAGCGGGTGAGGAGAGCGTGGCGTTCGGGCGTAGGGCGAGAGTGGGGGAGGGCGGACTGGGCTCCCAGCGCGGATTCCCCGGCGTGGTGGCGGGAACCGGGGGCGCTAGGCTTAGCGGGGCATGAGTCGGCGCGGAGATGGACCACGCTCGATTCGGAGAAGTTCCGATGATTGCGATAGACCGAACCATCCACCCCTCCCTCTGGTCTCAGATGGGCGGATTGCCGGGTCGACCAAAAAGTTGTACGCTGCCCGCATGAGTAGTCAGGCCGAGGACGTTAACAATGAAGCTGCGGAATTGCGATTGGAGGTTGCGGCTCTGAAGGCACAGCTGGAGGAATCCACAAAAAGCACAACGAAATACCTCCAAAACGTCGCCCACCAACTGACCGCACCGCTCAACGCAATCAAATGGTCCATTGAAGCTCTCAAAGATAAAACGGTTCCCCTTGAGCGAAAGAGCAAGCTGTTGAGTTCCATCTACTCGCAGGGGACGATCCTAGTACATTTGATCAAGAATTTCAGCTTGATGTCTAACCTTGAGGCGGACCATGAGTTAGGTCAATTTCGAGAAAAACCCGAACGCGTTGATCCGCTTCGATTAGCAATTAACCTAGCGAACGATTTTCAGCCTCAGGCGTTTGAGGGAGCAAAACACATAAACGTAGACGAAGGGACGTTTCAGGAAGTCTTCGGCGAACAGCGCCTCTTGGTGGTTAAGAATCTCATTGCCCAGGCACTCTCCAATCTCTTGGAGAATGCCGTGAAATACTCAAACCTTCAGACCTCGATTGCGGTAGAGGCTGTGGAGATGAGAATCCCGAAGCTGGGCGACGGGACATGGACGGGAATCTCTGTTCAAAGCGTTGGGCTGCCAATATTGCCAGAGGAATTCAAGAAACTGACTGATCGCGGGTTTCGCGGCGTCGCAGCGAGGCAAAAGATTCCGGCGGGCACGGGGATCGGCCTATATCTAGCTGAGCGGGTAATGGATATGCATCAGGGTCAACTGTACGGCCGCGTGGACGGAAGCACTACTACATTTATGCTGCTATTCCCTGAGGCAAGAATCAAGTGAGCAGCCCGAATCTGAAGGTACTTCTGGTGGACGACGAACCAAGCCAGCCCCTTGCCCTGTCCTTGGAGTCAAGGGGTTTCGATTGCATCATCGCTACCGACATGAGCTCTGCGGTTACCGCGTTGGAAAAGAATGACATCGCGGCGCTCGTGACAGACGTCATGATGCCGCCGGGGCAAAGATTTGGGAGAATCGATTCCTCAGAGGCTGGCATCCACCTCATCACCTATGTGAAGAAGAACTGGCCTAGGCTCCCCATAGTTTGTCTTTCCGTTATCGGCGATCAGGTCAAGATCAAGCTACTGACGGATCGAGGGGTCCGGTATCTCCGCAAGGGTGAGACACCGTTATCCACGGCTGTAGAGGTGGTCGCCGCAGTGGCTACAGGAACACGTGTGCAAGTGGGAACCAATGAAGATTCTAATCGTCGAAGACGATAACTTCTACGCTCAACACATATCGGAATTACTGCAAGACGGAGACGTAGAAACAACTCAAGCCCAGTCAGCGGAAGAAGCAGTAGCCGCTGACGCGATGGGCTACGAGGCGGCCATCGTCGACGTAATGCTTCCCAACGACCCAGAGGCTTCAGGAATCAGCGTCGAGGAAAGCAGGGGAGGATTTTCTACCGGGGTGGCTGTTGCGCGGCGTCTCTTGCAGAAAAATCCGAAGTTGAAGATTATCCTACTGTCCTCCGTCGCTAACGATGAGGCCGAGAAATGGGCTGAGTCAAAGTCGGTCCCGTTTGTGCTCAAGAGCGGCACCCGTCGGGCCTTGGTTAGGGTGCTCAATGGCCTTGGTCTCCTCGGAGCAAAGCAATCGCCTTTGGCCTTCATCGTCCACGGGCATGACGAAACGGCGCTGCTGGAGCTAAAAAATTACATCCAAAATACTTTGAAGTGGCGAGAGCCGACTGTTCTGAGGGAGCAGCCCAGCTGTGGTAAGACCCTCATCGAAAAGTTTGAGCAGCACGCCCACAGGGTGGATTGTGTGTTCGTTCTTCTCACACCGGACGATACGGCTGTTTCGAGTGGCACTAATGATGAGAAGAGGCGTTCACGGCAGAACGTAATTTTTGAGTTGGGATTCTTCTACGGCGCACTGGAGCGACGATCCGGACGTATTTTTCTTCTGCACAAGGGACCGCTTGAACTGCCGTCCGACATCTCTGGCGTCGTTTGGATAGACATCAGTAAAGGCATAGACGCGGCTGGCGAGACCATAAGGAAGGAAGTTGGGACATTAGTTGAACGCTAGTTCGGTAGCGGGGTGCACCGTCCCATGGCTGTCTGATTGTCACTATCTGGTGTATATCGTCAAAACCTTGACACCGTCCTGCGCGGACTCGGCTACTCTCCAGAGTGTCGCGTCTAGGCAGGTTTTCGTACGATGGCCGCGAGCAGTTCTCGGTTCTTGGGATGCGGTCTGCTGCGTCCTGCGCGCAGGTCGATGAGAGCCCTGCGCGAAAGTATTCCGTGACAGGCTTCAACCAGACGCGACAGCGGGGCGTTCTTCAGTGCGGGGAGAATCTTCGTCTGCCATTCATCCCGTCGCGGGTCGGGGTATTCCGTGTAGACACTCTCCTCTGAGTGTCTCAAACCTGATTCCACTTCTTCCAGGCTGTTGGACTCCTTCCCGATGGGCTTGATTTGCTCAATCCGAACATGGCGGCGCTGCAACAGGCCAATCGTTTGCTTATCACACACTTTTCCCCGAGAATCGGCGCACTTCGACTCCGGATGGTATTCGTACTCAAGCAGAACGTCGCCGTAAGTCTTCACGCGCGCGGTTTGTCGGTTGCCATGAGGCCCTACGGTCGTGATTCGATATTCTTTTCCCGAGTACTGATCAATCCAGCTTTTCTTGAGCCATTGTCGCGGATCTTTTTCATAGGGAGAGATCAGGTGAAAGCGTGCTGGATCGACTCCCGGAGGATGGCCGAACGGCCTGATATGACATGCCAATAAGAAGTTAAAAGGTTTGATTTTATCCGCGTACTGCTTACCCTCATTGAGTTTCGCCAAAGGCTTCATAACCGCAGGGCTGCTGACCGTGACCTGTCCGACCGCTGGCGAGGATTCGATGCCTAGAGCGGTTGCGGGCAAGCCGAGGGCCCTGCGAATGATGCTCAGCCATGCTTGCGCGATCCATTCGCGATCCTCGCTCTCGGGATCGGTTGGATTCAGGAGATGACCGAGGCCGTGCTCGGACCATCGGTCATCCTTGTTGTTTGGACCTTTTCGTAGCAGGACTGGATTACAGTGCTCATCACGCAGAAACAGCGCGTAGCGCTTCGCGGAAATCGCCAGACAGTAGAGCTGCCGTAGGGCCTCCGTCTTCCGATCGCGATTATCATCCTCGATTTTCAGAATGGAACCTGGAACCGCGTCGCGATTGTAGGGATTGAGATCTGCAAATCGCCTCGATATCTCGTCTACCTGTTTCCACGACAAAGCCTTGACCAATCCGCGCTTACCTCCGGGGCATGGGATCATTCCTCCACGCTCGGTCGCGACAATCGCCATGGAATCGGTGTCCTCCATCGCGTACGTCCCCCCTTGCTCAGTTACACAACGCTCCAGAAGGGCCAGCATTAGGCGGGCCGCTCCCGTAATCAGGGACGCCAGCGGAGGAAAGCAATATTCTCCAGGCTCGTCGGGGTGGGCAACGCGGCACTTGTACGGCTCCGCATCAATGCCGTGGCAAATGACCTGAGTCTTGTGGTCGGATTCCAGGCGGTGCATCTCCGCATAAATGCCGTAGCTCGCGGCATTGGCGAGAACTTTGAGGAATTTGTCAAGTCGTTCCCTTTCGATATCTGAGATGTTGGTAAACCTGGGCAAGCGTTTCCGTTCCTCGATAACCACCCTGAAAAAGTCTTGCTTTCCCGGATCAACGTCGATCTGGCCGCGTAGCTTGGTTGATTTGAGTCCACGGAGTTTTCCGCGCGGCTCAATGCGAAACGCGTCAACAATTTTCGGAATTCGCCCGTCGTTAAGAAGTACGGACGCGACTACGTCCGGCAGTGAAAACCATAGCGCGTCATTGGGGTTGTCGTTACAGGCGTAGAGGTGATTTACCGCTACCTGCCAATCGTTGCTCTGGATACTGTACCTACCCCGAGAAGGGAGAATGTCGCCGTCCGGGATGATTCGAACGAACGCGGTCAACCGTTTCCAGATTGCAGGATTGAACATATCGTCGGCTGTCAGCTGGCGAAGAAGTATCTCGATCTCTTCTCGGCAGTTCTCAATGACGCCAATTTTGCGAGCGGTGACGAAGCTCCACAGATCCATGAGGCTATTCACGGTGGGATACATCGAAAGAAAATCCGTGTAAACGACTGGCACGGCAACTTTGCGGATATGCGCGCTCGTTCGACCGCCGAAAAACGCTGATTGCGCGTATCCGAGGTAACGTTTGGGGAAGTCCGGCTGGCGTTCCAGAATTGGGTGAATCCCCATCGCCCTCAAATACGCTTTGCCGATTGAAGCGGGCGAGTATGCCTTTGACGCCTGAAGGTCTATCGGGTGCTTGTTGTACTCTTCGAGAAGTTTAACCGCCAACTCAGAGGTTGCCAGAACGTCGCGCCGGTTGTAGCCGATGTATTTGTCGGTAACGATGCCATGTCGTTTTACGGTTTGCTTTCCATGCTCAACTCCGAAGTCGTCACATGCCCGCTCCAGCGTATAGCTTCTATCGGTGAGCGCAAACGCCAGCGTGCGCAAGTCCAGGAAGTGACCACGAAAAATGAACCCTTTCTCCGATTTCCCGGTTGTGGAGCCTTCCGGAATCAGGTCGGAGTAGTCAGGCTCTCTTCTCCCTGTAAAGCCTTTCAGAGCACGCTTGCTGTCGATGTGTTTAATGCAAATGCTGGGTCGGAACCGACTACTTTGTTCGCTCCCATCTTTAGGGTAGGACCACAGGTCGAGCGAGAAGCCACCGGCAAACCGTTTCCGCGCATTCGTGAAATCGTAGGCAACCCGTGATATATCGAATGGGAAGTTGAACGCGGCGAGCAGGAAGCGCCCTTTGTAGGCGGCGCGGAATAGTTTTTCTACGAACAGGTGGCGGGTCAGTAAGGATACGTCGTGAGCACCCTCAGTCGGTACCACTGCTCTGGGTATCGCAACATAGACTTCAAGAATCCGCCGGTCCTTGGCAGGCAGAGTGGGACCGTAGAACAGATTTTCCTTCACCAACTGCCCAGCTGCGATCAATCGGTAGCTTCCAAAGGTCAGACGCTGAGTCTGATCCGTTCGTGTCTCGGTATCGAACACGAACATCGTGTCCGGAAGCTTCCATTTCCGCCGCGATTTCTCGAAGTCGGGTTGCGCCTTCTTGGTATCAGGATAAACGCGAACGGCGAGAACTAAAGGCGTGGGTTCACGATGGGACATTCCAGAATTCATGGCGACCCACTAATTGTGATCCTGATCTCGTTGCCCGAAAGGTGGTTACTTGGGTTCGCGATGCGATGCTGGTTTGGACTTTGGTGCAAACTTCTCCAGCTCGGTGCCGATCCACCATTTCGACCCAAGTCTGTCCTTTAAGAAAGCGCTGAGCGACTCAAGCATCTCCGGAATCCAGCCCAAGAACTTCTTAATGAGGTAATAGAGATAGTCGATCACTCCGCGAACGCATGCAGCAGCTGCCAAAACAGGGCAGCCGTCCGGATTCTCTCGCGTCTCCTTCGGCCAGTCGTACTGGGCAACGTTCAGTTCTGCGCAGTGATCGTTTACCGGTGCCGGTATGGTTGCTGGGTTATTGGCTTTGGCAGCGACGTGATGGTTATCGACGGTAGTCTTTCCCTCTTTCTTCCTCTGACAGGCATAGCATGTGGTGGGGTCACTATTTGGAATAAGAGCTCGTGGTCGCCGTTCGCCGCACGCACATTTCCTGTCGCCGACCCGCCGCGCAGCAATGGCCCCACGGATATATACAGCCTCAGGGTCGCGAGGTGGTAGTTCCTTGGACATTCACGCAGCCTTCGCGTACAGCGATTCAAACGACAGAACACCTGCAGAACCCTGCCTCTCAAGTTCGGTAAGGTCTTTGATAAGTCGAACTCTTTTTCCATTCGCGTCAACAATCGTTTTACGGCGAATCTTCCGCAGGGCCGATGCGTCTCCGGTTTCGAGGTACTTCTGAACGGCAACCCAATATCCCGCAATCAGGCTGGCTTGATGTGAATCGCGGACTGCAACTTCACGCAGTCCGTCGCTAGTGGGCATGACCAAAACACGCAAGAGATTGTCAGCAGGCTTGGCTGAATATCGCCCGTTGGCGCGTTTCGTTAGAGCCGGTTTACCCCACCGAACGACCGTGCGCGGGTCGAGGCCAAATTCTCGGGAAGCTTCCGGCAGAGAAACACCCTCCGCTCTCATTTTCGAAATGACGTGAATTACCCGGTTCCACTGGTCCTGTGACCGCTTAGATTGTGCAAAGTATTGTTCGGCGGTTCGCGGTCTACGATTTGTTTGGCGTCGGCTTGATCGAGCGCCAAGTCTTCTGGTTTTTTTTGCGTACCCTTTTTGACTTTTCATTTTCCTCTTCCTGCCTTTCGCGATTCGAAATGCAGTGATGCACGCGGCGTGCCAAGAAAACCATGTAAGCGATTGATAAAAAGCATGTTGTATGATTTACTGGCGGTACAATAGTCATTTGTATCTGTATTGTGGGTAAAGAACACACAATGGTAATCTATTCCTGGCGTAGTATTTCTAATACACTGTATTTAAAGCTACCTTATACGAGTGCGCGATGAGAACTTCTTGCGCATAAGGAGGAAATGATTGCCCACGAAGCGACCGCCAGGCCGTCCGACACCCGACGATGACGAACTGGAATTGACGCGTAACGACCTTGTTCATCTGCTCTCCGTTTGGTGGGCAGACATCGCATGGCAGCTCAGAATAGCTTCCACCCGCGAGGAAGTTAGGAAAGCATTGGAGCCACTAATCGGGCGGGGACAAGATCACTTGATTTCCCACTTTGTGAGATTCAGTGCGGTGACAACAAACGGTAAGGAGGTTCGTGCAACAAGAAGGGCATACGTCAAGGCCAATGCTCACACGATGGAGACTGACAAGAAGCATGAAGAAATATTTCAGCTCCATGCCCAGATCAGGGCGGCAATGCTGGAGGCTGACCCAGACGAACTGAAGGTCTTTCAGACTGATTTCGCAAAGTACGAAACGGAGCTAAGGTCGACAGCAGAAAAGTTGAATTCCGCAAAAATGCGGGAGGAGACACTGAAAGATAGACTAGAAGCCCTGGAGGCGAGTTTCGCGCAGGAGGAACTGGCTGAGATCATCCGCGAGAATCGATGTGCGCGCAATCCTCTAAGAATCGCCAATGCGATGGCCGGTCTCCCGGTTCTGTGTGCGCGCGTGTCGTATGAACGATGCTCTAAGATTAAATGTCCTGTATGGCCGCGTTTTGAATTTCGTGTGATCAAATTCATCGAGTCCACATGGAATCGCCGCCACCGGTATTCCGAGCTCTCAACGGTGGCGTTGTTCGATCAGGAAATCAAAAGACTCTCAAAGACGATCCGACGTGAGGAACTTCCCGAATCCATCGCGCAGTCAATAGAGTGGAAGCGAATCGAAAACCCCTTGCGATCGCATCTTGGAAAGTACCGGAGATATCTCCGGCTTGCCATCGAGAAAAGTCTGGGTACACCTGATGTCGATCAAACCCGAATCCCGTTCCTCATTGCTTCCAATTTCACAATGATTCTGGGCGAATCGCGCACACCCTTGACCCTGGCTCTGGCTGAAAGGGAAAGAATCGACAACTAGATTTCCGCCTCTCCCAAAGTTGATAGAGTCTTTGTATGTCATTGATATATAATGAGATAATAGAAGAACGGGCCTGCCGACTGTAGCGAGCAGCCGACAGGCCCTAACCACCATCGGAGGAGTGCTCCAAATGGCAGCTGCGAAGAACGTATACCAACTCCCACAATCCTACAATTCACTGACACCCCGCCACGGCGTCGTGACGCTTTTCGGCTATGGCATCCAGGCCCGCGTAGATCGCGGTCACCTGCTGGTTGAGGATGGGATCGGCTCTGTGCGCCGTCATGCCCGTTTTCCGCGTGTTGGGCACGGCCTTCGCCGCTTGGTCGTGATCGGCTCGGAGGGGATGGTCTCGCTTGCCGCGCTCCGCTGGCTGGCGGACCAAAAAGCGGCTTTCGTCATGCTGGAACGCGACGGCTCGGTACTTGCAACAACCGGACCCGTGCGCCCGTCCGACGCCCGACTTCGCCGCGCTCAAGCTCTGGCGAGCCAATCGGGAACCGCTCTCCGGATCGCACGTGAGCTGATCGACAAGAAACTGGTGGGGCAAGAGCGAGTGGTGCGTCACAAGCTGCTTGCAACTGAGACCGCCGACACGATAGCCCGCTACCGTGCGGAGTTGCCGAGGGCAGACTCGCCGGAAAGTATTCGCCTGATCGAGTCACAAGCCGCTGGCGTTTACTGGGCTGCATGGCGAACGTTGCCTATCAATTTCCCAAGAAAAGACGAGCCACGGGTGCCAGCTCACTGGTGCGTTTTTGGCACACGGGTTTCGCCTCTAACCGGTTCCCCACGCCTCGCGGTTAACCCTCCCAACGCTATCCTTAATTACCTTTATGCGGTCTTGGAAAGTGAATCCCGGCTAGCCGCTGCCGCTCTCGGCCTTGATCCCGGTATCGGCGTTTTACACCTGGATACACCGGCTCGCGACAGTCTCGCCTGCGATCTCATGGAAGCCGTCCGCCCACAGGTTGACGCGTTCTTGCTCGATTGGATAACGCGCGAACCGCTCAAGCGCGAATGGTTTTTCGAGCAACGCAATGGCAATTGTCGATTGATGGCATCGCTTGCGGCTAAGCTGTCTGAAACCGCTCCGACTTGGGGCCGTGCGGTCGCCCCTATTGCTGAGTGGGTTGCTGGGACACTATGGTCACGAGGGCGGAAATCAACCTGCGATGTCGCACTACCCACCCGCTTAACACAGCGTCGCAAACGCGAGTCAAAAGGTGGGCCGCCGCTGCCATCGCCAATTTCACCACCACGCCGAGAGAATCTCTGTCGCGGGTGCGGGAAAGCCATCCAAGTTGGACGTATTAACTGTGCCGATTGTGCCGTGGGCGGGGCCACGGAACGACTGGTTAATGCTGCGAGATTCGGCCGTGTGGCTGCACGCAGCCCTGAAGCTCGTGCCAAACATGTGGCTTCCCGTCGACGGCACGCAGAGGCATGCTCGGAATGGGACCCATCGACACAACCAGCCTGGCTTACGAGCGAAGTGTTCTCGCAACAAATCCAGCCGCTGCTAGCGAGCATTCCAGCATCTGCGATTCGATCGCGGATCGGCGTTTCCCGGTGGTACGCGGGCCGGATTCGCGAGGGCTACCGCCCTCATCCACGGCACTGGCTGGCGTTAGCCGAGTTGGTCGGGGTCGTACCGGGGGTGCCGAATCGCCCAAATTAACCACAACCCGGTCAATGAGTTCTATAAAAAGGGATGTCAAGAAAAAAGTTCTGCCTCGACCGGAGGCGAGATTTCTTTCTCGAGATCCAGCCCACTGAAGTTTCGCTTCTCTGGAGAAGCTTGGGCGATTGCCCATGCTC
>Ga0208821_1000608_pt1 | contig 26402 bp, 24 predicted proteins | sample June2015DPH_20_5_FD_184720 | JGI IMG/M metagenome (GOLD analysis project Ga0208821, IMG submission 184720) | Peatland microbial communities from SPRUCE experiment site at the Marcell Experimental Forest, Minnesota, USA - June2015DPH_20_40... | ecosystem: Environmental > Terrestrial > Soil >... | reverse complement strand
GCCGCCACCACTTCACTCGCGTGCTTGGCAAACTCTGGGGAAAGAAAGCGAGTGTCGTAACCCACCACGAGGCCCTTTGCCGGGTCACCCTCCTCGCGGATGTACTGCGCGATGGCTTCGGCGACGCGTTGCACGTTGGCAAAGGTAAAATCTTCCGCGATTACACCGCGCCATCCATCGGTGCCGAACTTAATCTTATCCAGCATATGCTATAACAGATCGTGCCGACCCAGCCGATCAAGTTCCTGGACTGCTTTTGCAACCTCCTGAGACCGCTCACGCGCGCAGACCAGCAACGCGTCAGCGGTCTCGACGACGATCAGGTCTTGTACCCCAACCGTAACCACATACTTCTTTGGCGAAACCACCATATTGCCATGCGAATCAAGGCTCAAGCTGGCGCTGGGCCGGACGTTCTTCTCCGAGTCCTGATTGCCCAGCTCGTACACGACGGCCCAACTACCCACGTCGTTCCATCCGATGTCAGCGGGCAGCGCATAAATACTCGAGATTTTCTCCATGAGCGCGTAGTCAATGGATATCTTCTGGAACTTGGGGAAAAGCTGGCGAAAAGCGCGCGCCCGGACTCCGCCTGCCTCAGCGATTTGCCTCAACTGACTCGCCATTTCTGGCTGGAAGCGCTGGAAGTTCTCAATCAACGTCGAAGCTTTCCAGATAAACATACCGCCGTTCCAGAGATACCGTCCCGAAGATACGTAGCGACGCGCGACAGCAAGAGTCGGTTTTTCTGTGAAGTTCTCCACCTGGAACACTTCCTGCCCCGCCACTTTCCCTTCGCGCCCGCCCAGGCGAACATATCCGAAGCCGGTATCGGGTCGCGTGGGCTCCAGCCCCAGAACCACGGAACGCCCAGCCGTAGAAGCCACTCGACACGCCGCACCCAGGACCTGCCGGAAAACCACCGGCTTAGCGATGATCTGATCGGAGGGCAACACCACCATGAGCCCTTCGGGGTCACGCTGGGCGATTTCATGTGCGGCGACTCCCAGTGTGGGGGCGGTATTGCGCGATGCCGGCTCGCCCACAATCTGATGGGAAGGAATACGCGGCAGAAGCTGGCGAACCTTTCTCAATATCACCGCGCTGGTGAAGATGTAGATGTGGCCTAACGGGATAACAGGCTGGATGCGCGCTACGGTTTGTTCCAGCAACGAGTCGTGGCCGAACAATGTCAACAGTTGTTTGGGGTGTTTGCGGCGGCTAAGGGGCCAAAAACGTGTCCCACTGCCACCGGCCATGATTACCGCGTAAGTGTGTTTGAATACGGGATCGGTAGCCATGCTTATATATCAAAGACAACTTTCTCCACGTGTTCGGGGGGAACGTTGCGTGCCGCCAGCGGCCGCCTGAAGTCCTCAATGAGGTTAGGGACATAAAACTTCAGCAAGCAGGTTTCCTGTTGGGGAACGAACCTATAGGCTCCCGCCGCCGGGGGTATTATCCACGTCTCTCCGGTCCGATAGCCCAGCCAGCCCGATGTGTTCTCAACGCGACCCTCGCCTTTAAGAACGGAATAGACCTCCACGCGCTGCGGTGAACTCTGGAAGGTGGCCATCTTGCGCAGGAATATCTCCTCGACCGCGAAATAACGGCAAGCCATAATGTATCGCCTTGTGCCGAAGGGCTCCTGAAATTCCCACCGCGGGAGGTGACAGCGAGGGAGCAAGTCTTCCTGGATAACGTCCAATCCTTTCACCAAATGGAGAGGGCGGGGTTTCCCGTCCAGTCCGACTCTGCCAAAATCATCCAGGCGATAGGTCAGGTCTGAGTTTTGCTCGACCTCGAACAGAACCAGCCCTGGGCCTAGCGCATGTACCGTGCCGGGTGGAATGAAGATGGCCTCGCCGGCCTTGGGGTGATGGCGCTCGAGGAGTTCCTTCGACGTTCCATGTTCGAAAGCTGCTTTTAGCGCCTCCTTTGTGACCCCCGGCTTTACAGCCAGAAGGAATTCCGCATTTGTGTCGGCCTGGAGGATATACCACATTTCGCACTTGCCGACATTGCCCGGGTCGTGAACGCGCGCGTACTCATCGTCCGGATGAACCTGGACCGATAGCCAGTCGCTCGTGAAGATGTATTTGGCGAGCAGCGGAAAACGAGTACCATGCCACGACCGCCCATGGAGTGCGGGCCCGTACTTTTCGGATGCCTCGCCCAGAGTAAGACCTGCCACGGGGCCGTTCAGAAACCGGGAAGTATCGTCGATGGCCCAGACTTCTCCGATCAATTCGCCACGTTTCCCCGCGCCACCTGAGATCCCAGCTTTCCTGGAGACCGGGGAGTCAGTTTCCTCCGGGGCCGAGTATATGGGTGAGAGATCCTCCCGGCCCCAGATTTTTGGTTTGAAGGCAGTTGAAAGTTGAAGAGGAGTGTTCAAAATGGACATAATTCAGTCAGATTTTGGAGAAGAACGCTGCCATACGTCGTAACCCCTCATTAATATGTTCAAGAGAAGTTGCGTATGAAATGCGGATGTGTTCTTGAGTTCCAAAGGCGGTACCGGGCACTACGGCAACGTGCGCGTCCTCCAAAAGCCGCTGCGCTAGCGCGGATGTATCCCCCAATCCGTCTTTCTCCAGGTAATACCCGACATTCGGGTAGGCGTAAAAGGCGCCCTGCGGAGGAACACAACGTATGCCGGGTATGGATCGCAATCCTTCGATGACACGATCCCGGCGGCGCCGGTACTCGGCCAGCATCATTTGCACGGGGGCCTGCGGCCCATGAACTGCTGCCAGCGCAGCCTTCTGAGCGATGGAAGTGGGGTTGGAGGTCGAGTGGCTCTGGAGCTTCAGCATGTTTGCCAGAAGTCTCCTCGAACCAAGGGCAAATCCCACTCGCCATCCCGTCATGGCATAGGTCTTGGAAAAAGAGTCGACAATCAGCAAGTGATCCCGCTCTTTCGAGGAACCAAGCGAAAAAGGTTTGCGGCCGTCATACAAGAAATGGCCATAGCATTCGTCGGAAATCAGAAGCAGCTTGTGCCGGACCGCCAGCGCCAGGAGTTTTGCCATTTCCTCCGGGGGAACCACTGCGCCGGTGGGGTTGTGCGGAGAGTTAACGACCACGAGCTTGGTCTTCGGAGTGAGCAGTTTTTCGACGGCCTCGGCGTGCACCGCGAAATTCTCGCTCTCGAGAGTCTGGAGCAGGACGGGCTTGCCACCTGCGTATTTGATGATCTCCAGGAAGCTAACCCAGTAGGGGGCAGGTAAGACCACCTCGTCGCCATCGTTCAGCGCAGCGGACATCGCCTCAAAGATGGCCTGCTTCCCTCCCACCGTCACCAGGCACTCCTCGACCGTGTAATTCGATCCATAGTCCTTCGCGTGCTTCTCCACCAGGGCTTGCCTCAGCTCTCTGATCCCGCCCGTGGCAGTGTACTTGGTGAAATCTTCCTCAATCGCTTGAATGGCAGCTTTCTTGATGTGGTCGGGAGTGGGGAAATCCGGCTCACCGGCGCCAAAGTCCGCCAGCTTCGTATCCCTAGCCTTCAGCTTTTCCGCCTTTTGCAGGACGGTCGCGATAGTCGAAAACGAAATCCGCGAAATGCGCTCCGAAAGCTGCACTTCAACCTCCCTTAGACTTTATGCTGAAAAACCTTTTGATGAAGTCGATCCTCGACCAAAGGGGGAACCAGGCCCTTCAATGATCCCCCGTTCTGGAAAATCTCTCGGACCAGGCGTGAACTGACGTAGGTGTAGGACTCTGCGGGAACCAGGAAAACAGTTTCAAGGCTGGGCTCGAGTTTGCGGTTCATGATGGCCATCTGGAGTTCGTACTCGTAGTCTGTGAATGCGCGTATGCCGCGCAGGATGATCCCTGCCCCTTTTTGCTTGGCGTATTCAACCAGCAGCCCGCCAAACGTGTCCACGGAGACGTTGGGCATTCCCCAAGTAGCTTCCTGAAGCATCTCCACGCGCTCCATGACGGTGAAAAGTGGGAGCTTGTCGGGGTTCGTCAAAACCGCCACAATCAAACGCCCAAAGATGCACCGGGCCCGCTCGATGAGATCGAGATGACCGTTGGTGATCGGATCGAAAGACCCGGGATAAATGGCTAGACTTTCAGACATAAACTGTCTGCTAAACCGCGCCCGCAAGGATTGGACCCGGGAATGAACATTCTAACGTTCACCCTGGAATCTTGTAAATGATAATCTGGCAATCGGGTACGCGACATAGAAGTGAAGTCCAGCATGCCATAGGCCATTATGGCGCCGAATCTTGATGTACATGCCACAGAGAAACCAGAAAGCATGAAGATGGCCGTAGCACGGGCGTCTGTAGCTGCGAAATTACAGGGGAATCCTTTGACAGGAGTGTTATGCCGTGGGATGATCGAAGTCATGCATAAGGCGTCACTTATCGTACTCATGCCGCTGTTGATCCTTGGGGGTACAATTAATGCCACCGAACAGGCCAAGCCCCACCCCGCCGCGAAGCCGCTCAGCGCATGCGCGCTCGTCACCAAAGCTGAAATCGAGGAAGTTATCGGGAGGGCTATCGGCAACGGGGTGCCGAGGAAGGACGGCACCACTGACATCTGCGCCTTCAAAACCCCGAAGGGTGAGCAGGTCAACATTTTCGTTACCCGCACGCCAGCCAAGCGCGATCTCAGCAAGGCGCTCGACCAGGCCAGAGAGTCCATGCCAACTGCGACGGTTCGGGAGGTGCCGGGGCTCGGGGACAAGGCACTCTTGGTTGACCTCCTTATCCAGGGTACGCTGCTCAGCGTGTACCGGGCCGGCGACACTCTTGTCGTGTCGGTCTTGGAAGCCGGCGATCGCGCGAAGGCGGATGCCGAGGCCGAGAAGATTGCACGAAAAGCATTCAAGCGCTTCTGACCACCCGGCTTAGCCGGGTTTGCCCTTTCCCGCCTCTGAACGCTTGGAATTCTCTTGCGCGAAAGACAGCGCCTTCTCTTTTCCTAAAATAAGTCGTGAGGGCATTATCCCTGGGGATATTGAAGATTCGCTTAGGATTCTGGCGAAGGGGTGAGCCCCAAGCGTTCCTCTCCACAGTAGCAAACGAATCGCCTGCCACGCAGGAAGCCGACCAGTGTAAGTCCGCACTCGCGAGCCAATTGGACCGCTAGATCGGAGGCAGCGGAGACCGAGGCCAACAGTGGAACTCCGGCTACCAGCGATTTTTGAATGATCTCGAAGCCCCCTCGGCCACTCGCCAACAACGCACAGTCCGCTAAAGGAATGCGACCTTGTAGCAAAGCCCAACCGATGAGCTTATCCACCGCGTTATGCCGCCCCACGTCTTCTTTTACAGCAATCAGCTTTCCGGAGGCTTCGAATAACGCGGCGGCATGTAGCCCTCCGGTTCGGTCAAACAGGACTTGGGCAGACCGGAGAGTTTCGGGAAAACTACAAAGGATTTCGGGATCAAGTCGGAAGCGGGGATTGGGCCGCTTGATCCCTTGCAGGCGACACCCCTCAATATATGCCTTGCCACATAATCCACAACTGGAGTTTGCGGGGAAATTACGTTTAGTCCGCATCGAATTGACAGTCATGCCGTGCTTGAGTTCAACATGAACAACATTCTGATCGGACTTTGATCCGTTGCCATATCGGAGGCTGACGACCTCTTTCGCCGAATGGATGATTCCCTCAGTGAAAAGGAAGCCTGCCGCTAGTTCAAAGTCGTCCCCGGGAGTTCGCATGGTCACGCTGAGGGGACGCTTCCCAAGCCGGATTTGCAGTGGCTCTTCACCCACCAGAGAATCGTGTAGACGCCGGACCTTCCTGTCGTTCCATTCCGACACGGTCGAGTAGTTCACAGAACGTGCGCCAGACTCCATCCTTCGCTCCTCTTGTCGTCGTTACCCGTCATGCTCGTCCCCGCACGCGCACAACAATCTTCTGAAGATCAGTCGCTTCAAATCACCTGCGATGGGCGCCGCAGATGTTGAGACCGAGCCTCGGAACGCAGGCGGGTCAGCGGAAGTTGCTGATCAGGATGACGTCGCTGTTTTCGCTGCCCCGGGTAAGCGCGAGTTGCTTGCCATCCCGCGACCAGTCAAAGTCGAAGATCCGTCCCGACTTGAAATTCGTGATCTGTATCGGCGGTCCACCCGCCAGTTTCTGCTGCCAGATGTTGGAGACGCCCTCTCGGGTCAAAACGTATTGAATGGCCTTGCCGTCCGGCGCCCAACGGGGAGCACCTGCTGCCGCCGGCCAGTCGAGTTGGTAGATGGGTGTACCGCCACCGAAAGGAATAACCTTCATTTGATTCGGCTTAGAAGCTGCGCTGGAGTGCGCGAGATAAACGATCAGCTTGCCGTCGGGAGAGATCCTGGGGGAGGTACCACGGTCCTGCGTGACTACTTGTGGAGGCTTCTCACCCGAGATGGGCACTTGTACCATGGTCCTCCAAGCGCCCTGCTGATAAACCACCCACTTGCCATCCGGAGAACATTGCGGGTACGACGCAAGGGTCTCGTCGGCCAAGCGGACGGGGTTTGAGCCATCGGCATCCATGCGCCATACCCCGACCTTTTGTTCCCGGTAGGAGAGGAAGACGATATGGCGCCCATCGCCACAGGCCGAGGGCTCCCAGTTTAGCTGTTCGCTGGGAGTCAGCAGGGTGTGCCCACTTCCATCCGGGTTTACGGCGAAGAGGTTGACATCCTGATTGTCAAAAACGATGCTGCCGTTGGGCATCCAGGAAAACTCGCCAATAGGCGGCTCCTTCGAGGTGATCTGCCTGGCTCGTGCGGCATCTCCCGCTGGGGCTACCCACAGATCGGAGACCGTTGTCATCTCGATATCGACGAGAGTTGTGCCATCGTGAGTAAGGTCAAGGCAGTCGAATTGGTAATCAGTCAGATCGTTGGTGAGGCGGCGTACCTCTCCCTTTGGAAACGGGATGTACCAAAGTTGCCCGCGATAGGGCGGGGAAGGGTCTCGCATCGCCACTAATAGACCACTCCCATCGGGCAGCCAACGCGGACGGCCAATGCCGAACGGAGCGGAATAGACTTCACGGACCGATCCATCCGCGACAGATACGGCCCACACCACATTGCGCACTCCCTTCGCCGTCTCAAGAGTTTTAAGCGCCACCGTCCTTCCGTCAGGAGACCAGGCCGGGCCGACCAGGCTGAGGAGGGCAGAACGTGTCACGAGCACCCGTTCGCCACTCCCGTCGGCTTTAGCAATCAGAAGACGAACCTCACCCTTAGCGGAGACTCCCCGTACAAAAGCGAACTGTGTACCATCGGGAGAGAAACTAATGGGCGCGTCGATATCGCGAATCAGTTGACGCGGCGTTCCGCCGAGCACGGGCATCTGATAGAGATAGCTGTAACCAGGGTTGATCTTGTCGGAGCGGACGAAGTCAATGTAGTTTGCGTCCGGAGAGAATGTCAGACCACGGAACTCGACTTCGTCCGGTGGCAGAATCTGCACGTCGCTGCCGGTGGCCACCTGGCGAACGTTGAGGCTCTGTTTTTCCCCCTCACGCAGAACGTAGACCACATAGTGCCCGTCCGGGGAAATCGCCACATTCGCGGCGTTTCCACTCTGCGTGACACGGGTGATCTTCATAGCCTGCACATTCCATTCGCTCCTGCGCCCATTGAGCTTGAACAGATAGATTCCCAGTGCAACCAGCAAAAGCACCAGCCCAAGCAGCGTCAAGGCCAGCACGCCCTTGTGGCGTCGGGCTTCATTGAGTATGATTGCGCCACTGGAGGGAGGCCCTGCCGCGGGGCCGACGGGTGCTATGGAGCCGGCCGAGGTGACCTCACTCACCACGCCCGAGCGGCCGGAATCCGTGTCGCGCTTCAGCCGCTTCAGGTCGCTGCGGATGTCTGAAGCGTGCTGATAGCGTAACTCGCGCTCTTTCTCCAGGCACTTGTTGATGATTCGCTCCAGCTCTGGAGGCAACTCGGGATTGAGTCGCACCGGAGCGGTGGGGGCCTTGTGCAGAATCGCGTCAAAAATCACTGCCGAAGTACTGCCGGAAAAAGCCTGGCGGCTCGTCGCCATCTCGTAGAGCACCACGCCAAAACTGAACAGATCGGTCCGTGCGTCCAGCTCTTCACCGCGCGCTTGCTCCGGGGACATGTAGGCGACTGTACCCATCGCCGTGCCAGGGCTGGTCAAAGCCTCCTCGGACGCTGCCGCCGTAAGCTGGGTACTAACGCCAACCGCCTCGGCTACCCTCTTCGGCTGGGGCGCAAGCTTGGCCAAGCCGAAGTCGAGAATCTTCGCTTGACCCCGTGTGGTTACGAAGATGTTCGCCGGCTTGATGTCGCGGTGGACGATGCCCTTGGCGTGCGCGGCATCCAGCGCATCTGCGATCTGGATCGCCAGATCCAGCGTTTCCTCGGTCCTGAATGGCCGGGTGGCAATGCGATGCTTCAGCGTTTGGCCTTCCAGCAACTCCATCGCAATAAAGGGCTGGCCGTCGTGCTCGCCGATTTCGTAGATCGTGCAGATGTTGGGGTGATTGAGTACCGCCGCCGCGCGCGCCTCGCGCTTGAAGCGCTCGAATCCCTGGGGGTCGCGGGCCGCTGCTTCCGGCAGGAACTTCAGGGCAACGGGTCGGCCGAGGGACATGTCTTCGGCCTTGTACACCACACCCATGCCGCCGCCCCCAAGCTTTTCCAGAATGCGATAGTGAGAAACAGTCTGACCGATCATGGCGACACGGCCTCGGAATGCTTGCAATCAGAACTTCGAATACCGCCATCATAGGCCGCGCCCACAGGCAAGTCAACGTTCGGGAATTGAAAAGACTGAAGAGGCCGGTTCACGTTTCGCCTAAGCGAACTCAAAAAGGTTGATGCCGGAGGAAAATGGGCATATATTTGGGGCTAGCCGGCAGTCAAAAATCGAGCAGGCCGGCTTAAGTCTCAACCTTGTTGGGAGAGTATCCATGTCGAGAGGGATTGGCCGACGCGACTTCTTCCGAAGTGGTGCGAGCTTACTGACGGCGGGGGTGGCGCTTTACCCGCGCGAGGGCGAATCGGCTGCGACGGGGGAAAGGCCCGCAAACCGCCAGGCTCCCAGCGCCTACAAAGTGAAATGGTACGAATTCTCCGAGCACAAAGTTTCCGATACCTGCTGGTCCCTTTCCGTTGGGCCAGACGGACGTATTTATGCTGCCGCGTGTGCCGAGAGTGTGCCGGGCGGTGTGGTCAAGGTGGTCCGTTACAACGAGGAGAAAGACGGCCTCGACTACCTTTTCGCGGTCGACGAAAAGGTCAATGACCCGGGCGATTCCGGCCGAGCCACGCAATGCAAAATCCATTACAGCTTCGCGCCCTCCATGCATGACGGCATTCTCTACATGGCAACTCATCTATCAGGCCCCCCGATTGACCAGCCGGCTTATTCCCCCTGGCTTTCGTGGCACGACGAGAAACGTTGCTTCCGGGGCAGCGCGCTGCTGGCTTTCGACACCAAGAGCGACGAGGTGAAATGGTGGGAGACCCTGATTCCTAAAGAGGGTTGCCGGTGTCTGCTTCACGATGAGGAGCGAAGCCGGCTTTACGCCCTCAGCTATCCTCGAGACCACTTCATCATTTTCGATACCAAGCAGCGCACACGGAGAGACTTGGGCCGCCTCGGTTCCATCAACTCCCAGACGCTTTTCCTCGACAAGAAGCACCGCGTGTGGACCACAAATGACTACGGCCATTTGGTGCGCTACGATCCCGAGAAGGACCGCCTGGAAGCCTCACCCTTTTTATTGCCCCACAATCCCGAATTCCAGACCGGCTGGCACAGCGTCTTTTACGATGTCGTCGCTTCGCCCAGCCGCGAATGCGTTTACGCGGTCACGTGGATCGCCAACCCACGGCTGATGCGCATTTGGCCCAACGAGGGAGACTGGCCGCGGATCGAAGACCTGGGGCCGGCGACCCAAAAGCGAGACCCAACCGTATCGGTGAACACCTTCATTGACCATTGCGGTGGCCTGACCTTCGCCGGCGACGGCCAGTTGTACTACGTGGCGTCGCGTTGGCGCGATCCTGTCTATAATCCCATGTCCGCTGGACATAAGGATCGGGAAGGGGTGGTCTGGCGATTGAATCCGGCCACCTTCGAGCGCGAAGAAGTGACCCGGCTCGAACACCCCACAAGCTTAGCCCAGTATGTATCGCGCGGGGCAGTGGACCACCATGGTGATCTCTTTTTCGGCCACGTAGGTTCGCGGCCCTCGGGCATTTTCAAAGTGGAGATGCCGCCGGACCGCAAGAGGGAAAATGCTCACCTGCCGATTCGGATTTGGGGATGAGGACCCATGATGAGCGAGAACGAGAAGAGGAAACAATTCGATTACAATTCCCCAGGAGTCCGGGCGCAGATTGACGAGATCATCCACGGGACTTTTGTGAAGCAGGGAACGATGATCGCGTTCCCAACCGGTTTCCCGGGCGCGACAATTCCCATCCTGCCGGATGAAAGCCACATCACGGCTCTGGATGCAACCCCCGAAGGGATTGTCTACGGCGGGACCAGTGGCAAGCGATCCCATATTTTCGTCGGGATGTTTCACGGTGTTACCGGCATGGTCTTCGACTTGAAGGCCGTGGAAGACGCTACGCATTGCCCTGCTGTCTGCTGCGGAAGGAGCAAGCTCCTGGCATGTGTGAACGGGCCGCGCGGCGGAGGCCGGATTCTCATGAGCAAGCTCCAGCCCTTGCCTTATGACCTGATCCAGGAATGGGGCTTTGAACGACCGGCGTTCGATGACCTGGGAGAGTGTGTAGCCGGCGAGCCCATCCTGCATGCTGTCGCCGATGCTTCGAGAGATCGCGTGGTGGGCGTGACCGCGCGTCACCTCTTCAGCGTGGACTTCGAGGCCTCGAAGATCCAGGTGGTGGCAGAGATTCCTGGCTCCGGACGCCTCGCTGTGGGTTCCAAAGGCGGCATTATCGGCCCTGATGGGACGGGCCACCTCTGGCGCTTTGACCCGCAAACACAGACCCTGCATCGCGAAGCCTTCACGCTGCCCGACGGTGCGTGGGATAAGACACCCCTGATCTGGGCCAGAGCGGCGCAGAGAGGTTTGCTCTACACGGCGGACGCTAACGGCCAACTGTTTGCCTTCGACGAGGAACGCGGCTTCAGCGCCTCGCGCGGCAAGACCCTGCTGGCCCCCGTTGGTCCCATGGCCGTCACTTTCGACGGCCGGGTCTTTGGATTCTGCGGACCCGGAATAGCCAAGATGTTCTGCTACGACCCCGGTGGTGGCGAGATTACCAATCTCGGCGTGGCGGTATCCGTCTTCGAACGCCGCCGTTATGGGTACGCTTTCGGCGATGCAGTTACCGGTCGCGATGGCGAGATCATCTTCGCTGAAGATGATGACTCCGGGCACCTGTGGTTGTATTTCCCCAGAATTCAAGCGGCCAGGGCGTAGTGACGCCTATTCGGTTTTCGCATCTACCAAACCTTGCATCCCTGTAACCGCACTCCAGAAGTGTAATCACCGGGCATTTGTTGTGGATGAGTCAAATTCTTGGCAATGAGGCTCTCCTGTTCGATCCGGTGGTTGAGCCCGAATTGCGAAATTGAGAGCGATTGTTCCGTCCCAATCCGTTAGATTAGTTGACTGTGAACTGTTAACTGGTTTTCTGGCGGAGATGGAAACAGTATATACGGATCTGTGGTCATCCCCGGGCGATCTCGCAACCCATTGGTTTCACAAAGGAATCGACTTTTGGCGACAGACACCCCACAATGCCCAGTGACGCCGTAGTGTGGCGTTGCGGGGCTGCTGCGCAGGAACTTTCTTCCGGGATGGAACAACTCGAGGTTTGGGTGAGCAGGAGAGTCAAGCGACGGGTAAAGGATGTGGTGATGGAGATGCGAATTGGCAAGATTTCTTGGGCCGTGATGATGGTGGCAATCGCGGGGTGCTGCGGGATCGCGTCGAGGCGCGCAGCCGCTCAGGATCCTCCCCCTTACAACATCATCCTGCTCACCCCCGACCAGTTGCGGGCGGACTCCATGCAGACATACGATTATCCGCTGCCGGACACTCCCCACGTGGACGAGTTCGCCCGCCAGGGAACTGTCTTTACAAGGGCTTATTCCGCAGCCCCTTGGACGACACCTTCCTTCGGCGCGATCCTGACGGGGATGTTTCCGACGGTGCATGGTATGACGCTGCCGCCGTTCCAGGGCTGCGGACTGAACATCACCCATCCCATGGTCGAAGGCGGTCTCCCCCCCGTGCCGGCTTTCCTCATCCTTTCCCCCCATAAGCCGATCTTGCCTGAACTGCTGAGAGCGCATGGTGTGGTGACGGCGGCGGACAATGCGAATTGCTGGTCAGTTTGGGATGTTTTGCAGCGGGGTTGGGACCAATTGAAGTTCTTTTCGGGTTCTCAAAGTCACGTTGAAGGGCATCCGGACCTCGCGGACCCATTCTACCTAACCGCACCGAAGACGCTCGCTTGGGCCCAGCAATTCCTCTCTGCGAACCGTGATCGGCGGTTCTTTATTTGGGTGCATTTCATGGAACCCCACTCGCCTTACAACGCTCCCCGGGAATACGATCACTTCAGGACTCCCGACGACTACCCCAACCTCTACGACGACAATGGGGCGGAAACTCGTGAACTCCATACCTTGGCCACGCTCGGGGATGTGCATGCCATCCACCGTCTCGAGCAGCTTTACGCCTCGAAAATCCTCTACGTGGACCACTACGTTGGCGAGCTAATGAGGACCGTTGCGGAGCTGGGTCTCGATAAGAACACCATCATCGTTTTGCTCTCGGACCACGGCGAGCTGCTCTACACCCACCCAAAGGACTTCAATATGGCCGACCATCGCTCGGTCTACGACGCCGACTTGCACATTCCGCTCATTTTCCGGGGGCCAGGGATTCCGGCGGGAAAGCGCTCGGACGCGCTCGCCAGTCATTACGATGTGCTTCCAACTCTCCTGGATCTGGAAGGCCTTTCGGCTCCCTCAAACCTGGATGGTATGAGCCTGAAGCCGATCTTCTCCGGACAGGCGTCCTCGGTCCACCCCTATCTGTTTGGAGAAGAGAGCGTGCTGACCCCACAATACTCAGTTCGTGACGCTCGCTACAAGCTGATCGAAACCCTACGCACCGGCGAAATCCAATGTTTCGACAATCAGACGGATCCGGGGGAGACAGAGGACATCTGCGGACAAATCCCGCAGAAAGCCGTCGAACTGAAGCATGAGCTCGATCTGCACATTCAGGCGATGATCAGGAAAGCGAAGTCGTATCCTGATTGGGAAAACAACCAGGCTCTCGCCGTGCTTGAGCAGCGTGATTCGAAGGCGCTCGAAACGCTGGCGCCCCGCGAGCTATCCATCGCGCCGCCCGGTGGCGCGCATTTCCAACTTACTGGACGAGCCTGGAGGATGGTTCAGGGCGCAACGGACTGTCGAGAGTTAGATTACTGGGCTCCTCCAGGCCCCGGAACCGCCTCCGCCATTTGGCGGTCCGACACACCGTTGATTGGAGACTATGAGGTTTCGCTCTGGTACACAGGGGGTAGCGACCCCGGACAGAAGCTTGCTACCGACGCAAACTTCACCGTGCACTTCAAGGGGGGAACGCTTTCCTTCCCTATGGATCAGAGCCAGGGGCAGGGTCGTTGGAACGTTCTGGGGCGCTTCCACGATCCGGCCGGCGTCGAACTGATGAATCGCGCCAGCGGACCCGTGGTCGCCGGGAAAGTACGATTCGTTCGTGTCGAATAAGAGGCATTTAGTTAATCCTGTAGTTCAAGGTGACGGGTCTTCACACGGGCTGACGTTCTCGGCCGGAATGTCATAGATGATCAGGTCCGGTTGCTTGAACTTAGCAACAATAGCGGCGCTGCCGTCGGGGCGCGCGACCATGGAACATCCACTGTGGAGTTGCCCTTTCCACTCTCCGCCTTTAATCCTGCCGAGCACGGCATCGGTCCCGACGACCCACAACTTCGCCTCCGCCGCGACTTTGCGGATGTGGTTCTGGTATTCCACCGCATTCTCTTCGAGCTTGCTTTCCGGTGCGGCAAAGCCGTGCGGCGTAATTAGAAGCCACGCCCCCATTTTCGCTACACGCCGCGGGATATCGGGGTCAAAGTTATCGGCGCAGATAGTCAAGCCGATCCGGCCGAACTCGGTATCGACCGTCTTGATGTCTTCGACGCTTCCAGCGTCGTAGAGGTGCCGTGTCAACTGGGGAAGCGTCTTGATCTTCCGGTGCTTCAGCACAATCTGGCCATTACGGTTGATGATGACGGCCGCGTTGAAGACCTTATCGCCGTCTCTCTCCAGGCATCCGGCGGAGATCCACATCCGGCGCCGCCTTGCGAGCTTCGCAAGGAAGTCCGTATACTTTCCAGGGATCGGAAGGGCATCCCGCCGGGCCTGTTGGTCGAGCCAGCCGTAGTCAGCCGCTTCCGGCAAGCACAGGAAATCCGCCTTGCGCTGCGACGCGGCCCGGGCAGCGTCCTTGGCCAAACGCATATTCCGTGCCAAGTCGCCATCCTCAACCGGGATCTGAGCCAGCGCAACACGGAGGCCACCGTGCCGATGCCCACAGAGCTCACCGCCCTGCCGCGCCACCGAGCCCGCGAAAAGACACGCTGCAACCACGCACGGGAGGAGACCCCACGACCAAAGCCAGGAAAAGGGCATCTTCATTCGCACCTCCAGATGGTTCCAGCTACACCTGTTCCCAACCTGTAATCTGGTACCTGGGGTAGTCCCCCTGGCCGGTCCTTTCCACGTGCCCAATTTTGCTGGCGTTATCCCAAGTCAGACTCACCCGGTTGTAATTGCCCTTCAGAGCGTCTGTGGTGAGATCGTCGTCCTCGTAGAGGGTGAAGGGGAGACTGCCCTCGCCATAAACCTTGACAGTCAATCTTCGCGCGGCAGGGTCTCCAGTGTGACTCGCCGGCTCAGCCAGCGGCAGAAGTGTGCCGGCCTTCACGAAGATGGGGATGACCGTAAGCGGGACATCCATGCCGACCCTTTGCTCACCTGGATAAGGCTTACCAGTCCAGAAATCGATCCAATCCCCCTTGGGTAAGTAGAGATCGCGCTTCGAGACCCCCGCAGTAACTGGGGCTACCATCAGTCTGTCGCCTACCATGAACTGATCGTCCACGTACCACACCCTGGGATCTGCGGGATAGTCCATTACCAGCGCGCGGAAAGGCGGCATGCCTTCTTCGTGGTAACGAACGAAGGCCGAGTAAAGGTAGGGAATCAGCCGCATGCGAAGGCGGATGATCTCACGGCACTTCGCTTCCAGTTCCTGCCATCCCGGGGCGAACTGGCCCGCATTGTTCGCTTCTACATTCACCTGTTTCCAGGGTGGGTTCTTCAGATACCAGGCATTCACTAAAGCCAGCGGAGAGAGACAAACCGACTGTAATCGCCGGATCAAGTCTCCCTCATTCATCGCCTCACGAACTTCAGGACACCAAAGGAGGCCGGAGAAGCCACAGTTGACCAATCCGCGGATGAACTGCTGGTGATCGTAGAGATCACTGTAGAGTACACAGGGGAAAGGCGCGGCCAGAGCGTTTGACGAGCGCACCTGGTGATAGCTACGCGCCCTGCGGCGCCTGAAAATGCTCTCGACGGTTTCCTGGTAGCCGAGTCCAAACAGCGAGTGCATCTGTTCGCCGTCGACGCCAGAAGGGAATTGACTGCATTCCGGAAATGACCAACCGCCAGTGAAGTCAGAGTTGTCACATTCATCCAGTTTGTAGCCCGCGACGCCTTTTTCGACGTGCTCCTTCTCATGAAAGCCGGCGAAGATCGTGCGCGCCTGGGGAGTCAAGAAATCCGGGGTAAGACCTCTCCAGACTTCGAAATCGCCAGAGTAGGACATCAATTCGGAGTGGATCGGCGAAGTCGGGTGGGTGAAGGCGTGTTCCCACACGTTCAGACGGAAACCCTGCGAGGCGAGAGCGCTGGTCAGGGCGGCAGGATCAGGAAATCCGCTACCCCACAGGAAGGAGCATGAATAGGTGCGTGTCTGCCAGCCGCTTTCCAGGCCCAGAACTTCGCAAGGAATATCGCTGCGGCGTAAATCCGCCGCCAGGTTCTGCACCTGCTCGTGATCGAAGGACGCCTCACAGCGATACCAGAAGCCAAGCCCCCATCGTGGCGGCAAGCAGCCTCCTCCCGAAAAGAGGTTGTAGCGCTGCACAGCCTCACGCATAGTGGGGCCGCCGAATACATAGACATCTACGCCCGCTGCCCGTGGAGTTTCCACCACCACTTCACTGGGCTCATCGAATCGATGGTCAAAGTAAGCTTGTGGCAGAAGCTCCCGCGCAATCGCCACCGGCCCGGCTGACGCCGGCGGAGTCTCCCTCTGCCGCTTGGCATCCTTGCGGGTCATTCTCCCCAGATAGAAACGCGAGTAACGCGCCGAGTCGATCAACACGCCGTACCCGCCGGTGGTTACGTAGAACGGTACAGGCGCGTGGCTGTCGCCGCTGTCGGCGCGCGGATCCGCATTGGTGCGCAGCGTCTTTTTGGTACCACGTTGTATGAAGGAAAGTAATTGCAGGCCAAGCCCGTAGACAAGTTCGTGGGCCGCGAGATCGATCTTCAACAGATAACCACGCTCCGTCTGCTGCGCCCGGATCCCGGTAGGAGAAATGGGACACTTTGAAAGCTCGGGCAGGCGTTTGAGTGCTTCGTGGGCGGGTTCTCGAAACCGAAGCCTCACCGGCGTAAACTTCTCCGGCTTGCCGAAGGATGCCTTCCAGATCCCCGGTAAGACCGGTTGCCAATTGGCCGCCTCATCATTCGCTTTATCGGGCCTGGATGTTGTGGCGTCAACCGTTCCTCCGGCCGTTCCTTCAGGCTGAATGTTCCCAAGGAGCACCGGCGGAACCACAGCCGACGTCAGGGCAAGCTTGGAAAAGTCACGCCTACTTAAGACACGTCTCATGGGCTTTCTCCCGATGGCTGGAAGATTATACTCAACTTTGGTGCTGCGTCTCATCCAGGATTTCCGTTTTGACTTCCTGGCCACCGTGGATTATGCATCCAACCGCGTCCGTTGGAGCTGATTTCTTCAGCCTTTCCATCCCGCCTGCACGACGCGAGTTGTCGAAGCGTCCTTGGCTAAAGAGAGGTGAGTTCTCGAACCCAGATAGTAATCGAAATAACTTTTCAGGATTCGTCGCAGATGCCTCTCTCCCAGCACGATCATGTGATCCAAGCACTCGCGTCGGATGGAGCCCACCAGCCTTTCCGCCAACGGATTTTGCCAAGCGCTCTGCGGTGCCGTCAGGACTTCGGTGGTGCCCAGGTCTCTGAGGCGATTGCGGAAACATTCCCCATAGATCTGGTCCCGATCTCGGATCAAATATCGTGGCGGCGTGTCTTCGGGGAACGCTTCCAGGATTTGCTGAGCGGTCCAAGCCGCCGTCGGATGCTCCGTCACGTTGAAATGCACGACGCGCCGACGATGATGCGCCAGCACTACCAGGACAAACAACACTTGGAACGTGGCCGTCGGCACGGTGAAGAAATCGATCGCGAGCAAATCCTGTAGGTGGTTGTCGAGAAAGGCTCTCCACGTTTGCGAGGGAGGCTTGCGGCGCCGGGGGATGAGCCGAGAGACCGTGCGTTCGGAGACCTCGATGCCCAGTTTCACGCTCCTGCGATGGCGCCTCCACACTTCCCGGAAAGGAGCGTAGAATTACCATTAGCATCGGGAGCAGGCGACCCATGACTATCACGATCCATTCCCAGCTCGAAAAAAGACTGCGCGCCCGAGCGGAGGCCGAGGGACTTACTGTCGAAGCCTACGTTGAGCGCCTGGTCCGCGCTGAACAGCAGGCAGAGGACGAGCTCGAAGCTTTGGCCCTTGAAGGGCTCAACTCCGGCGAGCCGATTGAGGTCGAGCCGGGTTATTGGGAAGACAAACGTCGCCGGTTGGATGAACGCCTGAACAAGACCGGTATCCGGTGAGTGCTCGCTACGTTGTTCGCCCGAAAGCGGATCAGGACCTCGACGACCAAGCCTATTATCTTGCCACGCAAGCGAACCCCGAGGTGGGCCACTCTGTCTATGGGAGGTTTGCCTGACGGAGCGTTCGCTGCACGGCGCGGAATACTTCATCGAACTCCGGCAGTATCGACATCTGATACGCCAAGCGGCGCGGCCACAGTGCTCTCAGCCGAGCCTCTTTGGTACGGATGGCTGCTGCGATGCCCCCAAAAGGTTTTCCGCGAAATTCCAGTTTCTGCCTCACGGCATCGAGGAGAGTGGCAAGCTCGACGCCTTCCTTCGACGTGAGATGCCACAAATCGTAAAGGTCGCGGGGTTCATTGCGTGCCCGGTCCGCAAGGGCAATTGTTTTCTCGGTTGCGATTTCCGCAAGCGAATAGACCTGGATTAGCCGGTTTTCGGGAAGATCCGCGAATTCCTCGTATGCGAGCCGATTCGAGAGAAGAGAGATATTGCGCTGGGGAATCATGTCAGGTGGCGCGTACGGCTTCGAGTTCCCGAGGACTGATGTTGAGCTGAAGCCGCCAACGCTTCAGGTGCGGCCCCTCCTCCGGGAGCATGGAGTCGAGCGGAGCGTAGGTCGCAGTAAGGGATGCCCGTAATCTTGCAAGTTCGCTTTCCGGCGCCATCCCATACAGGTCTAGCAGGTAGCCCAGGCGCCGGGACACGGCACCGACCCGAAGGCGAAGCGCATAATCCACAAGTTTTGCCGTACGCATGTCTTGGTGACGCATCCATAGGCCTTTGGCGACCTCCGTCACGCCGCCGCAGTATTCGGGCTGGCGGAGCCCGTCGATGACCGTGCGTTCGAGGTCGCTGATGTCTATGGTCTGCTGCTTTGTGACCCAGTGTTTCACAATCCCAAAATATTGTTCGGGCCTAATTAAGACGAATCGGAACTCGTTTCCGTGGAGCTTGCGGCTTCGGATTCGTTTGAGGCTTGAGGCGAACACCACAAGCTGAGGCTGCGTGACCATTCGGTGTATTTCCATCGCCGACGCATGGGAGATAAAACAAGGGGCTTCGCCTGCCAGCCTTACAGCGGTCAGGTACGGATTACCTGCGTATTCGGCGCTGCTCCCAAGCTCCGGTGGTACGATGATGAACAGCCCCGGCTTCAATCGTGACACGAGGCCCCGCCCCACGGCCTTATGAAGCAGACTGCTAGCGAGGTTTGAGCTAAGCCCCGTGATTTTTTCGGCGTCTGCAAGCGTGAACGTCGATTGTGCCCGGTCATAGAGGGTAGCCAGCAGACGCGCCGTTTGGCGTCCCACGGTCTTCAGCACGGCGTTATGTTTTGTGCTCTGTGGTTCGCTCATGGAGCGATCTCCTGCACACAAAAACTAACAGAGGTTATCTTTTGTGTCAAGCAGAATGCCTGTGAGACATTTTATAGCACACATACCATAACCAGGAGGTGAGGTTCCCACACACTGGCAACGGGCGCTTAAGGGCGTATTCAAGGAAGCAGGAATGCCCGATGGACACGCCCACCGATTCCGAGACACGTTTGCAGTGGGCTTGCTTCAGGCAGGAGTGCCGACGGACCGAGTTTCAGTGTTGCTTGGACACAGCAGCATCAAGGTGACGGAAAAGCACTATTCGCCGTGGGTGCGGGCGCGGCAGGAACAGTTAGAGGCCGATGTTGGACGCACATGGGAGTGTGAGTTGATGAACACAAACGGACCGATGGTAAGCGCCCGAGTAACCTAGCTACTTGACACTGTGTTCTGCCCGTCCGTTTTCCATTGTTAGAAGTCGGCATTTCCAAACAAAGGTCATTTCTGGCGAGTTCTCAGTTGAGCCCAAACATAGACGACTGCGAGACTAAAGGGTATTCCAATCCAAGGAACAATTTCGGCCACGGCGGCGTGCGCGAAAGGCAAAACAATTCCAAGGTAGAGAAAATATACGACAGCAAATTTGAGCAGGAGGATTAGCAATTTCTTAAGCCATGGCTTGAGCCTTAGCCAGCGCCATCCTCTGTTTGGTTGGAACGCCGCAGGGTTGATCTCCAAGAATCCCTGGGCGTAACGAGCAGATTTGAACTGAAACACCACCGATGTGTCGCTTACTTCACGGACCCGCACCGCCGGGCCGTACCACACAAGATCGTGCCACCCAATTTTGCCGGCGCATTGGTTGCAGTACGCGACTTCGCAGCCTATATCGCCATGCTTATCGGAGACGGTCACTCTTGTGGAGGGACCGGGTTTAAGACACATCGGGCATATCGGAGGAAATTCAACCTTACCTTTCGGAACGAAAACATCTACCATGATCGTCAGCCGCTAAGAAGGCTGGCCGCTTTTTCCAAATCCGATACGCATGGTCTAGCCTTCCTTACTGCTCCTGGTGGGACTTTCAACGCCTCAGCGAGCCTCTGGGAGAATTGCAATACACTTTCCTTGGCCTCGCGTTCCAGCTGCTCGAAGGATTTCTTATGGTGTTCGAGGTTCTTGTTGTGACTATGACGCTCGCGGCGACGGAATAGCTTGACTTCAAATACGGCATTGACCTCACCTTCGGTGAACCTTGCAACCACCGTATAATCTCCTTTCGGTAACAGGCGCACTTCCGAAATCGCAAAGTTGAGCGGCATAACTCCCCCTCCAAAGAAGGTGCAAGTGACACGCCGGAAATTATACCTCGCACAGCGAGGGGTACGCTAGAGGTACACGGCGCATTTCTAATGCGCGGAGACCGCAGAGCTTCGCTTTGCGCCAGCCAGCGTGTGATAGACTCCTTCCCGTTGGTTTGCCGTAAGCCCAACAATTCAACCCCGGAGGGATTAGTCATGACCGAGACAGAACTTGCCGAGCGCTTGGAAAGGCTCGAACGGGCACATCGGCGGTTCAAAGGCTTTGCCCTTGCCGCCCTGGTACTGGCAACCGCGCTCGCCACGATCTACGCGACGCAGCCTGTGCCCCAGAAGATCACGGCCCATGAGTTTGATGCGCTGGATAACTCAGGAAGTGTGCGGGTGTCGATGGGCATGCGATCAGGCAGGCCGAGCGTTTGGCTCCGCGACGCGCAAGGTAAAATCCGCGTGATGGTGATGATTTCCCCAGACGACGCGGGCATTGATGTGATGGACGCGCAAGAGGAACCCCGCGCGGCCCTGACCGTCAACCCAGACGGTAAGTCGTACATCGGGCTCCTTGGGCCCGGATCTGGGGAGTCAGGTGTATATATGACTACGGCCGCGTCAGGATCGCCACAGATCAGACTCACCGATCCACAAGGTTTTGAAATTGTCTTGGGGAGCACGCGGACGGCCACACCGACCACGGGCGAGACGCACCAATATTCCGCTGCCTCGATTGTCATGTCTGGCAAGGATCACGTTATCTGGCGAGCCCCTTGATGCTTGCTTGGTGGCGCATGTTCTAATGGCGAGCACGCCGGGTGCCGCCGACATTGCATTTTATGTCGGCGACTGTTAAGAAGCAAAGAACAGGCCACAAGTAGGACGCACTAAAGGAGTTGTTGAGCTTGTTCGTGGGAAGCATACATAAAGGTATGCACCCGCGTGTTAGGCTTGGTAAGAAATCCATCAAGATGTCGCAGGAACAATGAACCTCCTTTGCACAACGGCGGGCGTCCAGAGCCTTGAGTTCCAAGATGAAATCGCGGAGTGGAGAAGTGAGGGCCAGCTCATAGAGATTTTGCCACTAGAGCGCATTGCGACTTACCTGCACTTCGACCCGGCAGCCCGCCTAGCTCTCATAGACGCAGTCGTCTGTGACACAGACCCCTACATGTTTGCTTGGAGTTCTGATGACAAACTGGAATACAACTTTGGAGTAGTGAAAGCATTAAGATTGGCCGATGACGTTCACAACCTGCCGCGGACTTGTGCGATGAGGGATGGCAGGAAGTGGAACGCGATCCCATTTATCATCATATCCAGTCCCGCCCTGGTGACCCCAGAGATGCGGCAGGATACACATGCCCACATTCTTCAGCGGTTGTCCCATTACCCCACGCTCATTCTTCGACAGATCAAAAACATCGTAAACGAGTATCACGATACGATCCTTGACGATTATCGCAGAGTGGGAATCATCGTTCGTTTTGAGCATGGAAGGGCTCAGATTCGACCAGCACTAAGGCGGAGACGGCCCGAGCTAGAAACCGAGTACTACTATTCACCGGCAGATCGACGGAGCAACCAGGGCTGGGTCACGGTCAAGAGAGACATCGATGGAATCAGGTTTGACGTGGAGTTGCTTCAGGCGCTCATTGACAAAAAGGTTAACGAAACGGAAATGCACAAGTTTTTCGAGGAGCACCCTGCGATTCTGATGGAAGCCCGTTTAGCGATTCCGATTTCACACAGACCGAATTTTACGAAACCTAAGAATTGGACGCCTGACTTCGCCTTCTGCCCAATTCTGGGACCGAAATCCGACCCTGAGATCGAGTTAATGGAATTGAAGGGTCCCGGTGACCGCACGTTGTCGGGAAGGGTGCATCCGGGTTTTTCGGCAAAAGTCCATAAGGCCATTGATCAAGTAAGAGACTACGGTAGGTGCCTACGTGATCCAGTAAATTTCAAGAGGATATACAACGCCTTTGGTTACATCCCGGATGCGGATGCCTCACGGTTGGCTGTCCTTATAGGGAAAGCACCCTCAAACAATGAGGAGCGAGAAGTCTTTGAGCGCCGTCGAAGCGAGCTCGATGTGCAAATCATCACTTATGACGAAATCCTTCAGACGCAGGCGAGCCACATTGAGCGAGTCCGGCCCCACATTGAACTTAGGTAAGTGGACGCGAAGGGGACGCCAGAGGTACACGAAAAATCCGGCACCATTATGTGATTGAGCAATAAGGAAATAGGCTGGCGGAGGGGGTGGGATTCGAACCCACGTGCCCGCTTTTGGCAGGCAAGACGCTTTCGAGGCGCCCTGCGTTGGGAACTATCCCTGATGCTTTGACACCATCATCAAAACTAAGTGGGTTCGCGTCTGGGCGGCGTGCTCCTGTTTCCTTACGGGTGCGCGGGTTGATGTCCCGAAGTGCGATTGGCGCTGACGGTAGAGTTCACGAGCGCGCGACGCACGGCATCCGGCTCACGGTCGATCACGGTCAGGAAGGCCCGCGCAGCCCCTGAAGGCACAACGCGTCCTTGCTCCCATTCCTGGATCGTGCGGACGCTGACGCCAACATATGCCGCAAACCGGCTCTGGCTCATGTGGATTTTCCTGCGAATGCGCGCGGTGTCAATTTCATCGGGGATATGGACAACCGCGGCGTCACTTTCGCCCTTGGCGAAGGCCAGGGCCTGTTTGGCGCTGGTGATCATGCGTTGTCCCGCGGTCGGTTTCTTCCTGGCCATGGTCACTTCCTCCTTCGGTAAGTATCGGCAATGGCGGCAAGTATGGTTTTGAACTGGTTCCGCTCTTTCTGCGACAAGTCCGTTTTTTCGTTCTTCGCAAACACGTTCAGCAGAAACACGGGAATATCTTCCCCGCTGTAGAACGTGATAACCCGGTAGCCGCCGCTTTTGCCTTTCCCCTTTCCGGCGAAGCGAAGCTTGCGCGCGCCTCCCGTACCCGGGATTTCGTGGCCGGCATCGGGTTGTGCCGCCATAAAATCCACGATTTCCTTACGTTCGTCGTCGGACAGTCCCGTCGCTTTTGCATCCCGGAGATACGACTCTGTTTCGACGACGGTTTGCATGGGCTCACTCTACGTTAAAAACGTATACCTGTCAACTAGGCTAACGGCCAGTTCGTGAAGGTAGGGTAGTGTCTCAGTTTGGACTTGTAGCGGCGAGTTTACCTCGCCACATGGCGGCATAAAGCCGCCCCTACATCAAACTGAGACACTACAGAAGGAAGAGTTGGCTGACCGTTTCGGTGAACCGTCAAGACACAAGTTGGCGCTACGCCAGGTCTTTGACTGTCAACTGTTGACTGTGAACTGTTAACTGGTTTTCTGGCGGAGAGGGTGGGATTCGAACCCACGTGCCCGCTTTTGGCAGGCAAGACGCTTTCGAGGCGCCCCCGTTATGACCGCTTCGGTACCTCTCCGGCGGATTGGAAACTCGAAAATGGAAAATCGAAAATAGCTACCTACCCAATCTCCTACGTGTTTCTTCTCCGTTTGCGGAAGAACTCGCGCAGAATTTCTCCGCATTCCTCTTCCAGCACGCCGGAGACAACCTCAACCTGATGGTTCACTTTGGGGTGGTTGAGGACGGCGAGGGCTGACCCGCACGCGCCCGCTTTAGGATCCGGCGTGCCGTAAACCACTCGTCGCAGGCGTGCTTGGATAATCGCGCCGGCGCACATTGCGCAAGGCTCAATTGTAACATAGAGGTCGCAGCCTTTCAGCCGGTAGTTTCCGAGCTTCTTTGCCGCGCGCCGCAACGCCAGGACCTCTGCATGGGCTGAAGGGTCCGACAGGCCGAGGGGACGATTGTGCGCCCGAGCGATAATCTTCTCATCCCGGACCACTACCGCGCCGACGGGGACTTCCCCCTCCGAATCGGCCTTTTGTGCTTCCCGAAGTGCGCGCCGCATGAAATCTGCGTCCGCCTGTGGAGAAGTGGCAGGTGACAATTGCCGGCTCATTGGGTTATCGTAACAACGAAGAATGAAAGTTGAAACTAGAAATCAGAGAGCAGAAATCAGAAACTGGAAAGTAAAGCAGAAAGCAGAAATTAGAAATCAGAAAGCAGAAATCAGAAACTTGTAGCCAGTGTTCTTTCCAGATGCGACTTGCAATGGCAGGGCTTATACTTTCTGATTTCTGGGTTGTCATTCTGAGCGAAGCGAAGAATCTCTGTAGTTGCTTTTGGGCTCGGCGGGGTACGATGAACTGCGGAGATTCTTCGCTTCGCTCAGAATGACAGCGGTTGGTGAAGTGGATCGTTTCTGATTTCTACCTTATTTCGAAAGGAGATCTCATTTCGATGATTAACCGAAGAGATTTCATACGGAGTACTGCCCTAGGCGCTGCAACCATGGTTGGAGGGTCTGGGTTAACGCGCAATCTTTTTGCAAACCCTTACGGTAAACCCATTGGCCTGCAGCTCTACACGCTGCGTGATGAACTCGAGAAGGACGTACCGGGCACGATCAAAAAAGTGGCCGCCATCGGCTACAGAGAAGTCGAGACTTATGACCTCTACGGGATGCCAGCGAGCCAATTCGCAAAGCTGCTGAACGACAACGGCCTTACAGCGCCCAGCGGCCACTACATGCTGAAAGATATAAGGACGCATTGGGAAAAGTCCATCGGTGAAGCCAGAGATTTGGGTCTTAAGTACATGGTGAATGCCATCCTGGAACCCGAGGATCGAAAGTCCTTTGACGACTATAAGCAGCTTGTGGACGTGTTCAATAAAGCCGCTGAGCAGACGCACCAGGCAGGCATACAGTTCTGCTACCACAACCATAATTTTGAATTCAAGAAATATGGTCAGACCACTGCTTATGATTACCTTCACAAGCATTTGGATCCCAACCTCGTACAGTTCGAAATGGACTGTTTCTGGGTTATACACGCCGGCCAGGACCCGGTGACTCTCTTCAAGAAATACCCGGGCCGTTTCCCGTTGCTGCACATCAAGGACCTGAAGGCCGGGAATCCACCCACAACAGAGTTTGACGCCAGGATGGGATTATTTGCCGAGGTGGGGAAGGGGACTATTGATTGGAAGCGCATCTTCGCGGCAGCGCCCCAGGGCGGCATGAAGCATTTCTACGTGGAGCAGGATTATTGCGAGGTCCCGCCGCTGGAGAGCGTCAAGATCAGCTACGAATACCTGCACCACCTGACCGTGTAAGGTACTTGGCCTCGAGCGGCTCGACCGCCTGCTGTGCGTGAAGGCTCCGCCTTTGTGGGGGGGGCACGACCCCCTCACCCGGCCCGCCCCGGCTGAAGAAAACGCCAGTGCGGTCCACCCTCTCCCCCAAGGGGGAGAGGGGCGGAGTTTGGACAATTGGCAAGGTGTGTCGATCTCCCCGGTGTCATTCCGATCCCGCAGTCGCGGGAGAGGAATCTCGCTTTGGTTCTTTCCTTCGCCCATGCCCCATTTAGGCCGTCTTCCCGCCTGGGCTCAGAGCAAGATTCCTCTCCCGCGACTGCGGGATCGGAATGACAACACCCACAGAGGTTTCTCAGCTTCCTGTTGGCGCGACCGGCTACTGGCCCAGGGGGAGAAGTTGCCCTTTCTCCAGGTGGCGCGTCACGGAGGCGTGGCGTGCGGCGCGCGGATCGTGTGTTACCAGGATGATGGTTTTCTTAAAGTCCCGGTTCAATCGGGAGAGTATATCGAGAATCTCTTCGGCAGAGTGCGCGTCCAGGTCGCCCGTGGGTTCATCGGCCATGAGCAGCGTGGGGTCGGTAACAATGGCGCGCGCAATCGCCACCCGTTGTT
>Ga0208821_1000604_pt1 | contig 26456 bp, 25 predicted proteins | sample June2015DPH_20_5_FD_184720 | JGI IMG/M metagenome (GOLD analysis project Ga0208821, IMG submission 184720) | Peatland microbial communities from SPRUCE experiment site at the Marcell Experimental Forest, Minnesota, USA - June2015DPH_20_40... | ecosystem: Environmental > Terrestrial > Soil >... | reverse complement strand
CCCTTCCCCAAACCACATCCCCCAACCCCTTAAGTTTCTTTGCCGGGGAAGGCGGGGCCTCTGGCCCCGACTTCCCCGGCCCTTATACGGGTTGGGAGGGGGTTTGGGGGAGGGCAGGGATGAAATCCCTGGCCCTCCCCCAAATCTTTTCTACTTCTCCCGCCAGACCACCAGAAGCCCCAGGCTGAGCCAGAAGGCTTCCCGGAGGCGCCGCAGGATGCTGAAGGTGGCCCCCAGGGTGAGGCCCAGGTTGAAGCCCAGGGCCAGGAGGAAGTTGCCTCCCTCCTGGACCCCGGCAGCCGCGGGGATGAAGAATCCCAGGGCGCTGAACAGCATGGCCAGGGAGTCCAGGCAGAGGGCCAGGCCCCAACTGATGGGGTGGCCCACCAGCCAGAAGATCAGATAGACCTCCGCCGCATGGAGCAACCAGCTCAAGAAAAAGAGGACGAAGGCCAGGACGGCCCGTCCCGGATATTTCCGATAGAAGGAAGAGAGGCTATCATCCAACCTGGAGAAAAAGTCCTCTTTTTCTTGAAGAAACCGGGGACACCAGTCCCGGCGGTGCAGAAAGCGCACCCCCTGGCTACAGGAGGCGCCCCGGCGCTGGAGAAAGACAAAAGTGGCGCCACCCACGGCCAGCCCCAGGGTGCCCAGGCTCAAAACCCCCAGATGCGACAGGGCCGCGGGCAGGTAGAGGGGGGCCAGGGCCAGACCCAGAATAATATAAAGGACCAGGCTCAAGACCAGGATGCCTTTGTGGATCACCACCGAGGCGGTGGCCTGGTCCAGAGGGACCCCGGCGGTCCACAACCGGTCGGCCTTGAAAGGCTCGCCCCCCAGGGAGGCAGCGGGGGTGAGTTGGTTCAGGGCCTCCCCTCCCAGTCGCAGCCAGAAGAGGTGGGGCAAGGAGATGGTCCGGGGCAATTTAACGATGAGGAATTTCCAGGAGACGGCTTCCAGAAGGTTAACCAACCCATACGGCAAGAGCAGCAACGGCCAGTACCAGCCAACCTGCCGCAGGTAATGCCCCACGTTGGCCCAGCCCACCTCATTGAGGATCCAAAAGAAAAACCCAACGGCGATGGTCAGCAGAATCAGGTTGAGACGGCGCAACAGTTGTCCTTCCGCAGTTAACCACGCTCATAGCCGCGGTGGTTAATCACGATCTTCCAGACACTCATATCAAATTTATCTTGTAGCCGCCAGACATTCCAAACTGAGTTATGATTTTGTTATCCAAGACAACGTTTTTAGCCACCGCCCCTCCAACCAGTTCCCAGGCTCGCGAGGATGAAGGCTTCCCGCCCAGACGCAAGAAAAAGAACCTGCCGAGGGCGGCGGTTCTACATTAGGCCCTGGCTAACTGCTGGAAAGCTGACCGCTGCTCGCCCTAAGGCAGGGCTTCCACTTTGGGTTCGGCGGGGGCCGGGGCGTGGCGGGGGAGACGGCGCATGAGAAAGACCAGGGGCAGGAGCAGTAGAAAGACGATGGTGAAGAAATGGTAATCGTCGCAGAAGGCCAGCATTTGGGCCTGGCGCTGGACCTCCTGGTAGAGGCCGCCCACGGCCTGGGGGGCGTTCCACCAATTCCAGTTGGCCCCCAGGTCAGGCATAAGCTGCCCCAGGCGGTGCTGCCAGTCGATGAAGGGCTGCGACAGGGGGGTGAGGTGCTCCACCAGACGGCTCTGATGGAACTGACTGCGGCGGGAAAGCAGGGTGGTGGCGGTAGCGATGCCGAAGGAGCCGCCCAGGTTGCGCATCAGGTTGAAGATGCCGGTGGCGTTGCCCATCTTCACCTGGGAGATGCGGGACATGGTGAGGGTGGTGAGGGACACGAAGGTGCAGCCCAGGCCGAAGCCCTGGATGAACCGGGGCCACCAGGCGGTGGCGAAATTGATCTGGGTATTAAACTGGCTCATGAGATAAACGGCCAGAGCGTTGATCAGCAGTCCCACGAAGACCAGGATGCGGCTGTCCACGACGGTGGTGAGGCGGCCCACCACCGGCATGATCATGAGGGAGCTCATGCCGCCGAAGGCCAGAGCCCAGCCGGCCAGGGTGGCGTCATAGCCCATCAAGGTCTGGAGAAACAGGGGCAGGAGCAAGATGGTGCCGTAAAGGACGAAGCCGAAGAAGAACATGATGGTCACCCCGGAGGCGTAATTCCGTTCCTTAAAAAGGCGCAGGTCCACCACGGGGTGCTCGGTCTTCAACTCTCGCCAGATCAGGCAAATCAGGGCCACGGCCGAGATGATGGCCAGGCGGGTGATGAAGGCCGAGGAGAACCAGTCCTCCCGCTCGCCCCTGTCCAGGACCACCTGCAGGGCGGCCAGCCCCAGCGCCAGGAGTCCCAGGCCCCAGTAGTCAATACTGCCGGCCCGCCGGCGCCGGAGATATTCCGGGTCGAAGATGAACATCCAGGTGAGCAGCACCGAGAGGATGCCGATGGGCAGGTTGATATAAAAGGCCCAGCGCCAGGTGAGGTTGTCGGTCACCCAACCGCCCATGACCGGACCGATGATGGGGGCGATGATCACCCCGATGCCCCAAAGGGCCATGGCCATGCCCCGTTCCTCGACCGGAAAGGTCTCCAGCAGGATGGCCTGGGAGATGGGCTGCAAGGCGCCGCCGCCGAGGCCCTGCATGATGCGGAAGACGATGAGTTCCGTCAGGCTGGTGGCCGCGCCGCACAACATGGAACTTACGGTGAACAGGACCAGGCAGAGGAGCAAAAAGCGCTTGCGCCCGAACAGGGCGGAGAGCCAGCCGGTGATGGGCAGGATGATGGCATTGGAGACCAGGTAGGCGGTGAGCACCCAGGTGGTTTCATCGGTAGAAGAGGCCATGCTGCCGGCGATGTGGGGCAGGGCCACGTTCACCACCGTGGTGTCCACGATCTCCATGAAGGTGCCGGCCATCACCGCAATGGTGATCACCCATTTGTTGACCTCGGGACGTTGGGGAGAAACAACCGCTGCCATCAATCGCCTTTAATAATTTCCTCTTGGGCTAGCCGAGGCCGCCGCATCATGAACACCAAGGGAACCAGCAGCAAAAATAAGATCGTGAAGAACCAATAGCCGTCGCTAAAGGACAGCGTCATGGCCTGCACTTGCACCTGGCCATAGAGGGTGGCCATGGCCTGGGGGGCGTCCCAATAATTCCAGTGCGGTCCCAGGCCGGGCATGATTTCGGCAATGCGATGCTGCCAGCCGCTGAAGGGTAGAGACCAGGGGATGAGGTGCTCCACCAACCGGCTCTGGTGAAACTGGGCCCGGCGGGAGAGTAGCGTGGTAGCCACGGCGATCCCGGAAGACCCCCCCAGGTTGCGGAGCAAGTTATAGATGCCGGTAGCATTACCCATTTTTTCGCGGGAGATGTGGCCCATAGTGAGATTGGTAAGAGCCACGAAAGTTATGCCTATGCCCAGGCCCTGAAGGAACCGGGGCAACAGCACGGTCGCGTAATCGGTCTGGACATTAAACAGGCTCATCCGGTAGGTGGCCCAGGCGCCGATGAGCAGGCCCAAAATCGAGAGCCAGCGGTTGTCCACCCGGTTGCACAATCGGCCCGTCACCGGCATCGTCATCATGGCGCTCACCCCGCCCCAGGCCATGATTTCACCGGCCAGGGTGGCGTCGTATCCCATTATGGTTTGCAAGAAGAGAGGTAGCAGCACCATGCTGCCGTAAAGCACAAACCGGAAAAAGAAAAAAACCGTCACTCCGCTGGCGAAATTCCGGTCTTTGAAAAGGCGTAGGTCCACAAAAGGCTGCCTGGTCTTCAATTCCCAATAAACCAGGGCAACCAGCGCCACCAGGGCAACGACGGATAAGCGCACGATAAAGGCGGAGGAAAACCAATCCTCCCGTTCCCCTTTGTCCAGCACGATCTGTAAGGCGCCGATCCCGACGATCAGGAGGCCCACCCCCAGGAAGTCGATTCCTCCCCTCGTTCGAGCCCGGAGATAATCAGGGTCGAAGATAAACATCGCAGTCGCCGCCAGGGCTATAATGCCGACGGGAAGATTAATGTAAAAGGCCCAGCGCCAATTCAGGTTGTCGGTGATCCAGCCACCCAGCAGAGGGCCGATAATGGGAGCCACAATGGCGCCGATGCCGTAAACCGCCATTGCCATACCCCGCTCCTCCACGGCAAAGGATTCGAAGAGAATGGCCTGGGAGAGGGGTTGCAGGGCTCCGCCTCCAGCACCTTGAATGACCCGGAAGAAAATCAGGCTCGCCAGGGTGGGGGCGGCGCCGCAAGCCATCGAACTGAGGGTAAAAATAGTCAGGCACAGCATCAGCAAGCGCCTGCGGCCGACCGCGCCGGCGAGCCAGGCGGCGAGGGGCATGACTATGGCGTTGGACACCAGGTAGGAGGTGAGCACCCAGGTGGACTCGTCCACCCCAGCCGACAGGCTGCCGGCGATGTGCGGCAAAGCCACATTCACAACCGTGGTGTCGATTAGCTCCATGATGGTGCCGGGCATCACCGCGATCGCAATCAGCCATTTGTTCACCTGTGGAGTATAGGGAGTGCTCTCCCTGTTCATGAGATCCCCAAACCGCTAAGAAAAGCCTGAGAAAATCCTTGGTTAAACAGGAAGGGAGGTTTCCAGGCTGATAAGCTTGGGACCCGGTTTGATCTGGAAGCGGCCATTCACCGTCTCCCAAATCCAGCCATAAAACTGCCGCCCAGCACTCTTATGGTTTTGCCGGTAAGAGTCGGGGCCCGGTATGCTTCCGGGTATCGATGGTGACCTCGGTGGACATGCCCAGGCGCAACGGCTTGCTTTCGGGTAAGGGCGGCAGCAACACGATCTTGACGGAAATGCGCTGCACCACCTTCACCCAGTTGCCCGTGGCATTTTCCGGGGGCAGGAGGGAAAAGGCCGAGCCGGTGCCGGACATGATGGAGTCCACCCTCCCCTTGAACTTGACCCCGGGATAGGTGTCCACATTCACCTCTGCTGGCTGGCCGATATATACGTCGGTGAGCTGCGTTTCCTTGTAGTTTGCCTGGATCCAGAGCTGGGGATAATGCAGGGGCACCACCATCATTAAAGGTTGCCCCGGCTGCACCCAGTTGCCAACCTCTGCCTGCCTTTTAGTGATATAGCCGGAAATCTTGGCGGTTATCTTGGTATACCCCAGATTGAGCCTGGTCTGTTCCAGCCGCGCCTTGGCTTCCTTGATGGCCGGCTGTTCTTCCCGGGGGATGCTGGTGGAGCCGCCGATGGCGGCCAGGGCCTCTTCCAATTCCCGCTGGGCCCGGTCCACCAGGGCCTGGTTCACCCGGTAGCGGGTCTCCACATGGTCCAGGGTCTCCTTGGGAACGGTGCGGTGCTCGTATAGAGCGGTATAGCGGACCTTGTCGGTGTTGGCCCCCTTGAAGTTGGCCTCCGCTTCGGCGAGTTTGGCCCGGGAGGTGGAGACTTTGACATAATCTTGGGCCATGTCCTGGCGCAAGCGGCTCAGGTTGCCCTCGGCTTGGGCCATCGCTACTCCATAATCCTGGGGCTCCAGGGTCAGGAGGACATGACCGGGCTCGACAAAATCATTATCATCCACCAACACCTTGGCTACCCGGCCCGGTACCCGGGACGCGACCTCGCCGACATAACCGTACACATAGGCGTCATCGGTGTAGACAAAGATATGCAGGTAATACCAGTAGCCGGTGCCGGCTCCTATCATCAAGAGCACCAGCACGATGACGCTGATCCGAACCAAGGGTTTACGGAGCACTCCGGCATTCCTCCTGGGACAGAAGGGTGTTAATGGCCCCCATAGCCCAAAGCAGCTCGGCCTTGGCCATCTGATGGTCGTAAAGGGCGGACCAGTAGTTGACCCGGGTCCGGGTGAGCAGGGTCTGGGCATCGATGACCTCGGTGGCGGTGCCCACCTGCTCTTTGTAGCGCTCCTCGTTGAGGCGCATGTTTTCTTCCGCCTGGTGCACGGCCTTTTCCGTCACCTGGATGCGGTCGGCGCTCTCCTTTACCCTGAGGTAGGCATTCTGCACGTCCAGGCGCACCTGCTCGTTCAGGTCCTGGTGCTGCTCTTGGAGTTGAGTCACCACCAGTTTGGCCTGGGCCACCTGGGCTTTGGTATCCAGACCGGAGAACAGGGTCCACTGCAGGCCGAAGATGCCGAACCACGAGCTATCATGCAGGAGGAAATCGTTTTGTTGATAGTTCTGGCCGGCCTGGGCGTAAATCCGCGGGAAATATTGGGCCCTGGTCTGGGTCACCACTTTTTCCTGCTGGGTGATGCGTTCGGTGGAGGCCTTGAGGTCGCTCCGCTGTTTCAGGGCCGTCTCGGTGGCATCTTCCAGGCCCCAGGGCCGGGTCTCCAGCTTTTCATCCTTCAGCACCGTAGGGGCCGACACCGGCAGGGCCAGGAGCTTGTTGAAGGCGGCGCGGCTGTCGATGGTGTCGGTTTTAGCCACTATCAGGCGCTGCTCGGCGTCGGCCAGAGAGACCCTCGCCTGGAGGACGTCGTTGAAAGTGGCTACCCCAAATTGATATTGGTCCTCGGCGATCTTGAGGTGTTGCTTAAGATCCGTCACCTCCTCTCGGGCCACTATCTCCAGCTTCTGGTCCTGCAGGGTGCTGAAATAACCCTTGGCCACGCCGAGAAAGAGGTCGTCCCGGGTCTTGGCGGTGTCCAGCAGGCTGGCCGACCTGCCCAGCACCGCGGCCTGATATTTGGAGGGAGTGAGCCAAAAGTCGAAGATGGTCTGTTCGACGTAGGTCTTGCTGCTCCAGAAATTGCGGTTGGTCGAGGGCATAATGATGGTGGAGGAAAACCCGGATATGGTTCCGGCGGGAATTTTCGTCTTTAATTGATCATCGTAGATGGTCTGGCTCACCTCCGACTTCAGCGTGGGCAGGAATCCGGAGCGGGCCCGCACCACTTCTTCACCGGCAATCAGCGATTGCAGGCGGCTCACCCGCAGGGTGGGGTTGGCCTTCCAGGCCAGGCACAGGGCCGCCTTCAGATCCAGGGTAGCAGGGGCCTCCGCCCCGATGCCAGGGGACGCCATCGTTAGGCTCCAGGTCAGCCATCCCAACAGGATCAGACGCCAGGGACTTGGTGACTTCATACCGCGGCCGCCTCTCCAGTTTTTTTTGCTGGGAATTCCCGGATCAGACCCGAGGAGAACAAGGTCAGCAGAACCGGCAGGGCTTCTTTCACCGCCTTTTCCTGTCCTTCCGACAACTGGTAGTATCCTACGGCCCGCACCATGCCCCGCAGCATAAAAGTGAGCAACCGCGGGTTTGCCGGGATAAACTGTCCTGATTCGATGCCTTCGGCAAATAGCCGGGTAACCAGGACGACGAATCTCTCTTCCATTTCCTGTATGTGGAGCCAATAGCCCTGGTCGGCGCCCCGGCCGCCCCCGAGCAAATCCCGGGCGTAAACAGGGAATAAGTCCCTCTCCCGCATCAGGTAATCCAACAACAAGGCGGCCACTTTTTGGACCTTCGCCAGGGGGGCGCCGCTGCCGCTGACCACGGCCTCAATATCGGCCAGGATATTTTCCCCCACCTGGGAGATGAGGGCCTGGACCAGCTGATCTTTGCCGGGAAAATAGAGATAGACGGTGCCCTTGGCCACCCCGGCGCTGGCGGCGATCTCCCTCATGGTCACCGCCCCCACCCCGCGGCTCTGCACCAAGCGGCGGGCCGCGGCCAGGATCTCCCGGGTGCGGAACTCGGTGACAATCTCCTTTTTGGTGGGCTGGGGGCTGGGATGCATAAATGACTTTTGGGTCATTAAACTGACTATAGGGTCATTAATAATTTCCATCTCCCATCTTGTCAAGAAAAACTTGCAAACCCGCCGACCCCCGCTTAGACTAAAAAATATCTATAGGCAAGCCGGAGGTTGAGATGCACCGCCGCGATTTTCTCAGGTATATGGCGGCTTTGGGGCTGGTGGCCGGGGTCAGACGCCGCCTGGTGTTGCCGGAGGAAGTTTGGGCCATGGGCCCCCCCCAGACCCCCGAGCCCCTGCTGGCTAAGGCCCAGGGCAGCAATTACGCTCATCTGGTGGTGGACGCCATCCAGGCCCTGGGGGGCATGAAAAAATTCGTCAACCCTGGGGAAGTGGTGGTGGTCAAGCCCAACATGGCCTGGGACCGGACCCCGGAGCTGGCCGCCAACGCCCATCCATTGGTGGTGCGCCAGGTGGTGGAGCTTTGTCTGGAGACCGGGGCCAAGCAGGTAAAGGTCCTGGACAACACCTGCGACGACGCCCGCAAGGCTTACGAGTCTTCCGGGATCAAGGCCGCGGTGGAGGGCATCAAGGACCCCCGGGCGGTGGTGGAGTTCGTGGACGAGCGGCGTTTTGTAGAACTCAACATCGAAAAGGCCAGGGCCTTGAAGAAATGGTATTTCTATAAGGACATCCTGGAGGCCGACCGCTTCATCAATATCCCGGTGGCCAAGCAGCACTCCGAGGCCCGCCTCACCATGTGCCTGAAGAACATGATGGGGGCCATCGGCGGCTGGCGGGGCCGCATCCACGTGGGCCTGCACCAGAACATCGCCGACATGAATCTGCTCTTACGCCCGGACCTGCACGTCCTGGACGCTACCCGCATCCTGCTGCGCAACGGCCCCAAGGGCGGCAAGCTGGATGACGTGGCGGTGAAAAACCTGGTGTTCGCCGGGACCGATCCGGTAGCCCTGGACGCTTACGGCGCCGGCCTCTTCGGCTTAAAGCCCGAGGACCTGGGCTACGTGGTCAAGGCCCACCAGGCGGGCCGGGGAGAGATGGACCTAAGTAAGATCAAGGTCCTGTCGGCTTGAGGGCTAGCCGCGGGCAGCAAGGACCTGGAGTTTGCGTCTTTACGCACGTTAGGCTCAGAAACAAAAATAAAGCGCCAAATGGTTTTTCGTAGGGGCGGACCCAGGTGTCCGCCCTGTAGAGGCGGGTTTAAAACCCGCCGCTACTGCCCACCATTTCCTAGGGGGCGCACGCCTGGGTGCGCCCCTACAAGACCGCCCCTCCCCCCCTCACCCTGCTCAAACAGACCTCTCCTGCCTGCCTTTTAGCAAAAAACCTTGCCGGACCTCACTGCTTTTTGCGGAGATTTCCATCGGCGTTTATATTAATCCTGGATTATGCCGCAAGAATTGCCTGAAATAAGCATAACTATACGGTATAAGGAGGAATAATAGGAATTTTAGGGGGTTCACAATATTTTATACTCTCCCTTATTTTTTATTGACAAAATTATGGAGATTTGTGCTACCATGCGTTCCACGAAAAATTATGCTCCCAAAGAGGAAACTTATAGGGGTTAAATTGGTTTGGAGTGCTCGAAAACCATTTGTTGACTGCGGTGGCCCAAGTTGCCGCATAATCTCAGTTAATGGACATCACCGGGGAAAGCGATGCGCAGAATTTTCATATCCGCACTGACTCTTGTCTTTCTAATACTGGTCTTCCTTCTCTGTTTCTCAAAAGCACCGGCAAAAGAGGAGGACAAAAAGGCCGAAAAGGTCAATGAAGGGTATGTAGGCGTGGAAATCTGCCAAACCTGTCACCAAGAAGTGTACGATAAGCTTTCAAAGACGGCTATGGGCACCCTGTTTTTGAAGCACCCCCGTACCGCTGGTGAAAAACTCGGGTGTGAAACGTGTCATGGACCGGGAACAGAGCATGTAAGTTCAGGAGGCAAAAGCTTCACCGGAATGAATCGATTCACGCAGGGGACGCCAACGCCTGCTTCCGTGCGCAACAAGGTCTGTCTCAAGTGCCATCAAAAGAGGGAGAGGCTTTTCTGGTGCGGCAGCATTCATGAGACCCAAGGCCTCACTTGCACATCCTGCCACGCGGTCCATACGGGACCGGGGATAGCGGCCCCTTCTCAACTCACCCGTATGACCGTGGAAGATACGTGCGCTACCTGTCATAAAGAGCAAGTCCGGGCGGAAATGAAGTTTTCGCATCACCCCCTGCGCGAGGCCAAAATGAACTGCGCCAGTTGCCACAACCCGCACGGGACTACCTCGGACCATCTCATCAAGGGGCTTTCCAATAAAGAACTTTGCTTTAATTGTCACGCCCAGTACCGGGGCCCGTTCATTTTTCAGCACCCTCCCGTCATGGAGGATTGCTTCAATTGCCATCAGCCCCACGGCAGCAACTATCCCAGCCTGCTGAAAGCGCCTCCCATCAGGTTGTGCCGGGAGTGCCACATTAACTTCCACGCCATCAGTTTCCTGTTCCCGGGGTCGAAGCCTAGGCCGAGTATCATGGTCGGCGGGGCGTGCCTCAACTGCCACCGGAACATCCATGGCAGCAACAATATGAACGACGGCCAATTATTCTTTAGATAAAAGGGGGGGAGGATGAAGATGAAGAGAGAAATCCTGGCCGTTTTTCTCGCAATCATGCTTTTCCCTCTGACCTGCGCGGACGGATTCGCGGAGATGAACGTGGGTGAATACGAGGTGGGCGGCTATCTCGAAATGGGCGGCGGATTTCTCGCCGATTACCCCAACACCAGGAACCGGGGATATTTGGAACAGTATCTTCCCTTCCCCGTAGGACCCCTCGCCAATGCGAATTTATCGCTGAAGAGCAAGGACGGCCTCGAGTATTATAGATTCCGGATGAGCCATCCGGGATTAACAGGAGATCAGGATTTCTTGCTCCAGATTGGCAAACTCGGGGTCTACCATGCCCAAATTGAGTATGACCAGCTCCAACACCTGTACTGCACAGTGAATCCCAATCAAGACGATATGGGGATCCTTTTGCAGAGACTGCGGTTCAGCGGCGACTACCTGATAACACCTGAAATCGACCTTTTCGCCGAGTACCAATTTCTGAGAAGAACCGGCCAGCAGCCGGCGACCTTGAATGGAGGCCCTGGTAACGGCTATGATTATAATCGCGCCTTTCTCAGATCGATTGATTATAGGCAAAACGACATGAAGGTCGGAGCGGAATATGATTCGTCGAAGTATCAGTTTCGTATGGGTTATCATTTTTCGAACTTTAAAGATGAGATCACAGACTTGAGGGCCTCGCCCGCGGCTGGCGCCTTTGTATCCCTGCCCCCAAGCAATATGGCCAACTACATTACCGCTGAGGGGGGAGCTAACCTGGCTGCCTACAAGACCAGGATCACCGGTTCGTTTTCCTACGGCTGGCTGTCCGAGAACGAGACCGTCTTCAATGATAATGGTGCTTCGTGCGGCCCTGCGGGTCTCAGCGCCACGACTGTGAACGGGAATATTTCAGGCGTCACCCGTCCCATTGAGCCATTAGCTTTGAGGTATTCGTACAAGGCTTATGATTTTCAGAATAATCACCTGAATAATTCCGTTTTACTGGACGCCTTCGCAGGAGTGAACCGGCCCCTTCTGTATCAGGAGCAGTATTCGTATTTACGGCAGACTATGAACCTCGGAGCCGACTATAAAGTGAACAGCCTGGTGGCCTTCGATCTCGCCTATGCTTATTCAACAGTCGACCGCACCGAAAACCAGGGCAATACCTCGAGTAACTCGCCCCAGTTCGGCATCAGGCTGTTTCCAACTTCCTGGCTGAACCTGACAGCCAACTATGCATACTCAGAGCGGCTAGGGAATGATTTTCTGTCGCTGTCGCCGGGCAATTTGCTGACCTACAAATTCTACTCGGGAGACGACAGACGGAACACCGCCAATTTCGTGGCAGAGGCATTCCCTGTGAATAATGTCACCTTCTCCGCCAATTTCTCGTTCTACCACGACACTTTTAATGACTCAAATGCATATGGTTTGCTCAACGATCAAGGCTGGTCGGCTGGAGGGGATGTGAGCTGGACCCCGACTGACCGGGTCGCCTTGAGCCTGGGATACGACCACCAGGAAGCCGTCACTAAAGAACGCACCGCCCAACTCGGGTTAGTTCCAGGTTCGCCGCCTTTAGGTTTTGTGGTCACGGGTGATTGGGGCCCCCTTTTGAGCACCTTGGATTCATATGACACCGTCACCGCCAGAGCGGACTTTAAGCTCATTCCGAACAAGCTGAAGCTCACGACCGGCGTCAGCTACTCCTTTTCGAGCTCGCATTTCGACAACAAGGTCATGCCCGATCTGAACGAAGCCTTCGCCGATATCAATGCCTCTCTCTTTTACATGTTCAACGAGCACTGGGGCGCCAGGGTGGGATACAGATTCGAGATCTTCAACATGACCAAAGCGTACCAAGACCTTTACCTGACGGGAAACGGGGGGCAAAATCAGAGTCTGAATACCCTGGAAGGGTTCTACAGGAACGCCACGGCGAACGTGTTGGAGTTATATTTACAGTATAAGTTCTAGCTTGAGCTGACGAGTTAGGTGGCAAGAGTGGCCCAACCGCGTCCTCATTGTTTTAATCTTGCTTCTAGCGTGCACCGGGGATAAACTGGGCAGGGCGGTGGTTCCGCCGTTCGTGATTGCCGTGGCTGCCAAGCGCATGTGGTAGGCCTCGGCGTTCTTATCTCTTCTTAGACCCGGCTGCATTGGGCGGGCAAAAGCCGGCTGTCCATTCACAAACCACAGGAGGGAAAATGAAATCTATAGTGACGGTCCTTTTTTTGCTGTTGATAGGAATTGCGGCGTCTGCATGGGCTCAAGGCGGTTCCGTGGAAAAGGGAAAAGCCCTGGTAGAGAGCAAACACTGCGCACTGTGCCACAAGGAGGGCGGAAACCTGGGCAAGCCCATGGAAATGATTGTCGGGACCAATCCCGACGCTTTCCTCAAGGAGGCGATCACAAACCCCAAGAAAACCCTCGGACCCCAAGTAAAAATGCCGGAATTGAAGTTAAGCGATGCAGAACTTCAGGACGTTATCGCGTATCTTCGGTCCATTGCGAAACACTGAGGTTTGTGACCGGCTGCATCCGCTCTTTTAGCATCGATTTGGAACCCCTTCATGAATGGGCTTAAGGCCCCGCGTCCCAAATTGGTTTCCGCCCTGGTCGGCAACTGGGTTGGCATCTTCGGCCTTGTGGTGGCCGTGTGCAGCCTGTTCATCGATCTTTGTCTAATAGCAATTGACTTATTTCACGGTTTCAGACAGCCCTACATGGGCATCCTGATCTTCCTGATTCTCCCGTCATTTATCTGGATCGGCGTCATTTGCGCGGGAGTGGGAGGATGGCTGGAACTCCGCCGGCGCAAAAAACCGGCGGCTGAGGCCCGCGTTGAGGCAGGTGGCGGGAGGCGCACGCGCCAACTTGTCGCGGCGTTTGCCTGCGCCTTCCTTTTTCTTATGCTCAGCTCGTTAGGAAGCTACCGCGTGTTTGAGGTGACTGAATCGCCGCAGTTTTGCGGCGCTTTTTGCCACACGGTGATGAAGCCGGAATACACCACGTACAAAATCTCTCCCCACTCAAGGGTACGCTGTACGGAATGCCATATCGGCCCGGGCGCCTCCTGGTTTGTCCGCGCCAAGCTCTCCGGCCTCTATCAGGTCTATGCAACCGTTACCGACGTATATCCACGGCCCGTTCCAGTGCCGGTCCAAAACCTGCGGCCCGCGCGGGAAACCTGCGAAGAGTGCCATTGGCCGGCGAATTTTTACGGATGGGTGGAACTGCGTCGCCAATTCTTCCTGCCTGACAAGCAAAACACTCCGTGGAACCTAAGACTGCTGGTGCATGTGGGAGGAGCAAATGCCACCACGGGGCCGGTTGGAGGCATCCACTGGCATATGATTGTGTCCAGCCGCATGGAGTACCTAGCCACGGACGAGAGCCGGCAAACCATACCCTGGGTGCGCGTGACGAATCAAGAGACAGGCGCTGTCGATGTCTACGAGTCAAAAGACAATCCATTGACCCCCCAACAAAAAGCCCTGCCCGTGCGGGTGCTCGACTGTGTCGACTGCCACAATCGTCCCACCCACATTTTCGATTCTCCCTACCGCGCTCTGGATGTTTCCATGTGGCTGGGGCGTATCGATCCTGCCATTCCTTCCATAAAAATGAAGGCGGCCGAGGCTCTGGTCAAGGCCGCCGGGGCCCCTTCGCAGGCCCGTGGGATTGCCCTGATTGCTCCAAACCTCTCGAAAGAATACCCTGATGACAAGGACCAGCCAAAGATCGGGCAGGCGATCTCCGAGACTCAGAGGATCTTTCAAGACAATTTCTTCCCGGAAATGAAAACGGACTGGAAAGTGCGGCCAAACAATATCGGGCATTATATTTGGCCGGGTTGCTTTCGCTGCCACGATGGTTCCCATGTCGACAAGACAGGCCGGGCCATCTCCAATGCCTGCAACACGTGTCATATAATCACCGCCCAGGGCAGTCAGCCAAAAATGGAGACTGTGAGCCTGCAGGGGTTGAAATTCGACCACCCTGGAGGAGAAATCCCCCCGGAAATCCTGTGTAGCGGGTGCCATACCGGCGCGCCTTAGTCTGTCGATGACAAATCGAGCAGTGCATGATTCCTGTTTGAGTCTTTTTTATATGGTAAGGAAACACTTCTCGGTGCATTCCGGCGTTTGGCTGACCCTGCGGCGCCTCTCTCAGATCTTCTTTCTGGCCCTGTTTCTCTTCTTGTTTTTGAAGGCCGAATTTGTGAAGCGGGCCACCCTGGCCTGGCCGGTGGACCTGTTCTTCCGCTTCGATCCCTTAATCCTGGCGGCGAACCTTATCACCTTCAGCCCCTTGGTGGCCGGGCTCTTCTGGTCGCTAACCTTCGTGGCCCTGACCCTGGTATTGGGGCGGTTCTTCTGCGGCTGGGTCTGCCCCCTGGGGACCACCCTGGACGGGGCCCGGCGGCTGCTGTTCCGCCCCCGGCCCGACCAGGGAGTGGCAGCCCGCTGGCGCCGGGCCAAATACTATCTACTCCTGTTCCTGTTGAGCGGCGCCCTCCTCTCGGTCAACCTGCTGGGGCTCTTCGACCCCTTGTCGCTGCTTTACCGCACCCTGGCCATCGTCCTCTACCCGGCCTTCGGCTACGGGGTGGAACACACCTCCCTGGCCTTCTATCACCTGGGGCCGCCCTTCATTTACCTCAGCGAACCCGTTTACTGGTTCTTTAAAGCCACCCTGCTACCCTTCCAGCCCCTCGTTTATCTCCTGCCTTTTCTGACCCTGACCCTCTTTGGCCTGCTGGTGGCCGCAGAAAGGGTGGATCAGCGTTTCTGGTGCCGGGCCCTCTGCCCCCTGGGGGCGCTGTACGGTTTGCTGGCGCGCTTCAGCCGGCTGCGCCGGCGGCCCACCGCCCTGTGCCCCGATTGCCGCGAATGCGCCGAGACCTGCAAGATGGCCGCCTTTGCCCCGGGGATGCCGGCCCGCCATGAGAACGCCGAGTGCCAGCTCTGCCTCCGCTGCCTGGCCCGGTGTCAGAAGGATGATCGGGTAAGCTTCACGATGCGCTCCAGGGCGCCCCGGGCGCCCCTGGACCTGGGCCGGCGCCAGGTGATTACCGCGGTGGCGGCCGGAGCCGCCTTGGCGCCCATGGTACGCCTGGGTTCCCTGGCCAGGCAGCCGGACGAGTTCCTCATCCGCCCCCCGGGAGCCCAGAAGGAAGGGGAGTTCCTCTCCCGCTGTATCCGTTGCGGCCAGTGCCTGAAGGTCTGCCTCACCAACGGCCTCCAGCCGGTGTTTTGGGAAGCGGGACTGGAAGGATTTTATACCCCGAGATTAATCCCCCGGATGGGATACTGCAGTTATTCCTGCAACCTCTGCGGCCAGGTCTGCCCCACGGGGGCCATCCCCCACCTGCCACTGCCGGCCAAACAGGCCGCCGACCTGGGGGTTGCCTTCATCAACCCCAGCCGCTGCATCCCTTACACCGAGGCCACCGATTGCCTGGTATGCGAGGAGCATTGCCCGGTTTCCCCCAAGGCCATCAACTTCCTGGAACAAGAGGGCACCACCCCTCAGGGAGAGCGGGTCAGGATCAAAGTGCCGGTGGTGGACCCGGACCGCTGCACCGGCTGCGGCCAATGCGAACACGTCTGCCCGGTGGGCGGCGCCGCGGCCATTCGGGTGAAGCGTTCGCTCCGGATGGAGGTGTAAGCAGTGAACCATATGCAGGATGCGAGCGGACTATGGCCAGATCTGGATATTTTACTGTTGCTGCCCATTGCTTACTGCTCACGACTCACTAACGTATGAAACGTCACTATCCGGACCAACCCCTGGTGGGCGTAGGCGCGGTGATCTTCCGGGGCGAGGAAGTTCTCCTGGTGCGCCGGGGGCAGGAACCGGCCAGGGATGAATGGAGCCTCCCCGGCGGCCTGGTTGAGCTGGGGGAGACCCTGACCGCGGCCCTCACCCGGGAAATCGCCGAGGAAACCGGCCTGACTGTGCGGCCCCTGGGGATCTCCGCGGTGTTGCAGCGCATCTTCCCCGATGCCGCCGGCCGGATCGCCTACCATTACGTCCTGGTGGATTACCTGTGTGATTATCTGGAGGGAGAGCTGCGCCCCGCCTCGGATATCACCGCCGCCCGCTTCACCCCATTGGCGCAGCTCCCCTCCTTCCACCTGGCTGAGGCCACCGCCGCGGTCATCCACCGGGCCTGGGAGCAGAAACGGCAAGGCGCCTCCCTGCCTCTGATTGACTGACCGGAAACCACTGCCAACTTCTTCCTCATATCTTCATCGGCTCTTGGCTGAAAGCTGACAGCTACTCAGACCGCTACTCATCAATGAAACACTGGGGGTCCGGGGCCAGGAAATCCTGGTTCCCCTGGGCCCTGGCATACTCATAGGCGATGGCCCGGCAACCCCGGCAATCGGCCCAGCGGGCGCAGGCGCCGCACTTGCCCCGGTAGCGGCCTTTGTCCCGCAGGGCTTCCAATACCGGCGAGCTGGCCCAGATCTCCCGCAACGACTCCCGGCCAACCTGACCCAGGGGGAGCGCCAGCCGCCGGCAGGGGACCACGGTGCCGTCCGCCAGGATGGTGAGCCCCGCCACCCCGGCGGAGCAGCCGCCCGCCGGGAACGGCTCGGAATCCTCCGCCGCCGGCGCCTTGGCCTCCCCCATCTGGGCGGCCATGGGGTCGCCGGTGCCGATCTCCAGGCTGCCCTTTAAAAAAACCTGCCAGGACCGCACTTCTTCATAAAGCTTCCTTACCTGGGCGGTGGAGAGCATCAGGTCCAGCATGGCCCGTCCCCGTCCCGACGGCACCAGCCGCGAAAACCCCAGGCGGGAAACTCCCAGGCCGCGGGCCACCTCCACCAGCTCCAAAAAATGGCCGGCGTTGAGCCGGGACAGGGTGGCATTGAGGCTGACCTTCAGTCCGGCCGCCAACAGGGTGCGGACCCCCTGAAGGGAGGCGGCAAAGCTGCCGCGTCCCCGGATGTATTCATGAATCTCCCGGGGACCCTCCAGGCTGATCTGGACCCCGTGGACTCCAAGCTCCGCCAGCCGCCGGGCCCTTTCCCCGGTGATGCAGGTGCCGTTGGAGAGGAGGTAGATTTCAAAGCCGATGGCCGCCATCGCCTCCAAAATCTCGAACAAGTCCGGCCGCAGAAACGGTTCGCCTCCGGTGACATTGAAGCTGGGCTGGAAATCGATGCCATAGGCCTGGCGCCAGTCCTGGAGCATCCGGGCAATCTCCTCGATGACCCGGAAGACCTGGGCCCGGGACAGCTCCCGGACTTGGCCCGCTCCCTCCTGGTAACAGTGCCGGCACTTCAGGTTGCAACGCTCGGTGAGGTGCCACTGGATGAGAAAATCATAGGGTCGGGCCAGGGACATGGGGTCTCACCCTCTCAGCGGGCGCAGCAGGTTGCCCCAGGCATCTCGCCGGTGCTTGGTAAGGGGGCGGGGTCTCTCAAGTCTCGGCGGATGGGAAAGAAAAAGCAGATATGGCAAGAGAGGCTGGCGGACGTACCGCGTTGGCCTAAAACAAACCTCCTCCCCGCCATATCTGCTCTGGATAGGTTGCCGGACCGGCAACTTATTCCTTTCATGCCTTTCATTTGTGGCATACCTCACGGGGATCGAGCTTCTTGACCTTTCCCCAGAAGGCCGCCTCCTTAGCCAAGGCCTCTTTGCCAAGTTTCATACCCCTTTCACCTCCTTTCGGGTGGATTTGCTGCTAAATTAATTACTCTTCCCGGCCGGGTCAAGACGATTAGGGTAGCGCGCTCCGAGGCTGGCAAAATAATTAATGGTGGCCAGAGTCGGCCCGCTGGCCAGCCAATTATTAATGGTAGCATCAGGGAGTCCCTTTTTTATCCCCTCTCCCCCGATAGGGCAGAGGGTTAGGGTGAGGGGGAAGTTAATCTCTTTTCCGCTCCCATTAATATAAACCCACATACCTGGGAATGTCATTCCAGGCACATAATCCAGGAATTTCCAAGACCTTCGCTTCCTGCGCCCAGGGGGGCCAGCCAGGGCAACGAGCCAGGTGGCGGCAACCCAGGTTGTGCTTGTACTTGGGCATGTAGGGGCGGATCTAGGTGTCCGCTCTGATTTAGGGCGCGCCCTGCACGCCGGCCGAGGTTCGGCGGCCACGGGCTGCCCTGGATGGGCCATGATAGGGTGGGCAGTGCCCACCCTACCCGGGCGACCCGCTGAGGCCCCCTGACGCAGTTTTCACGCAGCCATCGCCAAAAAAGGCGCGTAAGACGCGCCCTACGCGGGCGCGCCTCAACTCACCCAGGCGATCAACCGGCCTTATGGCCCCGCCTGCCGCAGACGCGGCAATTTCAGGAAAAAATTCTCGCTTAGGGTTAATTGAGTTTCAGGCAAGGACACCGGCTGGAAATCCTGTGCCACCTGGGACAAGACCTATTTGAGGCGTTCCAGGAGATCGAGCAACGCCTGGCGTTCCCCCTCGGGAAGGTAGGCATAGCTGGGCATCTTGGCTCCGGGATAGAGCTGGCGGGGTTGGAGCAGCACCACTTGCAGCTGCTCCCGGGGGAGGCGGGAGCCGATGCCGTCCAGGGAGGGGGCCAGGTGGCCTCGGTCCTTCCTATGGCAGGCAAAGCAGCTCAGACGTCTGGCCAGATCCGGTCCGGCGTCAGAGACTACCTGTTGCCCCGGGGGGGGCGCCATGTACGTCGGCCACCCAGGTGGGAATAATCGCAGCAACATAAAATAAAGCTGCAATTAATATACCCCAGGTTAATTTTAACCGATCAGATATTTTATTAATTTCCAATTCAGGCGAAATGCCTAATATGAAATATGTTATTGATATGATTAGAATAGCAAGGCCCAGTTATTGCTGCTGAAAGGCGGCCAGGCCCTCCTGCGGATATTTCTCGGGACGGTCGCTGCCGCAGCCTGCCAGGGCCAGCAGTAGGGCCACCGCCAGCACCGCTCGCCACCCAGGTGATTCTCTCCTCTTCACGGTCAATGATCCAGTGAATCGAGCAAAGCCAGCAGTGCCTCCTGCTGTTCCGGTGAAGCCGGGGGCGTTCCCGGGGCGAGGGCGGCGCTGCTGAAGATGCCCTGGGCCGTTAAGGCGCCTTTCAGCAGAGCTGCAGGACGCAACCGGTAGGCCCGGGAGAGCTTTTGCAGCCGCTGGCTCAGGTTCCAGGTTTCCATTTGCAGTTCTGGGTCCCGGTCCACTTCCTCGAGATGGAGGCAGACCCGGGTAACCAGGCTCCAGAAGGCTGGAAAGAGCTGGGCCCCGGGGGAGACCACCCCCCAGGCCCCGGGACGGGCAAGAAAGTTCGCCTCATCCGCCTCGTAGAAGGCGAATTCCGGCCGCCTGGCGGCGGCGCCATGGTAATTGAGGAAACGGCGCATATCCCCCTGGTGGATCAGTCCCACTATCGAAGGCAGGGCCGCTAATTTCTTGAAAACGTGGGTGCGGATATTGCGGCGTTTGAACAAGGGCGCCCGCCGCCTGATCAGCCGCGGCAGGTTCAGCAGGATCAGGGGCTGGGAAGCCCCTTCCAGGAGCCGCTGGCAGGCCTGGGGCAGGCCCCGGTTGCTATGGTACCACAGGGGCAGGTCCACCAGGAAGACCTGGCCGCCATAACCGAGACGGCGGCATTCCTCCTGGACCGCCGCCGCCAGCTCCCGGGTGTCCGCCGCCGTATGGCCGGTGATCCCGAAGAATAGCGGCGCCCGGCCCGCTACTGCGGTCAACAGCGCCGAACACAACTGCCGCCGGGTAGGGCCGGATAACTCCAGGGCCTCCCCCACGTCGGGGGAGCCCGCCAGGATGCCGTCGGCCTGGGAGATAACCCGCTCCACCAGGCGGCCCAGGCTCACCTCATCCAGGGCGCCGTCGGGATGTAAGGGAGTCGCCAGTTCGAAGATGAGTCCCCGTGGTGGGGCCGCGTCAGGCATAAGTGAGTTCCATGATCCGGAAGGGATGGTGCGGCTAATTATTATTTTTCTAATTATTATTGTGTTTCTAACAAAATACTCCGAGGGCGGCATGGGAAGCAAGCAAAATCCAAAGACCGCGGCGCGGCCGCAGATGCAAGGACACCACCCCCAAAGCCCCTGGTTCCGCTCTACCTGATCTTACCCCCCGGGTTTGACCACGGTTCCGGATGCAGGCCTCCAGGAGTAATGGTCCGCCTGCTCCGGAAGATCTACCAATTTTTTGCGGAAATCCGCTTAACAAATAATCTCAGGATTTATCTAAATGGTTAACCAGGGGCAGCACAAGTTGCAGGTCCTGGATTTGATTCCGAGCCTGGCTGCATGGGGGCAGGGGGACAACTACATGCCGATTGAGTCTCCCGGGGTTGATAGGCAATCTTGGCTGGCTACTTGGCTCCCGCAGTTGGAAAGGCAATAATCACTGACCCTGGGGGGACGGCGGTCTATCCGCTAAAGGAGGAAACATGGCTAGAATTGTTTGGGTGGCTGCCCTGTTGATTGCCCTGCTGGCCTTAGCAGGATGCGGGTTGCCATTAGGACAAGCTTTACAAGCTTTAGAATCCGGCGGCGGCGGCGGATACGGTGGCGGTTATGGCGGCGGCTACGGCGGATACGGTGGCGGCGCCTACCTGGCCGGGAATGACCCCCCGCCGGGGCGGCCCTACTTCTATGGCGGACCCCAGGGACAGGGTAATAACGGCCCCATGTACGGGCGGCAGTTCTATGGCAGACCCCAGGGACAGGGTAATAACGGTTCCATGTACGGGCGGCAGTTCTATGGCAGACCCCAGGCACCGGGTAATAACGGCCCCAGGTACGGGCGGCAGTTCTATGGCAGACCTCAGGCACCGGGTAATAACGGCCCCAGGTACGGGCGGCCCCCCTTCTATGGCGGAGCCCAGGGAACGGGTAATAACGGCCCCATGTACGGGCGGCCCCCCAGTGGCGGATCCGGGGGCCTGACGGGCACCAATACTTACCAATTCAAGCCCAATACCGGCGCAACTGGTTTAACCGGCAGGACAGGCTCGACCGGGTTGACAGGTTCAACAGGGCTAAGTGGTGCAACTGGCGCAACAGGTGCGATTGGAGCCACCGGAGCTACTGGCGCTACCACGGGTGCTGGTTCTGGGGGCACGGCAAAATTGAGCGGTTCCAATTCTCAGTGGCACTCGGGGCAGGCGGGCACGGCCCAATAACCCTGGATACCTCGACTGGCTGAGCCGCGACGGCTAATGCGATATGGAGCGGGAGCGCCACGGGTGAATCGGCGCTCCCGCGTCGGCTTTCTCAGATAGGAGGGCGCGGTGGGCCGCCCTCCTGCTTCCGGTAGACCTCACCCTCCCTGGCAATCTGGCTCGTCATCAGAGCCTCGTAAATGACACCAGGTCATTTAGTCTCATCCGTCCCCCTGCGTGAAGCGAAGGCCCTGGTTAGATGCTTCACTGCCCCGGCGGCCCCGAAGGGCCACCAGAGCCATACGCGCCGAAAAAGTTATTTCTCCAAGATAATTCCTCCCGGCCGCTGGCGTCCCCCATTTTAGGCATTATCTTTAGACAACTGATCAGTTGCCCGCCTGGAGCAGGCCCCGGCCCATTGCGGGCTTTGGGTATTTTGCCCCCGGGCGCGCCGGAGGATGGCTCATGGGACGCAAAACCGCTCTTTCCTGTATCTTGCTGATGAGCCTGAGCTTGCTGCTGATGGCCCGATCAGGGAGCGGGCAGGAGCAGGCGCCGGTCTCAACGCCCCTGGGCATTGCCCTGGATGAATATCCCTACCCCTATCCGGTGCAGTTCCTGACCCTCAATATCGACGGTCAGCAACTGCGGATGGCATACATGGACGTGGCCCCCAAGGGTTGGGACGGTAAGCGGGCCGTGGTCCTGCTGCATGGCAAGAACTTCTACGGCAGCTATTGGGAGAATACCATCAAGGCCTTGACGGCCGCCGGATACCGGGTTATCGTCCCGGACCAGCTGGGTTTCGGCAAATCCGCCAAACCGGAAATCGACTACAGTTTCGACCTGTTGGCCCGCAACACCGTCCACTTGCTGGATCAACTCCAGGTGAAGCAAGCCGTCATCTTGGGCCACTCCATGGGGGGCATGCTGGCGGTGCGCCTGGCCCGCAATTATCCGGAGCGCGTCAGCCATCTGGTGTTGGAGGACCCCATCGGCCTGGAGGACTACCGCTTCTTCGTCCCGCCCCAGGCCACCTCGCAGCTCTATGAAATCGAGATGAATATGACCCCGGAGAAATACCGGGCCTTCGTCAAGCGATATTTTTTCAAATGGCGGCCGGAGTACGAGAGGTTTGTGGAGACTCGCTGCCGGGAGAGCCTCAGCGGTGAATTCCCCCGCTACGCCAGGGCCGCGGCCCTGACCTTCCAGATGATCTACCGGCAGCCGGTGCGGCACGAATTTTTTCTGATCAAGCCCCCCACCCTGCTGGTGGTGGGCCTGAAAGACCGGACCACCGTAGGGCGGGGCCGGGTGCCCGAGGAGATCCTCAAGGACAAGGGCCGCTATGACCTGTTGGGCAAGGCGGCGGCCAAGGACATCCCTAACTGCCGGCTGGTGGAGATTCCCGAGGTCGGCCACGTCCCCCATCTGGAGGCCCCGGAGCAATTCCAGCGGGCCTTGCTGGATTTCCTGGCGCAGTGACCTTTCGCTCTGCTTCGGTGGGGGCGGACCCGGAGGCCCGCCCTATCCAGGCCCTATGCCTGGGGGCACACTGCCCCCTTATTTATTCCCGGTTTCCTGGCCTTCCTCCGCCAGCTTCCCCTTGGTCTTGGTGCCACACATGGGGCAGAGGATGTCGATCTCCTTTTCGTTGCCGATAAACCTTTCCCTAAGGTCCTCCGGCCCCAGGAAACTGACGTCGCCACAGGCGCAGGCGGGGCATTCGGCCCGCACCTTGTATCTCCGTTTGGACATATCTCCATCTCCTTGGGTCTCTCAGGTTCGCCACCTGCCCCACCCGGGGGCTGACCCCTTTTTTTAGTAAAGCTAATCATTGCCAGGCAGGGTGGCAAGGAAATAGAAGCGGCCAACTTCCAGGGGAAGCGATGGGGTTTCCCGCCGGACCATGTTAGATTAATACCAATATACTGCAGAGTGCGTGGGGCAAGTTGAATAACCGTACGTGAGTAAGGTGAGGAACTACTATTGATGCAGGAATCTCTCTTTGGGCCACTGATAGGAGCCTTGGTGGACGGCGATCATGCCAGGGCGGTGGCGGCGGCGCCACCTTCTTCTTCACCCTGCCGCCCCCTGCCGGCCCCACAAAAACCGGGCCGTCTTCGTCCCGGTAAATTGAAGGCTGGGCCACTGCGCCTTTATCTGGTGGAGGCGGCGGGAGTCGAACCCGGCATATCGGCAATATTCCCAATGATATACCGCGACAAACAATAGTTGATTAATCGAGGTAAAAATATCGTGGGTACAACGTTTACCCACGACCAGAGATACAAGGTGTGCCTTGACATGTTGGATTAATCGAGGTAAATGTGTCATGTTATTAATTGGCATTTGATTAGTTTTGTCAAGGATTTTGTGAATATCACCTGGGATAGGAGGTTCAAGAGATGCAGATAAAGATTTATCTTTCCGTAATGGCGGTAGTAGCTTCCATGTCGCTCATCTTGGCGAGTGGATGCGCCTCCTCATCATCATCATCACCATCTTTGGGACAACCCCAGATGACAGACTATATGAGGAGCAAAGTGGGAACGCCGGATGAATTATCCCCCATTGCACCCGCCGAAGCCAGGAATGTGCGAAAAGTCGGCAATCAATGGCTGTACGACTTGAATGGCCAGGTCTGGGTTTATAATGACGCCACCGCTCGTTGGGAACCGCAACAGAAATGACAGTGGCTCGGAACCTCTTCTAATTGGCTTTCAATACAGAAAGCCCGCTATCGTCATTCAGCCGGGTGAGGGTCCGGATTGTGGCCCGAATCGAGCCTCGTCTTGGGAATATCTAAGCATGGAATAGTCTTCGGAACCTTGATGATATTTCTCCAGGGCACATCCGCTTTGAAAAACCATCAGACCCAGAATCAGGAACCGGAGAATTTTATTAGTCATATTACTTCCAATATCAGGGGAGGTTCCCAGAGAGTCCTTTGATCCAGAGCAGGTCGATCCTTCGGGAAGAATTTCTCCGGAAATTGAAAGTTTCCAGAGCGTTGATCTTGTCAGGCATGAATTTAGTGTAGATGAAAAGTGGAGGTCGTTCAAAGGGATGAATTTCTGGTTTTGAGGGTAGTAGGCGATTGTGAGAATCGCACAGCGCATTCTCATAATCGGCATCATGAATTAAGCCTGGGGTTGGGAGGAGTTGGTGCGGTTTTTAGCTATGGGGATTCAATGCAAGGTGTTTGGGGTCGTGATGATGATTTTGGGGCACTAAGGCATGGATGAGGCGTGGAGTGGCCGGATGTTTTGAGCCAAGGAGATGAGCCCGGGGAAAGGGTAAACAGGGATAGGACTTGGGCCGGCATTTGGGACGCACGAGGGCCTTTAGTGCTCAGTAATGCACTCTGGGCTGGAGGAACGAGCCTCAAAAGGCAGACGCCATAGTTCATGAGGAGTCACATATTGCTGGGGAAAGGGCTATCCTGTCCATCAGCTTGACGCGGATGAGCCTTCCTTTGCCGCATTGTGGGCAGGTGGTGAGATCCTTGCCGGTGAGGGCCTGCAGCAGCTCCTGCCAGGTTTTGTTCTTTCTCGGGGTATCAAGCGTGTGGCCCTTGGGTTCATTATGGGCTCTGGGTTCTTGGAGTCGGATGAAGCCCCGGGCTTTCTCCAGTTTCGTTTTGGCATTGCAGGGAGCCATGAGGCCGAAGTGGCGGATTTTGACAAAGCGCGGGGGCAGGATGTGCAGCAGAAAACGGCGGATGAACTCCGGGGCGGTGGCGGTCACTAGCCTCTTCTGACCGGGACGATTATTATCTCTGGCTCGGAAAAAGACCTGTCCCTCCGCCAGGCTCAGCAGGCGGTTATTAGCGATGGCCACCCGGTGGGTGTAGCGGCTGAGGTAATGATAGACCGTCTGAGAAGCGCCGAAAGACCCTTTGGCGTAGACGACCCATTTTTTTCGTAAGAGTTTCCTGGTGAAGCGTCGGAACTGCGCGGGGTCTGCCAGACATTGCCCCTTGCCCTCCAGCCTGCCCTCCTGGTAAGCCTGCTTAAGGCCCTCCATAAACTTGGCCCGGATGATCTTCGAGAGCGCCTTGACGGGGAGGAGGAAGCTGTTTCTGGCGGCAATCCACCTGTCGCCCTCTGGACTGAGCCCCCCGCCCGTCACCACGAGGTGCAAGTGGGGATGGAAGTTGAGATCCTGATCCCAGGTGTGGAGCACCGCGGTAAAGCCGATCTGGGCTCGCAGTCGCTCATAGCCCAAGGCAAATTGGAGCAGAGCTCGGGAGACCGCGGCAAAGAGGAGATTGAAGACGAGTTCCCGGTTGAACCGGGCCAACGCATTGAGTTCATGGGGCAGGGTGGCCACCAGATGGAAGTAATGGGTTGGCAGGAGTCGCTCCAGGCGCGCTGCCAGCCACTTGGCCTGCTTGAGGCTCTGGCACTTGGGACAGTGGCGATTACGGCAGGAGTTGTAGGAGATGAAAGAATAGCCGCAGCCCTGGCTGCAAGAGTCCACGTGTCCTCCCAAACGGGCGGTCCGGCACCGTTCAATATCCCGCATGGCCTGGTGCTGCTCTGGGGTGAGACGATGGTTTTTCCGGTAGTCTGGGCCATGCTGACGAAAGATCCGGGCCACCTCCAGGGCTGGTCTGGGCATGAGGCAGCCCCCTTCAAGAGGCGGGGTGGATCATATCCAGGGGGCTCACCAGTTTCTGGATCAACCGGTCGGTGATGTGGGTATAACGCAGGGTGGTGCGGATGGAGCTGTGACCCAGGAGAACCTGCAGGATGCGGATGTCGGTGCCCGCCTCCAGCAGATGGGTGGCAAAACAGTGGCGCAAGGTGTGCATGGTGACCTTCTTCGACAAACCCGTCTCCCGGATGACCTTCCGCAAAACCAGGCTAACTGCCGTGGTGGAGATGTGCTGCTGGGGTTTTTGCCCTGGGAACAGATACCCTCCTTGCGGCCTGACTGCCTGATAGTACTGGCGCAGCAGGG
>Ga0208821_1000603_pt1 | contig 26462 bp, 25 predicted proteins | sample June2015DPH_20_5_FD_184720 | JGI IMG/M metagenome (GOLD analysis project Ga0208821, IMG submission 184720) | Peatland microbial communities from SPRUCE experiment site at the Marcell Experimental Forest, Minnesota, USA - June2015DPH_20_40... | ecosystem: Environmental > Terrestrial > Soil >... | reverse complement strand
ATGCCGGCTTCTGCCACGGCAGAAGGCTAACAAATCCGAAAGGAAATTGCCAGCGGAAAATCGCGTTGTTTTAGATTGTTACACTTCTGGGACTTTGACGCAGCCCTACGCAGCGGGCATCGTGCGAGTCGTTGGTCGTGTCATTTGACACCAGAATAGCAAACGGAGGCGTTCCCAGTTAGCCGCCACCGAGAGCGACCGCGGGCCCGTACGGGAAGTCCTCGAGCTTGGCGGGGGTCGTACCCTACAGGCTGGGCGCGGATTTACGCTTTTGCCAGATAAGACTCGAATTGTTTCTGCCAGGCGGCGGGGGTGGTGTGGATGGCGCGGCCGAGGAACGATGAGCGCAGCCGCACAAGCTCGGGGAGTTTGCGGCAGGCGATGGCGTAGCGGCGGAAGCGCGGCTGGAGCAGCAGGGAATCGTCGGGCAGGTAAATGGGTTCCCGCCGGAAGTTGAGAAGGACGATGGCGCGATTCAATTGCCGAATGGCGGTTTCGATTAACGCCGCGCTGGTCGACGCGTCCTGCAATTGCGTCGCTTGCTCCGGCGGTACGAGCCGGAAGAAATACGTGGCGCGCCCGGAGCGCGAGGTGGCTTCCCAGGCCACCAGGTTGCTGGGAAACTTGGCGCCGGGTTGCGCCGCCAGGGGCAGAAAGAACCAGTGCAGAATGGGCTGCGCTTCTTGCTCAGCGCCGGCTTCCGCCTGGGGTTCGGCAGGAGTCCCCGCCGCTTCTTCCGCCCCGGCCGCGGCGCCGGCGGATTCAGAATCATTCTCCTCCGCTTCGCCCGTGGGGGGTTCTCCTTCCTTTTCTTGTTGATCCTCAGCTTCGCGCAGCAGCTTGAAGCCCGTGAAGTAATTCCCCGCCGGCACATGTGCCAGCAGGGCGTCGAAGTAAGGCTTCAGCTTGGCATCCACCACATTGGCGGCGAGCGCCTGCTCAGTCTTGGGATGGATGGCGCGCAGCTTGGCGAGCGATGCGGCGCGGCCTTCTTTCATTAGCACAGCGGCCTGCTGAAACAGGCCGGGGCTGAGGAAAGGGAACATCCCGTGGACGGTCTCGGCGCCTTGCTGCGCCAGTTCTTCCGTGGCGGTGGTCAGGCGTTGGCGAAATTCTTCCGTGCGCTTGGCGAGCTTGGTGATTGCCAGGCGTTGATCGCCGCACTCCGCCGTCACCGTCCAGGTGGTTTCGTCGAAGCTCACTGCGTCGATATCCGCCAAGCGCCATTGCAGGCCCGTGGCCTGAGCGGGCAGCACGGCGAGATTGCTCTTGTAAAGCCGGAGTTCCGCCGGGCTGGCGAAGGTGCGCGCCGGCGAATCGAAGCGCACCGTGCCGTCGAAGCGCGTGATTTCTTCCAGGTCTTCCAGCAGCAGGCATTGCAGCAGGCGTTTCCGGTACGCTTCCAGCAGGTCGTGGCAGAGATTCTGGAAGGTCTTGCCAAATTGGTTCAGCAGGATTTTGTTGCCGGTGTAGAGGGTCAGGGTCAGCTCGTACTCGCCGGGAAGGAATATATCGATGTCGCCGAAGTCGAGAGCCAGCGGCGCGCCCGAGGGCGGCGTGAGCGTAAGGGTTTCCGCCTCAAACGACACCCGGCAGGGGCCCGCCTGAAGGGCGGCCCCGTCCGCATTCAAGTAGTGAAATTTGCCCGAAAAGGTCGGCATGGTGAGTTTCAGCCAACTTTCTGGCCGCACTCAGGACAGAATTTGGTTCCCGCTTCAAACTTCGTTCCGCAGCGCGGGCACTCATTCCTGGCATGGAGAGGCTTGCCGCACTCGGGGCAAAACTTGGCGCCCTGGGTGCGAGCGCCGCAACTGGGGCAGAGGGCGGCGGCTTCGGAAGTGAGGTCGAGGTCCTTGGTCAAGTCCTGCTGGCGAAGCTTTTCCTGCACCTGGTCCACCGCGATATGGGACTGCGCGGCGGCGATTTCCGTTTCGATATTGGGCGCGCAGTCGTAGCAAAGGCCCCGCTTCTGGTTCCAGCACATGGTGAGGCAGGCCCACTTGGCGCACTTGGGACACTGGCGAAAATTGGGCTTCACTTCGTCCACGGCTTCGTGAAATGCCTTGTCGTGTGCAGGGCCCTGGACGGCGCGCGCGATTTCGTAAGCGCCGGAGCTGGCGCGGCCAAAAACGCCGCCGAACAAGTCGCCGGCGGCACGCAACGCGCTGCCCGCGTAGCCCGTCACCGAGGGTTTGAAGGCAGTCATAAATCCGTTCCCACAGCGGTCGCAAAAGAACTCGAACTGATATCCCTTGTCTGTTGAATGGTCAGAATGGTTCTTAGTGAATTGAATCAACGCCATGAGGAATCTCCGTTAAACGTCTTCCTGTGGAATTACTATTTCCAGGTGCTTGGGTCATTGTAATTCCATTGGCCTTGAGGTTTCAAGAACGCATTCGCAAAGCTCAGCGATTTCGCAAACACTGTAACTTAGCGGTGAGGTTGATGATTGGTGGCTATTTTGCTGGGTTTTGGCGGCATCGCGGGAGGGTTTCGTATGGAAGATCGCAGTTAATCCATATACTCCGCGCAGGGATTGGAATAATATTGACGCCGCAGTCCGATGACGTCGGAACGCCTTTTCATGTGGCGGTTGCGGAGTGAGGTCGAAGATTAATCCCGGCAGAGCGGAGTGGGCGCCAGCCCTGCAGGCGGAGGCTTCGAGCAGCCAGGCAACGTATCGTTTCGGGACGATCGCGACAGAGGTCAATATTGACGATCCCGAGGTGGCACGCTGGCTGGAGGAGTTTCTCTCTCCCTGGTTCTCGACCGAAGCTGCGGAGGGGATCGGCCTGCGCGTACGCATGACGAGCTTGGGAGAACGGTTTTCGGCCTTGGCCCGTGTTGAGGCAGAGAACCATCCGCAGCCTTTGCCGTGTTTCAGGCTCGACAGGATGCTGGTTTCCTGCCCCGGCTGGAATGAGCCCGATGGAACCATCCTCGCCGCGGACAAAGAATTCGGCTGTTACTACCAGGTTCAGGGCAATCAGGTCGAGGTTGTCTCCCGGCCGCAGGATCGGCCGGCACGCATCGGGCTGATGCGAGTGGTGCGGGAATTGGCCATGCTGCGGACATCCCCACAGAAGGAGACGCTCGATCTCCATGCCGCCGCATTGGTATTCCGCGGGCGCGCGATTGTTCTGTCAGGAGACAGGAATGCTGGTAAGACAACGCTCCTGGCGCACGCGTTAAGCTCGCCCCACACGGCCCTCATGGCCAATGACCGCGTCATCGTCGACGGCCGCTTGCAGGCGCGCGGTGTGCCGACCGTGGTGTCAGTGCGCGACGAAACGGAACGGGCATTTCCCGCGCTGGGCCGTATATTCCCCAGGCGCGCTGTCCTGCTCCACAAGGGCGAGTTGGCATCGGCGGATTCTGCACGGGCAAGCACCGGACAAACCTCGATCCTCTCCCTTTCCCTTGCACAGTTCGCAAGGCAGTTGAACTCGCGCCTCGAGCCGTCGGCGCCGGTCGGGGCGATTCTGTTCCCGGAAATTTCTCCCTCTGCATCAAGCTGGTCACTGAGTCCCCTGGATCCCTCCGAAGCCGCCGCGCGCCTGCGCAGAAACATCTACGGCAGCACTTTGGCTCCCCGCACCGACACCATCTTCCAGAAAGTCACGAGGGCACTCCCCGGCATTACGGAGCGGGATTCCCTCGTGGATCGTTTGGCTACTACGGTGCCGATGATCCGTTGCCTTTTGGGTCAGCGCGCTTATAGCGGAAGCGCCGACGAATGGCTGAAGGCTCTGCCGATAGACGACCGAGTGGCGCCGCTATGAATCCGTCGCTGGAACCGGAAATACTGGCAGCCTTAGAACAAGCCGGCATAGAACCCCGGTCTTTCGTCCGAATCTCAAGCCTCAGGCCAGCGGATACTGGACGCTGCACCTATCGAATCGACCACGATCGGGGCACTGTCAAAGCACGGCGCCTGGAAGATGAGGCGACGGCGCGGGACCTCGCTGCATTCAGGAGCGAGTTGCCCGACGCTTTCCCGCCCGTCATCTTCCGTCAAGGGCGCGTTCTAATCGAACCCTGGATCGACGGTGAGGCGCTACCGGATGTACCTGAACCTCACCACCTGGCAACGGCGGGAGCCCTGCTGGGCGAATTGCATGCCACCTCCAGACTCGGAGATCGGATGCTGCACGAAGTGCGCTCCACTGCCGATCACCGTCTACTCGCCCAAAAAAGGCTGCGTATTGTAGTGGCCGCCGGAGCGCTTGGGGAAGAAGAAGCCGCGCGGCTCGAGCGTGCCCTCGAGCGCCGGGATCCCCTTCGGGCCACCTTTGGTCTGGTCCACCTTGACTTCTGCGGAGAGAATATGGTGATCGATCGAACGGGGCGGCTTCGCGTCGTGGACAACGACCGCGTGCGTCTGGATGCACTCGGCTACGACCTTGCACGGACCTGGTATCGTTGGGCGCTTCCAGCGCCGGAATGGGAAGCTTTCTGCCTCGCCTACAGCTCACGGTTGCCGTTTCCCAGTTCGCTGGATACGCTTCATTTCTGGAAAATTACGGCGGCAGCCCAATCCGCGGAGCTACGCCTGCACGCCTATCCGGAAAAAGCCTTTGTGCCTGTCAAGTTCCTGCGCGCTCTGGCGGCAGAGGAGACGGTATGAAACCGGGAGCTTCGACGGTGGTTTTCTGCATGGAAGGGCACGGGCACATCAAGCGCCTTCTGCCCATCATTTCGGGACTCACGCGCGCCGGGGTTCGCAATCACGTATTCACGCAGCAGTGTTTTCAGGCCGAAATCGAGAGCGCCGGCGGCGTTTTTATCGATCTCTACCGCGGACGCCCGAGGGATGAGGCTGATGCCCTTTCCATCCCGATTCCCTGCCGCAATGTAAGTTTTGCCGCTCACTTTGCCGAACAGGTCGTGAGTGAGGCGGCGGCCCTAAAACCCTCCCTGGTTTTGTGCGACGCCTTCACCGTCATGGCAGAAGTCGTCGCCAATCATCTGGGAGTTCCCCGCGTGAACGTTTGCATGGGTCATAACTACCCGCCTCAAACTGCACTGGAGGCACTGAGCCACGATGCGCGCGTCAATATCTCGGAGGCTTGTTGGCGAGCTGTGAAAAGGCTGCATGAAGAATACGGCATGCCGGATGCGTCGCCGTTCTCGTACGCGACGGGAATGAGCAGGGATCTAAACCTCTATGGCGAGCCGCCCCAGTACCTGCCCGAGGACCAGCGCCAACCCTTCCAGCCCGTCGTTTTCATGGGCTCGCTCTCCGAGCAGACGATCGGCCGCGCGCCGTTGGCCATATCGCCCTGTGGCGAGGGTGCGGCCGGCAAGCAGCGAATTTACGTCTCTTTCGGCACTGTAGTTTGGCGCTATTACGCGGATGTGGCTCGCCGGGCACTGGAGGCGATCCGAGATGCCGTGGCGGAGCTGCCCGATTCGATCGCGCTCGTGAGCCTGGGAGGCGCACAGCAAGGCGACTGGGACCGGCGCGTGGAGCTGCCCAACTTTCGCGTCGAGAGCTACGTCGACCAATGGGGCGTGCTCGGCGCATCGTCGGTCTACATCACTCATCATGGCCTCAACTCGACCCACGAGGCGGCGTTCCAAGGGGTGCCCATGATCTCCTACCCGTTTTTTTCCGATCAGCCGGGCATGGCGAAACGCAGCCAGGAACTAGGCTTGGCGGTTCCGCTGGGGACCGAGTTGCGCGGTCAGATTTCAGCGGCAGACGTACACGCAGCCCTGTCCCGCCTTGCCGCCCAACGTGAGTCCATGCGGGAACGGCTAGCCGAGGCGCGCCAATGGGAGTTGGATGTGATCGCCGGACGCAGCGCGGTGATCCAGCGCATCCTGGACTTGATTCGATGATCTACATCGTGATTCGCAAAACGCTGGACTGGGCGAATGAAGCCGCCTTTCGCGCCCAGATCCCCGAAGAGATGCGAGCCGGCATTGAAATGTGGAATGCAACTTTCAACATGCCGTACCACCAGTACCGCAGCGAGTTGAAGCGTATTGCTCAACTCAACCTGGCACGTATCCAGGGCGCAGCATGCGTTTCACGAAACGAAATCCCTGAGGGCGCTGTGGCCGTGCCGGTAGACGACGATGATTGGTTCGCGCCAGGGCTGGCGCAGACGCTGGAGAGAAGCATGGGCGATCATTTAGGCTGTTATTGGCCCAGCCGCTTTCTCGAGGTGCCCACCACGTTACTCCATCGGCTTGGCTTGATCCGGAGAACTCTGTTTCCCTCCACGAAGCCCCGCTGGTTGTGCACGACCAATAACTACGCCATAGTGTACGGTCCCAAGACCGCGGACTTGCTCAATAGCCACGCCCGGGCCTCGCACTGGTTTCTCGCTCATCCGTCGGCTGTGATCCATATAGGGCAGCCACTTAGTCTCATGAACCGCACCCTGGCCTCTACTACCCAGTTACGTTCACGCCCTTCGCGTGCGCTTCTGTTGCGAAAACACCGGCGCTATTCGAGACTCTATCGTCGGCCCGCACCCTCGGATCTCGCATGGTGCGAACCCTACCTGGCCATGATGATTGACCTTCATGCGCAGCTTCACCCACGATGTTGGTGACGGAACTGTTGAGGGGGCTTCCTATGGACTGCCAGCCGGAAAGGAAGCGAGATCGCCCACCAGGCTAGCCAGGCAGGCAAGTTGGTTTCGTACAGGCGCGCAGCCCACAGCTTATTCCCAAGACTGAAACGGACGGGCCGGAACTGGAGAGGCGAATCGCCGATGCCCGTCGTAGCAGGCACGCGGCTTCTCCTGTGACGATCCAGTGCGGCGGTCAGATTCGGGGCAAGATCGCGCGCCTCGCCTATCTCCAGACATTGCCCGAGCACATTCACTAGAGGTCTGGCAGTGCCGTCACGGGCGGAGAACACGACGTCCCAGTCGAGGCGTGAATCGGTAGCCGTCACAATCTGGATTAAGTCGATGACGTTTTTCGGTTTGGGCCGCCCCCGCTCGATGTCGCGCAGCAAGGACAAGGCAGCAAAGATCACCTCGTGTTCATCGCTCAGCACATCGTAGGATCGTCCCTCTATTTCGAAGGATCCCCGTAGCGCCCAAAGTCGCCTCTCGTCGAGGCGCAGCAGGGAGGGATGGCGAGAAAGATCCCAGTGCAGGTCAACATCAACTGCGTCCGAGCGAAAATCGAAGGCGTGCACGAAAAAGCTTGTCAGACCTTCTCCCAGCAGGATCTGCGAGTAGCGATGAAAATCCGCTTCCCTCAGCAGCGTGCAAGCTTTGGATCGATCTGCGCGAGGAACCAGCAGGTCGATATCCACAAACTCTCGCCCGAGTATGCCCCCGTAGAAACGGCTGGCAAGGTACGCCCCCTTGAGCAGAATAAAAGGCTGCCTTTTGGATTCAAAGAGCTCTGCTAGAGAAAGCAACGCCTGCCCCAAAACCCGCTGCCGCTCCTTCTGCCGGTTCAACGCCTCATTCAGTCTCTCAATTCGATGGGGCGTCAGCGCCAAGCGAAGCGGTGACTCCTCCAGCGCGCGCAACAATACGACCGATAGACCGGACCGGTTACAGGTTTCGGCCAACTTGCCTACCAACTCCGGCCTGCCTTCAAGAGAGCGTGCAACGCCCGCCGAATCTCTTGCGAGGATGCGCACGAGCAAACGCAATTCCATCACACTCATCGAGATCCGATCTCCATGCCCCGTAAAGCTATTGCCCGCCAGGTTCCTTTGCTTCATCTCTGATTCCAGCATCGTAGATTATTAACAATCCAGATGGACGAGAGACAGCCTAACACGAGAAGTACCGAACGGGCGATTTCTCAAGAAAAAATCGGAAAAAGACGGCTGTGGGCACTGATGCAGATCCCCGGTCTTGAGGGGTCTGCGCTGTCCCGAAGGGATACCCCCGATTTACGACTCCCTCGTTCGCGACCATCGCACTTACGGCCACGGTCAACTACACGGCAAGGATTTTGCGGCAGATGCGGATAAGGCGGGTGTGGGGAATCGTCCGTTCAGCATTCAGCATCACCAATTCACCCTCGCGGAAGCTGCTGTAATACCAACGTGCCAGCAGCATGAAGAGAAAAATCCCAACTGGAGAAGAATAACGCTTCTCAGTTACAGCGCTTAGAGGTGTGATTAAAAAGATTGGCCGGTTAATTTCGACTTACAGCATCATTTTAATCTCTGTTGGGCGATCCATTTGTCGGTGCGGGCGTCGAGCAGGTCGAGGGGCAGGGTTCCGCCGTTGAGCATCTCATCGTGGAAGGTGCGGAGGTCGAACTTAGTTCCCAGTTCTTTCTGGGCGCGTTGGCGGAGTTCGCGGAACTTGAGCTGGCCAAGCTTGTAGCTGAGGGCCTGCGCGGGCCACGCGATGTAGCGGTCGGTTTCGGATTGGAGGGTGGGCTCGTCGACCGCACCCGACTTACGGAAGAAATCCACGACCTGATCGCGGGTCCAACCTTTGGAGTGGATTCCGGTGTCGACAACCAGCCGGACGGCGCGGAAGAGTTCGGACGAAAGTCGGCCGTAGTCCGAAACGGGGTCCTGATAGAAACCAACCTCCTTGCCAAGCTGCTCGGCGTAAAGGGCCCAGCCTTCGATATAGGCGTTGAACCCAAGGCCATGGAGGCGGAACTTGGGCAGGCCGGTGAGCTGCTGCTGCACGGATAGCTGCATGTGGTGGCCTGGGACACCTTCATGGTAGGCGATCGCCTCGTCGTCGATCAGCGAGCGCTCCGCGAAGTTGGAGGTGGCGACAACGACGCGGCCGGGCCGCTTGCCGTCCGGAGTACCGGTGACATAGTGGGTTGCAGCCGCAGTCTGAAAGGCGGGGATAGCCTCGACAGTTACAGGCGACTTAGGAAGCAGAGTGAAGAGCTCGGGGAGTTTGGGCTCCATCTGGGCGATGTAGTGGCGAAAGTCGTCGAGAATCTGCTGCGCGGATGCTGGTATGTATTTGGGATTGGTTTTCAGGGAGGCGCGAAAAGAGGCGAGGTCGGCGAAACCCTCTCTTTTCGTGATGATGGTCATCTCGGCCTGGATGCGTTCGATTTCGCGGAGACCGAGTTGGTGGATCTCATCCGGTGTCATGTGTGTGGTGGTGCGGGCGTAAATGTTGTTCTGATAGCGCTTCTCGCCGTCGGGCAGAGAGGTAACGGCAAGGACGGTGCGGCCGTGCGGGGCATATTCCGTGCGAAGGAAGGTAGCGAAGCTCTTGTAGGCGGGTACGACATCGGTTTCAATGGCGTCCGTGATCTGCTGCGTGAGACGCTTCTGCTCTTCCGGGGAGATGCTGGCGGGATACTTCTTCGTCGGAATGAGGAAGGGATCGGCATCGATAATGCCCTGGCACTGAACGGGGAGTTTTTCGAGGAGGAAACGCACGGGCATGAGGTTGTCCTTCATGCCGGCGCGGAGGACCTCCGTGGTCTCGCTGAGGACACGGGGGATCTGGTGAAGCCGGGCGATGTAGTCTTCATAGTGCTTCACGGAGTCGAGAGGAACGGCCAGAGGCAGATCGGCGAGACCGGTGTGGATGCCGTTCTGCTGGTTGATCGGCATCTCGTATTCTTTCAGGTCGAAGTCGGCGAGGCGCTGCTGGAGGACACGAACCAGGACCTCGTGGGAGAGCTGATCCTGGTCGGAGAAGCCGGCGGTGGCTATGGCCTGAAGGCGGCGGAGGAAGGTCCGGTCGGTTTCGTGGCGCTGGGCGATGCCGGCGAGTGAGTGATCGGCGAGCTTATCGTTGTAGCGATAGTCGCCGAACGCCGTGGCGCGCTCGGGGAAGTTGCGGAGGTCGGACTCGTACTGCTCGTCGAAGAGGGCGTTTTGCGCGGCGAGGCGATCAGCAACCGATTTGAGGTCCTGGGCGCATACGGAACCGGCTAGAGCGATGAGGAAAAAGAGGCTTTGGTAAAGTCGCATGGGTGTGATCGTAGCAGAGGTGAGGAGATGGTTGCACGAAGAAATTGGCGTTCAGATCCAGCAACTCCGTCTTACGTTCACAAATCATCCTCCTAAGCCTCAGGCTTTAGGAAGTCTTCAGTTCTCAGTTTTCAGTTATCAGTAACGACGGGTGGTAAGGCGAAAGCTGACAACTGACAGCTAGTCCCGAGCCCTGAATCCCGAATTGCGAATCCCCAGCCCCCCGCCACTAATACGCAATGTCCGTCATTCTGAGCGAAGCGAAGAATCCCCGCATTTGAAAGCTCAATCAGTGCGAAAGAATGCCGGGATTCTTCGCTTCGCTCTCCAGAAACTCGACGCATTACTCGTTTCCATTGAGCAGCTTGGGCCGGGCCTGTCTGATCGGTCGTCGCCCCGCAACTAACCCCTCACCCGGCCCGCGACAGTTGGTGAAAGCGCCGTCGCGGTCCACCCTCTCCCCAGGGGAGAGGGCAACACCCGTTTGCGACGTACTCCGTTTCTGACGTCACGGATAGCGGTCTTCGGCTATACATGCTCAGAATGACAGACGGTGGCCTTTTCTTCTACGAATGACGAACAACCCGTAAATGACGAGCAACCCGTATAAGATCGGCGGACCGTAGGCCGCGGCGACACCGTGGCTACCCGCTGGTGCGCTAATCCCCCAGAACCTTTTCAACCTGGCCGATCTTCTTCTGGACCTTGCCGACCGTCTTCTCGTCGGCGCCTTCGTTTTCCAGATTTGGATTTTTGGTAGCCTTCCCCACCTTCTCCTTGATCTTGCCCTTCACTTCGTGAAACTTGCCTTTGGCTTGGTCTTTGGTACTTGATTTCATGGCATCTTCCTCCTTAAGTTTTGTTTGGACCGTCGGCGAAGCGCCACCGGACGCTAACTTCGCCAGCGAGAATATCCCCAACCTCCACCACCGAGCAAAAACAACACCAAGAGAACAATCAATATGGTTACCACGTCTCACCTCCGTTGTAAGAGGAAGCTGCTGGACGCATCCAAACCGCAGCCCTCTTGTTTCCCACAAGCAACATCATCATCATGGACGCAACGAAGGCGGGCGTCTGCCCCATTGTGAACAGGTGTCTGTGCATTTGTGCACACCTCCGTAGTGGTTAAGGCCACGAAAGGATCACCGCGGTCACAGGTACTGACTCATCTTGACCAGTGCAATGAGCAAAGCAGCGGGTAGCGGGTAGCCACGGCGACACCGTGGCTACCCGCTAAATCGGAGATTCTCGTTAAGCCTTCACTGCATTTTCCCCTTCGTATAACTAGAACGAGCACTTTTGACCAAAGGTGCGAGCAATACTGAACTGACACGTAAACTCCCCACAGGATATAAAGAGACTAGGTCTAAAGACATTGGAGCGTTCCATAAATGACTGGGGAGAGTTCCACGATTTCTACACGCAGCGGCGCGGGGAAGGTCCACACGCCGGGACAGCGATGGGCGCCTGGAGGCTGGTGGCTGATCATAGGAGCATCGCTCATAGTCATCGCAGGCATCGTGCTGATCGTGTTGGCCTGGAACTGGCCATTCACGCGCCAGGCTGTCACCAAAGCGCTCCAGGACCGATTCGCCCGAACCGTCCAAATCGGCAGCTTCCGCAAAACCTACTTTCCACCGGGGTGCGTGGCTGAAGGGGTCAGTTTCCTGCACCGGCAACGCAAGGGCCTGCCACCGTTGATCACGGTCCAGACGCTGATCATTCGAGGAAGCTACAATGGCCTTTTGCGGATTCACAAGCGCCTGGATGAGGTCGAGGTGAAGGGGTTGCACGTGCTAATACCGCCGCCGGGTCCGAGCGGCCAGCCGCCGAATGTGGTGCCGTTGACCACCAGCACCACGGGCGCTTCGATCACGATTGGCAAGATCGCCACGGATGGCGCTCTGTTGGAGTTTATGCCCCGGCAGCCGGACCAAGAACCCTTCAAGCTGTACGTTCATCGGTTGACATTGGACAACGTGGGTGAGAAAGGGGTCATCCCCTACCATGCAGCGTTGTTAAATACCGAGCCGCCAGGGGAAATCCGGTCGGAGGGTAGGATCGGCCCCTGGGATGAGAATGACCCCGGCAGTACTCCGGTGACTGGTTCCTACACTTATGAGCACGCGAACCTGGCTGTGTTCGAGGGTATCTCAGGCACCCTATCGTCCCAAGGCAAGTTTAGCGGCACCCTCGGCCATATCGATACGAATGGCGAAATCGACGTGGCCGACTTCCGCGTATCCGGAAGCAGGAACACCGTTCACCTGATTTCGAAATTCCAGGCGGTTGTGGACGGAACGAATGGAGACACATATCTTCAGAACGTGGACGCGCACTTTCAGCGAACCACTGTGACGTCGAATGGTAGCGTAGTCGGTCGCCCCGGCCAGCACGGAAAAACAATTCGGCTGGAGATGGCCGTGAATGGAGGCCGCATCGAGGATTTGTTGTCCCTTTTTACGGACGAGAAACGCCCGTCGATAACCGGCAGTATCAACCTGCGCGCGAAAGTAGAAGTGCCGCCGGGGCCCCCGGGATTTTTGAGGAAGCTGGATCTTGCAGGCAACTGCGGCATTGGCAGCGGACGCTTCACAAACCCAGACGTCCAGCAGCCGGTAAATGCATTAACCCAGAGTGCGGGCGGCGAGAACAAGAAGCAGCAAGCCGAAGACCCGGAAACGGTGCTCTCGGAGTTTAGTGGGCAGGTCTCGGTGAAAAATGGCGTCGCAACTCTGTCCAACGTTTCCTTCAGCGCTCCAGGCACGCGCGCGCAGCTTCAAGGCACCTACAACTTGCTGGACCGAAAAGTTGATCTCCATGGAGTTTTGTACACCAACGGAAAGTTATCCGACACCACGGCGGGATTCAAAGCACTGGTATTGAAGGCAGTCGGTCCGCTCCTGAAACAGAAGTCCGTTACAGTGGTTCCCTTCTCAGTTACCGGCACATCTCCGAACCCTTCTTTCGCGTTGGATTTCACTGGAAAACGCCGGGAATCCTCTCTCCCCGCGCCCAGCCGGTGAGCCACTACAATTCTTGCGAAACACCACAGCTCCGATCTGTATCCACTTGATGTCAAAGCTCGTGTCGGGTTACACCTTGGCCGTGGCAGCCGGGACATTGCCGGACCGCTTATTCGGGGCAAGTACCCAGACCTGGCGACTGCGGTGATCACCGGGCCGGAGGCCGCGGGCGAGAAACTGCGTTACAGCTTCGTGCGGGCCATCGGCAGGAAGGGGTGAGCGCCCATGCCTGCCGATTCTGAGCGTGCATAGCCGAGCAGGACACTGGCAGTTTCCCAATTAGAATGTAGGGCCGCCCCTTGGGACGGCCAAGCCGGGGCAAGCCCCGGCCCTGCGTCGCATATTAGGACACCGGCAGTCTTGAGATGCGGATCATCTAAGCGCCAAACTATTGGTGGGGAGGCAACATTAAGGGATTCTTGCTGAGGACACGCGTCCGGCGGGGATCGAGACGCGAGCAGACCAAGTTGATTGCGGTGAAATCTTCGTGGCGCTCGTAATCGTCCCCGTTGGTAGTGCTCCCCCTTTGGCCGGCAAGGAGCGGTGCAGCACTCCGTCCGAGGACTGCAAGCAAATGGAGCCGATATCGGCCCCCTCGCTGTTCTGTCCCTGTTGGATCTCATTGAGAGGAATGGTGTAAGTTCCGGATGCAGTGATGATATAGGATTCGTAGGCGGGTGTGGTGCAGGCCTTGTCGCCCCAAAGGCTCACCGCCACACCCGGAGTGAGCCGGAGCTTTACGGTTACGCTATCATTTTGCAGCTCGAGGTGACCCGCCTCCGCCACTTGCAGGATCAGTGTGGTGGTAACGGTCCTGCTGCTCTGGGCGTAAAGCGAAGGAGCAACCCTCAGCAAGCCCACCAACAGCAGCCCCACGAGCGTCCAGTTCGCGACTTGTCCACGAGCGAGACTACGGAGCAGCCAAACCGCCTTGCCCGCCTTACCCCAGTCGCTGGATCGTATGCGTTGCATGGCCCTTCACCTTTCCACAAAGCCGCAAAATGGTCAAGTGGAATAGCAATGAAATACTATCGGCACGCCGGGTCGAAACTTAAGGCTGGCCCCTCCAGGCTAGCCGGAGAAGCCAACTGGGTGGTCAGGCCCGGGCCGCTGCTTCCGAAAAAGAGACGCTTCTTGGCATCTCCAATACCGATGCTCGAGATGCCGAGAAGCTTCTCCTTTGGGGAGGGTCAGATCATCCCTCTTTCCGAAGACTTCTGCAAGTGCCTATATGGCCACTGCCTTTATGGCCACCCGATTACGGGACGGCCAGGGCCGGGGCAAGCCCCGGCCCTACGACTCATCCGGAGCAGCCTCTCGTTCGGTGCACTGGTTTGTTTTTCCAGGACGCTGGGTCAGGCGATTCTGATTCTTTGAGATGGCAGAGGAAGAGCAGTCTCAACTTATGATTTCGGGTTGAAAGGGCTCTTGGCTTCGGTGAGATATGTATGTGAATATGGCGAAGTATCTGCGGTGCAAGTTCCTAGAATTGACTCTGCGTGGACAGGGGGGGGCAGGCGAATCGCTATTGTAAACAATCAAGTGTGCCACGACACTAGCGGCTACCGCCCCCACCGCCGTGGCCCCCACCGCGGGATCCACCGCGAGCCCCACCACTGGACCCGCCGCGGGAACCACCGTGGCCTGCGCCGCCACCCACCCCCATATGGATCTCCTCCTGCAAGATCTCGTGGACAGGTTTCTCCTGCGGAGGCTTAAACTTCAGCTCAAATCCGATCTCCGCCGCTGGCGGGTTGGTGCTCGAGGCCAACACCCGCACGCGAGCCGGCGAAGCGAGCAAGTATCCATCGGGCAGCGTCTGCTCATCGAACACGACTTCGTATTCGCCCTCACGCAGGTTGTAGAAGGCGAAGCTGCCGTCCTGGTAAGGTGTGGTGTAACGGTTGGCGCCCGCCAGCCGGATTACGACGTTTTCGACTTGCACGCCCGCCGGCGCCACAACTTTCCCGGTCAAATACGTCAGGCGGACCACGGTGAAGTCGGCTCGGGCGATGGCGCGCGGCTCGACACTCACGCGCGCCGTCGTCACCGGGCCCGGCTCGTAATCGGTGGGGAGTTGCTCCATGTCGAGTCCCACCTCGTGAGGGCCCTCGGGAACGGCAGAAAACTGATAGTGACCTGAGGCATCGGTGACCGCGGTACGGAAGTGAGCGAGTCTTACGGGAACGCCCGCCGCTGGGCGGCTCCCGTTTAAGAACTGCTCCATCACCAAGCCCTGGACGCTTCCCACCAGCGGCGCGTGTGCCGCCGCGTACCCCTCGATGTCGCCCCTTCCCGGCAATTCTTTCCCCCATTGGAAGTGCTTCGTCACGCGGGCGTAAACGCTCCACTGATTGAAGGCTGCAAGCTGAGTGTTCATGCCCAGGCCGCTGTTGGGGAACAGAAAGACATTCTCCGCGTTCAGCGCCGTATTCAATTGATTGCGGAAGGCCTCAAATTGCAGGTTCCAGCCCCGGATGAGCGGCGTAGTCAGCCCCACCACGGAGGTGTTGTAAGCATTGGTGCTGAAGATGCTGCGGTTGACCAGGTCGTTGCCCTTTTCGATGTTGCCATAGGCCGAAACGCGCTTGAAGTTGGCCTGGATCGAGCCGCGGTAGAAGAGCGTATTCCTGCTTGCCGTCGACTGCGAGTTTTGCATGCGGACGGCTCCGCCCAGCACCAGCCGCTTCCAGGTGAAGGTGTCTTCAACCTCCGCGAAGCGCTGCGCCATGGGCGAGAGGTTGCTGTTGAGCTTCATGTCGATATAGGAGAACCGCAGGCTGTGACGCCGGAAGGGGCGGCTGAGGTTGAAGCTCAACTGGCGGTTGCTCGAGGGAAGCTCACCCGGCTGCGAAGGATCGTGCTCGGTCAAGCGCATAGTGGTGAGCGAGGCGCTGGCGTTGAACTGCCAGGGCAGAACAATGGAAGCCCCTGCGGTATACGAGGAGCTGTGGAAAGAGGGCAGGTCGGGGTTGCCCTCCAGGTTGTTCGAGTAGGCGCTGGCGGAGGCGAAGAAATCCACCCGCTCGACTGGCCGGTAATGCCCTTCCACATAGGGTCCCTTCCGGTCGCCCACGAAGGTCCCCAGCAGCGGCAGGTAAGTGGTGCTCTGGCGAACGTAATTGGCCTTGAGGCTGAAGTTGTCGCCCTCCCAGGAGGGGCCCACCAGCAGCGAAAGCGGTTGTTGCCTCACCGGCACTGGCGTAGAGGCAGGCTGTTCCCCGGCAGACGTGAAGCTCGAAGCCGTGCCGTAGCCAGCTTCCGTATAGAACTTAAGGTGCTTGGTGAAGCTGTATAAGGACTGGAAGGTGAGGCTGTTCGAGTTCCGGTACTCGTGGCCGGGGAGAAAAAAGGTGGGGTCGTTGGTCAGCGCGTCGGGGTTGGTTGAGAGGTTAAGGTAACGCACGCCGAACTCCCAGCGCTCGCCCACCTTCTGCTGCATGGCAGCGCCCAGCACCCGCTGCGGCATCAGCAAGCGGTAGGGAATACGGGATCCCCCAAGGAGTGTCTCCTCGCCTACGAAGAACTCGTAGCTGCGGTTGGTGCGCCGGATGGCAATCTCGAGGCCGCGGGCCGCGATCTCGGGCGAGTAGATATTGTCGAAGGGGTTCTTCACAAGGTTAGAAGAAAAATGGAAGTCGCCACCCACGAAATCCCAGTGCCAGCCCCAAATCGGCACCCTTTCGAGTCCCGCGTAGACGTTGCCGGTGTGGAAACCGTTGCCGCCGTAGCCCTCGACGTTGGCGGTAAAAAGGCCAACACCCGGAATGAATTCGCTGGTGTTCACGGCCGGTCCGATGGTATCGATCACCGGCTGCCCGCTTCCGGCCATATAGTAGCCTTGGAAGGCCACGTCGGCCTGTCCGACGCTCTGGGCCCAAAGCCCGGGCGCAAGCAGCAACAGCGCGGCAAGCGCCATGGCGACCCGAATCGAATTGTCCTTCAGCCAATGCACCAAGGCTCCCTTTGGAGCGCGGCGGGTTCCCACTCACCTCCAGTCCCTCTCCTCCGGTGGGGGGGACGGTAGGGCGGGGTTGAAGTCCCGCCCTTCCGTGCGAGTGACGCCCACTGCGATCCCCAGGCACTATTGCTGTGGATGTTGCGGCACGGGCCCCGGCTGGACTTCCGGCGTCTCCGGGGTAGGCTCCACCGCCACGTCCAGGGAGCCCTCCTGGATCTCGCCCGTGCCAATGTCGACCCGCGTCCGCAACTTGTAATGCCCCACCTCGAGATGCGTCTTGAGCGGGAAGAGGAAGCGCTGGTCACGCTGGCGCAAGACGGGGAGGGAGGGGAAATCAGCCGTCTCCACCGCCTTACCCTCCGCGTCCAGCACCTCGAGCTTGCCCGTGGGCCGGAAAAACATTATCCCGCTGTTCTCGAGTATCACCACCGCTTGCCAGCCCGCTGGCTCGGACTCCTTCCCCGCTGGCAGGGGCTCAAGCTTGATTTCCTTCAGCTTGCCGTGAATGGGGGGAGAGCCGACGGTGACGTAGAAAGCGGCGACGATGCGGACGGCCATCTGTATTCCCATGCCCGTCGGGGCCTCGGCCGCGGGCAACGTGGAGAAGCCAGCGGCGCAGTTGTAGCTGCCTTCGGGCAGATCCGCCGGGAGCCGCAGGGTGTAGCGCACCATCAAGGCCCCGCGCTTCTCGAGCTCGATCTCCATGGGGTTAAGGCTTAGCCATTTTTTGCAGGAGTAGGCAGCCTCCTGGGGCAGGTCGCGCTCAAACTGCGGCGTAGCCTTATCGTCGATATTGAAATCGAGCATCTCGGCGCGGACTCGTGCCCTGCCATCCGATTCGCTGCTCAGTTTGAGTGAGCCGGAGTACTGCTGCCCCGGCGCCATGCGCAACTCGACCCGCATGGGCGCCAGCCCCAGCCCCAACTGCGCCCGCGCAGGCCGGGTGGCGCCGACGATTAGTAGAGCCCCAAATACTGCTAGGGCGCATTGACGGTATACGTGATGATGAGTGGACATGTGTTTGCTATGTACTCCCATGAGTCTGTGAGTTGATAGTTCAATACTACGGTGTAACTGCTGCTCCCAAGCCCCTCCGACCCGTTCGCCACCTGCAATCCCGGGGAGGTGCTCGGGAGGGTAACAAAGCTGCTCGAGTTGCAGGTGGCGCTGGAGAAAAGGCCGGAGTTGCTCGTGGCAGAGGTGCATTGGACGCTGACGGCGGAGGCTGGCACGGTGGTGCAGCCGTTGAAGGTCGCCGAATTTGCATAAACGCTTAAAGTCCACGTGCCGAAAAAGCCGCCCGTGACTGTAAACTGAACGGTGGCACTCGTGTTGCCCGCCACCGAGCTTCCGGGGTTATTCGCCGCAAAAGTGATAGTGCTTGGCGTTGCCGTCAGGGTGCCAACCGTGGCCATCGGTTGTGCAGAGGTGTCCCGGGGCTGACTTACGGGGACGGGTCGAGGTTGTCTTCCTGCCGTCTTCTGAGCTCGCGACAAGCCGGCAGAGAATAAGAGCGCCGACGCTGTGGCAAGTATGATGAATTTGCGCATCCTGGCGTCCTTTCTTCATTTCCGAAGGTAAGGGCGGGCTCTACCCACCCGCGCAAGCGCGAAGCCCCCCTACCCACGGCGTCACCCGCTACGAAGCGCTGATGGTGAAAGTCACCGTGGCGGTATACGTCCCGACCTTGTAGAGCGGGTCGTTGGTCAGGCTCCAGGCGACGGAAGCAGAGTTCCCCGCGAAAGTGGAATGAGCGTCGACCCCAAAGGTTGCCACGCTCGTTGTCGAGCTCTTAGAAGCGGTCAGTGGGCCGGTGCAAGCTGTCCCTGGGGTGCTAACGGTGCAATTGTAGGTCAGCGCGTCGCCGGTCGTCGGTGGCGTGCCGACCGAGGGTCCGCCTGTGGGGGCGAAGTCGGTCGTAACTTTCAACACGATGCTGCCGGACCCGGTCGAGGGCGTCGTGCGAATGAAATACGTGAGGTTGGTCGTACCGGTATACGTGGAAAAGTTAGTCCCGGTCGAGGCGAGGGTCGAGGTGCCGGTGATGGCAGTCAAAGCCGCTTCCGCCGCCACCGCCACGCTAACCGTTGTTGTTCCTGTAGTCGCGCCCAACTGCGCGTGCGCGAGGGACGCCGTGAGCACCAAGCCAAGCGCTGTAAGAAGTAACTTTTTCTTCATGGTTTCGTCTCCGATTTTTCCGCCCGTTAGCCGCTACGCTGCTCGCATCGTGAATTGAACAGTCGTGCTGGACGAGCCGGTGTTGACATTAGGATCGAGCCTAGCACCCGGAACAGCTAAGGTGCATTTACGGTATACGTGATCGTTAGTGGACATGTGTTCGCGATGTATTGCCATGAGTCTGTAAACTGGTAGTTCAGAACTACGCTAAAGGTGCTAGAGCCGCCGACCGTAGGGCCCGCGTTCCCCTCGGACCCGCTCGCCACCTGCTGACCTGGGGCCGTGGACGGGAGGGTGAACGGTCCGCCCGATTGGCAATTGGCGCTGGCTCTCGTACCGGTCGCCGAGGCAGAACTGCAGGAAACGCCGACGGCTGAGGCTGGCACGGTGGTACACCCGGTGAAGGTGGCCGAATTTGCATACACGCTTAAAGTCCACGTGTTGCCGCTTGCGCCCCCACTGATGCTCCATCCCACCGTAGCACTCGAGTTACCCGCCACCGCGCTACCAGGGTTGTTCGCCGTGAATTGGAGGGTGGCTGGCGTTGCCGTTAGCCCGCTCACGCCGGTGGCCAACGGGATTGGAGAGTCAGCCGGGCTTAAGGACTGGATGACCGGGGTGGGCCGGCGTGGGCTTAGCGTCGTCTTTTGAGCCCACGCCAACTCGCCTGCGAGTACGAGTACCCCCGCTATCGCCAACATCATGAATTTACGCATCCCGGCCTCCTTTCTTCATGTCCAGAGCTAAGGGCGGGCTCCGGCCGCCCCGGACCGTGATCGTCCGGAGCCCCCTGCGAGAGCGTAAAGCGCTCCCCTACCCACGGCGTCGCCAGCTACGCGGCGCTGATCGTGAAAGTCACTGTGGCGGTATACGTCCCGACCTTGTAAAGCGGGTCGTTGGTCAGGCTCCAGGCGACGGAAGCAGAGTTCCCCGCAAAAGTGGAATGATTGTCGGCCCCAAAGCTTGCCACGTTCGTCGTCGCGGTGGTCTTAGCGGTCAGCGGGCCGGTGCAAGCTGTCCCTGGGGAGCTAACGGTGCAGGAATAGGTCAGCGCGTCGGTGCCCGTAGGTGGGCTGCCGACCGAGGGTCCGCCCGTGGGGGCGAAGTCGGTCGTAACTTTCAACACGATGCTGCCGGTTCCGGTCGTCGGCGTGGTGCGAATGAAATACGTGAGGCTGGTCGTACCGGTATACGTGGAAAAGTTAGTCCCGGTCGAGGCGAGGGTCGAGGTGCCGGTGATGGCAGTCAAGGCTGCTTCCGCCGCCACCGCCACGCTAACCGCTGTAGTTCCTGTAGTGGCGCCCAATTGCGCGTGCGCAAGGGACGCCGTGAGCAGCAGGCCAAGCGCTGTAAGAAGTAGTCTTTTCTTCATGGTTTCGTCTCCGATTTTTCCGCCCGTTACCCGTTGCGCTGCTCGCATCGTGAATTGAACAGTCGTGCTGGACGAGCGGCTCTTGATACCAAAATCGAGCAAAGCACCCGGAACAGCTAAGGTGCATTTACGTTATACGTGATAGTTAGTGGACATGATGTGTTCGCGGTGTATTGCCATGAGTCTGTAAACTGGTAGTTCAGGACTACGGTGAAAGTGCTAGAGCTGCCCGAAGGGCCCGCGGTCCCCTCGTATCCGCTCGCCACCTGCTGACCTGGGGCCGTGGTCGGGAGGGTGAACGGTCCGCCCGATTGGCAACTAGCGCTGGCTCCCGTGCCGGTGCCCGAGGCAGAGCTACAGGAGACGCCGACGGCTGAGGCAGGCACGGTAGTGCATCCGGTGAAGGTCGTCGAATTTGCATAAACGCTCAAAGTCCACGTGTTGTTTGTTGCGCCCGTAGTCAACTTCCACGTGGCCGTAGCACTCGAGCTACCCGCCACCGGGGTACCAGTGCCAGGTTGGTTCGCCGTAAATGTGATGGTGGCTGGCGTTGCTGTGATCAGCGAGGGGGCGGGGCTCATCGGGATTGGAGAGTCAGCCCGGCTTAAGGACTGGATGACCGGGGTGGGCCGGCGTGGGCTTAGTGCCGTCTTTTGAGCCCACGCCAACCCGCCAGCGAGTACGAGTACCCCCGCTATCGCCAACATCATGAATTTACGCATCCCGGCCTCCTTTCTTCATGTCCAGAGCTAAGGGCGGGCTCCGGCCGCCCCGGACCGTGACCGTCCGGAGCCCCTTGCGAGAGCGTAAAGCGCTCTCCTGCCCACGGCGTCACCCGCTACGCGGCGCTGATCGTGAAAGTCACCGTGGCGGTATATGTCCCGACCTTGTAAACGGGGTCGTTGGTCAGGCTCCAGGAGACGGAAGCAGAGTTCCCCGTGATAGTGGAATGATTGTCGGCCGTAAAGGTAGCCACGCTTGTCGTCGCGGTGGTCTTAGCGGTCAGCGGGCCGGTGCAAGCTGTCCCTGGGGAGCTAACGGTGCAGGAATAGGTCAGCGCATCGCCGGCCGTAGGTGGGGTGCCGACCGAGGGTCCGCCCGTGGGGGCGAAGTCGGTCGTAACTTTCAACACGATGCTGCCGGTTCCGGTCGTCGGCGTGGTGCGAATGAAATACGTGAGGTTGGTCGTACCGGTATACGTGGAAAAGTTAGTCCCGGTCGAGGCGAGGGTCGAGGTGCCGGTGATGGCAGTCAAAGCTGCCTCCGCTGCCACCGCCACGCTAACCGTTGTAGTTCCTGTAGTGGCGCCCAACTGCGCGTGCGCCAGGGACGCCGTGAGCACCAAGCCAAGCGCTGTAAGAAGTAATCTTTTCTTCATGGTTTCGTCTCCGATTTTTCCGCCCGTTAGCCGCTACGCTGATCGCATCGTAATTTGAACAGTCGTGCTGGACGAGCCGGTCTTGACATTAGGATCGAGCATCGCACCAGGAACATCTAAGGTGCAGTTACGGCATACGTGATCGTTAGTGGACATGTGTTCGCTATGTATTCCCATGAGTCTGTAAACTGGTAGCTCAGGACTACGGTGAAAGTGTGAGAACTCGTGTTCCCCTCGTTCCCACTCGCCACCTGCTGACCTGGGGTCGTGGGGAGGGTGAACGGTCCGCCCGATTGGCAAGTGGCGGTGGCTCCCGTGCCGGTGACGGAGGCCGAGCTGCAGGTGACGCCGACGGCGGAGTCGTGCACGGTAGTACACCCGGTAAAGGTGGTCGAATTTGCATAAACGCTTAAAGTCCACGTGTTGCCTTTTGTGCCCCCAGTGGCCGTCCATTTCACCGTAGCACTCGAGTTACCCGCCACCGGGGTACCAGTACCAGGTTGGTTCGCCGTAAATTGGATGGTGGCTGGCGTTGCGCTCATCGCGCTCAAGGTGGTGGCCAACGGGATTGGAGAGTCAGCCGGGCTTAAGGACTGGATGACCGGGGTGGGTCGGCGTGGGCTTAGTGCCGTCTTTTGAGCCCACGCCAACCCGCCAGCGAGTACTCCCGCTACCGCCAACATCGTGAATTTACGCATCCCGGCCTCCTTTCTTCATGTCCAGGGCTAAGGGCGAGCTCCGGCCGCCCCGGACCGTGACCGTCCGGAGCCCCCTGCTAGAGCGTAAAGCGCTCTCCTGCCCACGGCGTCACCCGCTAACTAACAGCGCTGATCGTGTAGGTAACAGTCGCCGTGTAAGAGCCAGTCTGGTACAAGGGGTCGTTGCTCAGGCCCCAGAGGACCGAAGATGAGACCCCCGCCTTGGGGGAGCGTGCGTCTGTCCCAAACGTAGCTACGCTCGTCGAAGCGGTGGTGGAAGAGTTCACCGGGCCGGTGCAAGCCGTTGCCGTTCCACTCGTCGGGCTGGGGACGGTGCAACTGTAGTACAGGAAGTCGGTGGACGTGGGTGGACTCTTCACCGAGGGGGAGCTGCCGCCACCGGCGCTGAAGTCGCCCGTGACTTCCAACACTATGCTACCCACGCCTCCGGTTTTCGCCGTCCGGATGAAGTAGGTGAAGTTGGTCGTCCCGGTATAGTCGGCGAAGTTGCTACCGGTCTGGTTCAGAGTAAGGGCGGCGGTTTGGATTGTCAAAGCCGCCTCCGTTGCGACATTCACGGTCACCGTCGCAGTGGGAGCGGTGGTGCCCAATGCCCCCTGCGCGAGCGCTGAAGACGCCGCGAGCAGCAGGGCAAGGACCGTAAGAGCTAGAATTTTCTTCATGGTATTGTCTCCTTAGATTTTGAATTTATCAGCTTGCGCTGATGTCGAACTTTTCAACTTGCACTGATGGTAAAAGTTACTGTTGCCGTATAAGAGCCTGTCTTGTACTTAGGGTCGTTGGTCAAAGTCCAGGCAGTCGTCTCGGTGTCGCCACCGGGAAAGGTGACGGTATGGGCGTCGGCCCCAAAGGTAGCCACGCTGGTGCTCGCGGATGTGGAAGAGGTCACCGAGCCGGTACAAGCCGTCCCCGCGCCGCTGAGGGTGCACGTATAGGCTAGCTTGTCGCCGGTGTTAGGTGGGGTGGTGACCGAGGGACCGTTGGCCGGGCTGAAGTCGCTGGTAACTTTCAAGGTAATCGAGCCGCTTCCGCCCGACTGCGTCGTCCGGATGAAGTAGGTCAAGCCCGTCGATCCGGTATAGTTCGTGAAGTTGGTACCGCTCGAGATGAGGGGCGTGCTGCCGTTGGTAATGTTCAAAGCCGCCTCGGCGACCGGGGCGACGGTAACAGTTGTAGTTCCTGTGCTGGTGCCCAATTGCGCGTGCGCCAGAGGCGCCGTGAGCAGCAGGGCAACTCCCACCAAGGTTAGAATCTTCTTCATGCGTTATTCCCCCGCGCAAGCTTTCAGCTTGCGCTAATCGTGAAGGTTAAAGTTGCCGAATAAGACCCCGTCTTGTACTTGGGGTCATCCGTGAGGGTGAAATTCACAGTCACAGTGTTCGGGTTGGCGGTGCTGCAAGAGCCGCCACCGCCCGTGCATTCCGTTGCCGAAAACGTAACCACATTCGTTGCTTTGGTAGTACTCACCGTTAGAGGACCGGAGCAGTTAGTGCCTAACGTAGCCGCGGAGCAGGTGTAGGTGAGCGCATCGCCAGTCGAGGGCGGGGAAGCTATGGACGGGCCGTGCACGGGCGTAAAGTCAGCAGTGGCTTCGACGGTAATTGTTCCTCCGCCCGTGCTCTGCGTGGTGCGTTCGCGGTATGGGATAGAGAGGCTGCCGGTGAAGTTGTTGAATGCGGTACCCGTCTTGGTGAGCGGCACGCTGCTGGGAATCGTAAAAAATCCTCCCAACGGGGAGATGACGGCCGACAACGTCTGCGTCGTCGTCAGGGTTGCTGCCTCAAGGCGAATTGGCGCCAGCAGAAGCGCACCCCAGACGACTAAAGGCGCAAGGCGCATTATCGACCGGCCGACCCTCTCGAGCGGGCGCCTGACGCAACTCACGCTTCGCGGTCTTGATAAAGAGGTGTGCCGTGCAGCGTATGCAAATCGAAGCTCAGCTTCATGAGCGGCTGAGGCGCCTTGTTCGCTCATCTGTTGCGCGCTGCATAAAGGAACAACCCCAGAGCTGAGTGCGCTGTTGCGCAAGAGCCTTTGAGCCCGCCGATCATCAACTTTTAAGAAGTTCTGCATTTCTCCACAGCCAAACCGTTATTGAGCTTGCACAGTCTCCATTAGAATTCTCTAAGAATTGCGGCGCAAGGCTACAAAAGTACTGGGTTGCTAAAGAGGTGTGCCGTGCAGCGTATGCCAATCGAAGCTCACCTTCATGAGCGGCTGAGGCGCCTTGTTCGCTCATCTCTTGCGCGCCGCATAAAGGAACAACCCCAGAGCTGAGTGCGCTGCTGCGCAAGAGCCTTTGAGCGCGCCCGTCATCAACTTTTAAGAAGTTCTGCATTTCTCCACAGCCAAACCGTTATTGAGCTTGCACAGTCTCGATTAGAATTCTCTAAGAATTGCGGCGCAAGGCTACTAAAGTACTGGGTTGATAAAGAGGTGTGCCGTGCAGCGTATGCCAATCGAAGCTCACCTTCATGAGCGGCTGAGGCGCCTTGTTCGCTCATCTCTTGCGCGCCGCATAAAGGAACAACCCCAGAGCAGAGTGCGCTGCTGCGCAAGAGCCTTTGAGCCCGCCCGTCATCAACTTTTAAGAAGTTCTGCATTTCTCCACAGCCAAACCGTTATTGAGCTTGCACAGTCTCGATTAGAATTCTCTAAGAATTGCGGCGCAAGGCTACAAAAGTACTGGGTTGCCACTACCCCTACCTTCACCAAGGTCATAAAGCGTGCTTGGACATGCACCGGCAAGATTAGAATGCTCTTATCCCGCCAGCAACGTTACCGAGGTACTGGTTTACAAGTCGCCTAACCGGAGGGCCGGGCTGAAACCTCGAGATTGTCGCTTGGCCGAGGATGGCTGGAATTGCCGATTTTCGATTGCCGATTGCCGATTGCTGATGGACATTGGAAGGAGTTGCCACACCACTTTTTCAATCGGCAATCCGCAATGAAAATCCGCCCTGCTGTTTCTCGGCAGAAAAGTCCAGAGCGAGATTCTTCGCTCCGCTCCGCTGCGCTCAGAATGACAGCAGGGCAGTCGAGTGCACGGATGTCAGGCTGAGCAGCGCAGTCGATCCGTCGAATGTAAAGGACTTACGCGGCGACGTCCTGGAGAGTCCGTCGCGGCGGGCGAAGGATCCACTTTAGATTCTTACCGCCAAACTCTGTGCGGGTTGTCGGACACATTTTTGCGGTTTCGCCCTTTTCGACTTTCGACTCTCGACTGCTTCAGGAGGGCGGAGGATTTCAAATCCGTTCGGCTAGAATTTTGCGCAGGAGGCGAACAAATTGGGGGTTAGCACTACAGCGGCATCACCTGACCGTCAAAGCGGAGCGCGGCCGGGGGCTGACACCTGCCAGAAGCCTGCCTCGGTGATGGCTCGGGTATCCACCTGGGGTGCGTACTTGCGCATGACGGCGCCAATCTCGCTGGCCTTGCCGATGACCACGAAGACCAGGTTGTCGCGCGGGAAGTATTGGTGAATCACGCGCTGGGCGTCGGCCAGCGTCATGGCATCGATCTGGGCGTAGAGGTCGTTGATCTCGCGTTCGTCGAGGCCGTAAAACTCCAGTTGCGCCAGTTGCGAAGCGAGTTGGCCGGAGGTTTCGAGGGTGCGCGGCGACTGGCCCTTGAGGTAGTTTTTCGCCGAGTCCAGCGCTTCCTGGGTGACTCCCTTTTCATGCAGGCTCTGGATGACCTCGAGGGTTATGTCCATGGCTTTCTCAGTGGTGGCGGTGCGGGTGTAAGTGGTAATGAGGAAGGGTCCGCGCGCCTTGCGCTGCTCAAAGCGCGAAGAGGCGCCGTAGGTCAGGCCGGATTTGATGCGCAGCTCACTGTTGAGCATGGAGGTGAAGCGCCCGCCGAACAAGGTATTCACCACCCGGATGTAAACCCGGTCAGGATTGGTGCGCGTGACACCGATGTTCCCG
>Ga0208821_1000602_pt1 | contig 26559 bp, 25 predicted proteins | sample June2015DPH_20_5_FD_184720 | JGI IMG/M metagenome (GOLD analysis project Ga0208821, IMG submission 184720) | Peatland microbial communities from SPRUCE experiment site at the Marcell Experimental Forest, Minnesota, USA - June2015DPH_20_40... | ecosystem: Environmental > Terrestrial > Soil >... | reverse complement strand
AATTCGTAATATCTTCTTCATCACTGGCTCCTTTCTTGGTGGCTTTTCTCTCTCTCCTGCCGGATTAAGAGATTACCCCCATTTTAGGAGCCACTTCTCAAATTTCAACTAAATTTAGCACACTCTCCACGACTCCCTCCAGAATGTTTACTTCTTTCTCGGTCTTTCTCCGAGAGTCACCTTCACATCAATGAGGTTCCCATTTCGATAGACTTTAAGGAGAATGGTATCTCCTGGTTTCTTCTCACGGATGTAATGGATCAACTCATCATTCGTCTTCACATCGTGTTGATCCGCCTTCACCACGATATCCCCACCCACGAGCACAATCATATTGCCGACTTGAATCTTCTGATTGCCCCCCTGCAGGCCTGCCTTATCCGCAGGACCGCCCTTTGTCACTTCCGCAATCGTCGCTCCTCGTTCTATTTTAAGCTTGCGGTGCTTTGCGATCTCGGGAATAAGGGACTGAATGGTTGCACCAATCCAAGGATACGTTACATAACCCTTTGAAAGAAGGTCCGGGACCACTCGTTTTGCCGTGTTAACGGGAATGGCAAAACCAATCCCTACACTTCCACCGGATGGGCTGAGAATGGCACTATTGATCCCGATGATTTCTCCGTCGGAATTGAGGAGAGGACCTCCGGAGTTCCCAGGGTTAATGGCGGCATCGGTCTGAATCACATCCTCTATGAGCGTCCCAGCTTCGGACCGGATGGTCCGGCCAAGGGAGCTGATGATTCCTGTCGTCAGCGTCCTTTGCAGGCCAAAAGGGTTCCCGATGGCAAGCACTTTTTGCCCGATCCTTAAGTTCTTCGAATCCCCCATCGGAATAACCTTCAGCTTTTCTCCTGGAGCATCAATCTTAATCACTGCCAGGTCATTGTCTGGATCTGAGCCAATGAGTTTAGCAGGCCACTTCGATCCATCTGCCAGGGTCACCTCCAATTTTTGGGCATCGGCCACCACATGATGGTTGGTCAAGATATACCCTTTGGCATTGATGATGGAACCCGACCCGGATCCCTGGGTTGGAAAGGCGTTGAAGAAAAAATCCATCTGGACGGCAGTGCTGGTCACGTTGACAACCCCGTCCGCCATCTTCTCATAGACAGCAATATTATTTCTCTCCTCTTCAGTCAATGCAGCCGAAAACACTTGCCCTGCGCTGAAAAAGATAGCGACGGAAATAAAAGCTGAAATCAAAAACCTTCTGGAAACAAGTCCTCCACGACAAACCATTCTTGCATCCCCCTTTCGCGCGACTCAAAGCTTTAGCCTCCACGCATCCTCGATGAAGGATTCTCAGGTCTTTTACCTATCGGCTTTCAGCGACTTTGTCAACAACTCTCTTCAACTTTTCGGAAACGTCCTCAGCGATTTTCCGCAGCTCTCTGTTCTTAATGACGTGCAGAGCGGATACTGGATTGATGGCGGATACATACGTTTTTCGGTCATCCCTCTCGTAGACGATCACGTTGCATGGCAGAAGGAGCCCCACATCAAGATCAGTCTGAAGGGTCCGATAGGCATACGAGGGATGACAAGCCCCAAGAATGACATATTTCCTGAAATCGACGTCTAACTTCTTCTTTAAGGTCTCCTTCACGTCGATCTCGGTAAGGACACCGAAGCCTTCTTCCTTTAAAGCGTCCGTGACCCTTGAGATGGCGTCCTCATAAGAGGTGTTCAAAATCCTGGTGAAAGCGTATCCCTTCATCTCTTCCATCGTAATCTCCTCCTCTTAGATCAAATCAATATTGTCTTAGACGGGGTTCGCCGAGATTTTATTCTATATCCTTGGAAGACCGGCCTCGTCAAAAATTCCTTCAAAAAGCGGCCCGCTGAGATAACGCTCGCCCGAATCGGGAAGGATCGCTACGATCGTCTTTCCGCTAAACTCCCCGCTTCTTGCAAGTCTCAGAGCGACGGCGACTGCCGCACCAGAGCTAACTCCAGAGAGGATCCCTTCCTCGCGGGCAAGACGTCTTGCATGCTCGATCGCCTCTTCACTCGTCACCTGTTCCACGCGATCCACTACAGACAAATCCAAAGTCTCTGGAATGAACCCGGCACCGATCCCCTGGATCTTGTGGGGCCCGGGCTTGAGCTCCACCCCCGCAAGGCGCTGCGTAATGACAGGGCTCTCGGCCGGTTCGACGGCAACGCTGATTATCTTCCGTTTCTTTTCTCCCTTGATATACCGTGACACCCCCGTGATGGTACCTCCTGTGCCCACTCCTGAAACAAGGACATCTATCTTGCCGTTTGTCTGCTCCCAGATCTCCGGACCTGTCGTCTTGAAATGAATCTCTGGATTGGCGGGATTCTTAAACTGCTGGGGCATATAGTAGTTAGAACCCGCAGACAAAATTCGCTCCGCCTCTTCGATCGCCCCTTTCATTCCTTTGGCCCCTGGTGTCAGGATGATGCTGGTACCAAAAACGGCGAGCACTTTCCGCCTTTCCATCGACATGGTTTCAGGCATGGTCACGTTGAGCTTATACCCCCTTGCAGCGGCCACAAAGGCCAGCGCAATGCCTGTATTTCCGCTGGTGGGCTCAATGATCTCCATTCCGGGCTTGAGCAGCCCTTGCTTCTCAGCAGCCCAGATCATATTCGCCCCTATCCTGCACTTCACGGAATAGGAGGGGTTGCGGCCTTCGACCTTGCCAAGGATCGTGGCTTTAAGTCCCTGGGCCATCCTGTTAATCCTAACCATCGGGGTGTTGCCAATGGACAATGAGTTGTCACTAAAAAACTTTGTCATAACATCCTCCTTTAGATTTCTAATAATGTGGACGCTCACGCCAACATCGGAGGTCTAAACCTCCGTAGTCTTAGAGCATTTGAAACTACTGTGACTGACGAAATCGCCATCGCCCCCGCGGCGAAGATGGGGTTTAGAAGGATGCCGAAAAATGGAAAAAGAACACCCGCAGCCACAGGAATGAGGATCGTATTGTAAGCAAAAGCCCAAAACAGGTTCTGTTTGATATTCCGAATGGTCGCCTTACTCAAGGCAATGGCCGTCACAACCCCTCCTAAATCGCCACCGATCAGCGTGATATCCGAGGACTCCATCGCCACATCGGTTCCTGTTCCAATCGCAATGCCCACATCCGCTTGTGCCAAGGCAGGGGCATCATTGATACCGTCCCCCACCATCCCAACCTTTTTGCCTTCCGACTGAAGCCGCCTGATCTCTTCGGCCTTCATCTCCGGAAGAACATCTGCCAAGACCCGGTCGACCCCGACCTGATTCGCAATGGCTTTGCCGGTTCGCTGGTTATCTCCGGTAAGCATCACCACTTCCAACCCCATCTGGTGAAGCGCTTCTACGGCCTTCTTTGAATTCTCTTTCAACGTGTCTGCTACGGCAATAATCCCTGCCACTTCTCCTTCCACGGCCAAAAACATGGATGTTTTTCCTTCATTGGAAAGTTGGAGTGCTTTATCGAATAAACCGTTTACGCTCACTTTTTTTTCTTCCATCAGTCTTAAATTTCCAAAGAGGACTCTTTTCGAATCGACCGTCGCCTCAATCCCATACCCCGCAATGGCCTGAAAGTCTTTAGGATCCAAAAGATTTAAATTCTCCTCCATTGCCTTTTTCACAATCGCCTCGCCCAGAGGATGCTCCGAACCCTTTTCGGCCGAAGCTGCCAGAGTTAGGATCTCTTTCTTACCAAACCTACCCGATTCTACGATATCTGTTACAGAAGGCTCCCCTTTCGTCAGTGTTCCAGTCTTATCCAATACGATGGTATTCAACTGATGTGCGGTCTCCAGGGCCTCTGCCCCTCGAATCAAAATTCCGTTTTCTGCGCCCTTGCCGGTCCCCACCATGATGGAGGTCGGAGTCGCCAATCCAAGAGCGCAGGGACAAGCGATGATCAGCACAGCTACGAAGTTGAGGAAGGCATAGGTGAGAGCTGGATGAGGACCGAAGAAGTACCAGACAAAGAATGTGACGATCGCGATGGAGATGACCACCGGAACAAAATAGCTTGCAATCACATCGACCATCCGGGCAATCGGAGGCTTCGACCCCTGAGCCTCTTGAACCAGTCGCACAATCTGGGCCAGGACCGTATCCTTTCCAACCTTCATCGCTTCAAATTTAAACGTTCCGGTCTTATTGATCGTCGCGCCAATAACAGAATCACCATTCTTCTTCTCAACGGGCAAGGATTCACCCGTCACCATGGATTCATCGACAGACGAATAACCCTCCCTGACGATTCCATCCACAGGGATTTTCTCGCCGGGACGGACCACGACCATTTCGCCTACAGCCACCTCCTCAACCGGAATATCCGCTTCGTTTCCATTTCGGATGACTCTGGCAGTCTTCGGCTGAAGACCGATCAACTTTTTAATCGCCTCTGAAGTCTTCCCTTTTGCCCTCGCCTCCAAGAATCTGCCAAGAAGAATGAGGACGATGATCGCCGCGGAGGTATCGAAATAGACATCCATCATCAGGCCTTTAACCATGACCCGGTAAGGGACGAAAGTCACAATGAGACTATAAAGATAAGCTGCAGAAGTCCCCACAGCGATCAATGTGTTCATATCGCTGGTCTTATGTTTCGTCGCCTTCCAGAACCCGAAATAAAACTGCCAGCCCGACCAGAATTGGACAGGAGTCGCTAACAAAAATTGGAGGAAGAAATTAGTCTCTTTCGAGAGACCGATCCATCTCTCCAGAAGCGGGGCGCCGTACATTAGAATGAGAATGGGAGCAAGCAAAATTGCGCCAACAATAAACTTCATTTTTAATTTGGAGAGCTCCGCCTCTCTGGCAAGCCTTTCCTTCTCAACAATGTCTTCCTCTTTCACTTCGAGAACGTGATAACCTGCTTCTTCGACAACCTTCTTAAGTTCCCTGACCGACACCTGTTCAGGTATATATTCAACCGACGCGCGTTCCGTGGCGAAATTAACGCCTGCGTGAACCACGCCTTTGACAGAATTGAGAGCCTTCTCCACCTTGTTTACGCAGGAAGCGCAGGTCATCCCTTGAATTGGAAGAATCACCTTCTCCACTCTTGCCCCGTAACCTAGGTCTTTGACCTTGTCGATTAATTGCGAGATATCCGTCTGGATAGGATGAAAGACTACTGTGGCTTTCTCCGCGGCAAAGTTGACTGTCGCTTTGGACACTCCTTCAACGCCAGCCAGCCCTTTTTCAATCTTTAACGCGCAACTGGCGCAAGACATTCCTGTAATAGGAAGGTCAATGCGCTCTAACTCTTCTTTGGGATTTTTTAATTCCATGACAATCCTTGATGTGAAGAAATTCTCTTTTAAATCCCTCCCTGCTCCCCCCTTAATAAAGGGAGGAGAGAATGATTCCCCCTTTATAAAAAGGCAGAAAGGGCGATTACTTATTTTACTTCATAATATATACCAGCGGTTATTTTTTTCTCTCCGGTCTTTGCCAGGATCATGACTTGATATTTTCCCTTTTCTGGGAGGTTAAAAAAGGCGTCATAACTCTTCATCATCGCTTCATACTTCAGAGGTTTGATTTGATCTTTTCCTTTCGGATCGACCACCTTCATATTGATTTGGGCATTGGTAATCTCTTTTTGACTTTTTTCGTCTTTCAACGTCACCGTGATATTGTGGGTCGTCCCGGGCTCAATGTCCTCTTTCATCTTCATTTCTTTGAGCATTTTCTTATGTTCATCATTGGCCATCATCTGAAAAGTAACCTTCACTCCTTCAACAAGGACCTCCTTGGTCTCCATCTTCATCGGCGTCCCCATGGACATTCCTCCATGTGAATGCTGTGCCAGCGATACCGATACAAAGGTAGGCAGACAAAGAACAGAAACCCCGACAGCTGAAATCCTTCTCTTCATCGCATGAGCCTCCTTTAAAAAATTTTAGCGGGCCTAATCAAGCCAGGCAGGATCAGCTCCTGTCTCTCTTGCCTCCTCGGATAATTTGGCTAACATGCCTTTGGCCTCGGCCATTTGCCCCTCATACGTCTCCATCTCCTTGCTTAAAATCTCCAGCCTTGAAGACAGCATCTGATACTGGGTTAAGCTCATCTTCCCGAAGTTATACGGACTCAATCCTTCTGCCTGCTCCATATATTCCTTCTGTGCTTTTTCATAATTTTCACTCGCCTCTTTCAGCTGGTCTTCCCAGGGACGCACTTTGCCCCTCCACCAAGACTTATCCCGGCCGTAAACATCCGTCCTGACGTCTTCCTTAGCCGTGGCAACCGTTCTCTGAGCAGGAGCACCGTTTCCTTCTTGTTGACCGTATTCTTCTGTTTTAACTCGGTCGCGAAAAGTAGGAGGGACTCTGGTATAGTCATCGGTAAAGTTAATCACACCCTTTTCATCCACCCACTTATAAATAGTTGTACCGTAGGCAGGAGCGGCAAACATCAATAAAACCAGTAAAATAAGAAGCTTCTTCATCTTGACCACCTCCATCCACCCATCCCTCTCAGGGGGTTGGGTTAACACTTCTATTTATTAATATGATCATTGGTATATGTAATTCAAGGATTTTGTCTGAAAGAATCAGACCTTCCGGGCCCAGCAACTTGAGCACAGCTTGTTTGAATTCCGAATCCCGAGAAAGCAATCCTCATCAAAACTGGCGATACGATCGTCAACGAGGCCACCGCTATGATTGCAACGTTAAAAGATGGGGGAGTCAACACTCCACGGGAAAGGAGGTAGGCCGCAACCACGATTCCCATTTCCCCCTGAGGCATAACTCCAAACATGATGATTGCACGCTCACGGGAGGATTGATATCCCTTATTTGTCGCAACCCAGCATCCAATCACCTTTGCGCCGATGACTGCCGCGAGCAGCACAGGCAAAAAAGTGAAGGGAGTTTCGGCAGCCCTTAGATTCACTTCCATTCCGATGACTATGAACAGAATTCCAATAGGGATCGAAGCAAGGAGGGATCCAAATCCTTTTGCAATTTTTTCTTTCACCTCCGGGTTTGACATTCCGAGCAGGGCACCTCCAAGAGATGCAACTCCTACAGCAGCAAAGCTTCCGAAATGCATCGCTGCCCATGCATACAACGAGGCAACCAGGAGAAGATAGCCGATCAGCATTTGGCGAGGTCTTTTTTGGAAACCCGTTCTTGCACTTAGTCGCAGAAAACGAGAGCTCAAAAAGTATGCGACAGCAAAAAACATCACCAATTTTCCCACGAACCAGGAAACCGCAATAACCATTTTAAATACACCAAATGTCACTGCGTAATTCGTGGCCATACTGGCAATCATCAAGAGTACTGCAAACGCTCCGCCCAGCGCGGCAGCACCTAACAATACATTTCCAGCCCGTGACCTGAGAAACTTCATCTCGCTAAAGTTAGAGACTGAAATCCCGAAGCCAGATGCAGCCATGACCGCGGCTATCGCCAGGGCTTCCGACCACCGATCCACAAACAATCGCGTGAGGATTGCGACACTCACCCCCGTCAATGCAAACCCCCAGGCACCTACAGAAAAAGAGGATCTCAATAGCTTCTTTAGATCATTCCAATCCACTTCCAAACCGGCAAGAAACATGAGTTGAATCAAGCCGATTTCGGCTAAGATTTTTAAAACTGTATGAAGCGGACCAGGAGAAGGACTGCCCCAAGTGCCCAAGATGATAGGCGCACCTGATAGGTTGAGCACGGACGGACCGAGAACTACGCCGATCAATAGGTGAACGGTTACAGTGGGTATATCGAATCGCCTGGCCAAGAGTCCTCCTACCTTTGTCAGGACGATGACAACGACTAAAACTATAATCCAATGGGGAAATGCTTCCATCGCTTTAGATCTCTCCCCCTCACCCCACCCTCTCGCCACCAGGGGAGAGGGGATATTTATGCCTCTCCTACCAGGGCAGAAGGAAAATTTTCTCCCCTCCCTCGGCGTGAGGGTGCCCTCTAAACTATGTCGGGCTCGCACCTGTTCGAGCTAACTGTTTCTTCAGCCCAAAGTTCCATTTCCAGATGGCGTAGATGGCAGGATAGACACATAATTCCATAATAAATGATGTGAAGATTCCGCCGATCATCGGAGCGGCAATACGCTTCATGGTGTCAGCGCCGCTGCCCACTGACCACATGATCGGAACCAGGCCCATAAACATAACGCCCACCGTCATCACCTTGGGCCGAAGCCGTTTTACCGCCCCCTCAACAATCGCCTCTTTCAAATCATCCCAGTTCCTCATCCTCCCTTTCTGCTGGGCATCCTTGTAGGCCAGATCCAGGTAAAGGAGCATAAACATGCCCGTCTCTGCATCCACCCCCATCAAAGCAATCAGACCCACCCAGACAGCAGCACTGATGTGATAGCCGAGGAGGTAAAGGAACCAAATGGCACCCACCGCTGAAAATGGGAGAGCCACGAGAATAATCATTGTCTTGGTGATTGATCGAGTATTGAAAAATAGGAGCAAAAACACAAGAAAAATGGTGATCGGCACGACAACGAGAAGACGTTGATTGACACGCTCCATCAACTCAAATTGTCCGCTCCAGATAAGCTGATAGCCCGGGGGAAGTTGTACTTTCTCATGGATCACTTTTTTGGCATCTGCCACGTAGCCTCCGATATCTCGCTGCGAGGTATCAAAGTTGATCGTTACATATCCGGAAAGACGGCCATTTTCGTCACGTATCATACCGGGGCCTGTCTTCATTGAAATTTCAGCTATCTCCGTAATGGGCACATGGGCTACCCCTATGCCTACCGTTCCTCCTGACCCGCTCATCCCGCCACCCATGCCTCCTGCTGGACTTAGACCACCTGGCCGGACAGGAACAAGAACCCTCTTGAGCTTTTCTATATCATCCCGAAAACCTCTGAAATACCGGACGTTGACCGGATAACGTTCCCTGCCCTCGATGGTGGTCGTTACGTTTTCGCCCCCTATCGCCGACATCACAATGCTATTGGCCTGATCGATGGTTAGACCATAGCGGGCCAGTTCCTCCCGCTTGAGTGTAAAATCGAGAAAGTAACCACCGGCCGTGCGTTCGGCAAACACGCTCACGGTGCCCGGAACGTCTTTCAGAACCGTTTCGATGTGTTCACCGAGGTCCTGAATTTTTTGCAAATCTGCCCCCAGGATCTTAATGCCCACGGGCGACCTGATGCCGGTCGAAAGCATATCAACCCGGTTCTTGATTGGCATCGTCCACATATTCGTGGCTCCCGGAAATTGCATTTTTTGATCATACCCTCCTGGAGCGTAAAGTAATTCGTCTGGACTTTTGTGATCGGGCCAGAACCGGCGGAGCATTTTTTGCAGCCATTTGGGGGCCCATGAAGAGTACCATTGGGGTACTTTTGGCCACTCCGTTTCAGGTTTAAGAAGAATGACCGTCTCCATCATCGAAAAGGGAGCTGGATCAGTGGGCGTGTCTGCACGACCTGCCTTGCCAAAGACAAGGTCGACTTCGGGGAAGGTCTTCAACACTTTGTCCTGAATCTGAAGCAATTTTTGGGACTCCGTAACCGAGATACCAGGCAAGGTCGTAGGCATATAAAGCAGTGACCCCTCGTAGAGAGGAGGCATAAACTCGGACCCGAGCTTTGTGTAAAAAGGAACCGTCACAATGACGATGAGAAGTGCAACCATCACAGTTGCCCATTTGAACTTCAATACAAACTTGCAGACAGGATGATAGATTCTCATCAACGGTCTGCTGATCGGATGTCTCTCTTCGCTGTGGATTTTGCCAACCAACAATGCATTGACAATCCGGCACAGGAATTTGGGCCGGAACTTGTACGGATCCATGTGCGTAAAAAGCAATCGTATGGCTGGATCGAGTGTGATGGCCAAAATGGCTGCAATGGCCATGGAGAAGTTCTTCGTAAAGGCCAAAGGTTTGAACAACCGGCCTTCCTGCCCTGTAAGTGTAAAGACGGGCATAAAGGAGACAGCGATGACGAGAAGTGCAAAGAAACTCGGTCCGCCTACTTCCTTGACAGCGCTAATCACCACGTCTTTATAATTGCCAGGTCGTCCTACAGCATCCCAGCGTTCAAGCTTTTTATGCGTCTGTTCAACAACCACGATGGCCGCATCCACCATTGCGCCAATGGCGATGGCAATTCCGCCGAGACTCATAATGTTAGCTGTCAGTCCCATTAAATACATCGGGATGAAAGCAAGGATGATTGTAATAGGTATGGTGATAATGGGGACGAGGGCAGAGGGGATGTGCCAGAGAAAGATCATGATCACAATGCTAACGATAATGAGTTCTTCAATTAAGGTGCTCTTGAGGGTCTCAATCGACCGCTCGATCAAATCGGCGCGATCATAGGTGGTAACAATCTCAACCCCGGGGGGAAGCGAGGGCTTAAATTCCTCCAGTTTTGCACGGACTCGCTCAATGACTTTCAGTGCATTCTCTCCAAAACGCATGATGACGATACCGCCTACAACCTCACCCTCGCCATTGAGGTCGGCAACACCCCGCCGGATATCGGGACCCAGCGTCACCATCCCAAGATCTTTAACCAGGATCGGGGTGCCGCCAAGCTTGCTGGTGCCCACGACGATGTTCTCCACATCAGAGACTTTCTTAATATAACCAATGCCCCGGACCATGTATTCGAGCCCGGAGAATTCGACCAATCTACCGCCCACATCGTTATTCCCTGCCCGCACTGCGTCGATCACTCGATCAATGGAAATGTTGTAGGCCACCAGTTTATTGGGGTCCACATTCACTTGATATTGCTTGACAAACCCCCCGATGGGTGCCACCTCAGCCACCCCCGGCACAGCCTGCAACGCATACCGAAGATGCCAATCTTGAAAAGAACGTAGCTGGGAGAGATCATTCCTACCTGTCTTGTCAACGAGAGCATACTGAAACACCCATCCGATGGCCGTTTCGTCGCGAGCCAGCTCAACGTTGACCCCCTGCGGCAAACGCGGAAGAATGTTGCTCAAATATTCAAGCGTCCGCGAACGGGCCCAGTAGATGTCTGTACCATCCTCAAAAATGATATAGACATAGGAATAACCAAAATCGGAGAAACCCCGAATGTCCTTCACCTTTGGCACACCCAGGAGTGCTGAGACGATGGGGTAAGTGACCTGATCTTCCATGATGTCAGGGCTGCGGTCCCATCGCGAGTAAATGATCACCTGGGTATCCGAAAGATCAGGAATGGCATCGAGGGTAATATTCTTTATCGAATACAATCCCCACAACACCGCCATTCCGATCAAAAGCAAAACCATGAATTTGTTATGGGCACACCACTCGATCAGCTTGTTGATCATAGTAGTAAATAGCCTCCAGGGCTCAAGGGTTCGAGGGTTCAGGTGTTTTTTAGTCGACCACTTGAATCCTTTTATTACTTACTTTCCATGTCCTGCATGCTACATTCCGGGCATACCTGCCATGCCGCCCACGGCTTCTTTTAAATTCGATTCGGAGTCAATGAGGAAATTAGCGCTTGTGACGACCCTTTCTCCAGCCTTAAGCCCTTCGATCACCTCATAATACCCTTCTACCTTGGACCCTACCTTCACCTTTCTCGGTTCAAAATACCCAGAGCCCTTGTCAACAATGGCTACCTGTCGAAGACCGGTATCGATGATTGCTCCTTCCGGGACAGCCAGCTTTTGTCCCAGGTGAACCTTAATTTCCACATTGGCATACATTTCCGGTTTCAATTTTCCGTGCGGATTTGGAAGTTCAAACCTTACCTTCGCGGTTCGAGTTTCAGGATTCAAGGAAGGATAGATGTAGACCGCTCTCCCGGTAAACGTCTCCCCGGGCATAGAAGCGAGCTGGACCGAGGCCTGCTCTCCTAAACGCACAAAAGGCAGTTCATATTCGTAGACATCCGCATACAGCCAGACGACCGAGAGATCAGCAAGTTTGAACAAAGCCACCCCTGGCATCACATTCATCCCTTTGTAGGCGGCCTTTTCCAAAACAAATCCGCTGAAAGGCGAGTAGAGGGTGAGGGTCTTTTTAGCCTGGCCGCTCTCCTCCAAAGCCTTGATTTGATCATCGTTGATATCCCAGAGTTTTAGGCGTCGCCTGGCAGAATCTGCAAGAGAGTCTCCACTCCCAGCCACCTCTGGAAATGAACTCTTCGTCAGAGATTTTCTTGCTGCAAGGGCTAGCAAATATTCCTCTTGCGTCGAAACCAAATCCGGACTATAGATCGTGAGAAGAGGCTCCCCTTTCCTGACATATTTCCCCGTGAAATCAACATAGAGATCCTCAATCCATCCACCAACTTTAAGAGAAACCGTGGTAATCCGTTTTTCATCATAATCGATTCTTCCCACGGTCCGGATGACCCTCTCAAGGGGTCTTATCTCTACTGTCCCGAATTTGACTCCGATTAGTTGCTGCCTCTCCGGAGAGATTTGAACCGTGCCGGGAGCCACTTCTTGCACCTTTCCTTCTTTCTGGATGGACTCCATGGTCATTCCCTTCATTTCCTCCATCTCCGTTGTGCCGGGCTTTTTTGTCGGCTCGGTTGCACCGGCTCTCGCCTCATGCCTCATCCCTTCCTTAGGAGTCGGAGTCTCCTTCCCTTTTCCGCATCCGGAGATCCACGAGAAGAGAACCAACAATAGAATGAGGCAAATCACTCGTTTCATTTTCCTTCCTCCTTCTGCGAGAAACGCTTTCCAACAGCGGCTCCTAAGCTTGCCACATTCTTCTCATATTCCGTCAACGCCAGGTGATATTCTAATTCATATTTGTAGAGCGTCATCTGGCTATCGAGAAGAGTCAAGAAATCTGCCTTATTCACCCGGTACGAACTTAAGGCCGAGCTCACCTGAAGGCTTGCCTGGGGAATAATCCCTGTTTTATAGAGGTCGATTTGTCTTTCGACCCGCTGGGCCATTGAGCCCATATCGGCAACTATGAAAAGAGTTTCATTTTTCATCGCCTGATATTGCGCCTCAGCGCTCTTAATATCAGCCATTGTCTCTGCTACTTTCCGGTCTTGTTTTGACTTGTAGAAGATAGGAATATTGATCTCCACCATCCCCGTAAGCATATCATCCTGTCTCATACCCATAAGCTTATCCCTCTGGCCATAGGCGAACCGTAAATTAAAGTCGGGATAATATTCTCTCTTAGCAAGGGCGTAGGCCTTTTCTTTCGCTTCGATCATTTTTTTCATTCCCTGCAGACTCGGGTTCATCTCTAAGGCCATTTTTTGAAGTTCTTCAATGGTGTACGGAAATTTTTTGAAAATGACTTCTTCCGGTTCACCTACCGGCGTTTCCGGAGGCCGATTAAGCAGAGCGTTCAGTTTTGCCTCTAAGGCTCTTTTTCTCTGGCCGAGCATAATCAAATCATCAACCATCTTGGAAACTTCCACGTGAGCTTTAAGCACATCCTGCTGTATCCCCTCTCCGACGGAGTAACGGGTTTCAGCAATCTTTGCAAAATTCTCCAGAATCTCCTTATTCCTTTGTGTGACTTGTGTGGTTCGGTAGACATGGGAAAGTTCGTAATACGCGGTTTTCACGTCTCTAATCACTTGATGGATTTTACCCTGAATGTCGGTGAAAACCGCCTCTGCTTCTTTTCCAGCCATTTCTCCCATAAGTTTTCTCTTCCCAAAAAAAGGAAACCTCTGAGAGATCGAGAACTCCTTCATCGTCATATCCTCTTGATGGAAACTGAAACTGGTAGGGAGGTTGATGATTCCGAAACTAAACATCGGATCTTCGAGAGCTCTGGCCTGAGGTATCTTCTCTTTATAGACCTCCCATTTCTTCTTCGCCGCCAGGATTTCCGGGTTGTTCTGAACGGCCTCATCCACCAACTGATCTACATTCAACCATGGTTTTTCCGACTGAGCTATTGAGGAAAAAGCCATTAACATCAAGATCAAGAAAAAGAAGAGAATCGGTTTAGCCAAGCCAAATGACTTTAAGCCCATTTCATCACCTTCCTTCTAAGATGAAAGCAAAGTATTACTTCTTAATGTTAATTAAAGATGCTTACACAAGTAAATACCGTAAACTCCTTATTTTTATATTGAAAACAGCTGTATATCGCAGTATTAATTGATTTTACATCTATGACGCGCGATTCTGAACTGAGTTTGCAACCCTCTTATGATTTAAACTGGTTACAATAGTGTATATTTTCAGACCATGTTTGTATAATTTTCAAACAAAAAAGCTCTTGACCAATTGGCTAAACCTTAAGGGGGGTGAAGGTTTTAGCAGTCAGGGGACCTAAATTCAATTAGGTCCTTGGCCAAGAGCTTTATCTTACTACCTAAAACTATAAGTTTATTTTTTAAAAAAAATCTAGATTAAGAACTGTATCACAATCCAAAAATATACAGTCTTAATGAACGTAGTAAATCTCAAAAATTTAGTCAGCAATTCTTGTGCCAAAGTCCCATCCCTAACACCCCTGATTGTTTCCTTCCCTTTGTTCCTTTGGGAAGAAAATGTGGCCTTAAATTATTTTAGGGGGACGAAAGATAAGATCTGGCAACTCGTCGACAACTAATGATAACTTTAGTGGCACCAAACAGCCCCTTAGAGGGAGACCTGAAGTCTCCGGGAGAATTTTATCGACAATCATCGGACAGTGGAATAAAGATCCGCAATCCATCTTCATGATCCCCGTGTGACTTCCGTCTGGACATCCATCCGTCGGGAACATGGGGACGTAGGAAAAAAGGATTCCAATAACAAGAAGGCATCCTATGATAGTTTTCATATCCATTTTCTCCCGCCCAAAGGGAGACGGTTCTCGACAGAACTAACAAACCTTAGGACGTCAAAGGCAATGGCGTTGGAGGACCAGCGAGAACCGCTTTTCTTTATAAGTCCGATTAAAAGTAGTTTCTTCATTTCACAAATTGATCCTTGATTCGAATCGTTGATGAAAGCTAAACGGCTGCTTGACTTACCGTTCCCAGACCGCATGTATCATGATAATCGGTCAATTCCTTTATTTTCGGTTCCCCGTTGCAGAGAAGACAGGAGGGATTCTTCCTGATCGGAAACGTTTTAAATTCCATATCCAGCGATTGATAAATCAGGAATTGGCCGATCAGTGGTTTTCCCTTTTTCAAAATAAGCTTGATCGCTTCTGTTGCCTGAATCAATCCAATTTGCCCGGGTACAACTCCCAGGACACCTGCTTCGTCTCAGCTGGGAACCAGACCCGGCGGAGGAGGTTCAGGAAAGAGACAACGCAAACAGGGACCCCCGTCTTTAGGGGAAAAAACACTGACCTGTCCTTCAAATTGGAAGACTCCTCCATAAATATAAGGTTTCCCTGTAAAGAACGAAGCGTCGTTTACGAGATACTTCGTCTGGAAATTATCAGATCCATCGATGATGAGATCATACTCCTGAAAAATCTCGAGAGCATTCCGTGGAGTCAGTCGCTTTTGGTAGGTCACCACCTTCACATCGGGATTGATTCGATGGATGGCCTCCTTAGCCGATTCAGTCTTCGGCCTTCCCACGTCAGCCGAACCGTGCAATATCTGGCGCTGAAGATTGCTTAAATCCACTTTGTCGGAATCAATGATACCCAGGGTCCCTACTCCCGCAGCAGCCAGATAAAGAGCAGCAGGACAACCGAGACCTCCTGCGCCAACCAGAAGAACTTTCGCTTTCAAGAATTGAATCTGCCCATCCAACCCGACATCTTTAAGCAGAAGATGCCGGCTATACCGGCTTAGTTGATCTGGCGTCAGTTCGGAACCACTCACCACTGCATAGCCAGCCGCTTTCCAGCCATCAATGCCTTCGGCCATGGAGAAGACATGGGTATAACCTCTTTCTTTCATTAACTTTGCAGCGGCGAGAGAACGAATACCCCCTGCGCAGTAAACCACCACTGGAATATCCTTATCAGGTAGCAGGTCCTCCACTTTTTCGCCCAAGAGACCCTGAGGAAGGAAAGTGGCTCCCTCAAGATATCCCACTGCCACCTCTTCTTTCTCCCGGATATCAAGCAGAACAACCGGTTCCTTTCTTTGAAGGAGTTGATGGGTTTGCTCAACCGAGATTTCAGAGTCTTCTTTCTTAGCTTTGATGATAAACCAATCTTTGAAATCTTTGATGGTCTTCCCCATTCCTGTCTTCACTTGATCTCCCTTATTCCCCTGGCTCCCCACGTTACCCATCACAAATATTCTTTATAAAACCAATCAAGAAACACTTCACTAAAAAAGGGAAAATTGACCTATTCCCCCACTTAAATTTACATTACGCTCGATATTACTCTTTAAAAAATAAGGAAAAACTGTAATCAAAACTCGCTAAAAACCCGTGCTAATCTAACTCAGAAATCATATTAGCGAAGTCATATATAATACATAAATCTCTTGTCGAAATCCTTTTTCATCCCCATTTCCTTAGCCAGCTGACATAAGTCTTTAATCGTGACAGAATCAAAATAATCATTCAGTCTTTTCCCTGCTTCATTCCAAACGATTTGAGTTACGCATCCCCCTGACCTTGCACAGGGTTTAGCTGAATCATCTGGATTGACACAGAGAACTGGGTTAATGCCGCCTTCTGTGATTCGGATAACTTCACCGACAGTAATTTGTTCGGGTTTCTTGCTCAAAAAATAGCCACCCGAAGGGCCTCTTTTGCTTCCAACTATCCCCGCCCTCCTTAATTTCTGAAAGATCTGCTCCAAATAGCGTTGGGAAATTCCTTGCCTCCGGGAAATATCTTTTACCTGAGCCCCTAACCCTCCGGAATGATAGGCAATATCAAAAATTGCCCTTACCCCGTATCTGCTCTGCGTGGAAAGTCTCATAGCACGTCAATTTGATGTTAGAATCTTTGTACCATTCTTTATAAAAATTGTCAAGATAGTTTAATTCTTTATTTTTCGGTCAGAAGATTTATAAGGCAGAAGACCTCTGGACTTTTCCAGTCCCTGGGACCCGTGGCTTTTCCAATCATTCTCCCTGTCTTATCGATCAAGAAGGTAGTTGGAACTCCTTTTACTTCAAAGAGGTCGAGGGTCTCGCCCTGCGGATCGAGTAAAACAGGGAAGGCGTAATGATGTTTTTTAATAAATTCCTGAACGCGTTCCAAACGTTCGTAGTCGACAGAAATGCTCAGTAAAACAAAATCTCTCTCTTTAAACCGCTGGTGCAGAACCTCCAGGCTAGGCATCTCTTCTTTACAGGGACCGCACCAAGTGGCCCAAAAATTGAGAAGGATAATCTTCCCTTTCAATTGTTTTATTTCAACTTTATTACCATTTAAGTCTCTCAAAGAAAAATCCGGAGCCTTTTTATCGCCCTTGATCGGATCGATCCTTATTTTTGAAAAGAGATCACCCTCCCCTCCTTCGGCTGTGAATACAAGGGCGACAAGGAGGATGAGGATCAAAGAAAGGCATCGAGAAAAAACGTTTCCCTCCATGGTTTATTCTTTATATCACCTTCCAAACTCATGTTCCATTGGAATTTAAATTCCTTTTCCATAAGCGTCCGAGAGATCTGGAAAAAGGATGAAAAATGCTTGTCTACGGACTTATCTTTTTTTATACTTATTGTATGCAGAAGCCCAGTTTTGAACAGTTCGAAGCAACTTCTCTTTACTGCCCGAGGTGCAAGGCGGCGGTCCCGGTGAGAAGGAGATTGCTTTTAGTCTTGCCCGAAGGGGAGGAGTATGAGTATCTGTGTGCTTATTGTTCCACCTCGGTAGGCACGAAGATTGACAAGAATGCTCCCCAGATTGAGGTGCTCATTAAGCCCTGAGCTTGTCAAAAAAACCCTACCAAATACGGTTTACGGTTGATCCCTCCCGCCGAAACAGGGCTTGCACCTCCTGACAAAATCTGGTTTAATGCCGTTGGAGGCAGGATGTTGAAACGGATGACAAGGTTCCAGAAGATCGGAAAACTGGAGATCGGTATTCTGAAAGAACTCTTAGAAAGAAACACGGTTCTCGACCCTCGGGTCGTTATCGGTCCGGAAATTGGCGAAGATGCCGCAGTGATCGATCCGGGGAGAAAAACCGATCGTTATTGGGTGGTCACTTCAGACCCCATTACCTTTGCAACAGAGGAGATCGGATACTATGGAGTGGTGGTCAACCTGAATGACATCGCGACGATGGGAGCAATTCCCAAATGGTTTTCAGCCACCCTTCTCTTCCCCGAAGGTTCGGACCTAAAGGACATCGAAAGGGTCTTCAGACAGATCCGCGATGCCTGCCACCGATTTAAAATCTCCCTCGTCGGCGGGCATACAGAGATCACACCCGGAATCAAGAAAATGATCCTGTCCGGCCATATGATTGGAGAGGTTAAAAAAGATAAGCTGGTGACCACCGGTGGCGCAAGACCGGGAGACCTCCTTCTCCTCGTGAAGGGGGTCTGTATTGAAGGAACTTCGATTATGGCAAGGGAGAAGGAGGCTGTTCTTTTGAAAAGGGGCATCTCTTCTTCGGTAATTCGAAAGGCAAAGAGATTCATCTTTGATCCGGGGATCGAAGTCCTTCGTCCGTCGCGGATTGCTTGTGGAGTCTCTTCCGTCCACGCGATGCACGACCCGACAGAAGGAGGATTGATCAATGGGATGATCGAGATGGCATGGGCTTCGGATACAGAGATAGAAGTCGATTTAGAAAAGGTCTTGATCTATAAAGAGTCGCGCATCCTCTGCCGGGAATTTGGAATGGACCCTCTCGGCACCATCGCTTCGGGTGCATTGCTTTTAGCCGTGCCTCCATCGGACCTCTTGCCGCTTCAAAAAGTCTTCAGAAAAAATTCCATACCCCTCGGAGTCATCGGCAAAGCGAAGAAAGGGCCGGCGAGAGTTTTAAGGGTAGATCGAAAAGGTCGTAAGGAGCTCGAACCTCTTCCTCGGGATGAGATTCTGAAGACCTATTCCGGTTTTTTCACTCCAATACCCCGGAGAGCGGGACAAGTTCGATTCCCATCTCCTTCATCTTAGGGATCATCTCTTTGAGCGATTTGATCGTTGCAGCGTGAGGGTGGCCGATCCCGATCGCCTTTCCCTTGGAGAGGGAGAGTTGTATCAGCCGATCCAGTTGCTGTTTGATATCTTCCTCGGCCGGTGAGTTATCGATGAAAATACTCCTCTCCGTCGCCTTCAAGCCCACGGATTGGGCAACTTGGAGGCCGATGCTCTGGGGAGTCGTCCGGCTGTCTAAAAAAAAGAGCCCTCGTCTTTTCAATTCTGAAAGAACAATCTTTATCTTCTCACGGTCTTCCATCAATCGAGATCCCATATGATTGCTCACCCCTTTGATGTAAGGAACTGCCTCAATATCTTTGGAGAGTTGGCGAAGCAAATTCGTTTCATCCATCTCTTCAAGGAGAACTCCTTCCCCCGGACGGACCTGCGGATAGCCTCGAGGCTCCATAGGAAGATGGAGGATGATTTCCTTCCCTTTCCGGTGAGCCTCCCCGGCAAGGGTTTTCGAATAACGAGTGAAAGGAAGAATGGAAAAGGTGACCGGGAGATCCCAACGAAGGAGTTCTTGGGAAATCTTATTTTCTCCCCCGAGGTCGTCAATGACAATAGCGATCTTTGGGCGAAGACCCATCCCCAGAGAAGATGGAAGCGAGCAGACAAATGTAAGCTGATGAGTGACTCGTCCCAAAACCCTGACCTCCAAATGGAGAGATTCCGGTTTTTGGGAGGACTGAATCGAAACGGGTCTCCCGAGCGCAGAAAGGCTTCGCCTCAAATTTCCTTCGACCAGGGAGAAGGAAAGGGAAGGGAGAACCCGGACCTTCAAGGAAGACTGTTTCCAGGCCAGGCCTCCCTCTTTCTTTAATGACGTCTGATGAAGAAGAATGTTCTTTTTCTGAATGCCGACCTCGTACAGCTGGCTCTGAATAATCTGGTCGGCCAGAAAGACTTTCTGAGAGAAATCCTCCGGGGAGAGAGCTTTTTCTCGTGTCAGGTAGACGTAGCCGCCGAGGCCCAGCAGCGCACCGAGGAAAAAAGAGAAGACATAGCCCATCCACCTCTTCGATCCTTCTCGCCGGTGTCGTTTAGCCATTGACCCCCGCAAAACCCTCACGCGAGTTTTGAATTCTTGTTATTGAGTTCTTTTTTCTCCGAACTCTTAACTCCGAACTCTGGACTATTTATTCTCTTTGACTATCTTATTAAAAATTTCCCAGCTTTTGAGGAGCTCAAGCGCCCGCTCCAGTTGATTGTCGACTGGCTTCTTCTCCTTGACCTCTTCTTTCTTGGACTTTTCTTTCTCCTTGGAAACCCCTTTTTCGACATCTGTCAGATGCCTCTCCAAATCCTTTTCCGCCGGGAATTTGGGGATAAGGGCTTCCTTCTCTTCCTCAGGACCCGAAGGTTTGACGATGATATCCGGTACAATCCCTTTGGCCTGGATGGAACGGCCATTCGGGGTGTAGTATCTCGCAGTGGTCAGCCTCAACCCCGACCCATCCTTCAACGGAATGATCGTCTGAACCGATCCTTTTCCAAAGGTCTGAGTTCCAACGATGATGCCACGACCCTGGTCCTGAATCGCGCCTGCCACGATCTCCGCGCCGCTGGCGCTCCCGCCGTTGACCAAAACGATCAGCGGATAATGTGCAAGTTTCCCGTCAGGGTGAGCATAAAACTTCATCTTCTGGTCTTCTTTTCTCCCCTCCACGGAGACAATCAGACCGGATTCGATGAACCGATCTGATATTTTGACGGCTTGATCCAAGAGACCACCAGGGTTGTTCCGGAGGTCAAGGATCAAACCTCTCAGGGTCCCCTTGCTCTCTTCCTGCAATGCCTTTATCGCTTTCTCAAACTCATCATCCGTTTTTTCTTGAAATTGGGAGAGTCGAATATACCCATAATTTTTATCTAACAATTCATGGCGAACACTTCGGACGGGAATGACCTCCCGGACCAACGTGAAATCTTTAGGTTTGGTGAAGCCTTCCCGCAGGATGCTAATCGTCACTTTGGTTCCCCTCGGGCCCCGCAATCGTTTCACACTATCCATGAGCGTGAAATTTTTGGTCGGCTCTCCGTCGATCTTAACAATTTGATCTCCTGCCAGGATCCCTGCCTTGTAAGCGGGCGTGCCCTCGATGGGAGAGACCACGGTGAGAACGGAGTCCTTTACGGTGATCTCGATTCCCAATCCTTCAAACCGGCCTTTTGTCTCCTCCTGCATTTCCTTGTACATAGTGGGCGGCATAAAAGCGGAATGGGGGTCCAGGGTTTCCAGCATCCCTTTGATCGCTCCATTGATCAGATCCTTTGAATTCGTCTCTTCGACATAATCCTTCTGAATGAGGCCAAGGACCTCCGTGAAAACCTTTAAGTCCTCATACGTGCTATTGGAAACGGCCGAAACCTTCTGAGAATGGGCCGACCCGATGAGGACTCCAACGAGGAAGACCGCGAAGATCACCAAAACAATCCTGACATTTCCTATTCTTTTCACTTGAGACATATCGTCCTCCTTTATAATCTCTTCCCTTTCTTATTCTCTTCAGGCAGTGAAACAATTCGATCTATGTGGGAGAGCCATTCCATCGGATCCTGGGGCTTTCCATGACGGCGAATTTCGAAATAGAGACAAGGACCTTTCAACGACCCCGCGCTTCCGATCAAGGCGATCGCCTCCCCTTGGAGGACACCGTCCCCGGGTTTCTTCATCAACGCTGAGCAATAGCCAGAAACGGTGATGGTCTGATCTCCGTGATCGATGATCACGATGTTCCCAAACCCCTTGAACCAATCGGCATAGAGAACTTTCCCGGAGAGGACCGCTCGGATCTCGGCTCCCATCGGGGCTTTGATTTCTATCCCATTCTGTCCTTTTTCCTTAAACAAGCTGATCACTTTCCCCTGGACAGGCGGGGTCAGCTTTCCCCTGATGGTCTCATGTTTCGATTTCCCGTATGCCAGAAGACTCTTCTCCCGCTCCAGTTTACCGACGAGGCTTTGAAGCCCCTTCGCTCTCTCTTCTAATTCCGAGAGGACCTTCTGGTAAACTATCTTTTGATCCTGAATGGACTTAAGCAATGCCCTTTTCTGCTCACTGACTTTTGTGATCTCTTTTTTCTTCTCCCCTATCTCAGAGATATGTCGCTGCCATTGGACCTGATCCTGCATCAGCTCCTCTTGATATCGCTCTTTCAAAAGCGCTTGATACCGATAGGTCTCGACCAGGCGAGCATCGTAATCGATAATCACCCTTAAATATTTGTCAAGCCGCAAGAGGTTGGGGTAGGAGTCCGAAGTGAGAAGGAGACCCTCCACGGGAACCCTTGCCATCTTATAAAGGGCGATCAGTCTGGAGAGGAGCTCTTCTTTGGTGGATTCCATTGCCTTGCTGAGCACCACGGTCTGGTGCCTTGCCTGTTGGAGCCTCTCCCGGGTCTGGTCCAGCTGCGTTTCCATCCGTTTTAACTCTTTTTCCTTCTGGTAAAGCTCCGCTTCCAGGAGATGGAGGGTACCCAGAATGGAGGATTCTTTTCCCCGAGCTCTTTTCTCCTTCTCCTTGGTTAGGTTAATTTCTTTTTTAATATCTTTGAGGTCCTTCTTTTTTTCGGTGATGTCCTTATCAATCTGATCGGTTCGGGCGGCTCTCGAACCAGGGGCCCCGAGGAAAAAAATCCATCCTGCCAAAAAGCATCCGATCCATATCCATCTTCTACGCAAAGACCCTTTCATTTATACCTCAGAACCCTCGTCGAAGCCACGAAGCTCCCGAAAAAGCCGAGAACCGTTCCCCCCAATAGTATCCAGGCGATGGTCTCCGGCGGCAAAAAAAGAATGGGAACTTTTGCCAGCCACGCCTGCATCGACGGGGGAATATGGAGAAGAAGTCCTTGATGCAATAAATAGAGAAATAAAATCGCCAGTCCTCCTCCAAGAAGACCTTGGATGAGTCCTTCCACGTAGAAGGGAACGCGAATAAAACCAGGGCCTGCTCCGACCCAATGCATGACTTCGATCTCCTCCCGTCGGGAGGAGATGGTCAATTGGAGGGTGTTGGAGGTGATGAACACGATCGCGATGAGGAGAAGCCCGCCCAGTATCCACTGAGTGAGACGCAGGGTATGGACCAGCGCCGAAAAGGCATCCACCCACTCCTGTCCGTACTGAATCTCCTCAAACTGCGCCGTTTCTCTCAGATGCCCGACCACTTCGTCAATCTTTGCAGGATTCCGATAGTCCTTCTTCAACTGAATCTCAAAAGAAGGCGGTAGGAGTGCCGGCTGAATCCCTTGAAGGAGGTTCTTCTGCCCGCCCAATTTCGTCTCCATAAAGTTCATCGCATCATAAGGCGAAACATACCTTACGATCTCGACCCCTTCGAGGAGTCGGGTCCTGTCTAAGAGGGGCTCCACTTCACTGGAAGGGGTCCCCCGCTTCAAATACGCAATGACCTCAATTTTGTCTTCCCAGATCTTGAGGAAGTTGGTCAAGTTGAAGGCGAGCAACGTGAAGGTCGAAAAGATGAGTATGGAGACAGCAATAATGCCGATGGTGATGAGATTGGGGAATAAGTTTCCCATCATATTTTGAAAGGCCCGCCTCATGACGTATTGGAGAAAAAAAGTCATTCCCCTGCTTTCACCTCTCGAACCTCGTCGGTATCCACTTTTTTCCCATCCGAGACCTGTCCGTTTAAAATAGGAATCAGACGATATGGAAACCGTTTGATGAGTCCAGTGAATTGAGTTGCAAACACGATGGTGGTTCCTTGATGGTTGAGATCGCTGAAAATCCCCATCACATCCAGGGTCGTCTTGGCATCCAAGTTCCCTGTGGGCTCATCGGCGAGAATCAACGACGGCGAATTGACCATGGCCCGCGCGATGGCCACTCGCTGTTGTTCGCCCGCAGAGAGGGCGAGGATCGGGGCATCCTCCCTTTCTTTAAGCCCGATTCGCCTCAACATATCCGAGGCTTTGCCTTTTGCCTCCCTCCGGGTATGGCCTGTTACCTCCAGAGCGAAAGCGACATTCTCGTTTACCGTCCGGTCACGTAGAAGCTTGAAATCCTGGGAAACGATTCCCATCCTCCTTCTCAATTGGTGGATTTTTGTGAAATCGGGATGAGTGATCTGGACTCCATCAACGACCACCTCGCCACGTGTTGGTTTTTCTGCACAGCTCAGGATTCGAAGAAGGGTGCTTTTCCCGGAACCACTGGGACCGGCGACGAACGTGAATTCCCCTGATGAAATCTCCAGCGTGATATCCGAAAGAGCGGAGATCTGGCTTGGATACGTCTTGAACACATGAACCATCTCAATCATTGGCTCGCGCATAATTCAAACAAAATTAACACGAGTCCTCGTTTTTTTCAAGAAAATTGGGGGGTTAATAATTTGTCGCAAGTTTTTGTAACGGATGCCACCGGCCTTGACAGGGCAGCTTTTATCGGTTATTTTTTGATTAGAGACATTAAAAGGTAGCTTACTGGCGGCTCTATTCAGGCAAGTGAGCTAACGAGGTCAATAAGAAAAGCGCTCCGGAGTTGCCAGAGCGCTTTTGGCTTTTGAGGAGGTGAAACAGAATGAAAAGTCTGTTTTATTCCTGGACCGTATTCCAGATGCTGGTAGGGATCTGGTTGTTCATATCACCGTTCGTCTTCGGTTACGGAGAAACTCATTTTGCTACGAACAACATGATCTTCGGAGCCATTGTGGTCATCCTCGGAGTCGGAACGATCTTCTATGAGATATACCACAAGGAGAGGTTCGAAAAGGAAACCGTGGGCGCAATGGAACATGCCAAGGAGAGGGCGTAAGCCACTCTTTACACAAACCGGCCGGGACTGATTCTCCCGGCTTAATCCGAGTCAAAACCTTCGAGCTTAGGCTCGAAGGTTTTCCTTATTCTAATTCGTCGAGACCCCTGCCGTAAGAGAACGTTATTAACCTGCTGAATAATAACATGTACGAATTATCTTGTCGGGGGCTAATCATTGGGCCTGACAAATCAAGTCCCTACTATAAATCTCTCCTCCTTTCAACGGCGGCCTTAAGGGCATCGGGATTGTATCCTCTGATGATGGTCCCTTCAACATCGATTAAAGGGACGCCCGTCGAGCCGCCGCTCTTGCTCAGCATCTCTTCTTTCCTATTTTTATCTCGTTCAATATTGTATTCGATCAAATGAACGTCCAGAGAATGAAGATAATTTCTCGCCTTGGCACAATAAGGACACCATGATGTCATGTACATGATGACATGAATATCCCGGTAGGGCCTTTTCTCTTTCAAGGCTTCATTTTTCGGCCTTTGGGGGGATTCTTTTGCCTTTGGTCTTTCTGTCGCGTTTTCCTTAAATTCCTTTACCTCCGCGTTGATCCCCGGCGGGGGAGGCGTATCGGAGAAAATAACGTTCCCGTTCTTATCTTTCCATGTGTAGATTTCACCGGACACCGTAGAAGAGACCGGAGATAAGAAAATCAGCAGAAGAAGGATCGGAATGATCCGTCTCAATTGGCTCCTCGTCTCTTTTTTACAAACAATTCCTCCGACCGGCTTCCGGTAGGTACTCCATTTTCAATCGCCTGGACCATCTTACTTTTTCTCTGGTTTACTTTCTGATTTGTTTTCCTGTGTCTTCTCTTTAATCGAGACCAGTTCAACTTCGAAAATGAGGGTCGCATTGGGTCCGATGATACCGCCCATTCCACGCTCGCCGTAGGCGAGATTCGAAGGAATAAAGAGCTCCCATTTCGCACCCTCCTGCATGAGCTGCAAAGCCTCGCTCCAACCCTTAATCATGCCACCGGAGACTGGAAAGGTCGCAGGCTGTCCACGTTTATATGAGCTGTCAAACTCCGTACCGTTAATCAAGGTACCCCGATAATTCACTGTGACCGTATCGTCTGCTTTCGGCTTCTTACCGGTCCCCGCGTTTATCACTTTATACTCCAAACCATCTGGCAAGGTTTTAACCCCTTCCTTTTTCTTGTTCCCAGCAAGGAAAGCCTCTCCATCTGCCTTGTTTTTTTTGCCGATCTCCTCCCATTTCGCCATCATTTCCTTCTGAAAAGCAATCATGGTTTCCTGGATCTCCTGATCGGTCAATAAAGGTTTCGCCCCAACAAGGGCATCCTGGATCCCTTTGGTGATAAGGTTCGGGTCAATATCGATCGACTGTTTTTTTAGGTCGTCCCCCAATTTTCTCCCAACATTCAAGCCAATGCTATAACTCACTTTTTCTTTCTGATTTTTGAGCACCGGCTTTTCCTCCGCACTCACCAGGCTGACAAAGAACAGAATCCCTAAGACGACGATCAGTTTTGATCTCATTGAAGCTCCTTTCTTTTTATTTATTCTTTCCATGGGTACTGAATAAGCTGTATCATAACCCAGGACATCCCCTTTATGTCAACCCTTATTCCCCCCGGTAATGTATGATCTTTGTGTCAGGAGGATACCGAGATATGGACATGGCAGAGAAAATAGATTGTAGGGGGGATGGTGAGGTCATTTTTCGAGCCATGGGCATGTTAGATGAAAAAGAAATGGGGTACACTATCAAATCATTTTGCGAAAAACAATCGATAGGAGGTACCCCATG
>Ga0208821_1000601_pt1 | contig 26568 bp, 28 predicted proteins | sample June2015DPH_20_5_FD_184720 | JGI IMG/M metagenome (GOLD analysis project Ga0208821, IMG submission 184720) | Peatland microbial communities from SPRUCE experiment site at the Marcell Experimental Forest, Minnesota, USA - June2015DPH_20_40... | ecosystem: Environmental > Terrestrial > Soil >... | reverse complement strand
AGGTAATCCGCTCCGGCGCTCAGCTTGTCAACCGTGGGGCCGCTTCCGGAAAAATATTGTCTCTCGCAAAATCCTTTCTCATGAAAGCTTCCCTCGAGATCTGCCACCAGGCCATGGAACTTCTTCGGGCACACGGCCTCGCCGACGGCAGATTGTTAAGTAACTACTCAGCAGTGCTGGAAACCGCCGCAAGAAACCGCTCTGCCGAATCTTCTCTACTGCTTAATGCCGAAGGGTCATGACGTTCACTTATTGCCGTTCGAGCCGGCGAGTCTCCAGGAAGATGCAGGCATTCACGCTGGGGAAGCGATACTCTGATGCGCTATCTTGCTCCGGTGAGGGCGCCCGGAGGCATGCAGACAGCAAACGTTCTCCGCCAGCCAAAGAACGGACTCAGGCTGACAGCATGGACTCGCCACTCGTCCCGCCTGGGCGGGTCACTGCCCTATAAGCGCCAAGGTAAGCGCGCTTGGCAGGGTCTGAGCCACGTTAGTGGCGCAATAATGTAGCCCACGGCGCAAGCCGTGGGACCGCGTAGCACGGAGTAGCGCGTGAGCCCGCCGCGGCGGGCGACATAAGAGTCCCGCTCGGTCCCTCGGGATTGTGTCGCCCCTGCCGGGGCTTGAGAAGCATTTCTGCTTACCTTTTTCCTTATCCCGCCATGCGGGAGCGTGGGCCAGATGATGAGGCCCGCCCAAGCGGGGTTGGGAGCCGGCCTGACAGTTAAGTTAGCGCTTATGGGTCACTGCCGTATCGAGTAACCGCACAGTGACGAAGAGGAATCGAGCGGAAAGAAAAGGGCGATCCCGCAACGGGGGCGACACGGTGTTACAATACAGCACCGAACATGTGATGACCAGAAAAGCCGCGGACCTGATAAGCGGAGGTCCGCGCTAGTTGTCTCTCATCTAATGGGGCTTATATGCCGAAAGATCTAGTAGTATGATTAACTAAAGGCGTGGGCTCATGCACCGGTTGACCGAGCAAGAAGTTCCTAACGACGGGCTTTCCTCAATAAGCCCGGCTGTACTATTGCGCAGAGTTGAAGAGCTACGCGTTGAGGCCACGCAGAAGCTAGATCCTTCCCGGCGCGTCGAGCTTGGCCAATTCCTGACACCGGCCCCGATTGCCAAGTTCATGGCGTCTATGTGTGAGGCCCGCCGAGCGTCGGTCCGTCTGCTCGACGCGGGCGCGGGGGTGGGTTCTCTTACTGCCGCGGTTGTCGCGGAGATATGTACAAGGGACCATCACCCCATAGAGATATCTGCGTGCGCCTACGAACTCGACAGCGTGCTCGCCGGGTACTTACGCCAAACGATGAACCTATGCCAGCAGCTTTGCGCCCAGGTTGGCATTCGGTTCGATAGTGAGATCAACCCGGTAGATTTCATCCAGTCGGCGGTGAGTACCCTTCGCGCACCGTTGTTCGAGGAGGCAGGGCAGTTTGATTTGGCGATTCTCAACCCACCATACCGTAAGATTAACAGTGGTTCGGACATTCGCGAAGTGCTGAGGTCCGCCGGAATAGAGACCAGCAATCTCTACATAGGGTTTGTGTCTCTGGTCGCACGCATGTTAGCCGCCGGGGGAGAACTAGTGGCGATTACGCCACGCAGCTTTTGCAACGGTCCCTACTTTCGTGGATTTCGCGAAGACTTTCTGTCTCGCATGGCGTTCAGACGCCTCCACGTGTTCGAATCACGTAATACCGTATTTTTGGATGATAATGTGCTGCAGGAGAACATCATATTCCGCGCCGTTCGCGGCACGGAACCGACCAAGACCGTGGCGCTGTCAATGAGTCTTGGGCCAATCGAAGAGTCGCCCACCGTTCGGCACGTCAAACCCGAGGAACTGGTACACCCTGGGGATCCGGAGCTTTTTATCCATATTGTTCCTGATGAGGCCAATCAACAGGTCGCCGAGCGGATGGCCGCGCTTAGCAGCACACTGTCCGATCTTGGTCTCTCTGTATCGACCGGACGCGTGGTGGATTTCCGTGCAAGGCGTTTCTTGCGATCCTACCCCCAGCGCGATTGTGCCCCCCTAGTTCATCCCTGCCACTTCAAAGATGGGTTCATTGCCTGGCCGAAGTTAAACGGGAAGAAACCGAACGCCATTGCGATCAGCCCAGAAACCCTTGACGCATTGGTACCAAATGGGGTGTATGTCCTAACTAGACGCTTCACCGCAAAGGAGGAACCCCGCCGCGTTGTCGCGGCGCTTTACGATCCGACTCTCCTCTCGGAACCTTTGGTAGGATTTGAAAACCATCTAAACTACTACCATCGAGATGGGAATGGGCTGCCAATGGATCTTGCGCGGGGCTTGGTGGCGTATCTTAACTCAACATTTGTTGACGCCTACTTCCGCCAGTTCAATGGGCACACCCAAGTGAACGCCACAGATCTTAGAAACCTCAAATACCCCACCAAGGCACAACTCGAGGCCTTCGGGTCCCGCATTCGCTACGGCTTCCCACAACAAGCTGAGCTTGACGAATCGGTAGAAAGGGATCTCATTGGGAAGCCGACTGACGGTTCTTCTTATAGCACATCGGGCTTAGGTGAAATTGAGACGCCCCCTCGCAAGCCGCTCCCGTAAAATTGTATAGCGCTCGTCTTGAAGCTCCTCACGGAAGGAGTCGATGGATTTGAAGGCTGAGGGTGAGTAGTAGCCTGCCTGCTTGTCCTCGCCCCTCCGTGGCCTCACCGCCCGCCTGTTTTCGAGGAGCGTGAAAATATCTGTCCACCACATGCCTCCTGCTGTTGTAGCTCGCGTCGCCGCGGCATAAACGTGACGCAGCTCGACATGGAAAATGTAAACGGGCAGGCCCGTTTTGTTGGCTACACCAACGATGTCATTTGAATCGTTTATGTCCAGCTGGAACTCATTCATTTGCTCGATCGACCCCGGCCCTGCCTTAAGTTCGATATGGAACAAGGGCTCACCGGTTCGTCCGATTCGCCCAACCCGAAAGTCCAGAGCATCGAGAGTCTCAGCCCCTTGCCTCTTCGTCTTGCCACCACGGTGAAAAGGCGCAAGGTAGACAGGGTCAGTTTCAAGGAGTTCCAGCAAGGGAAACCGCACAGCGCATTGCTCGCTCCAATAGTTGTGAACCGCTTGGCTTGCGGCTTTGGCTTTTTGGTAGGCCTGCACGATGTTCCAGCATATCTCGCATGCAAACCAGAACCGCGCGACGACCATCTTGCTCTCATTGCAGAGGCCGCAGAATCCTCGCAGTGTCTCGCCATGATGAATTGGCGGACGGTCGTTGAACGCCTCGTGCGTCAGACGGATCGCGCACTCGTCGCATAGATAGACTGCCTGAATCTTGCGAGTGGTCTGCCGATTTGTGTGCCTAGCACACGCTTCCCAGAACTCACTCTCCGGGTTAAGTACATCCCGAAACGGTGCCATGGCTTCCTGTTTTCTTCATCAAGTCCGAGGAGCGCTTCAAAAATCTTCAAGGAACTCTCTGTACGTCAGACCCAACGCCCTTATGAGGGTGTCGATGGCTTTAATTGAGACGTTGCGCTCTCCGCGCTCGACAGACCCAATGTAGGTGAAATGAAGGCCCGAAAGCTCCGCCAATTCCTCCTGAGTAAGCCCTCTTGCCTTCCGGTGTTTCCTCAGAACTTTGCCGAATTTAATCTGAATCGGATTCTTTCTCTGCATACAACGAAACCATGTGGCTGTGGCAAACAGAGATGGTGGCTTGTCCAAAGACTATAAGTCTAGAGACTATGAGTATTATTCTGGAAGTACCATGCAGGCGGCGCCGAGGCGAGGACGCACGGCAGGTAGCGCCCACCGCGGCGGGCGCTACCTGCTCTTCAGATACGTGTCTACCGTGATGCGAGGCGTTCTGATCGCCAATTCGTTCCCGCCTCTGCCAGGACAGAACGCAAACTCAACCCTGGATGCGCTAGCCGCAGTATAATTGTTGCAGCCAGCTCCCTTGCGAGCGCTAGAGAATGATTATGATCATCCGTAGAGGAATACTCGCGACGACGCACCTTGACCTTCATGGTGAGAGGATGGCGATTAGTGCTCTCCACCAATTGGCCGAATGTATCAACTCTGGTTACCTGCCTTTCGGGGTACAACACGACCCAAGAATTGCTCCTGTGGGAAGAGTAGTGTCCGCCGTGGTAAAGCAACTTGCGGACGGGGAGTATGGGGTCGAGGGACTGATGGAGATCTTCGAACCTGGGGACGAAATCCGGCTAGAATCCGATTCACGGGAGATACCAATACTTGGTGTCGAAGGCGAGAGCCTCGTGATCGAATACGACAGGAATTTCGCCGATCCCGAGGACCAGGCGCTTATAAAGCGCATCGCGGGCCTGTTCGGTACACGCCCTCAGCAACAGGTAAAGAAAGCTCTGGAGCCGATATCGATTCTGATCATCGTGGGTAGCTTCGCCCTCGCGTCCATCGCGTCAGGTTTCCTCAACAAACTGGGCGCTGACGGTTTCGATGCTCTGAAGTCAGCGTTGAAGGATCTCTTCCGGAGAGACAGAGTCAGCAAAAGAGAAAATCTGCTGATGCTGAAGGCGATTGTCAGTGGCGAGGACCACGAGATCGAGGTGGATGTCGTTCTCACGAATCCGACTGGTGCCCAGATCGACACATTTTTCAAGACTGGTCTCGCCGAGTTGGACAGAGTGCTGCCGCGCTATTGGGACATGAGATCGGGGGTCAAGCGAATAGTCTACAAATACCAAGAGGAGTCCCTGAGCTTCTCCTTCGGAGTTAGAAAGGATGGCGTACCCCTTGGGGCAATGCACGGCGCGCAAGAGAGCTATTCCAGATCCCAGACGCCGTTAGAAACCTCCCCGCATGTTGCGACGCGATCATTCGCGAGCGAGAGCACCGTCGCGGATTCGTCAAAGCCAGAGCCACTACAACACCATGGTCAGCGAATGGGCCCAATGCTAAGAAAAGATGATTCTCCTGAGACGGTGGCACAGATCGACCAACTAGAGCGTCGCGCCGATCAGTGTGAGTCCGGGTTAGCTTTATACGCGTACCCGATGCATGTTGCGACTTGGGCGGTATTAACTCAGAATATTTTAAGCATAGAAGATGCCATTCAAAAATCTGGCTTTGGTTCTCCTCGCCACAGAGAAACAATGATCAATCTCAGCAAGGCCGGCGCTACCTTTCTACCATGGGTGCGCAAGCACTGTGCAGCGAGCGACACGCAAATACCGCCATGGGATGAGGAGATAGCCAGCGCGGCTCTCCAGCTGCAAAATGTGGCGCACAATTACTCGCTCTTTCTGTCAAACTTTCCGATGTGGCGCAAGGACCGAGTCGCCGCCGAGCTAATCTCTGCGAACTGCGTAAGATTCACTACCCTCGTCGAAGACAATCAGCGAAGAATCAGAGCGTTTCAGCAAGGAGTACGGGTGGGTAACTGGCCGGCCACGATCGATGAACCTCGCGGTAAGGACTTTATAAAAGATCCGGACGTGATGGCTTCGATGCAAAGTTTGGCAGGTGCCTGTCAGCCCGTGGGCTTTCGCGGCTTTACCTATCCTGAGCCCCGCGACCTTCAGTCCCGGCTTAGCGCCATATACCGGCGTCGACTGGAATCCGCATCACGTTGGGCCCCTAGCTTGCGACTTGGTGGATACACGATGGGAGAGTTCCGGAGCTTCTACGCAGCGTTGTTAGCGGTCTCCAGCATCCATGAACATCTATGTTTTCGATGGAGTCAGATGTCGGGGCAATACCCGGTAGATTCGGCACTCTTGGCAAAACATCGGACCGACTGGATTGGTGACCTAGCATGGATTAGTGGGCTTGCGCCCACTCTTGTCGATCAAATCCTATCTGACCTGACCTTCGGTCGAACCCGTCCTTTGGAAATCTACATACACCCATTTATTCCCGCAACTCCCAACGACTCGTTGATATTCCTTATCCCCAGTCTGCCGCTGAACAGCCGAGCCGACGAGAACATCCTGCGGGTCTTTTCATACACCCATCGGAATGAATACCAACAGTTTTCCAAGGGCAAAGAAGAGGAGATGCGAAATGATCTGGTCGCGAGCAATCCACACAACTTTTCTATATCGGGCCCCATATCTTTGCCAGGAAATCGGCCGGACATAGATTTGCTATTGGAAGACCTGAATTCCTCGACGCTCCTCATTTGCGAAATGAAGTGGACGCGCAAGACACTTCTTCCGAGGGAGCACGTTGATCGCGATGAAGAATTGCTGTACGGTGCCGGGGTGCAATTAAGGAGAATTCAAGAGTTTGTTGCTACGAACCCGGAGCATCTGAAATCGATCGGTGCATGCGCGCTTTCGCTGAACGCCTATGCCGCTGTGAGATTCCTGCTAGTTGCCCGGGACCATCTGGTGTGGATTCCGGTCCAACAGGACAGATATGTGGTAGCCTACGACGCGTTCAACAAAATGCTCGCAGAGCACCATGATCTTGGCGAGGGAGTAGCGGACCTTCTCAGATATGAATGGCTACCGCTGGAGGGACGAGAGTTTCGGGTGGAGTTTCAGAGAGCGACCGTGAACGGCGTCACTGTGGAAGCAGAGATATATCATCGCATTCTTTCCTAACAGACGACTCTCGCCTATCCAGGGCTGTAGGGCGAGTAGTAACCCTCCCACGCGCCGGTCTTCTTGGAAGTTCGCCGGTTCCCTACGAAGGGCTGTCAAGAGCAGGTAGCCCGAATTCGTCCGTTAACCCCGCGGCTCTTTGCTTTGCCCGTAAAGGGCCGCAGACTTAATCTACAAGCCTGCGCTCCAGCCTGCAACCCCAGACCCAAAGGATTTTGGTGGCAGTCCCCACGCACTTGAAGTCCTTGTCACTTGTGACTAAGATTGCCTTCCCGGCCCGGGTGGGTGGCGCGTACATCACGTTCTTTGGGATGTGTGCGGCGAACTCGCCCCAGAATCGTCACCTTGGGCTCGCGTGAGTCAGTATCTTCACATGGCGACAGCCGAGGCCATCGCGGGCATTTCATCCCACGTTCGGCCGTCGAGTTCCCGCCCGGATTTCTTCTTTCTCGTCCCGCCCCACTGCTTGAAGAAAAAAGGAACGCCCGCGTCAAGACACTGGTCCCGGACCTCTAACGCCCAGGCTGGATCTATAGGGCGGGCGCCGGGCCCGGACTCTCCGCCCACGATCACCCAATCGATGCCTTCGAGATTCAGGCTGGGCAGCGGGCCTAGAAGCGGCTCGAGCGACAGGAATTTGACCATTGCACCGGTGTGGCGAAGGTGGTCAATGCGGAATGTGTAGCTTTGATTCTCGACGCTCACACCCATCCAGATGTGCGCCTTCCAGGGGAGCAGGGGCGAAAGTTCCAGCAAGCGGTCTGACCTCTTTGTCAGGACCTGATACCGATGCCAGTCGGCCCGGCACATGACGTCGAAAGTTCGGAGGATGAATTCCACAGGCACAGCCTTGTGGAATAGATCGCTCATGGAGTTTACGAAGATGGTCTGGGGCTTCTTCCACTTGAGGGGCAGCTCCAGGGCGTTTTCATGGAGGGTCAGGTCAAAGCCATTCGCGTAATTCGGCTGACCCATGGCCTGGAGTCGCAGCGCCATCCGCTCCGCATAGCAATGCTTGCACCCCGGGCTGATCTTGGTGCACCCGGTGAGCGGGTTCCAGGTGGATTCCGTCCACTCAATTGCCGAAGCCTGTGCCATTTCCCGCCTCAACCCTCGAACAAAAGGGTTCTTTGATCTGAGCCGTAACGCAGGACTTCATCCGCCTTCGCCAGCAGCTCTACGACCTTGTCGACCCCGGACGGTCCTCGAAAAACGTCATGAGGGCGGTGGCATCCAACACGTAGGGTTTCGTAGGGTCGGCTCGCGCTTACTCTCCTCAAGCAGGGCGGTGAGCGCTGTGACTTCCCCATTTAGCGACCCGCGAAACCGGCGGCGACCCTTCAGGAAAGAGATCGGACGTGTTCGCGAAGCCAGGCGGCGACTTCGTTGCGGCTCAAGCGACCCGCGGCGATGTCGAGCATCAGACGTTCCTGCTCATCGACCGACGCCTCGATCTCACTGCCGTTGAGGACGAGGAACGTTTCCATCGCGGCGTGCCCGACGCGCTTGTTCCCATCCAGAAACGCATGGTCACGCACGAGGGAGAAACACAGCGCGGCAGCCTTGTCCACCAGCGAGAGGTGGAGCTCGACGCCGCCGAAGGTCGCTCCCGGTTGTGCCAGCGCGGAATCGAGAGCACCCAGGTCGCGAATACCCGCCATGCCGCCGGTCTTCTCGATGACCGCGCGGTGCAGTTCGACGACCTCTCCCAGCGTGAGGTATCGCATCAGGCCAGGCGCCGGTACAGTGCCCCGTTCTTGCGCAACACTCGTTCTGCGGCAGCCTGGAAGGCCTCGTCCCGGCTGGCTAGCAGATCCGACAAAGCGGCACAGGCCAATTCGTCAGGCGCAACTCCTAGGCGTTCAGCCTCCCGACGGAGTTTCTCGGCTTGGGCGGGCGCGAGCTCGAAAGCAACTTTCATAGCTCAACTGTAACGCGGAGAGCCGTCGCCTGACAAGCGATTGCAGCCCACGGTGTCTGGTGCGAGCATGAGCCGCCGTGGCTGAGATGTAGCGTTATGCGCACTTAGGAAAACTGACGAGCTCAGACCTCGCTTCTCAGAGGTCCGCGGTTTTCGTGCGTGCGGTCCTGAAAAGCCGCGGACCTTGGACAACAGGTCCGCGCTACCTCGCTCCAGCCTGCACCTTGAGACCCAGAAGATTTTGAGGGTCGTCCCCACGCGCTCGAAGTCCCTGTCACTCGTGATTAAGGTCGCCTTCCTAGCCTGCGCGAGAGCGGCGGCGAAGCAATCTGCGTAGGGAAGATTATGTTGGGCCTTGAGGCTGGCCGCCAATTTGCCGAGTTCCACCTCAACCCCGACAATCTCAATGGGAAGCTGGGCGATATCGTGCAGCTTGGCCGCCGCCATTTTTTCCCCGCGTGCGCGCCAGACCGAGTAATAAACCTCGCCCCAGTTGATCACCGACATAGCGAGCGGTTGTTTGGCCTCCGCTGCCTTTGCCAGCAGTTCTTCGACCTTGTCGACGCCCCCGCGGTCCTCGAAAAACGCCATGAGGGCACTGGCATCCAACACGTAGGCTCTCATAGGGTCCGCTCGCGCTTGCGCTCCTCGAGCAGGGCGGCGAGCGCTGACGGTTCCCCTTTGAGCGACCCGCGCAGGCCGCGAGTGAATTCGCGAGTGACGGGCTGAACGATGATACGCCCGTCATCTTCCACAAAGGTAACCATCGTCCCCTTTTTGATCCCGAATCGCCGGCGCAGGCGAGCGGGGATGACGAGCTGTCCCTTGGTTGTGACGACGCTGGTTTCGACCTTCATTGGGCACCCACCGTACATCGCATCCCACTACATTATACTAAGTAAGTCACGGCATTTTATTCTTACCTAAACAAGGGCGTTGGATCAACAACATGGACTTGTCCCCTTTTTTGCGCCCAACCGTTAAGACTCGAAATTCAGCGAAGGGGGAAATCCCATCGAAGCGGTTATGGTGATGATGCTGTTTTTGCATATCCTACCTGTCGCGAGCCCTGCGCACTGGGAACTGACTTGCGATCAGAGAGAGCGGAGTCCTCTAGGAGGTTGATGAAGAACATGGTAGCGCCGACCTCTAGGTCGGCACGTGCTGAGCTAAAGCTCAGCGCTACAAGACGCCATGAACCTGTTCAGGGGCTGCGAAGACATTTTTCATAAACCTGCTAGGGGGAAAAACCGAGCGTGAGGAGCCGCATGTAGATATATAAGTCATGTTATTTCAACGTTTTGGGAGAATTTTGACAAGACGTTAAAGAAGTTCGTTCATTTCATAGTCTTGTTCAGTTATAATGAACATCGTCTAATAGTGAACGAGAAGGTTTAGGTGAAGTGAACTTCCCTTTCAAGGGCAAGAACCTGAGGGTTGCCGAAAATGGAGCAGCGCGAGACCGAAACCGAACTCTTACAGAAGGCCATTGAGGCATTTCGCCGGACCACCGGAATTCGTGTGCGTTTCGAGCGATTGAAGCCCAGGCGAGACTGGCCTCAAGCGGATGCAAGATTGCGCTTTGAATTCCCTCACGCGGAAAGGCGCTTCGGTGCAGAAGTCAAGCGAACGCTGGACCCTCAAACTCTCGGTCAAGCGATCGAGCAGATGAAACGGCTGCCGGAAAAAGTCCTCTTGGTAACACAGTATGTGAATCCGAACATGGCAGAGCGACTGAAACAGATGGATGTCCCCTTCCTGGACACCTTGGGAAATGCGTACGTCAACGCACCCCCTATTCTCATTTACATGAAAGGTCACAAGCCGCCAGTAAGAATACCCGAGCAAAGGCCCACCCGCGCTTTTGTGCCGGCTGGCCTGCGGGTAGTATTCGCATTGCTCTGCCGGCAAGAATTGGCTGACGCACCCTATCGAACGATAGCGCAGACTGCCCATGTTGCGCTGGGCACAGTGGCATGGGTTCTGAACGATCTGGAAAGGCTCGGCCATCTCTTGCAAATGGGTAAGCGCGGACGAAGGTTGATCCGCAAACAACAGTTGCTTGAACGTTGGGTAGCAACATTCCCCAACCAACTGCGGCCGAAACTGCTCCTTGGAAGGTATGCTGCACCCGATCCGAACTGGTGGGAGCACACGCGAATAGGCGACTTTGGCGCGTATTGGGGAGCTGAAATAGCCGCGGCGCGCCTTACCGGCTACCTGAAGCCGGAGTTGGTGACCGTGTACATCCGAGACCTGCCCGGGAGATTCTTAGCTGCCAACCGATTGCGGACAGACCCAAGAGGAAACGTCGAACTACTAGAGGCCTTCTGGGATACGAAGTGTGATTGGACCAACACCGAGATCGTACACCCTTTGCTTGTATACGCAGACCTGCTGGCAACAGGGGGTGCTCGGAACCTTGAGACTGCAAGGCGGATATACGATGAGCAACTTGCTGGACTTGTCCGGGAAGATTGATCCAGTGTCCCTTGCTCTCTATGAAACGCTCAGCGACGTGGCCTGCTCCCTGGGCATCTCGTTCTTCGTTGTGGGCGCAACCGCAAGAGACATGATCCTTGAGCTGGGTTACGGGTTACCCAGCAAGCAGGCCACGCTGGACAAAGATTTCGGCATTCGCGTCGCCAGTTGGGATGAGTTTAAGAAATTGAAGGCATCACTTTTGACAAGTGGACACTTCAATCAAACCAAGGAGGTCCAGCGGCTGCTGTACCGAGGCGAATTACTCATCGATATCTTACCCTTCGGAGCAATTGCGGACGCCAAAGGGAAGATTCGTTGGCCACCGGATGAGGATGTCGCGATGAGTGTGGCTGGATTTGAAGACGCCTACCGGGCCGCGCTTAAAGTGAGGGTGAGAGCCAGTCCACCTCTCGACATCTTAGTGGCGTTTACTCCCGGTTTGACGATCATGAAGCTTGTCTTCCTCAATGAACCACCAGATGCCATCAAGGTCTTCGGTTGCCTGAGGGGTGAGTTGGAAGGACGCACTCATCCCCGTGTCTTCAAGCGCGCGGCGCGCCGTTGATGCAGCATCTCGATCGCCGCCTCACCATCCATGAGTTCGCCGCGCTCCGCTTGCGCAAAGCCAGTGGCAATTTGGGCCGCCACCGCTTCGCGTTGCTCTGCCAGCCAATCTTCGCTGTGAAGTTGTGCACGGATGATCTCGAACGCTTGATCCAGCACCTCGCCGGAGTCATGATAAATTCCGGACCGGATCGCCAGGTCGATCATTTGCTGATGTTCCCGTTTCAGTTCGATGGTCATGGCCGTGTCTCCGTGGGCTGTCCCGTCGCCTCCCACCCATCCCGTTGAGCTTTCAGTCGTTCAAGGTGCGCGTCCAGTACGTCCTCGGGAATCCCTTCTCCCCGATTAAGTTCTTCGATTCCCCTGCGGATCTTGGCATCCACGGTTTGGCGATTGGCCATTAACCATTCATCCCGCTCATGCGGCACCTCGAGCGCCCGGTCGATCACGTCGTCGGGGCTTTGATAAGCGCCGGAGCGTAACGCTTCCGCAATACGGTGTTCCTATTCGGGCTTCAGTTGGCTAGGCAGGGCCAATTCTCCCGGCGGACTCGGCGATTTCCCGCTGATGCCAGTGTAGAGGCGACGCTTGGTTATGTCAAACGAACCGCAAGGCGGGCGATCTCTCGCAGCTTGGCGGCGGCGGCCGTTTTCCCCGCGTGGACGGCTCCACGGGTCAGTGCTATGATTTCACGTATGGGAACTGCTCCAAAGTTTGTAGTCGGAACGAGTGGCCGGAGAGAAGCGGTCTTGCTGGATATGAACCAGTACCGCCGTATGCTGCAGAAGCTTGAAGATCTCGAGGACGCGCTTGCTCTCGATCGCGCCGAAAGAACTTCCAAGAAGCTGGTTCCGTATGAAGCCGTGCGCCGACGGCTGAAGCGGGCCGGCAAATTGTGAAATACCGAGTCCTCATCGACGCTCGCGCTGCCAAGCAACTGGAAAAGCTTTCGAAACCAGTTGCGGAAAGGATCGACGCCGCGATTGTTGCTTTGTCGGAGGACCCCCGGCCAACTGGGGTCAAGATGCTGCGGGGGAAACTGAAACAAGGCTGGCGGGCTCGCGTGGGCGATTATCGAGTTCTTTACCGAATCGACGATGCGGCAGGCGATGTGAGGATTTTCGACTTTGATGTGGTTAGCTTTCCCTCGAAGCCGTCGAGAAGCCGGTTAAGGACAAGGCGTTGTCGTTCGTTCAGCCGAAAATCCCCCACGGATTCCCAGAAGCGCGCCTTGATTAGGACAGTCCCGAGAGTGGCTTGCGCGCCTTCGATGGCGCGGCCGAGACAGCCCAGGAACCACGCCATCCAAGGCGTGATGTCCATCCCGCCGTTCTGCGTCTGCTCCAGAATGTCGTAATACGCGGCACGCTCCTGCCGCATCTGAGCTGACATGCTGTAGAAGCGTCGCGGACTTCCTTCCGAGCGTGCCAGCGCCATGTCAGTAAGGGCGCGCGCGATGCGACCGTTTCCGTCGTCAAATGGGTGGATCGTGACGAACCACAAATGAGCTATCCCAGCCCTCGCCACCCAATCGTCTTCCTCATTTCCGTTGAACCCATCAAGGAAACGGTTCATTTCCGCGTCCAGCCGGCTGGTGACTGGCGCCTCGAAATAGACATGCTCCCTTCCGACCGCCCCGGAGACAACCTGCATCGGGCCGCTGCTGTCATCCCTCCACGCGCCGACCCTAATCGGACTCATCCCGCTCCGTCCAGTCGGAAACAGCGACGCATGCCATGCGAACAGTCTTTTTACGGTAAGCGGCTTTTCGAAGTGCCTCGTGGCGTCAAGCATCATTTCAACGATGCCTTCCACGTTCCGGAGTCAACTGCATTCTACGCACAAAATGCGTCGAATGAGCGCTATTCACCGCAAGGTGGAAAGGACTATTTATCCCCTTGGCCCCCGCGAAGCCGCATCGGCGGGTGGCGCTTACCCGCGTTCTTTGCGATGTGTAGGACGAATTCTCCGCCCACGATCACCCAATCGACGGGGAATCTACTCCACAAACCACTGGAAATGCGCCGCTGACGGACGGTCGAGTCACCGATCAACGGAGTTTGAAACTACGACGCACGCGATCGACGAGTTCCGCCGAAAGGTAGAAGTTGGTCTGGCGCAGTCGGGCGAGCGCCGTCTCGAAATTGAGCAGGCGCTGTTGATGGGCCTCGGCCAGGATACCCAAGGTACCGGTAACGTGCAGATGCCGGCGATCGGCTTCGGCGCGCCCTTCCCACTCGTTGATTAGGAGGCGGTCGGCATCGAGCGACAGCGCCAGCGCGTTCGCCGCGCGTTCACCGGGATCGAGAAACTGGAGCGCAGGATGGGAAGGCGGGTCCGGCCGGATCTCACACCACTCCGGCGGCGGCGCGACCCACGTCCGGACCGCGTCAGGCGCCCCGGCTCCTTGCAACTCCCTGGCGACGGTCTGGGGCACGATCACACGCGTGTAGAGAGGCTGGAGCACATCCACGGCTCCGACTAGCACCAGGTAATGGAGAGGACCGGCGTCAGCCACGACGATCATGCGCGGCGTTCGGCCTCCCGAATCTCCTCGATGTGCCGGATGGTGGCGAGGTCATGCTCAAAATCTTCGGCCGTATACTTCTCCACCTGATGCTCTTTCAGGAAGCCGTCGAGCTCGTAGCGCGAAGGGACGCCCAGGAGCGTGCGGAGCTGGTACCCGGTGATGCGCCGCTGGCGGTAGGCTTCGAGGGCGATGGCCTCCAAAACGGCGCGGGCCGGTTCCTGGCCAGGAGGCAGCAGGGGAGCCGCCAAATCATCGGGAAGGGTGACCGTAATCTCCATGGCCCCAGCGTACCACAGAATTGCGACAGTCTGCCACAGGCCGCCTCTCGTGTGATGCGACTATGCAACGGTGGCCGCAGGGCGGGACCGAGCCCGGCTGTTTGATTTCAACCGTTTTCGCCGGCCATTCGTCGCCACTCTGGCCGGGCGGTGAGCCGGATTCGAATTGTCATCTCGCTGTTGAGCTTCCGGTTAGAGAACAGAGGTGATGTCGGTCATTTTGAGGAGACCACGTTCGCGCCTGGCACACACAAAATCCGCGATGGAAGCCTTCAGGCGCTGGCGGGCCTGAACAAAAAATGTTCCACAATTGCCAGCGTTGTGGGAACATAGGGATATGGTTCACCAACAGCAGTTTTCACTTCGCACCGCAGGGCAAGGCGACATGCACGACATCACTCCTCAGGTGGCTGCCGCCGTCGCTGCCTCGAGCATCAAGACCGGGACCGTCAACGTTTTCAATGTCGGCAGCACGGCGGCAATTGGCACCATCGAGTTTGAGCCCGGGCTACAGCATGACCTGCCGGCCATCCTCGCGAAGCTCATCCCCCCTAGTCGCAACTACGGCCACGAGCAGGCGTGGCACGACGGCAACGGCCATTCGCATTTGCAGGCAACCCTGCTCGGCCCCTCACTGACCGTACCCATTGCTCGAGGCGAACCGCTGCTCGGAACATGGCAGCAGATCTTCCATCTCGAGTGCGATGTGCGCGGACGCGAGCGCACGGTGATGGTCACCGTGATGGGCGAAACGTAGCTATCCTGTATGGTTAACGATTACTGGCCTCCGGGCTTTCCCAGCTCGAGAGCACCTCTTCGATTTTGTCTTGTACTGCCCATCGGGCCTCACTCCGCTCCAACCCCCGCATCAACAGCTTGTCGTAATGGGTATGCTTGTGCCGGATGGAGGCGATGACGGCCAAGCGCAGGGCGCCCTCATCGAGTGCGCGGCCTGAAGCTGAGCGGCCCACGCGCCCGCTGCCGCGCTCGGCGGTGTGCCGGGCAATGGCCAGGGCTTCGCTCGGAGGGCAGCCGGGGAAGAAAGCTCGGATCTTTCCGGCCATCTCCTGGACCAGTTCGTGGTCTTCCTCCTGGCGCCGCGCGGCTTCGCGCACACGACGCCGGGCGCGCACCTCCTCGTCGGAGAGACATTCCTCCTGTGCTTCATCGAGGGCGGCCTCCTCGACCAGGACTCCCTGCCGTTCATAACGCTGGCGCGCGCGACTGAACTTGACCACGACCACGGAGAGTGAACTGTGCTTGCGGGCGCGGCGGGTAAGTGCCGTGTCACCTCGCGGGAGAAAGACAAGGTGGTCCAGATCCGCGCAGGTCGTGCACAGCGGCTGGCCCTTCTCCAGAGTGAGAAAGCTTCCAGACTCCAGCTCCGTCTTGCACTGGGAACATTGCGAGGCGCGCAGGATGGAGAAGACGATAGGTTCCGCTGCGGCGCCTGCGGCTTCAGGTTGTTTTGACACTTCAGGCTGCTTCATGGTCTGACCCTATGAGGATCCTATCATAAAGGGCCTTTTCACCACAGAGACACGGCGCGGGACGGCCGCAACCCAAGAAGGATTTCATCCCGCGCCTGCGGGACCACAGAGGTCACGGAGAAGAGATGCAGGCAAAGACTGTGGGTCAGCAAACAAGGAACCGTAACCTTGTAATCCCTGCTCGCGCGAGCAGAAGTACTTTTCTCTGTGGTCTCTGTAGCACAAGGCGTCAACTTCGTCGCGCGGCGCGAAGAAAAGCAGATCCTTCTCCCGCAAGGCGGGATCAGGATGACATGTCATTCTGAGCGCAGCGAAGAATCTGCTTTTGGTTGCGGCTATGCCGCGCTGTACTACTTTTCGCAAACTTCTTGTCGGCGCGCGAAGATTTCTTCTCGAACCAATTAGGCCTCCGTGTCCTCCATCGAAAGAAAAGACTTAACACGGAGGTCACTGAGATCCTCCGGGGCCTCTGTGTTGAAGCTTTGAAGGGTCGGAGAACACGGAGAAGCTCATTTTGGTTGCGGCCAGCGGGCCGGGGTGTGCGCTCTGTGGTGAGTTTTTTCTTCGCGGCAGGAGAAGATGATGTCCCTTAGTGCTACGGCTCAGGGCAATTCGGCCCCATCAGGGTCAGGGAACGAGCGTCGCGCATTCCGGGGGCGTTGCCTCCGGCTACTATCTGGTGCCCTTGCAGGGCACAGAAAAATCACCCTTCGGTCTTACCCTGCGGCAGCCATTTCTGACATCACGGATAGCCGTTTTCGGCTATGCATGCTCAGAATCACACACGGTGGGGTCATCCTCCACGAATGACGGGCGGCGCCTGTGACACGCCTCGAAAAAGACCCTTGACAAGCTACGGTCAATGTGATAGCCTAGCATGGTAAGTGGGGTTGCGTAAGAGACAGGTGCCAGGTGTCACGCGACAGGGGCTGGAGCAATGCTGGAGTCTGATTCTGAATTGCGGATTGTGAGTTGCCTTGTCATTTCTCCCCACCGCCGACTGCCGACTGCCTACTGCATTTGAGCGAGGCGGGATGGAGAGGGCTCTTCGGAGGCATGGCGCCCCTGGACAAGATGTCGTAGCCGACACGGAAAGAAAGAACTAGTAAGTTTAAAATTTGAAGGAACGATGCGGGAATGTCATTGAAAACAAAGGACCGCCGTGGAAAAGTGAGGGAGAAGCTGGAATGTCTGTGAAAAAAAAGGAACTTAGCCCTTCAAGGCCGATATGCTGTTGGAAACAAATGCAGTTAGTAGGTGGTAGGTGGGGGAATTCTGAATTATGAATTCTGAGTTGCCTTGTCATTTCTCGCCACCGCCGGCTGCCTACTGCCTTGGAAGGGCCGCAGGTCCGGAGAGCGGGAGCTGCGCTACGCCTGCTTCCTGCCGACTGCTTCCTGCCGACTGCCTACTGCATTTGAGCGAGGCGGGACGGAGGGGGCTCTTCGGGGGCATGGCGGATCTGGACAAGATGTCTCAGCCGACAAGGAAAGAAAGAACTAGTAACTTTTAAAATTGAACGAACGACGCGGGAATGTCATTGAAAACAAAGGACAGCTGTGGAAAAAGTGGGAAAAAGCTGGAATGTCATTGAAAACAAAGGCACTTAGCCCTTCAAACTGGTATGTCATTGAAAACACAGGTAGTTAGCAGATGGCACGTGGTAGGTGGCAGGCCGTAGGTGGTACGTGGGGGGATTCTGAATGATGAATTCTGAGTTGCCTTGTCATTTCTCGTCACCGCCGGCCGCCTACTGCCTTTGAAGGGCCGCTGGTCCGGAGAGCGGACCTGCGCTACGCCTGCTTTCTGCCTACTGCCTACTGGCCACTACATTTCAGCGAGGCGGGATGGAGAGGGAACGACCCGCCACGGCGAGGCAATCAGCGATGGGCAGTCAGCAATCGACAATCAGCCCGCCACGGCGGGTCAATCAGCAATCAGGCGCCCGCCGCGGCCATCCTGCCCCTACAAACCCCTCTCGCCGATTTGGAAAGCTTCGAGGACGGCTTTGGCTTTATCGAGGCATTCCTGGTGTTCACGGGCGGGGACGGAGTCCGCAACGATTCCGGCCCCAGCCTGCAGGTATGCGCGCTTACCCTTGATGAGCACCGTGCGGATGACGATGCAGGAGTTGAGATTGCCGGAAAAGTCGAGGTAGAGTACCGCGCCGCCGTAGAGGCCGCGGCGCGTGGGTTCGAGCTCGTCGATGATTTCCATGGCGCGCACCTTGGGCGCGCCGGTGAGCGTGCCAGCGGGAAAACAGGCGGCCAGCGCGGCGTAACTATCCGCATCCGGGCGGAGCCGGCCGCGAATGGATGAGACCAGGTGCATCACGTGGGAATAGCGCTCGACGAACATGATCTCCTTGGGGCGCACGGTCGAGAACTCGCACACGCGCCCGATGTCGTTGCGGCCCAGGTCCACGAGCATGATGTGCTCGGCGCGCTCCTTTTGGTCGGCGCGCAGTTCTTCCTCCAGCCGCTTGTCCTCATCCTCCGTCTTTCCCCTGGGGCGCGTTCCGGCGATGGGCCGGTATTCCACTTCGCGTCCGGAAACCTTCACCAGCATTTCCGGGGAAGAGCCGAGGATGGTGGAATCGCCCATGCGCAGGTAGTACATGTAAGGCGAGGGGTTCACCACCCGCAGGGCGCGATAAATCTCGAAGGGCGGGACGCGCACCGGCGCTTCCAAGCGTTGCGAGATCACAACCTGGAAGATGTCGCCGGCGCGGATGTACTCCTTCGCGCGCTCCACCATGGTTTCGTAACGCCGGCGGGTCATGTTGTGACGCACGCGCCAGGGACCGCGAGGCGGGCGGAGGCGTGGCAGGAGGAGCGGGCGACGCAGCAGGCTTTCCATACGCGCGAGCTGGTGGACCGCGGCGTCGTACTTGGCGCGCAGGGCGCCACTGCCTTCTTCCGTCAGAACATTCGCAATCAGGAACAGGCGGTGCTGGACGTGGTCGAAAGCGACGAGGTTGGCAAAGTACATGAAGGCAGCGTCGTCCACGTCAACGTCCATCTCGACACGGGCCGGAAGGCGCTCCAGCTTGCGCACCGCTTCGTAGGCAAGAAAGCCCACGGCGCCGGCAGTGAATGGCGGCAGGCCGGGCAGGGTCACGGAGCGGTAACGCGCGCCCACCTGACGCAGGCAATCGAAGATGTCACCGGATTCTTCCCTGCGCCGCGAGCCCCGGGCGATGGTAATTCGATCGCCGCGAGAGGAAATCACCTCAAACGGGTCAACGCCGAAAAAAGTGTAGCGCCCTATGCGCTCGCCGCCTTCGACGCTCTCCAGCAAAAAACTGTAAGGATGCGCCTTGCCGGCAGGGGCACGACGGCTCGCCCCGGCAGAGGTCTCAGGGGAAAGTCGCAAGTAAGCAGAAACAGGGCTGAGCAGGTCCGCAACAATCGTCCGGTAAACCGGCACAACGTTTCCCCGGCGGGCCAAGCGCTGGAATTCGGCGAAAGTGGGTTGGATGTCAAGCATACAGGATTCAGGATTCGGGATTCAGGAGTCAGGATTCAGGAGTCAGGAGTCAGCAAGTCGCGGATCGGGGAAAAGCGCCCGCATCCCGCGCACAGCTCTCCTTTTCAACTGACGACTGACAACTGACGACTTACCGACGAGCGTCTATCCGCCGGTGGAGCGATCCAGGACTTGGCGGACGGCCTGCTCCATGAGGGCACGTGGGGCCGTGAGCCCAGTCCAGATTTCGAATTGACGCGCGCCTTGCGCCACCAGCATTTCAAGGCCGGAGATCGTGATCAAGCCGCGTCCCCTGGCCTCTGTGATGAAGCGCGTGGCGAGGGGGTAATACACCATGTCGAAAACCACGGACGCCCGCAAACGCGCCAAGTCGAGGGGCGAAGAATCCACGTAGGGGTACATGCCCACCGGAGTAGCATTAATCACCGCATCTACTTCCAGCCCCTCGGCGCCCTCCCAGGAGACCGCTTCACCATTGACCGCGCGCGCCAGCCGCCGCCCCATCTCCTCGCGGCGCGCCGCGACGAGGACTCTTGCGCCCTCGTCGCGCAAGGCGTAGGCGGCGGCGCGGGCGGCTCCTCCCGCGCCCAAAATCAACATGCGGCTGCCGGACAACCTCAATCGCTTCGTGAGCACTTCGACCACCGCCGCCGCGTCGGTATTCCAGCCCATCCATTTGCCGTGCTGAACGGCAACGGTATTGCACGCGCCGATGCGAGTGGCGAGCGGGTCAGCCCAATCGAGCGAACGCAGCACGGCGCGCTTGTAGGGCATGGTCACAGCGAAGCCGAACAAGCCCGCCTGGCGCGCGAAGGTGAGGAAGTCCGAGAGTTGATTGGTCTCGCAGGGCAGGAAAACGGCATTCACATGCTTGGCCTGGAAAGCCGCGTTTTGCATGGCGGGCGAAAGGGAAATCGAAGCGCGTGACCCCACCACGCCATAAAGCTGGGTGCGCTGGTCAAGCCGGTCCACCCGGTAAATGGACCGCATGATTTCTGCGGCAACTTGGCCGGGCACCACCGAATGGTTTCCCGGGGAAGCGTAAGTGATTGCCGAACCCCAAAGCAGAGCCAACAATCGCGAGGGGATGCCCGATGCGCCCATAGCCATCGCCACAAGCTTCGGACGATGACGATGATAGGTCTTGAGCAGTTGGCGGATTTGAATGTTGTTACGCAAATGCTGCGCCTGCGTGGCGACCTTGACCATATCTACCGGGAGGCGAGCGAGTTGGCGATAGACGGCGCCGAGCGCGGGGGTCTTACGATAGTTGTGATAGGAAGCCATCACCCTTGCCGGGTGAAATTGCCGCAGCAGCGAGGAACCCGCTGCCTTGATGGACTCGAACTCGATGTCCACCCACGGGCAACCCGCACGCACCGCGGCAGCAAGGACTGCTGCTTGCTGTTCCACAGTTCCCTTGAAAGCTCCGCCTGCCTCCTCCCTTCGGCAGGTGGCGATGGTCTGTGGGACATGTAAGCGCGAAAGCACCTGATGGAGTGAGACCTCGAATTGGGTAAAGTCCTGGAGGTAGTCCAATCGCAACTCGTAGCCCACGGGAGCACCGCTCAAGCGGCTTGCCTGGGCTTCCAATGCCGCGAGGCTAGGGCCCGCCAGCGTGACGAAGATACGAGGTGTTGTGGGTTTAGCCAACAAACCGTCCCCAATCCTATTTTTCCGCGGGGTTCAACGAGTTGACTATAAAGGTTTTGACCGAAAAAACGCAAGAATTTTGCGGGATTGGTGAACTTAGCCCACCTCAGGCGAGTCATCTGATATAGTAGGGCGTCTCTTTGATTTGATGTCGAGTCCGTACAAATTGGTCATTAGAATTATGGATGATTTCCAAAACCGATCTGCCAGACGCACCACGCTCGGTGGACTTCAGCCGATCCGCATCCTGATGGTTCTGGCCGCGCTCTCGTTTTCCGCTTTCGCAGAAACCCAGCTTGATGACCACCTCCGGGCGATTGCCTGGCCACCCTACCAGGACGAGACGGTGAAGTTAATGCGCGAGTACTTGCGTATTGACACCTCGAACCCGCCCGGAAACGAACTGGCGGCGGCAGAATTCTTCCACCGGCTTTTCGATCAGGCTGGAATTCCCAACACCATCTATCCTTACGCCCCTGGGCGAGCCAATATCTGCGCGGTCATCAAAGGTGATGGAACGCTAAGGCCCTTGGTGCTGCTGAACCACATGGATGTGGTCCATGCAGACCCCGGGAACTGGCGGCTTCCACCTTTTTCCGGCGAAATATTGGACGGCGAAATGTACGGGCGGGGCGCGGAGGATATGAAGGACGAGGGGTTGCTTCAGGCCATGGTCATGCTGATCGCGGCCCGGGAACACCTGCCCCTGAAGCGTGACCTGATTTTCCTGGCGACCTCGGACGAGGAAGTCAACGGCACGGGGAGCGCCTGGATGCTCGAGCACCATGCGGAACTGGTGCGCGACGCGGAATTCCTCATTACGGAGGGTGGCTCAAATCTGATTACGCGTCGGCGGGGGACGATTTACGGGGTGGGCGTGGCGGAGAAGGCCCCCTTCTGGTTACGCCTCACGGCCTCCGGTAGAGGCGGCCACGGCTCTATCCCCATTGCTGACTCAGCGCCGGACCGGCTGGTCAAGGCCCTCGCCCGAGTGGTGGACTGGCAGCCACCCATCCGATTGCTACCCTCCGTGGAACAGTACTTCACCGTGATCGCAAGACTCGAACCGGGACCGCTGGCTTCACAGTTCCGCAACATCCGAAAAGCGCTTCAGGATCCTGCCTTCGCCCGTAGTATCAGCCGGAATGAAGACCTCAACTTCCTGCTCAGGGACACCGTTTCCCTCACCGTTCTCCAGGGCGGTCCTCAGACCAACGTGATACCCGATACCGCCTACGCCGAGCTTGATGTGCGGTTGCTTCCGGGTGAAGACCCCAAGGTGTTTCTGGCCCAGCTTCGAACCGTGCTGGCGGATGACTCCATCCGGATTACGTCTGCCAGCCGCTTCAAGCCTCCCAACTCTTCCTCCACGGACACAAGCCTCTACCGGCTGATCGAGCAGGTGGTGCACCAATACAATCCGCAGGCGATTGTTGCCCCGGCGCTGGGCGGCGGATACACTGAGAGCCAGATGTACCGCCTCCTTGGGATTACCTGCTACGGGTTCAACAGCCTCGAAGTAACACCGGAAGTGGACGCCACTCAGCACGCGGCCAATGAGCGTGTGCCCGTGGAACAGCTCCGCCGGGGGGTGAAGATCTTCTATGAAGTCGTGGTACGGGCGGCGAATCAATAGCCGCGTCGGGTTGTCAGTTGTCCGTGGTCGGTTGTCAGTCGTCCGTTGTCTGTCGTCGTCGGTTTATCGCCCTCGTCCAGATTCCAGCCCTCTCCCCCTTGGGGGAGAGGGTGGACCGCACCGGCGTATTCGTCAGCCGGTGCGGGCCGGGTGAGGGGGTCTCTCCGAGGGACGACCGAAAAGATGAAGCGCGAGTATCCAGATCGTCCCATCGTGGGCGTGGGCGGAGTGGTGGTTCACCGCCAGCGCGCCCTCCTCATTCGCCGCGGCTGCGAGCCGCTCAAGGGCGAGTGGTCTATTCCCGGCGGAATGCTCGAGCTTGGCGAGGAATTGGCCGAAGGCGTGCGGCGCGAACTGAAGGAAGAAACCGGCCTGGAGGTTGAGCCACTGGAAATCGTCGCGACGTTTGACCGCATCACGCGGGACGGGAAGCGCGTCAAGTACCACTACGTCATCGTGGATTACGTTTGCCGGCGGAAGCGCGGGCGGCTTAAGCCCGCCTCCGACGTTGTCGACGCCCGCTGGGCGCGGCGGGAAGACCTGCCGAAGTATCACCTCACCGAGATGGCTACCAAGGTTATCCTGGAATCGTTCGAGATGATGAGAAGACGGCGCTAAGGGCTCGCTTCATTCTGCGCGACCTTGCCCGACTGAGTGCTTAAGCGCGAATCACGGGCCTCTTGCACTGGGCCTTGCGAAGCGGTAGTATCTAGCTCATGACTGACAAGCAGGCCGTGATAGACGCTCTCCAGAGACTCCCGGAGGACGCCTCGCTCGAGGAAATCAGCGAGGAGTTGCGCATCATGGCGTCCATCCGGCGCGGACGGGCGGACATTGCCGCAGGCCGCACCAAGACTCAGGAGGAAGCAGAACATTTGCTCGAGTCTTGGGCTACAGCATGGACTTCAAGATAATTTGGTCAGACGCGGCGATTGCGGACCTCCAGGAGGTCTGGTCTTATGTCGCTCAGCATGACCCGCAGGCAGCCGACCGGATCGGGCGGGGCATACTCGACCATGTTCGCGTTCTGGCGTCTTTCCCATTTATTGGCCCCACCTATCCGCGCGGCGCGAGAGGGACATTGCGTGAGATCGTCTTTCGGTCCTACCGCATCTTCTACGACGTCAGCGAGGAGTCCCTCAGCGTCGAAATTCTTCACGTCTGGCAGGGCGCGCATGACGAACCGGCGTTTCGATTGGGATCGCATCCCAAATGACACCACCGCCGAATTCGCTGCTGGGCTTGACTCGCAGGTTGGGCGGGAGTCTAATCTAGCCATCGCTGTCGGTAGCTTGAGGATTTCCGGGAGTCCCGGTGACATGAACAATTTCCCCTCCTGTTTCAGGACGGGGCCAGGGGGTGGTAAACCCGCGGATCGTCGATAGCCCCGCGATTGCTGTTGATGGACTATGGTATTATGCAACCGGGAGCTAGTCATGAAAACCTTTACCGCTGTTATCGAAAAGTGTCCGGACACACAACTCTTTGTCGGATATGTTCCTGGATTTCCGGGCACCCATACGCAAGCTGCCTCTTTAGATGAACTGCACAAAAACCTTCAGGAGGTCCTCCAGCTCCTGCTCGAAGAAGGTGATCCACAGTTGGAAGGTGAGTTTATTGGGACACAGACCATCATGGTGTCTTAGCCATGGGGAAACATCCGATCTTGAAGCCAAGAGAAGTTGTGGTAAGGCTAGAAAATCTCGGTTTTTTCGAAGTCCGACAAAGAGGCTCACATAGACAATATCGCCACGCGGATGGACGTTGTACGACGGTCCCGTTCCATGCCGGCAGAGATCTTTCTCCTACATCGTGCTGCCGCAAATCGCCAAAGATATCGGGTTTACGCTGGAGGAGTTAATCCAGTCCGCCAAATAAAATGCTAACCACCCGCCTGAAACCGACGCCAAAAAGCGGCGCGGCTGAGGCGGAAACGTTGGCGCAAAGAAGACGGAACGTGCTCGTGGATGGAGTCGATGACATACTGGGCAAGTTGGGATTTTCCCGTCCCTGCTTCATTCAAGGTCGTGCATCCGTTGCTGATCTCTTTAGACCAAAGAGACGATGCGGCATATATGTCCTCCACTTTGCTACTGGCGAGTTTTACGCTGGCCAAGCCATTGACATGGTTCGCCGGTATGTTCAACATGCAAAGACCCATGACGATATCGAATGGATCAGTTTCAAACGGGTGAGACTGAATCGTCTGAACGAAGCCGAACGGGAAGTAATATGGGCACTTGAGAAAAGCGGCGTCAGTCTCAGAAACATCTCGTTGACAAGTATCCCCAAAGGCCAATCAGATTTCGACCTTCTCATGTCCGTTCAAGAACAGGAGAGATGGCTCAAGGACATTGACTTTGTCGATGCGGAGGGGCCAAGGCTCTCTGATCCGGAACTGCGCCGGAAGTATCGGAAGAAGTTCGAAGCCTTCTCACGTCAGGACTTCTCATCAGACGTCATCCGTGTACTGCGACGGTACGTTTCCGTCAGCATTCCGACCATCCGGCGTGGAGAATGTTCTTTCTGGAGTTGTTCGTGTTTGCCTGCGTACCACAACCGCAATGTCATCATCTACTCGCGCATCAACCTATACTGGCAAGAGGTCTTCACCGCGTATGCACATGACGGAACACTCTACTTCTCCGCTCACATGGCACTGTCGCCACTTGAGAACGCCTTGGGTGACTCGCTGGCCGAACTTGAGCACCAATATGCAGGGCTTACGGTCGAGGATCACAAGTATGACCCAGGTGGCTCTGACCAGGTCAATATCGAGGTACAAGGGCCAGGTACAACCTTGAAAGTGCTTCAGGATCCCGCCGTCATAGGTGCAATACGCCTCTTCAACCTTCGGCTCATGAAGAAGGGTGCTTGTATGTACAATCGGAATCATTGCTTTGATCTGGCGGATGCCCTTTTGAATCCAGAACAAGAAACGAAAGAGCCCAATCAAGCACTGCAGGGCGGCGAGCGGCCTGTGGCCGCTCGCGGCTGAATGCCGACGTTAGGCCCCTCGAGTCTCTGCCCGGATCTGACGGTGCGCACGTCTCATCCACGGGAGCATCGCCAATGAATGAGAATGACAAATTCACTTCTGACGAGAGCCTGCAAGGGAGCCCTTAAGGCGGCTTCCGCCGCCCTCCCGCGGGTTTCAGCCCACCAATAATCCACCGCCTTTCATGACGGACCCTAAACTAGAGGGAATTGCAAGTGGTGTAGCGCTTGGGTAATGGTGTCATTTGGAGCGCAGTCATTCCCGCGAAAGCGGGAATCCACGCGGCAACGATGGCGCTACGGCTTTGTAAAAGTCCGTGTGGCGTAGAATTGCTCGGCTCAAATGAGTCTAACCTCCCACTGGATTCCCGCTTTCGCGGGAATGACTGCCTTCACAGGCCCGCACGAAAAATCAACTTCCCCCAAATGACACCAGTACCAGCTGCGGCTTCCGTTGACCACTAGCCACGCTAGTGCGCTGGAACATCCAAATTCTTAACAATGGATACGCGGCACTGCCTAGTTGTAGGGGTACGGCTTGCCGTACCCTCTTGGTTCGGACGCGCGATAAAAATCAAGAGGGTACGGCAAGCCGTACCCCTACAACTAGGGCGGCAGAGCCACTGGCCCATTGTCAAAAGTTAGGTGTTACGCAACACTAGGTGTGCCCCCCCCTGCGGCGGTTAGTGATATCCTTACACATGGTGTGCCGCACGAGTGGCAGGCACCTTGAATAGCTTGAAGAATCGATTGGAGGCCTGGCGATGAAACTGATGAACCTGGAGTTCAGCCGCATTGCGCATGACACCTTTCGCATCAAAGGCTCGAAGCTTATTTACACTGACCCCTTCAAGGTGACGAAGGCGGATGAGGCTGACATCGTTTTAATTAGTCACGAGCATTTCGATCACCTCAGTCTGGAAGACCTTCAAA
>Ga0208821_1000598_pt1 | contig 26580 bp, 35 predicted proteins | sample June2015DPH_20_5_FD_184720 | JGI IMG/M metagenome (GOLD analysis project Ga0208821, IMG submission 184720) | Peatland microbial communities from SPRUCE experiment site at the Marcell Experimental Forest, Minnesota, USA - June2015DPH_20_40... | ecosystem: Environmental > Terrestrial > Soil >... | reverse complement strand
TTTGCCGCCCCGCTGGATCACTTGGACGGTGGAATGATAACCCATGCTTGGCCTCCCCGCCGGAAGTGCGGTCAGAGGCTAATATATCATAGCTGTATAGCTAAGACAAGAAAATTTCTTAATTTTTTCGATTTTCTTGATTTTTTCACAGCTTCAAAGCGTCGGGACGTATGCGCCACCCGCGGACCTGCACCTCAAAGGGAAGAGCCCACGGTCAGAAAAGCACTGACCGTGGCTACCCGCTCTGCGTTAGGGGCTTGATCCCTCGCAGCAGGAAGCTGGTAGAAACGGCCACTGTAGCAAGTAGCGCGGACCTGTTTTGAAGGTCCGCGGCTTTTCGCGCCCGCTCGCGCACCTTGGCGCGTTTGACTATTGCCTGCGCGCGCCAGCGTGCGCAGATTCGACGTCACTGCCTCTTACTGCCGCTCTTGGTGTATATTTAATCGCAGCCGGGAGGTCAAAACGGTAAGCCCGGTAAACCAGAGCTGTGTAACAGGAGACAGGATGGAAGAGCTTACTGATATCCCCTTTGATTTGGATACCGAGTTGTTGATGAAGCAGGTGCGGGTTAAACGGGGAACAGATGACGCAAGAGAGTTCCACGACCTGCTGAGCGTGGCGAAGGTGAATGGAAAGCCTAAAGCCCTCTACGCGGAGTGCTTCATTGAGGCGAAGGGCGATGACACGGTGCAGATCGAGGGGATCACATTCACGAGTCGGACGCTAAGAAGGAATCTGGATACCGTCGAGCGAGTCTTTCCCTTTGTGGTGACGTGTGGGCATGAAATAGACGAGGCCATTCCGGTTAAAGGAGACTTTCTAAAGGAGTTCTGGCGGGACACGGTCAAGGGGTCTTTGCTCAGTTTCGCAATCAAGCACCTCGGTGATCATCTCCAGCGGAAATTCCGTCTTGGCAAAACGTCGACCATGAGTCCCGGTTCGGGGGACGTGACGGTTTGGCCGATCGAGCAGCAGAAGGAACTATTTGTACTGCTGGGGGATGTGCACCGGCATATCGGAGTGACGCTGACGGAGTCTTTGCTGATGATACCCAACAAGACGGTGTCCGGCATTAGATTCCCCACAGAGAAGGATTTCCGCACTTGCCAGGTGTGTCACCGTGAGCCCTGTCCCTCCCGCAGTGCACCTTTCGACCAAGACGTGTGGGCCTCCGTGCAATAAGACTAGTGCGTGAGTGCCGCCGAACAGCGGGTAGCGGGTAGCCACGGTCAGTGCTTTTCTGAGCGTGGGCTTTTCTCATGCCCGATATCCGGCTGGCAAGGATACGTAGTCAATCTGAATGGGGCAGGCCGCCACCGCGGGGTGGCGCAGACATTGGGGTAGATGTCTGCGACCCGATTGCCGGGTTGCGCCCTGCGCAGCTACAGCGGGCGGGCTGGCGCAGACTCCTGCTTTTGGGAGTCTGCGATCCCGAAGGGACATTCTCTGCTGGGCACGCGCCGCCGAGAGCAAGCGGATAGCGCACAGGTACGCGTATTTTGCGTTCCTGTGCGGCTTTTCATTTCGCGTTCGCGACGAGAAGCATCGTAACGCTGCTCGAATTTGGGAAGATTCGCGGAGGAATCCGCCGGTCGCGAGACCCGTCCGCCGACGGGCTGAAGGATACCTCCCCGCTGGTTTTTGGCGTCGGTGCCTCCCCGCGAGCTAAGAGGAAAGCGCGAGGACAGTAAATCCCGCTGAGGCCGCAGCTTGGGATAGCTGCTGATCGCCGGAAACAAAATTGCGGTTCTTGGGTTGTTGGTGACACCAGGTGAGAGCCGCCGCCAGTTGCAAGCTGTCGGCAGCTCGAAGCTGATGAATATCCAGCAATTGCCTTGCCAATTCCCGCACCGATTCCGTGGGGAGAATCTCTCTCCATCCCCGGCTCAACACCTCCAGCCGAGCGAGAGCTCCCTTGCGTTCGCGATCGCCCAAAACGGCCAGGCGGTGGAGGCGGGCCACCGCGCTATGGATCTCGACCGGAGTTCCCCACCACACCACCGGCAGGCTCTGTCGCAGGTGGGCCTGAGCTTGGCGGCTGGTGGCCTCCCGGACACAGAGCGGGACCAGCGCACTGGCATCGAAAAATGCTGGTTGCTGTTTCATCTCCCCTCCGCGCGTTCGTCTAGCAGGGCCTGGATGGCTTGACTGTTGGAAACGCGGCCGGTTCGGATCTTGAGTAACTTGTGAATGTCCAAAGGAGCCTGCGGCAAACGCATTTTGCCTGCTGCGACTAAAATCAGCTCTTCCTTGCTGGTTTCGACGACGGAGAGGGGGACAAGCTTCGCCACGGGCAGATTGCGGTCCCGGACGACGATTTCTTCCCCTTGTTTCGCGTAAGTCAAATACCGACTCAGGGAGTTCTTCAACTCGGCAACATTGACACTGCGCATGCGGTTTCCTCCTGTCATGGCTATTATAGCCATATCGGAAGGCGAAAGGACAACTATAAGGCCTTTGGGGCGTCGATGCCCTTGGCTTCGCCCGTGCGGAGTTCTTCCAGCCGCCGTTCCGCCTCCACCAGCCACAGCGTTTTGTTGCCAGAGACAGATTGCAAGCGAGGCGATCATTGCTCAAGACGGACGAAACGACTCGCGTGAATCGCAGAGCTGGGCTCGCTCTGCGCCAGCCGGCCCCGTTGAACTCCCTGTTTCCAATGTTTTGAACGGCAAACATTTTTCCTTGCACATTGCGGCAATGTGCTACACTTTAGCAGGGGTTAAACTCACACGTGAAGAGTAATCAAATGTCCGGCTGGACTCCGCATTTCGACATCACGACGATTCCCGATGACGTATTGCTTCGAGAGAGTGCGCGCAGGTTGCGTGCGCGCCAGCTTCGCTCCCCGCGCGCCAAGGTGCTCCGCCAGTGCCCCAAATGCGGGGAACCGTTCGGCGCCCGCGAATTACGCAAGCATCTGCCTCAGTGTGTACAGCCTGCTGCCAATGGAATGAGGCTCAATCCAAGCAGAGTCGTTCGCAAGGTCTCGAGCGTTGAAGAACAAGAAGCGGAGAACTACCGCTATTGGCAGAGTATCCCCGTCGGGGACAGACTCGTAGCCGTGTGCGAGCTTAGCGAGGCCGCATACGCGATTCGGGAGCTCGGTCAGAATGCTAACCAAGGACATGAAAGAACTCATACGCGCGTTCAACGAACAGGGCGTTGAGTATTTGCTGGTTGGGGGCTATGCATTCGGTGTCCACGCTCAGCCACGCGCAACCAAAGACCTCGACCTGTTCATCCGGGCCGATGCCAGGAATAGCGATGCTGTATTCAGAGCCTTATGCCAATATGGCGCACCCCTTCGCGGACTTACAGCTAAAGATTTCCGGGATGCAAAAACAGGGCTTCAGATCGGCGTGCCTCCGAATCGAATCGACATCCTTCAACAGATCAGCGGCGTGACGTTCGACGAAGCATGGAAAGACCATGTCAACGCCATGATAGATGGTGACACGCCGACTTACGTCATCTCACGGGAAAACCTGATCAAGAACAAACTGGCTGCGGGCAGGGAACAAGATATTCTCGATGTGAAGCAAATTCAAAAAGCGGCCGTCTACGCTCCAGAACAGCCAACGCAAAAAACCGGGAAACCCCTTCTCAAAAAGAAGATGCGCAAGGGAATTGAACGCTAAAGGTACCTTTCCTTGGAGGAGCACGACATGGCAATTCCGTATTACCACGTTGATGCATTCACGGGTGAGCTCTTTGATATACTGACGGAAATGAGCCGGCATGGTGCGGCGGTCCTGACTGACTAGAACTCGCCCCTGCTCGGCGGCACGACGTAACACCTCGATGTCGGGTACTCTGGCCAGGCGCGCATCGGTCGCGCTGCGAACGTCGATCTCAGGCGCAACGCGTCTGAGGCCACGGAGAACGCGCCCATCAAGGTCGGCGTCAGCCCGGAATCTGACTTTCATGCCGCGCCCGCCGGATTTTGGCGATCAAGTCGGCGTTCGTGCGCCGTGACTGTTCGTGCTCCACCGCGGCGAGACGTTCTCCCTCCGCAAGGTAAGTGTCCACCTCGTGCTGATGGGAAAGATAGAAGGCGAGCGCACCATGCACTTGCTCCAGGCTCAGCGAAGGGTAGCTCCCCACCATACTCTCGGCTGACATCCCTTCCCGGAACAAATAAACGAGAGAGTCGAGCGAGACGCGACTTTCTCCTATTCGGTAGACACCCTCTGCATTTTTCACGTAATCCTTTGCCATGCTACCTATTCTAGCCTATGTTCGCGGGTGCATACGTCCCAGCGGTTCTTGTATGCGACCCGAGGCCGTGATTGTGCCTGAGCGTGGACGCGCCCGCATGCTATGCCCGTGTTCGCACACCTGCCGAAAAATCATCGGCACATGTGCGCCACCCGACGGCTGTTCAATCACGCACTCGATCTTTCCAAAACCCCGGCCTTCGGTGCTGATGCATGACAGCCGCGATGTAAATCTTGCTCTCCTCATAGTACCGGGCTGACTCCCGCATCTCCTCGTAGGCTTCGGGGTGGAATTCGGTTTTCACCTTTTGAGAGCTTCATGCGCCTTCCGGAAGGCCTCTGGAGCGTCGATGCCCTTGGCTTCGCCCGTGCGGAGTTCTTCCAGCCGCCGTTCCGCCTCCACCAGCCACAGCCCTTCAACGTCTTTCTCAACACCGGGGTCGAGGGTGGAAACCAGACGCTGCGCAAGCTTCACCCGATCTCCCGGAGGAAGTCTCATGGCGTCAGCCGCAATTTCTTCAAAGGTTGCATGCATAACCGGCCTCTCCTGACGATGATGTAAGCACAGTGTAACAAAGGCAAGCGGGGGGCTCAAGCAATTAGCTTCGCGGGTTAATCCCCAGCCTTTTCATTCGCGTAAGCAGCGTGGTTGGTTTCAACCCCATGCGGGCGGCAGCGCCGTCTGCGCCACCCGTCGGAGGCGGGCCGTTGGACGTCGACGTTACCGGATCGTCTCGATGTCTATTTCCAGGGCGAGCCGGCGCCACGCCCGATCGGCAGTCAGAGCCGGGATTCGACGCTCCCGCGCCAGCGCGAGACAGGCACGATCTCCCAGCGAAAGCCCTTCAGCCTGCGTCGCCGGGACCAGCGCCGCTGCCATCACCGCCTGCTCGGTTGAGAATTCAACCAGTTCGATCGGCGCCGCCAGAAGCTTTTCCGCAATCAGGCCCACATTCTGACCGGCACGCGCGAAACGGCCGAGCACCTCGGAAAAGTTTACCGTCGACATGCAAGCCTCCCCAAGCAGTTCACGAACCCGCTGGTGTCCGCGCTCGCGCAGCAGGAAGGCTAGCAACGCAGAAGCATCCAGGGCGATCATGGCCGCCTTTCCTGGCGCGCTTCGCGGCGGCGTTCACGAATGAGCTCGTCGGTAAGCCGCGGCGTTTCGCCTTTGAACAGTCCCTTGATAAAATTCTGCAACGATTCCGGATCGAAGGGCTTTCCAGTCTCTCCGCGTACCGCCTTCGCCAGAATCGTGCGCGCTTCGGCCTCCATGCTGTGGCCCTTGCGCGCCGCGCGAAGCCGCAAGCGCCTCCGGGTCGATTCGGGCACGTTTCGGATATTCAGGCTGGCCATGCTTGCAATGATAGCACTGCTAGCGTTCCGCGGTCAACCCTGCCGCGGGTGGCGCGTACGTCCCGGCGGTCCGAAGCTGTGAAATAATCCTTGGATGAGCAAAAGCATTTTACGCAAAGGCGCAAAGGTGCCGAAGGCGCAAAGAAAACAAGGCAGTTCTTCTTTGCGTGTCTTTGCATCTTGGCGCCTTGGCGTGAGCTGTTTGATTTTTTCACACGTTCTCCTTGTCGGCACGTATGCCACCCGCCGCCATAATGGTGCCGAGCGCGGACGTGCCTACATTCTGCGCCCGTGCTTGCGCCCATGTCGAAAAGGCACCGGCACGGGCGCGCCGGCCCCGGGAGACCGCTGGCCTTTCAAGGAAAGTTTCGCGGGTTAATCCCCAGCCTTTTCATTCGGGTAAGCAGGGTGGTTCGTTTCAACCCCATGCGGGCGGCAGCCCCGTCTGCGCCACCCACTCGTCCTTTGGTCTCTTTCAAGATTTGCACGATTCTGTCATGCTCCTCAAAGTCGTCGGCCCGTGCCGGCGGAGTGTTTATGCTGCCGTCCGTTAATTCCGGCACTGAAATCGCCAGCCTGTCCGTAGGCGAAAGGACCACCGCACGCTCCACCAGATTCTCCAGCTCACGAACATTTCCTGGCCAATGCCAGCTTGCCAGCTTGCGCAGGGATGATGCGGGGATGGTTTCAATTTTCTTTTGCATCCGTCGAGCATACTTCTGCGTGAAGTACCGCACGAGCAAAGGAATGTCTTCGGGGCGTTCCCGCAAAGGAGGAATTCGGATGGGAACAACATTCAGGCGATAGTAGAGGTCGCTACGAAGCTGGTTCTCTTTGACCATTCTTGGCAGATCGCGATGGGTGGCAGCGACCTCCGGTGGGAGCTCGAGCCGCTCGGCAGCGGCACGCGCCTCACGCTCTGGCACAACATCGATCGCCGCTTCATCTCGTGGGGCGCCGCGGGCTGGCACATCTGCTTCGACGTCCTGGAGCGGCTCCTCGCGGGTGAGCCGATTGGACGCATGGTCGGCGCCGAGGCCATGAAGTTCGGCGGCTGGCAGCGCTTGAACGCCGAGTATGCAAAGCAGTTCGGCGTTGAGACCCCCCGTTGGCCGCCCAACGCCCCGAAGCGTTGAAGCGTGGGAGGAAGAATGGAATCGACCCTGCAGAAGCCGACCCTCGTCGCCGCCAAGACCACCCCCAAAGCCAAGACCATCGTCTATTTTTATGCCGCCCTTATGTGTCCAGAGCGATTCTTAATGCGTGCGAGAGGCGCGAGAACTTCTCGGGCGAGAGGCTACCGACGAAGTCGGTAAGCCGGCTCTTGGGGATGCTGACCAGGCCGTCGCAGCCAATCCAGCTCGGATGTTTCAATCCATCTTCCGGCCCTACGGAGACCTCCGTTTCGAGTCCGTGGCCACGTGTGAACACCGGAGCGCAGACGACCGTGGGGAAACGGGAATCAACCAGGGTCTGGCGGCTGACCACGGTCATCACCCGTGGTTTCTTGGGGTCTCCGCCTCCGGGATGGCGCAGCCGATACATGTCTCCGTGCTTCATCGCTCCTCCCAGAGGTGGTCGAGCGACTGGTAGGCGAGCACATCCTGCATCTCGGCGTTCAGCTCGTCGGCAAAGCGGTTGATTTTCTCCGCGTCGCGGGCGTTGGCGGCGGCGCGTTCGCGGTGGGAGAGATACCCACGCAGCACATCGTCAACCACCGCCGACCGAGAACGCTTTTTTCCCGCCACGCGGTCGATGCCTCTAACCACTTCGCGGGATAGGGTGAGCGAGGTTTTCATTTTCGTTTTCATACTACCATTATACTACTTGACGTTCAGAGCCTTGCTGTATATCATGGTATATATCCCCGGAGAGGAGGGATTGATCGTGCGACAAAAAGCTAAAGTTTTTGCCAATGGCCGCAGCCAGGCGGTGCGCCTGCCGGCCGCGTTTCGCTTCGACACCAAGGAAGTTTTCATCGACCGTAACCCGCGCACCGGAGACGTGATTCTGTCCCGCAAGCCTGCGAACTGGAGCGAAGTGTTCGCCGCGCTCGACCGTGCCGGCGTGCCCGAGGACCTTCTCGCCGACCGCGACCGGAGCCTGCCCCAGGAGCGAGAGACGGTATGATTTACCTGCTCGACACGAACACCGTGAGCTACATCGTCAAGGGCCAGTCCCGCCACGCCCGCCGCAGGCTCGCACGGGTGAGCGTCGATCACGACGTCTGCATCTCGGTGATGACCGAGGCGGAGATCCGCTTCGGCCTCACCCGAGGGAAGCTCTCGGCGGCCACGGAGGCTGCCGTTGAGCTGTTCCTGTCCAAGATTGACATCCTGGCCTGGGACTCCGCCGCTGCGCGGGCCTACGCGAAGGCCCGCGCCACGCTGGAACGAATCGGCAAGCTGCTGGCGAACACGGACCTGCTGATTGCCGCCCATGCTGCCGCCGTGGGAGCCGTGCTGGTGACGAACGACCACACCCTCGAAGAGTGCTCGAAGCATATCGATGTGAGGCAGACGGTCAATTGGGCCGACGATGTGGGGGTGAACCCCTGACTCCCCATCGGCTGATTGTTTTCGCCGCGAAGCAGGGCAGCGCGGTCGCGGAAAACAGGATGTTGGTGTCGAAAACGGCAGTAAGCGGCAAGGCTATTTCTCGTGCAGTAAGGCGTCGACGAAGGACTCGCGTTCATCTTCCGACAAGCGGTCCCAATCCAGCCCTCGTTTGACGGACGCCCGTCGCAGTTGCGCCTCGGCCCAGCGCAGCCGATCCTCCCGGCCCGCTTGTGCTTCCTGGGCAAGCGCCAGCAGCGCCGCCCGCCTGCGTTCGGCCGGCAACCCCCGCACCAGTGAAATGACCTGTTCGTCACTCAATTCCAAAGTGCTCATGTTCGCTATAATATCAGCCCGCGCTTCCGCTAAGGCGCGGCGACGAGGTACCCGGTTTTTGCTTTGGCGTCGTAAGGGCGAACATGGATTTCGACAGTGCGACCAAGCGCCGTAAGCCAGGCGGTGAGCCGATCAATGGTCACGCTTTCCATGCGGCCACGAAGGACTTTGGAAAGCGTAGGCTGGTCGGTGCCGCAACGTTGCGCGGCCTCCTTCTGGGTGAGTTTGCGCTTCTCGACAGTCTCTACAATAGCGGTGATGAGCATGCTCTTCGCAGTCAGTTCCGCTGCCTCGGCGGGCGTAAAGCCGATATCTTCAAACACGTTCCCGCTGCTCTTGTGGAATGTCTCGACCATTTTTCAGTCCTCCCTGTCCAGTGCGCGTGCCGACTGCAATCGCACCTGGATCAATTCCGCATCGGGTTTGGAAAGCCCGATTCCCGATTTCGATTTTTTCATGAAGGCATGAAGAACATAAAGGGCCTTCCTGAGGCTCACCACATACATTAGCCGATAGGCGTTTCGATCAAAGCGCTCGCGAAGCTCAAAGACTCCCGCTCCGAATTGCGGAAGTGGTTTCATGTCGAGCGGGGTCTTTCGGTCCTGTAACTGCCGCAGCCGGTGGCCGAAAGAGGCTTTCACAGGGCTTGGCAGAGCCGATATGTCCTCTTTGCTGCTGCCCATTCAGATGATGACCCTGCCCGACAATCGAAGCTGGGTCGGCGAATTGGCCGCGTCACTGGCGCTGCTCTCCGGGGGCGCGGATTTCTTCAAAATCATCTCATAAATATGGTAAATTTACCATATTTCGTCAAGTCTTATTTTGGGGTTGAAGCGCGCTACGAATGACCCGCAACCATGACCATCGCTTTCTGCCGGAAAAACTGGACAACGAGGTGCCCGTCCCCATCGGCCTCCAAAAGAAAAGGACGCCGCAACTTTGACACGGCGCTACACTACAACAGTTTGTAACATCATGGCGAGAAAAGACGCGGACCGCAAAGGCGGCGGTCCGCGCTACGAACTTAGGCCTTCTATCGAGGCGAATGAGTACGATTGCGGCGTGCGGTACTGAAGGGACGCGGACCACAAATTCGGTGGTCCGCGCTACTTTGCTTTCCCAAGGCGGTTTCGGCGGCGGAGGCGGTACGGATTCTTTCTACCATTTTGCCATTACCGGACCTGCAAATCCTGCCGATGCCTTCGCAGGTGGTGGCTGGGTGGATTCACTTGCTGGGACGACCACATCGTCGAAGTGCAGCAGGCAGGGAGGGGATGATCAGTCCCGCAATCGGAGCAATTCTTCGTGACAATCGAGGGCGGCCGGCTTAAACTTCAAAAGAGATTGTTAATATCGGATTAGACGCATGATTCACAAAGCCAAAGACCTTTCGCCGGACCAGAAGACGGCTATCGAAAGCCTCCTGGGACGTTCGGTTGCTGAAGACGAAGCGATCAGCATTCGCACGATAGCGTCCGTGTCTGCCCCGCAATGGCTCCAGAAGTCCTGGGATAGCGCGAAGCGGCTAGGACTGGACCGGCTCTCTACGGAAGAGATTGACGCGGAAATCGATGCCGCGCGGAAGGCACGGCGTAATCGCCTGCAGCCCACGGAGCAATGATCCGGGTTGTAAGCCCACCGAGAGGGTGCGCGCCTGTCCTGATCCCGATGATGACATTTTTCTGGAATGCGCACAGGCTGCTGCAGCGCATTATCTGATCACCGGCAATCGGTTGTAATAGGTATCCGCCGATGGTAGTCTTGTGTGTGGGAGTGGCCAGCAATGAGTCGTACTTATCACGTCGAAGCGCGTTGGGATTCTGAGGCAGGAGTCTGGGTTGCGGAGAGTGACGACATCCCTGGCTTGGTGGCAGAAGCCGAATCCATGAATGCGTTGATGGAGAAGGTCCGGGTTTTGGTGCCGGAACTCTTTGAGCTCAACGGCGGCCTCGATCCGGGGCAAAAGTCGGTCAGCGTGCTGGTTCGTGCCCACCATGAAGAAACCGCCTCCGTGCCAGTGGCCCCCTGATGGCAACCCTCACGCCGAAGTTAAAGGAAATTCTTCGTGCTTACGGGTGCACTTTTGAACGCCCCGGTCGCGGGGATCACGAAATCTGGTACAGCCCAATCACGGAGCGCCGCTTTCCCGTCGACCACAAGATTCTGTCCCGCCACACGGCCAATGCGGTATTGAAGTAGGCTGCCATCCCGAAGCAATTCTGAGAGAAGGAAACGGTAAGACGGAAACAACCCGTTGCGCGGTTCGCTTCTTGAGCTCTTGCAGGAGGCGACTGCTGCTCTCCGCCGGTTCAGGCTTGATCGGGAAGTGAAAGTGTTCCGGCATCAGGACCCAACCGATCAGCAGAAAGCCCAACTCTTGCCGACATTCCCGGAGAACCTCGACGAACATGAGGCGGGGGCGGTAACTGTCAAAGAGCTTCAAGCGGCCATACACACTGGAAGTGATAAACTGTAACTGGTCCGGTGCGGAATAGCGTCGCGAGACAGACATGGGAAAGGCAGTATACCGCAGCGGGAGCTAAAACGCAGAGCTCCGCTCTGCGCCAGCCGGCGCGGCCTCCGAAATGGAAGTTCGCGAACATTTGCTGAAGCGGCAGGGCGTGCAGTAAGCTTAGGGAGTTGACAAAACGCGGAGACGAACATGGATATTGACGAACGGCTGGAGCGGCTGACCCAGCGCCACGAAGCCCTTACGCAGACCGTCGAGTTGCTGACCAAGGACCTATCCGATATGAAAGTTTTGGTCAATGACATTGCGGAAGGAACGGCCCGGCTGCTGCACGTGGCGGAGATTCACGAAAAGCGAATCAGCCGACTGGAAGACGAGAAATCGTGATCAATGATGAAACGGACCTACCTTAAGGTCAATTTCCACATCAACCAAAAGGTCAAACCGCACCGCATCTGGCGGCGGGGCGGGCCTTCACGAATGATAAAGTTTGTACAGGGAAATCCGTTCTCCGAGAAGCGGAGTCGGTTTTTAGACTGGCTGGATGATGATACGCCGAGCTATGGGCCGCAACGCCGTCCAACGACTACATGATGCAGCGGAGCGGGTAGCGAGGAGGTGCGCGCTCTTCAGCGCTCCTCCGCGGCTCTTCAAGCAGAGATGCGAGAGACTGCGCTACCCTGCTTACTCGGCAATGGCGTTGACAAATCCAGGGTAGTTGCCATATGCTTAGGCATATGCCGAAGAGAACTGCGCCCGTGGCGGAACGCCACGTCAGGGTTTTTAAGAACGGCCGGAATCAGGCGGTGCGGATACCCCGTGAGTTCGCCCTGCCGGGCGAGGATGCCATCATGCGCAAAGAAGGCAGCCGCCTCATTATTGAGCCTGCTCCCCCCAACTCGCTGCTGGCGCTGCTGGCGACCCTGGCGCCGCTCAGCGAAGATTTCCCGCCCATCCGCGACCTGCCTCCCGATCGGGTCGATCTCTGATGCGCTACCTGCTCGACACGAACGTCGTTTCCGATCTCGTCCGCAATCCTCAGGGAAAGGTAGCCCAGCGCATCCGCAAGGTGGGCGAAGCGCGAGTTTGCACCACCATCATTGTTGCCGCGGAATTGCGTTACGGAGCCGCAAAGAAAGGTTCCGCGCGGCTCCTGGAGCAGCTTGAAGCGGTGCTCAGCGTCCTTGACGTTCTGCCCTTTGAGCCCCCGGCAGACGCCATCTATGCATCCTTACGCACCGGTCTGGAGGAGGTGGGCACGCCCATTGGCGCCAATGACATGCTGATCGCGGCTCACGCGCTGGCGCTTGGTTCTACGATCGTGACCGACAACGAAAAGGAATTCGCCCGCGTTCGCGACCTTGCGCGTGAGAATTGGCTGCGCTAGCTAAGCTGGGCGGCTTGCCAAAAGGGTGAAGCGGGATAACGCAGACTTTGTGCCGTTCAAAGGCTGCGGTTCTTAACATCGTAAACGTCCACTTTTTGTGAACAGGCGGCTACGGCGATCAAAGCCCCGAACCGCGAGTCGTGGCCGGGGGAAAGCCGCAGACTCTCTGAGATGCGAGAGTCTGCGCTACCCTGCTTCTGACCGGTTTCCCTCCCAGAACGGATACCACTGCAAACCAGGCATTCTCCCCTCAATTGTGACTGAATCACTCGATCGAGACACGAGTCAATAGATTCTCGCCGGACCTATGTTCTGACAGGCGCAGCGAGACGCAACAGGCGCCGACCTTTCCGACATTCACGAAGCTCGCATTGCGTATAACCCGGAACTTCCGTTTTCGACTCCGCTGAAGCTCCGCAGTATACATCTGTCCGCCACTGAGGGCAATCGCGAGTCGGACTTGCGCGAGTCGGACTTGCCAGTCGGACTAGTGTCAGTCGGACTAGCAGTCCTCCGTGTCTCCACTGACTGCACAGGAGGGGATGAAACGGTGTCAGGTACCGTTTTTCTCCCCCAGAAATGGATGTCAAGAACCGGCGGAGCAGTGCCGTCACGGTTCCTGCGGTTTCCACAGCCAGCGCAATAATCCATCAAAAACTCTGGCAAAAGCTTCGGGTGGAAGAGCACCGCGGCGATGGAGAGCGCGAACCGGAGGTGGAAACGATGCCCGACACCTTTTCTCCCTACTGTGTTACCTCTCAAGATGATCGTGCACTCGGGGGGGGCGGTTCGAATCTAGCGAGGCGCGCGTTTCGGACGGTCATGCCTGGTCAACGGCTGACGGACGCGGCCAGCTTCCGCTGTCTCGTTCACCCTCCGTCGCGGCCTGAGGCGGTACATCAGTTCGCGCAGGTAGGCGTTGATGCGCGTCTGGTAGCCCTCGCCCGAGGCTTTGAGCCACGCCACCACATCGGCATCAAGGCGCATGGTGACGGTGGTCTTCTTGGGGCGATAGAACCGCCCGACGACCGCATCGGAAGGAAGCTCGCGGATCTCGGGAATGTCGGACGTGTCAATCTCGCTGTCCGGCATCGCCGCCAGCGCCTCCAATTCGTTGCGTGCTTCAGTCGATAGCTTCGGCATAGATTTCCCTTTCTCTCCGGGTCGCCCGGCGGGCGGAGATGATACGTACGACCTCCTCAGACTTTCCCCCGGACTCTTCCACGCGGTACGTGTGCACCACCACAATGATGACCATTCCCGCGATCAAGCCGATGGCGTGCCACCGTTCTTCACCGTCCACTGCAAGCTCGGGGAAGGTGACGCAGAACGGGTCGTCGAACACCAGTTGCGCCCTTTCGAACGCGATGCCATGCTTTGTCTTATTGCTCTCACTCTTTGCCGGGTCCCATTCGATGCGCATCTGTATTTACAGTATTGCCCATATGAGCTTGTAGAGTCAAGGAGAAAACGTTGAGGATGGAACGGTGTCGGGTACCGTAGATGAGAAGGCCGAACCGCGCAGGCTGGTGGTGTGCGGAATGACGGTAATGAGTCCGCGGTCTTGGTCTCCAAACGCCCCGCTGACTACCACGGCGGGACGGGTTTTCCCCGCCATGCCGAAATCGATCAGCCAAGACCTCACCGCGGCGGGCGACGTAGGGCCGAACGGCGTTCGGCCCAGGACCAGCGCCGCTGGTCCCTACAAGCAATCGAACAGGGCGGCGGAGGCAGCGCCGATTTCCTCGTCTTCCAAGGGTCCGGAATCGAAAGGCAGGGAACGGCGCAGCACCTCTTGCGTAAAGGCGCGCTTCTCCTCCACGGGGAGATGTTCGAAGGCGTCCAGCAGTGCTTCGGTTTCTCTGCTCATGAACACATCATACCACAGCTCGCGTTACGTTCCGTCTGTTCCCGGGTTCCCCCGAAATCCCAGTGACGTCACATACCTTTTTTGGTATACTTAGATATGGCCTGGACGCGAGAAGACCCCACGGCACGAGATCGAGCTGGCGCTCAGCCGGGCGCGAGAGGTTCGATGATGGAGGGGGAACATGGCACGGGTAGCTGACCTGCATAAGAAGTGGATGAAGGAGCCGAAGTACCGCAAGGCGTACGAAGCTCTGGAGGAAGAGTTCGTGCTGGCGTCCGCTGTGATCGACGCGCGGAACCGCGCGGGACTGACGCAGAAGGCGCTGGCGAAGAAGATGGGGACCACTCAGCCCGTCGTCGCCCGGCTGGAAAGCGGGCGCGTACGTCCGTCGCTGCGCACCCTTGAAAGGCTCGCCCGGGCAACCAGGTCACGTCTGCGGATTCGCTTCGAGCCTCAGCGAGAAAGGAAACTCCATGCGCAAGCTGTCAAATGCATCAAGGTTGGCGAGAGCACGCTTTAGCCAGCGGATCTCCAGCGGCCTATCGGGCACGGCCCCTCCGCTTCGGGCTCGTCCACTTCTTCAAGACGCGGCGGACGTCTTCCGGTGAGGCAAACTCGTCCCGGTCGGCTTCCGCCAACGCCTTCCGGGTTTCCAGGATTTGCCACTCGTTCACCTTCACGTACTCACGAATGGCTTCGGTGGCCACATACGAACGGCTGCGGCGCTGCGCTTTCGCCAACCGGTCAAGCCGCTCGCGCAGGTCGGGCTCCAAGCGCACTGTCACTACCGGAATCGTTGCCATGAGGCACCCCTAACACAACTGAATACATGGTATTCTACCACGGCGCGGTGGCGAAGGGGACAGGAGGGGAGGATGAAACGGTGCCAGGTACCACGGGTGGCGCATACATTGTTCTTTATGTATGCGCCCCACGAACAGGCGCAACTTCCCTGTCACCGCGTCCTATCCGTGGCCTCTCCTGGCTTCTTAACGGTCCCGCAAGGCGGGATGTCGCCGGCACCGGCGAATGTCGGCTGAGCTGACGCGGCTGGAATTGCCGATTTTCGATTGCCGATTGATCCCGCCGAGGCGGGGCTGATTGACAGGGGAGGAAGCTGCCACACGACTTCTTCAATCGACAATCGGCAATCGGCAATCAAAACCTGGGGTTTGGTTGTGGCTATGCCGCACTGCGCTGAATCCGCCTGCTTAGTTCCGGTAGATCACGCCACCCTTCATGACAAAGCTGACGCGCTCGAGCACGCTGATGTCGTTGAGCGGATCACCTGGAACAGCAATGACGTCGGCCCAATACCCCGGCTTGAGCGCGCCAATCCGATCTTGCCAGCCGAGTAACTTGGCGCCGTTGAGCAGGTCGGCTTGCAGCGCGGCCAGCGGCGACATGCCGTACTTCACCATCAGCACAAACTCCCGTGCCTGCGTGCCGTGGGGAAAAGGACCAACATCCGATCCCACGGCCATCGGTACACCGGCTGCCATCTGCTTATGAAACTCCTCCACATGAAACCCGAGTATCTGTCGCAGCCGCTCGGCTTGTGCGGGCGACGCCGCATGATCCGCGAAGTACTCGATGATCGTAAACGTGGGCACGGCGAAAATCTGTTTCTCCCGCATCAAGCGCATGGTTTCATCGCTCAACTGATCAGCGTGATCGATCGACACCACGCCCGCCTGTGCCGCATACAGCGTGCCCGGCTCGCCCGTCGCATGAACCGCCACGCGCTTGCCGGTGCGGGCGGCTTCGCGCACCGCGGCGCTTAGTTCGGCCTCGGTGTACTGGTAGGGCGTGGAAAAGTGACCCTCACGAAGTGAGTCCGGACCCGTTTCGTAGATCTTAATGAAGTCAGCTCCCTCCTTTAGTTGCTGGCGGATCACTGTCACCAGTTCGGCCGCACTATTCGCGTAAGTGGCGTTGGAGAATATGTGCTGTTGGGGGTTGTAGGCGATGGCATCTTCGTGTCCGCCCAGAATGTCCACCGCATTGCCGCTGATGCGCAAGCGTGGTCCGGGAATTGAGCCCCGATCGATCGCATTGCGCACCGCTGTGTCGGCCGAGCCTGCCCCTTCGGTCCCCATGTCCCGCTCTGCCGTAAAGCCCGCCATCAGGTCGTCCCGTGCCGCGAGAGCCGCGGAAATCGTGCGCTGCGGCACCGACTCTTGGACGGTCTGCAAATCTTCAGCACCCGGATGCAAAAACAGATGCACGTGAACATCAATCAATCCGGGCAATAGCGTACGATCACCTAAATCGATGACCTCCGCTCCTGCCGGAGGCTTGACCGCCGAACCTACCTCGGCGATTCGTTCCCCTTGCACCAGCACTTCGCCGGGCGTGATTATTTTCCCGCTCTCGATATCCAGCAGCCGGGCGGCACGCAACACCACCGCGTGCCCCGATGTAGGCGGCGGAGATTGAGCCCATACACGGGAGAAAAGAATGCAACATACGAAGAACCCAGACAGCATTGCGGAGATGGAAGATTTTGTTCTCATAACGCCCACGATAATACCACTAGCGAACGAAAAACGCCCTTCCCTGAAACTGGACGTCACGATGGCTTGGTAATCGGAAACCTGACTCAGGTCTTCAAGGTCATCGAGTTGTTCCGCGGGTGGCGCCGACATTGCCTTTTATGTCGGCGACCGTTGAGAAGCCAGGACAGGCCATGGATAGGAGGCGGTGACACAGGTATTGCGCGGGTTGGTGGGGCGCATACATGAAACACAATGTATGCGCCACCCGTGGCTTAATGGAGGGTGGCCAGACCACCGGCGTCGAAATCGCTCAAGGGGACGAGGGAATTCCTCCGGGACTGGACCTTCACCTCCAAGGTTTGAGACGGTTCCAAGCCGTCGGCGGTGACGCGAATGGTGATGGGCAAGGTCCAGCCCTTGCGCGTCTGGACGTAGAAGGCGATGCGCCCAGCTTCGAGATGAATCGGGCTCTCCCCAATGAAATTCCCATTACTGACCTCGATGAAAATCCTGCGATCCTCCGTCGGCGCCGGCGTGCCCTGCTCATCCACCGCCGTGGCCACCACGCGCGTCATATCGGCGCCGTCGTCGATCAGTTCCGTGTCATCGGCGCGCAACACCAGGCGGCGCGGGCGCCCGGGAGTGCGGACGATGTCCGTGGCCACGACCTTGCCGCCCATCCAGGCACGAGCCTGGAGTTCGCCAGGCTCGAAAGCGCCGACCTTGAAAAGAAACAGGGGATGCGGGGCGTGCGGAAATTCCGTCGGCTTGGCGCGCCCCAGAGGTTTTCCGTTCACCGACAGTTCAACCTCCGGGGCGTTGCTGGCGACATAGATTTTGCCCCCGCCGTTGTTCCGCCAGGTACTCAGGATCTTTAGCATGGGCCCGTAAATCGAAGGGTTGGCCTGGCTGGCAAGGGCGTACGAGTCGAACCCTTTGGGCAATCGGAAAATGTCGTCGACGCAATGGTGCGCGGTGACGGCGACGGGCGTATCGAATTCCGGCGAGTTGTAGTCGAGCGCCGCCCAGCCCACGCCTCCCGCGATTTCGGGATGGCTATAGAGCCGGTCCAAATAATTCATCCAGTGAAAAGTAAATTCCAGCAGTTCGCGTTCGCCTGCCCACACGGGGTACTGTTTGGGATTGCCGTATTCGGTGATGAGCCAAGGCTTGCCGGTGACAAGCTGGGGCCAGTGAGCAGGACCTTCCCAGTCCGAGTAGTCGTTAACGGTCATCACCTCTTCGGGGACGAACTTGCCGTGCCAGGCGTCGCTGAGGCGGGCCCCGCCCGGCGGCCGGGTGGGATCGAGTTGGCGCGCCAGCGCGTAGGTCCGCGTGTACAGCTCGCGATCATCTTCCTCGCGCGGCGAGGCTTCGTTCCCCCGTACCCCCCAGAGAATGACGCAGGGATGATTCCGGTCACGCAGGATCATGTCGCGCACGGCTTGCACGGCGTTGTCCTGCCAGCGCTCAGATTTCCCGATGAACTGCCAGGCGGGAAATTCATCCATCACCAGCAGGCCGATCCGGTCGCACTCATCCAGAAACTCCGGGTCGGGCGGATAGTGCGAGCAGCGCATCATGTTCAGCCCCATTTCATACTTCAGGATGCGCGCGTCGCGCCGCTCCAGCCTGTTGGGGGCCGCCCCGCCCACGTAGGCGAACGTCTGATGCCGGTTCATGCCGCGCAGCTTCAATGGCCGGTCATTCAAACTGAACTGGCCCGTGGTTTCGTCCCAGTGGATCGCCCGGATGCCAATCCAGGTACGCTCGCGATCCAGGACCGTGGAACCGTCGCGTAACTCCGCCATCATCACGTAACGATGGGGATGGTCCACATCCCACAGGTCGATTCCCCGCAAGCGGTCGAAGGCAAGCTTGAGGTCACGGGTGGCGCCGGCCGCAAGCGTCGCGGGAGTCTTGGTTAACGCCACCTCTTTGCCATCGGCGTCGAGAAGATGCACAACCAGCTCGCCATCCACGCTCTGCGGGCGGCCATTCGTTATGGTGATTTGAACGTCCTGCCGCACCTCCGGTTGGATGGCCGCCGTGGTGTAATAAACGCGCTCGATATGGCAAGGATCCACGACCCGCAACCACACGTCGCGCTGGATGCCGCCAAACAGGTAGTAGCCATACATCTTGTCGGCGCCCTCGGGCGGCACTTGCTTCTGCTCGCGGGAATCCACACGCACCGCAAGCAGGTTCTCGGCGTCGAACTTCAGAGCCGGCGTCAGGTCAACCGTAAAGGGAGTGTAGCCACCTTCGTGGTGACCCAGCAGACGCCCGTTCAGGTAAACATCGGCGACCGTCATCACTCCCTGAAACTCCACCAGAACATCCTTTCCCCGAAAGCCGTCCTGGGGCCGGAAATGCTTCCGGTACCAGGAGACGAAACGGAACATGTCGGGATCAAAGGTCTCGTGCGGCGTGAGGATATTGGCATGGGGCACCGACACGCGCTCGAACGAGTAGTCGTCAAAGCCCGGCTGCTCGGCCCCTGGAAGGTCTTTGGGAATAAACACCCAGCCAGTCGAAAAATTCAGTTCCTGGCGGGGAGAAATATCGAAGCTGCCGACGTCTGCCCCGAAGAGAACGGTTGATAAACTGAGGAAGGAACAAAGGATGACGACTGACCGCATTGGACGCATGGACGTACCCCCTCCCGCACTGGTCCTTACCCATATCTTGGGCTGCACACAGGGGGCAGAAGCCAGAAACTCAGCCCTCCCCCTTGGGAGGCTGTCTCAAAACTAGGTATTTTAGACTTTTGCACAGTGTAAGTTATTGATTATTCGTTCTAAAAACCGTGATTTTGCCAGTTCTGAGACGGCCTCCTTGGCGAGAGGGTGGCGAGCGTAGCGAGCCAGGTAAGGGGTTACTTGGTTATGTCGGCCCGTCTGATCCCTCCCCGCCGTGCAAGTGACCCCTCACCCGGCCCGCGCCGGCTGGTAAAAGCGCCGGTCGCGGTCCACCCTCTCCCCAAGGGAGAGGGCAGACCCATTTGCGATGCGCTCCGTTTCTGACATCGCGGCTAGCGGCCTTCGGCTATCCTCGCTCAGAATGACAGGCGGTGGCGTTTTCCTCTACGAAAGACGAACAACCCGTATCAAATCGGATTTCCGTCGGCATCAATGAACCGGATCTCGCCGAAATTCAACTCACGGATGCCGGATTCGATTTTGGCACGGTCGCCGACCACCACCCAGACGAGGTTATCGGGATGGATCACTTGCTTGGCGGCGGCATCCAGATCGCTTGTCTTCAGCGCGCGGATCTTGCCCGCCATGGTGTCGTAATAGTTGTCAGGCCAGCCGAATTGTACCAGGTCGGTGATGGAGGATCCGACGGCGTTCAGCGTCTCGCGCGACCCTGGCAGCGTGAGGGTCTCATTCGCCTGAATCCGCGCCAGCTCCTCTCCCGTCACCGGCCCGTCCGCCAGCAATGCCCTTAGCTCCTTGTTGACCTCTACCAGCGACTCCTTGGTTTTGTCCGTCTGCACGGGCGCAAAAATGAGAAACGGGCGCTGCGCGCGCGCACTCCACAGAAAGCTGTACGCGCCATAGGCCCAGTGCTTGTCCTCGCGCAGGTTCATGTTCAACCGCGAGCTGAATGTGCCGCCAACATCGTCGTTCATGGCCTGGATGGCAATCTCCTGCGGCGTGTTCGGCGGCACAGCCACGTGGCCGGCGAGGATCACCGATTGGCCGGCGCCCGGCTTGTCCAGCAGGTAGACGACGGGTTTGGGCGCGAACTGCACTGCGGAGACGTTCTTCACCGGGACCTCAGCCGGTTTCCAACCGGCAAACAGCTTTTCCAGCTTCGGCGTCATGTCAGCCAGCGTGGTGTCGCCCACTACAACCAGCGTCGAACTGTTCGGCCGGAACCACGTTTGATGGAATTTCACCAGATCGTCGCGCCGGATCTTCTGCACACTGGCAGTGGTTCCCGATCCGGTCAAGGGGTTGCCGTACGCATGGCCTGGACCGTACAGGAGTCTGGGGAAAACCCGCAACGCCATCGAGAATGGCTCCTTCTGCTCCTGCACGATATCGTCGAGTTGCAGCTTCTGTTCCCGCTTGAAATCGGCCTCTGGAAACGAGGGATTGAGGATCACATCGGCGAACAGGTCGAGCGAAGGGTCCAGCTTGGACTTCAGCGCTGAGAGCCGCACGTAACAGAAATCCAAATTGGAAAAGCCCCGCAACTGTGCTCCCAAGAGAGCTGCCTGATCGTTAATCTCGAGCGCGTTGCGCGTGCGCGTGCCGTCGATCAGAAGGGCTCCGGTGAGCTTGGCCGTTCCCGGCGTGGCGAACTGATCGGCGGCGTAGCCGGCGTCCGTGGACATCCAGAAATTCACCAGCGGGACGTCGTGCCGCTCGGCGAGAATGACCTTGAGCCCGTTGGACAGCGTGGCCCGCTGTAGCTTGGGCAATCTCAATTCCGGCGGTGTGCCGAGTGCTGGCGGTTTCGAGCGATCGGCGCCGGACTGTGCTGCCTTGTAGTCCGGGAACGGCATAACCTCGGCAATGTAGACCCCGTCGGCAAGCCAACGGTTCGCGGCCGACTTCAGGTTTTCGGTCGTCGCCTCGCGCACGCGTTTGAGCGCGGCCTTGTAGCCGTCGGGGTTGCCGGTGTAAACCGCGTACTGGGCCAGTTGGTCGGATTTTCCGCCGAACCCGCCAATACGCTCCACGCCGCGGAGGAAGCCCGCCAGGTACTGCGTCTGTACACGCTGCAACTCGGCTGGCGTGGGTCCGTCTTTGAGGAATCGCGCCAGCTCCTCGTCGATCTCCTTCTCCAGTTCATCCAGGCTGTGCCCGGGCCCCGCCGTCACCTGAACGTAGAACTGGCCGCCGATTTCGCGCGATTCGTTATAGACAGTCACGTCGCTGGCAATCTGGTCGTCGTAGATCAGCCGCTTGTAGAGACGCGAAGTCTTGCCCTGGCCCAGGCAGGCGCTGACCAGGTCAAGATAATCGGCATCGGCGCTGCCGAACTGCGGGACGTTCCAGACCATGTAAATCCGCGGCAAAGGGACGCGATCCTGCGTGATCTCGCGGTGAGTTCCCATCATCTTGGCGATCCAGGCCTGCTGGTGCGCCACGGGCGGTCCGGCAGGAATATTGCCGAAATATTTTTCGACCTTCGCTCTTGCCGTGTTGGCGTCGATATCGCCGGCCAGCACAAGCACCACATTGGATGGCCCGTAGTACGTCTTGAACCATTCCTGCACGTCCTTGAACGAGGCAGCATCCAGGTCCTCCATTTCCCCGATCACATCCCAGGAATAGGGGTGGGCGGCAGGGTAGGTGTTTTCGGGAATGTATTCCTCGGTGAGCCGGTAAGGTTCGTTTTCTCCTTCCCGCTTCTCGTTCTGCACCACCCCCCGCTGCAGGTCCAGCGTCTTTTGGCTCAGGTCGAGGTACGCCATGCGGTCCGACTCCATCCATAGCGTGTAATCCAGCGCCGAGGTCGGAACGTCCTCGAAAAAATTGGTGCGGTCAAAATAAGTGGTGCCATTCAGGTCGGTCGCGCCAACCCCTTCGAGCGCCTTGATGTACACTCCCTTGGCGTGTTGGCTGCCGCCGAACATCAGGTGCTCGAAGAGATGCGCGAACCCCGTCTTCCCCCGCTTCTCATTCTTGGAGCCGACGTGATACCAGAGGTTCACGGCTACGATGGGCGCTTTATGGTCTTCGTGCACGATCAGGGTGAGCCCATTATCGAGCACGAACTTCTGGTAAGGAATGTCAATATCTTGCGCTTGCGCCTGCACAAACGCACCAACGGCGAGAGCAAATAGAAGCAACAGCCGATTTTTCAGCATGTGGATCCCTCCAGGATGACTCTGAGGTAGCGCAGTCGCGATGAAGTATATTTCCGAGGTGGAGAAGGAGTCAAGCTGCCCTCCGGTCAAGTCAAGCGCATGGCATCCATAAGGTACGTGACGCAGGTTTCGGTTCTTGATGTCTGGGGTTTCCGTCACTCGACGGACTCGCAATCGGGATGATTCGCCTTTCCCTGCGGGAAATCGCAGACCCCACACTACCGGGGTCTGCGCCAGCCCGCACTTGCACCTTTCGCGGCGCGCAACGGTCAAACCTTTTCGAGTCGCATTGGTCAAACCAGTTGCTTACCATGAATCAGTTAGGCTTCGGCTTATGCAAATTGCCTTGAGCGCTTTGTTGATGTGGCTGGCGCCGGGATGTTTTCTGCTGATATTTGAATTTACTCCCCTCGGTCCCGCAGAGCGGGACAGAGGGTGTCCCGATCTGATCGGGACGGGTGAGGGGGTCACCCCGGAACGAATTGCGCAGGAGTTTCCTGAACACCCCTTATGTGAACAGTATTGCGGCTAAGGCGATTTCTCGCCTGGCTTCGCCGCAGGCTTATCGAAGAGCTTCGGATCGACGCTCGGGTTGATCTCCACTTCCTTGACCTCGGCGGTCGCTTCTTTTTTCCCGCCGCTGGTTCTCGTCTCTTTGAAGGGAAGGGTGAGGCCGGCGACCGATTTCCAGTCGGCGTATTCGACCACCGTTTCGCCGGGCCCGGCAGGCCCCATGGACTTCCAGGCCGCGCGCAGGATTCGTCCGCTTTGCGGATCAACGAACCAGCGCACCTCCGCGCCGTCGGCATTCACATCCAGGATCGTCGCCTCCACCTCACCGATCTTCTCAGACGCGCCGGCGGAGAAAGCAAACTTGGGATCGTCCGCGTGCTGAGCGACAAAGAAGGGGTTCCGCCTGATCTCCATTAGAGCTTCATCTCTCTGTGAGGCGGGCATATCCTGCGTTCCCATCGGCGTCGCCATGAAGGATGCGGCGGGAGTAAAGACCATCGTCATTTCGCCCATGGGCGTCGCCAGCTTCTGCCAGATCCGGTCCGGATAGATTACGACCTGCTCGACCCCAATGGACATCTCACCCTGCGGGGTATTGGCCAGGATGCTTAGTTTCTGGCGCATGGATTTTACCGAGCGAACTTTTTCTTCGCTACCCATGCCGGCGACGATTTTTGCCAGCAGCGCCTTACCTTCCGCATTGGAGGCCGCTCCCTCTTTCTCCGCGGCCGTCATTCCGGGAATCGAAATATCCAGCGTAGTGACGGGGCCGAACGAACTCAGCGGCCGGTCGAAGTCCGTAGCCTTCCCCACGACGAGCACCGCCAACTGGTCCTTATGGATGTACTGATGCGCCACTCGAGCCACATCCTGCTGCGTTACTTTTTCGATGCCCACGCGGTACTTTTGCAGAAAATCCGCGGGATAACCATAGAACTCGTAAGTCATCCGCTCGCGCAACACTTTCTCTTTGGAGTCGAATCGGAAGACAAACGAATTCAGAATGGACTCTTTCGCTTTGGTTAATTCCTCAGGAGTCGCCGGATTGGTTTTCAGGGCATCCAGTTCCACATTAAAGGCGTCGATAGCCGCGGCCGTGGTCTTACTTTTCGTACCCAGGAACAGGCGAAGGATGCCGGGGTGATCGAATTCGGTCCCCACGCCCCCGCCCACGGCATAGGCGAGTCCTTTCTTGGAACGGATGTTGGAGAACAGGCGGGATGAAAACGCGCCCCCGAAAAACTCATTGAAGACCTCGATGGCATAGTAGTCCGGATTGTCCCGCTTGGTCCCCAGATCGACCATTTGCACGGTGCTGGCCGTCACGTCGTCCTTTTGCACAAAGTAGATGCCGGGCTTCGGTGCCTTAAAAGAGGCCTGGATCTTGGGGGCTGCCGCGCCTTTCGGCCAGGATTCAAACGCCTCGCGCAGCTTGGTCTCCATTGCCGTCGAATCGAAATCGCCCACGACCCCAAGGATGATGTTATTGGGATGCACGTAGCGTTGATGCCAGCTCAGCAAGTCGTCGCGCGTAACAGCCGCCACCGTGGCATACTCGGGCACGCGCGCATAAGGGGAGTCTGCCCCATAGACCAATTTGGCCGCCTCGCGAAACGCGATCTGGAAGGGCTGGTCATTCCGCCGGGAGATTTCCGTATTCAATTGAGTCTTTGCCAGAGGCAGCTTGTCCTCCCGAAAATCCGGTTCGCGCAGCAATTCCGTGAACACCGCGAAGACTTCGTCAAAACTTTCTTTCAGGCAATCCCAGGTAACGGTGGTGGAATCTGTGCCTCCCGAAGTCTCCACCTTGGCGGCGCGCGCCTCCAGGTAATCATCAAGCTGATCGCCCGTCTTGCTCTTCGTGCCGCCCGTGCGCCACATCTGGCCATAGATCTGGACCAGGCCCACTTTCTCGGCCGGTTCGTCCCGCGAGCCGCCGCGAATCTGGGCCGTCCCGCGAATAAGAGGCAGCTCGTGATCCTCTTGAAGGAAGATGACCATCCCGTTGAACAGTTCCACGCGGCGCGGCTGCTGCGGATGAAACGCGTGCAGCGGCGGCGCCTGAATTTTTTTCCAGTCAGTCGCCTGCCCGTGCGAGGCTGGCGCGAAAGTGAAAAGACCGAGCGTGACCAGGATAGCGACAGTGAAGCGATTTCGGCGGTCCATTATTGCGTCTCCTTTCCGGTGGCAGGAGCCCCCTGTGCAAGCTGCGTAGACTCGATCATGCCCACCGTCCTGTTGGATTCTACGAACGTGGCATTCGCGACGCGCCGGAGGTCCGCCTTGCTCACCTTTCCGATGTCGTCCACATGGCGGAAGAGCCCCCGCCAGTCACCATAGAGCGACTGGGCAGTTCCCAATTGGAAGGCCAGGCCCTGGTTGTCACCCAGGGCGCGAATCAGGTCCGCCTTGGCCCGCGTTTTGATCATCTGGAGTTCGTCGTCCGAGATGTCCTCCTTCTTCACCCGCTCAATCTCCGCATGAATGGCGTCGCGGATCTCCTCCGGCGTGTGTCCCGGGGTCGAGATGGCAAAGAAGACAAAGAGGTTTGGATACTTGCCGCCCGGAAATCCGTTGAAGCCCCCGGAAAAGGCCGCGATTTTCTTGTCCCGCACCAGCGATCGGTAAAGGCGGGAGGTGCGGCCATTCGACATCAGGTCCTGGAGCGCGTCGTACACGGCGTCATCTTTGTCCCGCGCACCGGGTTTGTGATAACCCTCGATGAAGATGGGCTGCGAGGTTTCGTGCAGGATGACTATCCTCTCCGCGATCTGCGGCGGCTCGACGGTGCGCAGCGGCTCCGGCTTAGGCCCGGCGGGCAGTCGGCCGAAATACTTCTCCACGATGGGCAGAACCTCGCTGGCCTTCACGTCACCCACCAGCGTCACGATCATGTTGGCGGGAACGTAATACTTCTTATAGAAGTTCTCGGCGTCAGTTTCGGAGAACGATTCCAGGTCGGACGGCCAACCCAGCACCGGTCTTCCGTAAGGGTGGGCGATAAACGCCGCGCCCAGGAATTGCTCGAACAGCCGCCCGAAGGGCTGGCTCTCACTCAGGCGGCGCTCCTCGTGCACCACATCGCGCTCCTTGTAGAACTCGCGGAAGACAGGGTGCAGGAACCGGTCCGACTCCACGTACGCCCACAGCTCGACTTGGTTGGAGGGGAACGAGTAGTGGTAACCGGTCTCCTCATTGCTGGTGAACGCGTTCAGACCCGTGCCGCCCTTCCGTTCCACGATCTGCCCAAACTGGTTTTCCTCCACGTACTTTTGCGCGGCCTCGGTGGCGTCCTTCCAGGCCTTCTCCAGCTCGGCTAGCTTTTTGTCGTCACGGCCGACTTCTTTGCGCCGTTCCTGGTCGTAGGCCCGGTAGGCCTGCTCCACTTTTGCCAGCGCCACCTTTTCGGCTACGTAATCTTTGGTCCCGATCGTGTCCGTCCCCTTGAACGCCATGTGCTCGAACATGTGCGCCAGGCCGGTGATGCCCGGGTACTCCCGGTCCGAACCGACATCCACGTGCGTGAAGAACGAGAAGACCGGCGCCTC
>Ga0208821_1000592_pt1 | contig 26803 bp, 35 predicted proteins | sample June2015DPH_20_5_FD_184720 | JGI IMG/M metagenome (GOLD analysis project Ga0208821, IMG submission 184720) | Peatland microbial communities from SPRUCE experiment site at the Marcell Experimental Forest, Minnesota, USA - June2015DPH_20_40... | ecosystem: Environmental > Terrestrial > Soil >... | reverse complement strand
ACACATCCAACTGCTGCTCGTCTTTTCCACGCATGCTTTCTTCTTATCAGGTTGTGCTGTGGAAACAAGAGAGTTTCGGGGTACTCCGTCCGCTTCAAATCTTCAAATCGAGTTTTTCCGCAACCTGCTAGGCTTTCGTATTAGATGAGCCTGGAGCCGTAGGGGTCGAGAGGTTGCCGGGTAATCTGACGCGCAGCCAAAACAAATAGTGTGTCGTCTATGTGAAACGCACGGCCTGAAAAGGGCAGAAGACACGCAATCGTCAGAACTCCCAGGAGGGCATATGAGTAAGAAGATGACCACCGTCCGACGAGGGCAATATCCCCGCCAGAATCTGGAGCAGGCGGAGTGCCGCGACCGGGCGGATTGCGCTGCGGGAGGATCGACCAGCGGGTCGCGGAGAACGTTGGTCCGCTCCGTCATTGTCTGGTCCGTCATAGCTCGACTTCCTCACTGCTCGAGTGGGTGGGCGCCTGAATCCTATCCTGGTCACCATGGTTCGGGTCATCCAACATGCCAGACCTCATTTACTCGGATAGCGCAGGCTGTTGGCGCCGCGCGAAAACCGTCGCGATCTCATCGCGGTAGACGAGCTGGAAGCGCGGATCAACGGTCAGTATCTTGGCCAGCGGAAGCTGCGAGTCCAACAGCACCAGGCCCGCCTCATTGAGATAAGGGTCGGTGGTATACGACGTGTCAGCGTTCTGGGAATTAAAGAAGAGGCGGTCCAGTTCGTCCCCGTAAAGATCGTTGCGCCCGTCGATCGCCACCGGGTAATCGGGCATGTACCACATCAGGAAGCCGCCCCAGTTGAGATTGTTGTAGAGCGGGCCAGGCATCGGATTTCTGCGCAGGAAGTTGATCGCGTTCACCGGATAATGGGAACTGATCGCCTGATCGAAGCCACGCTGGTTGAAGTCGGTACCACGAGAGAACACCGCCAACAACAAGACGACGGCCGCCGCCACACCAGTTTTCTCGAACCAGCTCTGGGGACGGTCGCACTCCGCCTCCGGCGCGGGAAAGTCCGCGATGCAAGCCGCGGCCGGAATGCAGATGAACCAGGCGTCGCGCATGGTGCGATAAGCAACCACGCTCGCGACCGTCAGCAACGCCAGCTTGAATGGGTCGAGCTTCCTTTGCCATCCCACGGCGAAGAAGCCTGCAGCGGTGAGCGAGAGTTCCACGTAATGGTTATAACCACGGAAGGTGAGCGGCAGTAGTTCGATGATGACGGAGTAGGCAAACTTCGCTTTCGAATATTCATAAACCGCCTGATACGGATGATAGAAGTTGGGGCCCACCAACGTTGCGAGTACGCAAGCAGCGAACAAAACCGCTAGATTCGTGGCGTGAAGCGTGGGAGGAGGCAGGAAATCGAGAGCAATCCCGAGCCTATTCGTTAGCCGCTGCGCCAGCGATACGCCAACGAACAGACCTACGAGGAACAAACCATAAATGAACTGGATGTGCAGGTTGGCCCACACCAGAAAAATCAACGGCAGCCAGTACAGGGTTTGCACACGGCCGCTGCGATTCGCCTCCAGCAGGAGAGTCAAAGTTACCGAGAACAGCATCATAGAAAAGAAGAAAGGCCGCGGCATTGTGTTAAAGAGGAACGCCGAGCAAACTACACCGGTCAACACACACGCCAGCCAGAACCGGCCCGAAAGACGGCGGAGCATCCAGTAAACGGCATATGCGACAGCCAAGGTGAGAAACGTTCCGAAGAGGCCAATACCAAGGAGACCGAACCAGGCGTAGGCCCGCGACAGCAACACCTCATAGCCCCAACTGTAGGCGATCCACGGGCGATTGGCTGCGGTGCGCGACAGGATGCCGGTATGAGGAACGGCCAAATGCTCGACCATCCAGTCACCGACCTTGAGATGCCACCAAATGTCGAAGTCGAGAACCGAGAATTTCAGCTGGAATGCGATCGTTCCCACTCCAGTCAGCAGCGCGGCCAAAGCGCATAACTGCAGCCAGCGCAGCCGCAGCAGCGGACGCATCTCCTCAATGAAGCTCAACCGTTGGGGCTCCTTGACGTCGAAGACGGGGGCGGCGCTCACGACACAACAGCCGGGACCTTGCAGAGTTCGGTTCTCAACACGCTGAGCGACTCGGCGCCACCCTCTCCGGCCTCGTGGTATTCGGCATCCTGGTTCACTGCCCAGACATCGAACTTGCGCTCGCCCGCCAGAATGTTTTTTGCGGTCAGCATTGCGGTCATCATGGCGTGGTCCTGATTGTTGTACTTATGCATCCCATTACGGCCAACCAGGTGAAGCGTGGGACAGTTTTCGTCAAGGGCCTTCCGAATCGTGTTCACATGCTGTTGGTAAGCGTCGTCATAAACCGGATATGCCTTGGGCTGCCGAATGACGCAGCCATCGACCACATCCGCACTGGCGGCGAGATTTACCTGTTGAATTTCCCGCTTGGCCAGTTCGATTAGCTCGCGGTCACTCGTGGTCCACAGCCCATCACCCTCGAAGCAGAAATATTCCAGACCATAAGAGCTATAGCGAGCATCCGGAACCATCTCCGGCGACCACGACTTGTAATTTTGCACGCGGCCAACCTGCACACTGGGATCGTGGATGTAAATCCAGTTGTCGGCAAAACGGCCGCGATCGTGCACGATCAGTCCGACGGTCAGGAAGTCGCGATACCGCAAAGAGCGCGCCGCCTGGAGGGCGGCTGCGGGAAGCTGTGGTTCGATCTGTGCCACCAGTTCCCGGATAGGCATGGATGAGATCAAATGTTCGGCGCGATATTCTTCCAAATCGCCGTGGGCATTGCGGGAAGTCACGATCCAGAGATTGCTGGTGGAGTCGAAGCGGCAGCCAACTACTCTGCGGCCCAGCATCACTTCGCCGCCCAGCTTGCGGACTTTTTCTGTGCACGCCTCCCACATCATTCCCGGCCCCTGTCGCGGATAACGGAAGGTGTCGATCAGGGTCTTCACCACCTGCTTACGGTCGTCGAATTTGGATTGGGGTTTGCGCTTGGCAAAAAGAGCGTGTTTGATGGCCGAACCGAGCGATAGCCCCTTGATCCGCTGCGCCGCCCAATCCGCGGAGATCTCGTGGCAGCTCATCCCCCACACCTTCTCGGTGTAGGTCTTGAAAAAGATACGGAACAGGCGCTCGCCAAACTGGTTGGTGACCCAGTCTTCAAAGGTCTTGGGGTTGCGCGTCGGGTGGAGGCGGGCGGCCACAAACGAGAGGACGCAGAGCACCGATTCGATCAAGCCGAGCTTCGACAGAGCCTCGAATGGTTTCAAAGGATAGGTGTAGAACTGGCCACGGTAGTAAATGCGCGACGACCGGGGACGATCGAGCATGTCTTCGCCGGCAATCTCGGTCCAAAGATCTTCAACCTCGCTGGACTTGGAGAAGAAACGGTGCCCGCCGATATCGAAGCGGAAGTCCTTATAGTTAACGGTGCGAGAGATTCCGCCGACATATTGCGGGTCGCTCTCGAGGACAACAACTGGAGCATGCCGCTTCGACAGCTCGTAGGCGGCAGTCAGGCCCGCCGGTCCTGCGCCGACAATCACTGCCTTGAAGATCGCTCGTTCCATAGTGTATTCGCCGGGAGTGAATTGGGAATCCCCACTCCGATTTACCAACCTTGCACGGGATGGCAGTCACCGTGTGCGAAGGATGGAATGCGCCGCGCTCCCCAGAGACGGAGTGGCAATCGCGATGCCAGCCCAGCATAAGGACTAAGCGCAAGATTCGCAAGGTCTTGCACCATCAAGCTGACGACGGACCACGAGTGGGCGAAGGGGCAAAACGCGCCCTCGGTGGGGAGAAAGACCCGATTCGGGACCGGTTTCCACAGGGGAAACCGCTTCCGGTCCTACTCATAACTAACTGAAATCAGAGCTGCACGCGGCCCAGCCGACCTGATCTGTGGTTTCGGCAATTCCGATGCACTCCGAGCCAACGGGTCTTTGTCCGCCCGGATACTTACTCTCAAATGATCACGCAGGCGAAACAAGACCCGAAGACCGCAAACGAGGGAGAAAAGGCGTAACCTCCATAGCAAGTCGAATAACAGCGAGACTGATGGATGCCAGTACGGCCGTTTGGATTTCGGCTTTCCTCGGCGTGACGTTATCCACTGCAAGTTGCTTAACGTTTTGCACGAGGGACCTGCAGGGCTGGATAACGACGGGTTTGAGGACGCGGTTAGGCCCGCGGAATCAGATCAGATCCGATCCAGCCCTGTTTCGTCAGTAGATGACGGTCAGGCCGTCGGACTTGTGGGGATGGTCGCCATGATGTTGGCGGCCGCTTTGTGAGGAAACCGCGAAAATAGCTTCCGGAAGTGCGCAAGCGGATAGGAGGTGGGCAAGCGGGTCTGAACCGCACCGGGCCCCCTCGCGCAGCCGCTATGAGCAGCCTATTGCGACGGCTTTGCGGGCGTCCCGGGTTTGACGCCTGAGTGCTTTTTCGATTTGCAAGTGCGATCGGCCCAGCGCCCGTTCCAGTTGCTTGATCCGCTTCTCCTGCTCGGCACCGTAGTCTGTAGTTACTTGCGTACCGTTTACAGAACATTCCGCAGTGAGCATTATGGGCAGAGTTTTTCCCTCCGATTTGGGTGTCGACTATCTCAGTGGTTGAAGTACACCGCAGCGGCTGGACTGCTGAGGGGGCGGATGTTCTTGTTTCGGAGTGGCGGTTTACCAACCTTCTGGTCACCTCCAAGGGTAACCACGGTAATTGGGGAGTGTTCCGTCGTTCGCCGATGGGACTAATGGACAGCGATGTTAACGCATTGGCACGCTCGATCGGTACTCCTGGCTCTACTTGCCTTGGCCTATGCTTCGGCTGGCGAAGACACCAACCATTCCCCAAGCGTGTCTACATTTCGTAGCACCGTCTCTGAAGTACGGGTTACATTCTTCGCCACCGACGAAAACAATCATCCGCCCGAAAATCTGACGAAGGCGGACTTTGCGGTAGTCGACAACGAACGGGTAGTGCGCAATTTCCGCAGCTTCACGCATTCCGATGAAACCGCCCTCGACGTGGTTGCGCTGGTCGACATGAGCGAATCGGTCGCGCCGCGCCTTCGAGCTGCCATTAGCGATGTGCTGCAACTGGTTGCGCTTGAGCAGTCGATCCCCGATGACACCATCGCCGTTCTGTCTTTTGGAGGAATGCTTGACCGGACCTCTGGTGGCATGCGGCCTGCCATTCTCTGCTCGAGCGATTGCCGTCCTTCCGACTCCGCGAGCAAACTTCTGGCGGTGAAGAGCGGCGGCACAACCCCGCTGTTTGACGCACTGATTTTGGGAGCCGATTTCATCTCTCATCATCGCCGCGCTGGGACCCGGCCTGTAGAGATTCTGTTCTCGGACGGGAACGACACCATCAGCCTGCATTCTGCCCGCGATGCGCTGCAGGCGGTGCTGGATGGCGGGGCGCTGATCTACTCCGTTGATATCGGAACATCTGAGAGCCAATCGTCGGGCAGCATGTTCCTGCGGCAAGTTTCGGAGGCTACCGGCGGGCGCTATTTTTCCCTGGGCGATGGGGCAGCCACAGTGCTGAACGCTGTGCTCGAGGATCTGCGCGCCTCCTACGTGGTGACCTATGATCTGCCCAGCCAACAGGCTGGATTTCATTCTCTTCGCCTTTTGCCGACTCACAACCTCAACCTCAAATTCCATAGCCGTAACGGCTACGACTACGAACCCAGCGGTCATTGATTGGAGACCGCTGATTGGAGACTTATGAAATTCACCATGGTATTGACGCTTGTACTGAGCAGCATGTCGATTGCTTTGGCCGCGCCGATTGGTATCTATCAACATGGAACCGTGGTCCGCATGCGCATGGGCGACTGCATGCATAGGGGCTTCATGAACCAGTTCGGCTCAACGCAAGCCGCAGCGACCGAGGAAAGCTGCCCGGAATACACGCTGGTGACCGATAAGGTCGTGTTCCTCATTGTGGGCAAGTCGTCCAATCAACTGGTGCCGCTCGCGGAGATCATTGATTTCCGTCTCCAGAACAAGGAATTGGCGGTGCGCGTGGATGACGCTCGCAAAGAATCCAAGTTCGCCATCAAGGAAATGACGCTGCGCTCGGAATGGGACCTCATCCAGAAGCACATCGAAGATCGGCTCAACGACTCGCCACATCAGCCCGTGGACACATCGATGGCACTGCGAAGCCGACAATAATCGAGACTGGCTACACCATCTTCTCCATCTTGCCGACTTTGTTCAGACTGACCTTTCTTAACCACAGGGGGAACAGAGGAACACAGAGGACCACTAATTTAAGCTGGTTTGCATGAGTAGCTGGAACGGCTCGTTAGTAGCTGGGACGTAGGCACGCGGCTTAACGGTTTTTGCTGCTCTTTTGATTGAACGCCCGTTGGCGCAGTTGCAACGCAGTGTTGTTATTGGGGTCGATCTGCAACGCCGCCGCGAATCTCATCTCAGCGGTTTCGTAATCACCGAGGTCCAACAATATTTCGCCAGAATTGATCAAGCATGAGAGTGCGATGTCCCTGCTGGTGGTAAGACTCCCCGCGAGCTGATACTGTTCCAGGGCATCTCGGAGCTGATGTCGATTAAACAGAATTTCTGCCATCGCGTAATGGCAAAATGCGTAGTTCGGACGTAATACACACGCCTCTCCGTAGTGCCGATAGGCCTCATCATACCGGCCGGCAGAAACCATGGCATCCGCAAGAGCCTCTTCGAGTGCAGGGTCTGGTCGGCCTGCAACGATCGCTGCCTGCGTAAACAACTTCACGCCGCTCTGCCAGTACTGCAGGTAGCGGGTAGTGGCAGCCGCAAATGCCAAGATCAGGCACAGTGCAGCCACCACTGGTACGACCCGAGTGATGGCGGTCGCATCGACTACGTCGCTTAAGCCCCACGCGATGATGATAAAAAGGCCGATGCAAGGAACGTAAGCGTAACGGTCGGCCATGGCTTGATGGCCGACCTGAACAATTCCGATTACTGGAATCAGCGTTATGACAAAGACAAACCAGCCCATCGGAAGGTAGCGAGCGCGGTGAAAGTACAGCACCGCCATAGTGATCGTTACCAGGATAACTGTCGCGGCGACGACGTCGGACCAGGGCAAGGAGTGCTCCGGGTGGGGGTAAAACACGGAAAGCTTGGCGGGCCAAACTGTCTTTCCAATGTATGCCACGTAGGACACAATGGCATTTCCCAGGCGCACGGAGAGCGGTAGTGCAGATGTATCTGCCACAGCACCGCCAGCACGCTGCGCGACCATCGTTACGACGGAGCTCGCTGCGCTCATCAATAACAATGGCAGCTTCTCCATCGACAACCGCACCCACTTACGTCGGAACGGGAGATCCTTGTACCGTCCCAAGGGCCAGTAGTCGAGAAGCAGCAAGACAAGCGGGAGGCTCACTGCCATGGGCTTAGACATCAGCGCCAGCGAAAAGGCGACGACGACGACCAGGTACTTCTTGCAGTCGGGCCGCCCGACGTACCAGCCATAGGCGGCAATCGTGAGTAAAGAAAAAAGGGTGCTGAGCAGACTTTTTCTTTGCGCCACCCAGGCGACAGTTTCCACGTTCAGCGGGTGCAAGGCGAAGAGTGCAGCCACGATAAAACTGCGCCACCGTGCGCCGGTGGCCCTTTGCAGCAGCAAGAACAACAGTAGAACGTTGGCTGCATGCAGCGCGACATTGACGAAGTGATGAGGTCCGGAATTCAGGCCAAACAGTTGACAATCCACCATGTGGGAGAGCCACGTGAGCGGGTGCCAGTTCGACTCGTGGAAACTGGTAAAAGCCCAAACTACATTGCCGAGATTCAAACCTGTGCTTACATGAATGTTCTTGGTGACGTATTGGCTGTCATCATAATCGAGGAACTCATGATGCGTGACAGGACCATACAACAGCAGAGTGGCGAGTACAAGTAGTGCGCCCAGCAGGATCGGTTTCTGGCGCAAATCGCCAATCAATCGCTCAACGGCCGCCATAGCAGGCTACTGCAACGGCTTTGCCGGCGTCCCCGGTTTTACGCCCGAGTGCTTTTTCGCCTGCGCCATCAATTTCAGAACCTTGTCTTTGCCTTCATAGTTCGGATTCGTGTCCAACAATTTCTGCCACGTGGCGACGGCTTTGTCGATATCCATCTTGCCCTGCCACTCGACGATGCCCAGATTGAACAATGTGTTGGCCTTGTTCGGTTCGTAAGAAAGCGACTTCTGGAATTCCGCGATGGCGGCATCGGCGTTGCCGGTATACCAATAGGCGGTCGCCATATCGGTACGAACGCCCGTGTTGGCTGGCTCTACCTTCAGCGCGCGCTGGTAGTAATCAATGGCTGTGGGATACTGCTGGGCGTCGTAATAGATGTTGCCGGTGTTTGCCAGTAGTCCGGCGTTGGTCGGGTCTGCCTTGAGCTTCTCGAGCAACGGTCCGGCTTGTGTGTCGGCCATTTTCTGCATCTGAGCCGGAGTTGGAGTTTGGGCACCCGCGTCTGCACTCCCCATCGCCGGTGCGGGCGCGTTCGCTGTCTCAGTCGCGGCCGCTGGACTCTGGGATCCACGGATGAACCAGCCGCCGGCGATTCCTACCAGCAGGCAGATGACTGCCAATGTGTATGCCTGCACGCTTGTCCATTGCTCGATAGAAGTTGCTCGGTTTGTATCCGTCATTGCTCAGTGCTCCTTCAGGTTCCGTTTACGTTTGCCGGCGGAAGCCGCCGCGAGCCGCATTTCTTCCAGCCAGGGCGCTAGCTCTTGCCCTGCATCTGGGCGTCAGCCATTAATTTCTGCACCTGGGCTTTGCGGTCTGCGCTCAATTGCGGATTCGACTTCAGCAGTTGCTGCCAAGCCGCCAGCGCCCCCTTGCTGTCCTGTTTTCCCTGCCACTTGATCATCCCGAGGTTGAACAGCGAGTTGGCATCCTTGGGATCATAGCGTAGCGACTGCTGGAGTTGGCTGATCGCCCCGTCCACATCGCCGTTGTAGTACAGGCACGAAGCCATCTCGGTGCGAATGGCAACGTTCTTTGGATCGACCTGCAGAGACTTGTCGTAGTAGCTGGCCGCTTCCTTGAACTGGTGGGCACCTATGTAGATGTTTCCGACCTGGATGAGCAGATCGCTGTTGTTCGGATCGCTCTTCAACTTTTCGAGCAGCGGTTGTGCCATTTTGTCGGCCGTCTGTTTCATCTGCTCGAGGGTAGCAGGGGCGGACGGTTGGGCGCTGGCCTGGGAATTGGCCGCAGGTGACGCCGGGGCCGCGGATGATTGCGATCCGCGGAACAGGTATCCGATCGCCAGCCCAACCACGAGGCAGATTACCGCCATCGCGTAGACCTGTTTAGCCTGCCAGACTGATCCCGCAGTTGGTTGCGTGGTTGGTTCATTCGCCATGCACTATCCCCCGTAGTCTATTGCGCTTGAAGCCCGGCTTTAGCGGGGCATCAAGACTGTATGAATGTTTTCCCGCAGCATGAGGGAGCTTTACCGCCCTTTGACATTGCTTCTAGCTTAAAGGCGGAGAGAAGGACGGGCAGCATTCTGCGTCACTCGGTAATGTGATGACGATCACATGGATAAGGAACCGTGCGAACCGCCCGGCCAACCGCGTTCTGGCGGTCGGTCGCGCACCCCCGGCAGGAATTAAGTATTGCCAGCCACGCGCTAGCGAGTGGTGACCTGACCGATCTTTTGTACCATCGATAAGGACGAAGGCGCTGTCAAGAACATAAAATTCCCTTGACGTCGCGCCCGGTCCCTGTGGTTGTCGTTGCGCGACGCCTTTCCGCGGAGTTCATTAAGTCTGCACACCTTTTCTTGTTGTGCAAATTGTCAGAGGTTACCACCTGCGGTGCGTCTGACCGTGGCATGCTGTACACAGCGTGATCAGGTTCAACTCGGAATCTTCACCGGACTGGCTGCGAAACTCTTTGTGGTGAACTTCTAGGTTGGACATCGCCCCGCAGGATTGACACCGCCAGCCGTCGCGACGCAGAATCTGCTGGTGCAGACTTTCGTACGACAAGGGATCCAGCCGCGATGGAGAGGCTTTGGGTCGAATTCTCACGACGCCTTCTCACGCAGGTTTTCGAGGAAAGCCTGCTGCTGTTTGCCGGGCAGGAACTTGTAGTAGCGTGAGATCGAGTTGAGCAAGATCTCCGGGTTACCATTGTCCAAATGCGCTCCTGCCAGGAAGTCGGCGCAGATCATCTCCAGACAGTAGCCACGGGATTTGTCCGTGCCCAGCATCCGCGCCGCCGTCTCGATCGCCTGCTCGATCACTGGGATCTGGCTTTTGTAGACCTTGAAGTAGATCAGCTCCGACGGCTCCTCTTCCCTTCCCGTCAGTTCCTTCTCCACTTCCCGCCTGAAGTCCTCCTTCGGCAGGGCGAGCTTTGTGCAACCAGGTTGCACAATCGAAGTCCTGACCGTCCCGACGCGCGAGCTTCGCCAACTCCAGCCCTTTCGTCCATCCCACTTCCTTCAAATCCTTCCGTGCCTGCGGCGGCAGGTGCTCGTGGATGGACATCAGGTAATACGCCTTCCTTCTCGACTCCGGGAACCGCCTGGCTAGGAACTCGTCAAACGACTTCAGATTCTCCAGCCTCCAGTACTGTCCTGCCCGCACCTCGCACAGATACCTGCCAAGCTCGACGAAACGGGTGTCGCGCTCTGCTTCGCTCCTCTTCTCCCAAGCCAGGATCTCGTCGATTTTGGTGAGGACAAACAGTGCGCGCTTGCGATTGAGCTTCGGCGGCATCGGCATCGGCCTAAAACGAAAGTTCGTCAAACAGACCAAGATCAACTCCCGGTTTGCGCACGAGGGCGGCTTCGACCAAGTCGCGCTTGTCGAGGCAGAGCCCGAGGAAGGGACAGGTAGTACACGGATTCTGCGGGAAGCGGATGCCGCTATGCGGCAGGAACAGCCCGGACTCGATCCGTCGCACCGTGTCGTCGACCAGGGTTGCGAACTCCTGCCGCTGCTCGTCAGAAATCGTCGCCCGGAGGTACTGCACTTCGACCAGTCGCTTGCGGACAAAAACAATTTGGGCGACTTCGTCGATGCCCGTCATCCACGAATAGCAGACGAGTTGCGGATCCAGTGCGGAAATGCCTGCCGGCTCTTCCGGATATCGCGCAGACGTAGTCTTCCATTCCAGAACGCATGGTGTACCGTCCAGTTCACCAATGGCGTCGATGTAAGCGACAAAACTGTTGCCGGAAGCCAAGGTCCGATTGAACTGAATCTGCTGGGTGGAACGAGGGCGTCGAATGCGAACGCGGCCGTCCTGAGCGAAGCGCTCAAGCAACTGGATGCCTTGTTGCAACATGCGGTCCCAGGTGTCGTTGCCGGAGTAGGTCAGGCCCATGTCCTTGCACACGCTCCACTGCTCGAACAGCACAGCCGCCGGGTCTTCACGGCGAAAAAGGGCAGCGATGGCCTGTTCGAACGCTCGGCCAAAGAGCATGGCGGCGCGCGTGTCTTTTTCCTGCCAGCCGTCAAGGTAGCGGTGCCGGTAACGGCGCGGGCAGCTCAGGTATTGGCTGATCTGTGTGTAGGAATACGTCATCGGGATGCCTCCGCGGTGTTGGAGCGAGAAGCACTCGGTACCGGAGCTGCGGACAGTTCTTCCCACTGGCTGGCCGGGGCGAAGCCGTCGAGGTTGATGAGCGAAACGCCGTTGATCACGGTGTGGCTGATCTTCACCACTCCGCGGAGTCCGGGCAAAGCCTTCTCATCGACCTGTTCGTGGGCCAGCAGTTCCGGGTCATAGAGGAAATCCCGCAGGAACCAGCCCAGCTTCCACATCGCCTTTTGCGTGCAGTAGAGACGACCGACGATGGGTTGACCGGCGAACATACTGGGTTCAAGGATCGAGAGTCGGAGGACATAGAACGGTTTGTGGACGTGCCAGCGAAACTGGGCGCCATCGACGCGAACGAGGAAGATCCCGTCGGGAATCTCCGGACGAGAATCGCGGGCAGTTTCGGCGAGGCCAGGGACTTGGCGTTTCATGCGACCACCTCCTGCTTTGGGCGCGAGTAGCTGTTGAGTTGGCAGGCAAGGGCATTGCGGTCCTTCTCGGCCCAGTCGGCCAGTTGCTGGACGAAGTTCTCAACCTGTTCCCTGCTGGCATCTCTGAGCGTCTTCGTGCCGCAGAAATCGACGGCGTAGGCCTTCACGAGTTCGGGGTCGAGCTTGTGCTGGCGGATAATCTGGCACAGACGGTCGCGGACCTTGGGGCCGGCGCCATTCCCATTCCCATTTGCATTTTGTGGAGGGAGCTTCTTGCCCATGTTCGGAATGGTCCCGATTTCCTCGACTGAGCAGATGCCGATGCCGTAGGCCTTGCGCAAGGCGCGATTCACGGCTCGTGTTTCAGCCACGCGCATCTCGGCGCCGCGGACAAGCGGGGAAACGTTTGACGGGTCGGCATCGCCGTAGCCGACGAAGCCTCTGCACGTTTTGGATTTGTAGACCGTGGCTTCGAATGCCCAGCGCTGAGCTGAGGCGTCACAGAATGCCGTAACGGGTTGGACGTGAATGCCAGCGCAACGGTTTCGGCGGGCCAGACTTAACAACCCTGTATGCGACACATACCATCGCCCCTCGAGAAGGAGGAGATCCCCTGTCGCAACAGAGAGCTGATGTTCACTGGTGAGCTGTCTTAGAGCACGCGAACTAGCAGGTGAAATACGATGCCACAATTGCCTGGCCAACCGTCGATTCGCTTCAAATGTGACTAATTTTTTCTCCATCATCGATGCCCCCCAAGACGGCTCGTGCCAGCCCGTTCGGACCAGTCTCTTAGGCTTCGACCCCTAGACGTGGTCCCCAGAAAAAGCCTGGATACTCTGCTTCGCTTCCGTCCTTTGTGGTATTACTACGTCTTACTTTCTATCACTACGTAGTTCCTCCGTCAAGGAAAAAACACCTCTCTTTGCACTTGTCGGGGCGTGAATGTCGGATTTACCATCCCGGTAGTGAAGGATACGACTGTATCGTTCAAACTGGACCGATCACTTAAAGCGAGGCTAGTTGCTCTTGCGAAATCGGAAAATAGAAGTCTGTCCAATTTCATCGAAAAGGTGCTGAAGGAGGAAATTGTTAGGCATGAATCGAAGCAGGGGCGCGGCAAGTCTGGTTGACAAGTCTGGAAAGCGGAAAGCCATACCCAACCCGTCCGGATCCCGGTAGACGAAAGCGAAAAACAGAGCCCAGCAGAAGGAACCTGCAAGACAAAACCTGATCGCCGTGAGATTCCTCCCCAAGATTGACCTGAGATGGCCTCAGGGCAGAAATGGGGTAGGCATGGAGCCAAAATAAGGGGCGCGATCGCTCGCGCCCTTCAGATCGTCCGTCGTTCTCAGACGCCGCAGTTCCGTGTTCACTCGGAATACTAGAAAACCTGTTCTCGCCACCTCTGAAATGTGGTAACCAGGCCCGGCAGCATTTCGATTGTGCAGCCCCGCGGCCGGGCATGATTTCAAGCCAAGCACTTGCGTAGACTCCACCGAAGATGGGAGAAGCCACTCGCTCGCCCGTGCGCCACCCTGAACCATGAATATCCGGCTGTCACTACAGGATTATCATGATATGGGTGTATTGCGCGAAAGAAATGCTGGTCCAAGGATCCAGGCGTTGAGCACGGCCCCTTGCCCTAATCCGTAGGGAGATCCCCCGGTTCTGCCGGGGAGGCAGCAGAAGGGTGACAGATCCGGGAGTGCACTTCCTTTCCTACGCGGCTAGGTAACAATTGCGACCATGGTATAATGACCATGATTAAGGAGGTTACGAATGAAGAAAATGGCTGCAGGTTCTTTTAAAGTCCATTGTCTTGCGGTCATGGATGAAGTTCAGGCTAAGCGTGAGACCGTTGTGATCACAAAACGTGGCAAACCAGTAGTGAAGCTTATCCCTGCCGAGAAAGACTTAGACGACATCTACAATTTTCTCGCTGGCAAGGGCGTTATTACAGGCGATGTCGTTTCCCCTGCGATTTCGCGTGAAGACTGGGGGGAACTCAGGTGATTCTCGTCGATACGCATGTTGTCGTCTGGCTGGCGCTGGACCAAACTCACCTCTCCAAGAGCGCAAGAGCGGCCATCGACGATGCGCGTCAGAACGGGGACGGATTAGCCATCTCCGACATTACTCTCCTCGAGTTGGCCACGCTCTCGAGCAAAGGACGCATCCGGCTCGATATCAGCCTCGAATCCTTCCTGCGTGAAGTCGAGGCGCGCTTCATCGTCCTACCGATCAGCGGCCGCGCATGCGTGCGCGCGCTCGGACTTCCAGCAGCATATCCTAAGGATCCAGCGGATCGCATCATAGGAGCCACCGCGCTGGTCGAGGGACTTTCTCTGCTTACTGCGGACCGCGCGATCCGACGGTCACGGGCTCTTCACACCATTTGGTGAGAAAAACCGTGAAAGGAACTTGTGTTTGCTTAAGAATACGGCCCACTTGGGTCCTTCCTTCTTGCAGGCCTCGGCACCTTCGTGCAGCAGCATTTCGCCGACTCGGATTCGGTTGGTCGTCACTGTGCAACCGGGGTGCACAAATTTGGGGCTCCGTACCCTGTTCCACTCAAGACCAATGCCGACGAACACGGCCGCATGTGTGGAGCCACGCTCGGGGTAAAGATCGAATACAAATCGAGCATGGCAGCCATTTGAGCACAGATTCATCCTATGCGAACATAAGGCGAAAGTCAATAGTACGCTGCGATTTTTACGATCGGAGGCGTCGTCGATCGCGAGATCGGGTGGTGCTGAGCAGCACAATCTGTTTCAAAGGGAGTTGACCTATGTCTTACGTAGTGGTATATCTTACACAGTGGTATACATCGAATCCAGGGCGTTCACTCGACGGCTGCACCAGTTGGCCGGGGCAGCAGCTCTCGATGTGCTGAGCGCTGTCCAGGCCGACCTGATCAAAAATCCGGCTCGTGGAGACTTAGTACCGGGACTCGGCGGAATTCGCAAGGCGCGCTGCTCGAATCCTGCCCGACGTAAGGGCAAGCGAGGCGGGTACCGGTATCTGTTCCTGTATTTGGAGAATTGGAGCCATATTCACCTGTTGTATTTGTTGGACTGTCGAATGATGAACGCAAAGAGTTGCGCGCACTGGTGGCCGAAATCAAAGCAACAAGATAGGGTTACTCCCATGGAACAAACAAAAAGGAAGAAGAAGGCAGTGAAAGTGTTCAGTGATTTGAAACAATCTTTGCATGAAGCTTTGGCTTACGAGCAGGGTAAAAAGGGAGCATTGCGGGTTACCGACGTACCGCCCCCGCCAAAGCCGCTCACAGCCACCCAGATCCGAGCCATCAGGCAGTCCTTCAAGGCGAGCCAAGCAGTTTTCGCTAGGATCATCAATGTGAGCCCCAATGCCGTGGAAAGCTGGGAACAGGGAGTACGCCACCCGCGGGAAGCAACCTTGAAGCTTCTGACGATCGCACATAAGCATCCGGAGATTCTCTTGTCAGGCAAGTAGGAGAAAGAGAATTGTTTGGCTACTGCTCCGTTTCCGGCTTCTGTTTGGACTACTTGTGTTTGCTTCGCAATTCGCCTGAAGGATAAACCGATCAGGAAGGTTGATAAGCTGGCGCCGGCCGGTGGCGGTGTGCGCAGATAGCAATCCGTGAACTTCAGGGGGCACTGAATTCCTATGATGTCATTTCTCTGTCTTGCCGGTCAGGAGCCAATCCACTGACTTCCCGAACTCCTTGCTGGCGACAAAATTCCACCCAAACCTTCCTTTGAGCCAGCCGCCCGACCCGTAAGCAATAGAATGTATCTAGCCTGCTTCGGTCCAACTAATTGCCGTCGCCTCTAACAATCCAATCGAGACTTTTGCCGAATTTGGTCGCCACACCCAGAAGGATTTCAAGAGTCGGAGTAACTTTTCCCCTCTCGACCTGGACCTGCACGACAAAACCTGATCGGCGTGGCCCTGAGGATTCTGGATTTATCGCGAGCAGCAGAGGTAAACTACTCGTGGCTCAGTAAGAACTAAGGCCCCGGTCTCCTGGCTGGGGCCATTTTTTGTTGCCCGCCTTCCTGGGACACGGCTGCGAAGCTAACCGCTGCCTGCGCCTCTCTCGAGTATGGTTTTCTGTCCCTGGAGAATCGACCGAGGGGGCTGGGACGGTTGGGTTTGGCAATTGACAACCTTACGCAATATGCGTAATAATGTACGCAATATGCGTAACTCATCCGTGCTGACTGCATTGTTCCCACATGTCCGGCAAGGTGTGCTCGCGGCCACGCTCACGCAGCCAGAGAAGTGGTGGTACCTGTCGGAGCTCGCCGAGCGGTTGGAAACAAGCCCATCGAGCCTTCAGCGGGAGCTAGCATCCTTGGTCGCAAGCGGAATCCTAGTGCATCGTCGTGAAGGCACGAGGGCCTATTTTAAAGCTGAAACCAAGTCCCCGGTGTTCCGAGATCTGCAGCAGCTTTTCGAAAAAACTGCTGGGCTGGCGACGGCCATAGAGCGAATGCTCGCGCCGTTCGGGGGCAAGATCCAGTGTGCGTTTGTCTACGGTTCCGTGGCGCGGAGTCGAGAACATGCAACCAGTGATGTGGATTTGATGGTCATTGGCACAGCAGGCCTCGCTGACCTATCTTCAGCGCTCCGCAAGGCGGAGGCGCAGCTGGGAAGAGACGTCAACGTCACAGCCTATTCCGCGGAGGAGTTCCGGGGAAGAATCAAATCACACGACCATTTTCTCACCGCCGTTTTACGAGAACGGAAACAGTTTGTAAAAGGAGGTCAGCGTGAGTTGGACGAAATTGTTGGCAAGTAAAGAAGCCAAGAGACACAAGACCTCCAAGAAGGAATTGGATAACATGCGGGCTCTGATCGCCCGCGACCTGGCGGACGCGGCCATTGCCGGCCTTTCGGCGGACCGGAGGTTCGCGACTGCCTACAACGCTGCACTCCAGGCGGCAAATATGGCGATTGCCTGTGCGGGGTATCGGATCCTGAGCAAGGCAAATGATGGTCTGAGGGCGTCAAGGCCGAGAAGGGCCCAAGTTCATGCAGCGCCTGGTTGCCAAGCAGAAGGCCCGGGGCAAAGACTCATGACCGGGGCGGGAACGACAGTCGTCGTTTCTTAACTGACTTGGGTCTCGTTTGCGAAACAGACCTAAGAACCGATTGATTCAACAGCACTATTTCCAATTGTTGACAAGCTCGCGGTGACGTGCAGACTTAAGAACAGGTCAGCAGAGATTCATGAGCTGATCGGTCTTGCGCATGCCAATGCCCGAGACTTTGGATGGATCAGTAAAGCTTCGGATTATAAGTATTGCCGCGAACGCATCTTGATCGTCTCTGAATGAATTCTTAAATTCTGGGAACTAGTTGTGCCGTGCTGGAGCTAGGTGGGCCAACCCCCCATATCTCTGGGTCAGGCTGACTGATTGGTCCGGGGCATGCCAGGCACGCAATGACAAATGTGAACTGATCCCCATTTGAGGGGAAATACTTCGCGATGGCAGTTCCTTGGAAAATAGTTCGCGATTCTGCAATAGGCGCAGAGCGAGTTATGCACCGGGGTGGGGGATGCCCAGGCGAAGGCGTGCGGAGCGAATCATTCTCAGGACGCCCTGTCACGCAGGCTTTCGAGGAAAGCCTGCTGCTGTTCGCCGGGCAAACTTGTAGTAGCGTGAGATCGAGTTGAGCAGGATTTCCGGGTTGCCATTGTCCAGGTGCACGCCTGCGAGGAAGTCGGCGCAGATCATCTCCAGACAGTAGCCGCGCGATTTGTCCGTGCCCAGCATTCGCGCCGCCGTCTCGATTGCCTGCTCGATGACGGGGATCTGGCTCTTGTAGACCTTGAAGTAGATCAGTTCCGACGGCTCCTCTTTCCCTTCCCGTCAGTTCCTTCTCCACCTCCCGCCTGAAGTCCTCCTTCGGCAACTCACGGGCTTTGTGAACCAGGTTGCACAATCGAAGTGCTGCCCGTCCCGACGCTTGTAATATACAATAATACATGCTATCGTTCTCGCATTATGAGCAACACCGAGAAAACCATCAGCTTCCGCGCCGGTGCCAAAAAGATCGACACGCTTGATGCGCTGGCCGCCGCGCAGGACCGTTCGCGCAGCTATCTCATCAACGAGGCGATCACCAACTACATCGAGCTGCACGCCTACCAGGACGCGCTGGTTCGCAAGGGGATTGAAGAAATGCGGAAGGGCCGCGTCGTAAGCCATGAGGAGGTCGTAAAGCGGCTCAAGAGGGCGGGGCGCGCTCGCCAATGATCGAATGGACCGAGCAGGCGACCCGGCAACTGGATCAGGCTCATGATTACATCGCGCTCTCGAACAGCGAGGAGGTCGCCGACCGGATCACGATGCAGATCGTGACCAGCGTTCAACAGCTCGCGACATTCCCCATGTCCGGCAGATCAGGCCGGATTCCGGGTACTCGTGAGCTGGTCATTTCGAATACGCCCTTTATCGCGGCCTACGGTATCGATCGAGACCGCATTGTGATCCTCGCCGTCTACCACGGTGCACAACAATGGCCGGAGGTCTTCTAAGCAACGAGAACTGCGCCGTTCTGACTGCTCAGTTCATCCGCCCGCCGCGCAGCGCAGCCGAACCGCGCTTTGCCCGCGACGGAACTGGGATAGACCACTCTAAACTGCGAACAGGCGGTGTTCTGCCTAATCGACGCCTTCATTTGATGGTAGACGAGCGCTCCTTACGCCTAGCTCCCGGCCAGTGAGTCTTGTTTCCCGTGTAACGTGCAGTGGCCTGGTATTCCGCGCACAATGTGATCAAGTTCTCCTCTGCGTCGGCACCCGAATGGCTGTGGAATTCCCTGTGGTGCCCTCAAGATTCGACATCGTGCCACAGGATTGACACCTCCAGCCGTCGCGACGCAGAACCTGCTGGCGCAGACTTTCGTACGACGAGGGGTCCAGTCGAAGGCGTGCGGCGCGAATCATTCTCAGGACACCCTCTCACGCAGGTTTTCGAGGAAGGTCTGCTGCGGTTCGCCGGGCAAGAACTTATTCACGTGACTCATATGTATGAGTCAAATAGACTCATGACATGGCTAAACGGCTACAAGTGATTTTGAAGGATCCGGAATATCGCGAGATTCAGCGCGTGGCGCGTTTGCGCCACATGTCTATCGCCGAGTGGGTTCGGCAAGCGCTGGATCTAGCACGCCGCAGAGAGCCTCTGGGCAGCATCGGGAAGAAGCTCGAAATCATCCAAAAGGCGACGCAGCATGACTATCCTGTCGGTGACATCGACGACATGCTGGCCGAGATCGAAGCAGGATACGGAAGCGGTACACGTTCGTGATTTTGGTCGACTCAAATATCCCGATGTATCTGGTCAGCGCACCTCATCCTCACAAAGCTGACGCGCAGCGTTTGCTGGAGAAGCTGATCACCGACCGTCAGCGTCTGGTTACCGATGCCGAGGTCTTACAGGAGATCCTGCACCGATATGTGGCAATCGATCGCCGGGACGCAATCCAGCCAGCTTTTGATGCTCTGCTCGGTGTAGTAGATCAGGTGCTGGCCGTAGACGGCATGGTGGTGCAGCGTGCGAAGAAGATCGTTCTAGAGTATCGACAGCTGTCTGCCCGTGACGCGGTGCATCTCTCGGTCATGGAACAAAATGGAATCGAGCGAATCCTAAGTTTCGACTCGGGTTTGGACGCATTCCCTCGTATTACGCGCCTATCATAACCGTGCGCGGACAAATACCGCTTGTGCGACTGGTCCTAGCGGCCATGCACTCTGGCGTGGCATGCCGTACACAGCGTGATCAAGTTCTTTTCTGAATCTGCTCCCGAACGACTGCGGAATTCTCTGTGGTGCACCTCAAGATTCGACATCGTGCCACAGAATTGACACCGCCAGCCGTCGCGACGAAGGATTTCCTGGCGCAGACTTTCGTCTGACGAGGATCCAGCCGCAAGCATCAAAAGGAATGGTCCCCCAGTAGCTATATCAAGTGATTGCAAACTGATTGCACGAATTCTGCGATTAGAGCCGGACCACCAACAAACCGGGGACCATCTCGAAATGGCGAAGATTGCTGGTAGCTACGCTGTAGCCGAGTTCCAGAGCCGTCCCCCCAATCAACAGATCAGAGAGCGGAATACGAATGCCCTTCGCTTGGTTCTCGCCGTCGATCTGTCCGACACGAAGAGCAATAGGCATCGTGATCGGATGAATCGGTAGGGCCGTGAGCAGCTCATGGATGAATTGTTGCCGCTTCTCCCTTCGCTGCGACGTGTCGGCACGGGCCGCGCCGTGGGCCAGTTCGATCAGAGTGACCACGGAAATCGCGATATCGGTATTCCCCACGTTTCCGGAGATGGCGGCAAGCATCTGCCGCGCGTTCTGCCCTGCACGCTCGGCTCTGATCAGCACACTGGAATCGAGGATTAGTCCCATGCGGGCGGCTTGAGAGGCTCGCGATGACTTTCAACGGCTGCCTCCACATCCCTGGCGAAGTCAGCGTCGATAGTCCCCGTCGAATCCTCGGCTAGCAACGCGATGCACTCCGCGATGGATCGGCGCGGCGGGATTGGTGCATGAATTACCGCCACGGGCATCTTGCCACTCTCGATCACGACTTCCGCACCCGCGCGCACCCGTGCCAGCAGCCCAGAGAAATCGCTGGCGGCTTCCGCTTCCGAGATGTGGATCACATGGTCAGCCACGCAATGATTATACCGTTATTCCGCGTGTTCAGATCCTGCCTCTAGAGCACCGAAACGATTAGCAATCAGGCACCCTCGTTCGTTTCTCGTATTGTTTCGGCGCCGTTACTGGCCGGGGCGTGATTCCTGCGATGGGTGCACCCCAAGAACCTGTTGGGTGTGAGGGGCAGGATTGTGTGAAAGAAGCCCTAGCTGCGATGCACTTTAGCGTGGCATTCCGTGCACAACGTAATCAAGTTTTCTTCTGAATCGGATCCGGAGTGGCTGCGCAATTCCCTGTGGTGCACTTCAAGGTTTGACATGGAGCCACAAGATTGACACCGCCAGCCGTCCCGACGAAGGATTTCTTGGCGCAGACTTTCGTAAGACAAAGGATCAAGGCGCGGGGGTGCGGCTTTGGGACGAATCATTCTCAAGACGCCTTCTCACGCAGGTTTTCGAGGAAAGCCTGCTGCTGTTCGCCGGGCAAAAACTTGTAGTAGCGTGAGATCGAGTTGAGCAGGATCTCCGGGTTGCCATTGTCCAAGTGTGCGCCCGCCAGGAAGTCGGCGCAGATCATCTCCAGGCAATAACCGCGCGATTTATCCGATCCAAGCATCAGAGCTGCCGTTTCGATTGCCTGCTCGATCACCGGAATCTGGCTCTTATAGACCTTGAAGTAGATCAGTTCCGACGGCTCCTCTTCCCTTCCCGTCAGTTCCTTCTCCACTGCCCGCCTGAAGTCCTCCTTCGGCAGGGCGCGAGCTTTGTGCAACCAGGTTGCACAATCGAAGTCCTGACCGTCCCGGCGCGCGAGTTTCGCTAGCTCCAGCCCCTTCGTCCAACCCACTTCTTTCAGTTCACGTCTCGCCTGCGGCGGTAGGTGCTCGTGGATCGACATCAGGTAGTATGCCTTCCTTCGCGATTCCGGGAACCGCCGCGCCAGGAACTCGTCAAACGACTTCAGATTTTCCAGCCTCCAGTACTGTCCCGCCCGCACCTCGCACAGATACCTGCCCAGATCGACAAAGCGGGTGTCGCGCTCCGCCTCTTTCTGTCTTTCCCATGCCAGGATCTCGTCGATCTTGGTGAGGACAAACAGTGCTCGCTTGCGATTGAGCTTCGGGGGCATCGGTGGCCACCTAGTAAACAAGTTCGTCAAACAGACCAAGATCGACTCCCGGTTTGCGCACGAGGGCGGCTTCGACCAAGTCGGGCTTGTCGAGGCAGAGCCCAACGAAGGGGCAGGTCGTGCATGGGTTTTGGGGGAAGCGGATGCCGCTGTGTGGTAGGAACAGCCCAGACTCGATCCGTCGGACTGTGTCCTCGACCAGGGTTGCAAATTCCTGGCGCTGTTCCTCGGTAATCTTGGCACGCAAGTACTGAACTTCGACCAGACGCTTGCGGACGAAAACAACTTGGGCAACTTCGTCGATTCCGGTCATCCACGAATAGCAGACGAGTTGCGGATCAAGTGCAGAAATGCCGGCCGGCTCTTCTGGATATCGGGCAGAGGTAGTCTTCCATTCCAGAAGGCATGGTGTGCCGTCCAGTTCACCAATGGCGTCGACGTAAGCCACAAAATTGTTGCCAGAACCGAGTGTCCGATTGAACTGAATCTGCTGGGTTGAACGAGGGCGGCGAATGCGAACGCGGCCATCCTGAGCGAAGCGCTCGAGCAACTGGATGCCCTGTTGCAGCATGCGGTCCCAGGTGTCGTTGCCGGAGTAGGTCAGACCCATGTCCTTGCACACGCCCCACTGCTCGAACAGCACAGCCGCCGGATCTTCACGGCGAAAAAGGGCGGCGACGGCCTGTTCGAAGGCTCGGCCGAAAAGCATGGCGGCATGCGTATCTTTTTCTTGCCATCCGTCCAAGTACCGGTGCCGGTAACGGCGCGGGCAGCTAAGGTATTGGCTGATCTGGGTGTAGCTATACGTCATCGGGATGCCTCCGCAGTGTTGGAGCGAGAAGTACTCGATATCGGAGCTGCGGACAGTTCTTCCCACTGGCTGGCTGGGGCGAAGCCGTCCAGGTTGATCAGCGAAATGCCGTTGATCACGGTGTGGCTGATCTTGACGACGCCGCGGAGTCCGGGCAAAGCCTTCTCGTCGACCTGTTCATGGGCCAGGAGTTCGGGGTCGTAGAGGAAATCGCGCAGGAACCAGCCCAGCTTCCACATCGCTTTCTGGGTGCAGTAGAGACGACCGACGATGGACTGCCCGGCGGAGGCGCGAGGTTCAAGGACGGAGAGTCGGAGGACGTAGAACGGTTTGTGGGCGTGCCAGCGGAACTGGGCGCCATCAACCCGAACGAGAAAGATGCCGTCAGGGATTTCCGGCCGAGAATCGCGGGCAGTTTCGGCTAGGCCAGGGACTTGGCGTTTCATGCGACCACCTCCTGTTTCGGGTGCGAGTAGCTGTTGAGTTGGCAGAGCAGCGCATTGCGGTCCTTCACGGCCCAGTCGGCGAGTTGCTGGACGAAGTTCTCAACCTGTTCCCTGCTGGCATCTCGGAGGGTCTTCGTGCCGCAGAAATCGACGGCGTAGGCCTTTACCAGTTCGGGGTCGAGCTTGTGCTGGCGGATGATCTGGCAGAGGTGATCCCGCACCTTGGAGCCAGTGCCATTGCCGTTGCCATTCGCATTTTGTGGAGGAAGCTTCTCCCCCGTACTTGGAATGGTCCCGATCTCCTCGACCGAGCAGATGCCGATCCCGTAGGCCTTGCGCAGGGCACGATTGACCGCTCGGGTCTCGGCTACCCGCATTTCGGCACCGTGGACCAAGGAGGAGACATTGGAAGGATCGGCGTCGCCATAGCCGACAAAGCCGGAGGAGCCCTTGGAAGGGAAGACCGTCGCCTTGAGGACGAAGCGATTCGTCCCCGAATCACACAGCGAATCGACGGCTTCAACATGAATACCGCTGCATCTCTTGCGACGCGCCAGCCGGAGGAGGCCGGTGTGCGTGACATACCAGCTTCGATCCAATAGGACTAGATCGCCCACAGAGATGGAGAAGTGAAATTCTTCTGTGTAGCCTTTGAGCATCTGGATCGCGCGGGGCGTGAGAAAAGAGGGCCAGTGCAGACGAGCTTGCCTCAGGTTTGCGCGAATCAATTTGGGAACCTCGAATGGCGTCTTCATGTATGAGAACCTCATACATGAGCATACGTTAGCATTTGTATGCGTGTCAATGCATTTATGAGGCAAAACAAAGAGTTCGTCTTACAATATCTGCGATGCCTGACCGAAAAGATGCCCCGCTAGCTTTCAGAATTCCGGCTGAACTCAAGCAGGAACTGCTGCAGATTGCAGACAGGGAGGCTCGAAGCATGTCCCAGATCTGCGAAATACTTCTGAGGATTGGTGCTGAGCAATACAAGAAGGAAGGAGCTAGATTTCTGCAGCGCTATCTCGACCGGCGGAGGACTGAGGAATAACTTGTCTCAGCCACAAAGTGACTCCCACCACAGGGTCTCGCTGCGTCTTCGAAATTCTCCTCCGTGAGGGGGTCGAGGTCTACAAGAAGGAAGGGCGCAAGTTCATGCATCGCCTGGTTGCCAAACAGGCAGCAGAAGGGTGACAGATCCGGGAGTGCACTCCCTTTCCTACGCGGCTAGGTAACAATTGCGACCATGGTATAATGACCATGATTAAGGAGGTTACGAATGAAGAAAATGGCTGCAGGTTCTTTTAAAGTCCATTGTCTTGCGGTCATGGATGAAGTTCAGGCTAAGCGTGAGACCGTTGTGATCACAAAACGTGGCAAACCAGTAGTGAAGCTTATCCCTGCCGAGAAAGACTTAGACGACATCTACAATTTTCTCGCTGGCAAGGGCGTTATTACAGGCGATGTCGTTTCCCCTGCGATTTCGCGTGAAGACTGGGGGGAACTCAGGTGATTCTCGTCGATACGCATGTTGTCGTCTGGCTGGCGCTGGACCAAACTCACCTCTCCAAGAGCGCAAGAGCGGCCATCGACGATGCGCGTCAGAACGGGGACGGATTAGCCATCTCCGACATTACTCTCCTCGAGTTGGCCACGCTCTCGAGCAAAGGACGCATCCGGCTCGATATCAGCCTCGAATCCTTCCTGCGTGAAGTCGAGGCGCGCTTCATCGTCCTACCGATCAGCGGCCGCGCATGCGTGCGCGCGCTCGGACTTCCAGCAGCATATCCTAAGGATCCAGCGGATCGCATCATAGGAGCCACCGCGCTGGTCGAGGGACTTTCTCTGCTTACTGCGGACCGCGCGATCCGACGGTCACGGGCTCTTCACACCATTTGGTGAGAAAAACCGTGAAAGGACCTTGTGTTTGCCTAAGAATACGGCCCAGTTCGCCGGGTGGAACGTAAACCGCGTTTCGACCGAACAATCGAGACTTCGCGTTTTGCGTAACGGAATGCCAACACTAGATATGACCAACATGGTCAGATTCGTTGTAATGTGCGTATGCGTACCGTAAACATTAGCGATTTGAAAGCGCATCTCAGCGCTCACATCCGGCTCGTAAAGGACGGCGAAGAAGTGCTGATTTACGACCGCAACAAGCCTGTAGCGCGGATCGTTCCCTGCCGCATGAACGACCACTCCGAGCAAGAGCAGCGACTGGTTGCCCGAGGCGTTCTCACGCCGCCGTTGAAGAGACGGCGCTCGCCCGTTTCATTGCCGGAACCACCGGGAGACATTTCTGATGACGTCATGGAGCAAGTATGGCGAGAAGAACGGCAAGGCCGGTAAAGCGTCCTTCGGCTTCTTGGGACACGAGCGCATTGGTTCCTCTCTGTGTGTACGTCAGGGCACCACGCCGCGGGGCTATGCTGAGCGGGTTTGACGCCAAGCAGATATAGCTCTGGTGGGTCCTGAATACAGAGTCGGCGATTAAACAGTTTCACCCATCGCCTGAGTTTCGCCGCTCTATTTGCAATTAGCGAAAGAGTCACTCGGCCATACATTAGGGCTTCGATTTGTTGTTGGTTACGCGGGTAGACGCCGAAGCGCACTGTTGCATGCTGCGGGAAAATTTTGCGATTCGATCCGCGACTTCCTGTGGATAGTCAGCCGTTGCGCGCCAGAATTCTAGCGTCTCCTGGTCGGGCAAAACCATCTGCAGCACCGGCGCGCGAAAAATCCAGCTCCAGCTGACGGGCGGAGTCTCTAGATTGGACTGGGGCGCTCACGGCGTGGGTATCACCGCTTGCGTCTGGTTGGAGTACGCGGCTTTCCGGTTCCGTCTTATCCATGGCGGTCACCATATAGTAGCAGGTGATTCCGTCGCGGCACCACAACAGCGCCGCTTCTACGTCAGCGAATTCCAAGCAGCACGGCGATGTATTGCCGCACTTTCGGGAGCAGCGTTGCCTCGGCTTTGGAATGAAATTGTGCCTGGCGGCCCGCCCAGTCCAAGCTTTTGAGCTGGTCGACTAGGATAGCACCTTCTACCTTATCGACTTTGACGGGCAACGCGAAGGGATATGGTTTGCGCTTGCTCGTCAGGGGACAAACTACCGCTAGCCCGCTGGCTCGGTTATAGCGTTGATCGGTCAGCACCAGTGCGGGCCTCCGCTTGGCCTGTTCGTGGCCAACCTGGGGGTCAAAGTCGAGGAACACGATGTCCCCCGCTTCGGGTACGTACGCGGTCACCATTCCACTCTTTCCTTTCCAACTTCTGGTCCCGTAGAAATCTCGGGGTACCGATTATCCGCGGTAATCTGAGAAACCAGTTGAGCCAGGGTCGGTATTTTGGTAGCCCGGCGCAGCTCGATCTGCCCGTCGCCGGCTTCGATTTCCAGGAAATCACCTTCTTTGAGGCGGGCCTCCTCGATGATCGGCTTCGGGATGCGCACTGCCAGACTATTGCCCCACTTGACCATCTGAGCCTTCATAACCTTGCTCCTTGTCGATTGGCTACGATACGCAGTATACACAATAGTATATACATTGTATACTACACGTAAATGTGCCGCGGATGGCGAATGGAACGGCACTTCCTTGAATAGGTTCCCCCAGGCCCAAAGAAAAAAGAGCCCACCTGATTATTCCAACGGCTGCACGAGGGCAAACGCAGCCTAAACCAAGATCCAGCAGTTGACAGCGGAAGAGCTTC
>Ga0208821_1000589_pt1 | contig 26817 bp, 23 predicted proteins | sample June2015DPH_20_5_FD_184720 | JGI IMG/M metagenome (GOLD analysis project Ga0208821, IMG submission 184720) | Peatland microbial communities from SPRUCE experiment site at the Marcell Experimental Forest, Minnesota, USA - June2015DPH_20_40... | ecosystem: Environmental > Terrestrial > Soil >... | reverse complement strand
CTGCGGTATGAGCCATCCCGGCCGCCACCACCGCGTGGTCGCGAGAAGTCCGTGCGCTGGGGGCGAGCTTCGTTGACGGTCAAAGGACGGCCCTCGAGGGCCTGTCCGTTCAAGCCGGTGATCGCCCGTTGAAGGTCCTCGCCTTCGGCGAGCTCAACAAATCCAAATCCTCGCGGGGCGCCTGACATCTTGTCGCGAATCACCACTGCCGAGGCCACTTGATAGCCCGCATTGGTCACAAAATCGGTGAGACTACTGTCGGTGGCGCTGTGGGGAAGATTACCTACGAAAAGTTTTGTTGCCATATGTTCCTCCAAGTTGGGGCGGCCCTTGGGGTCCGCCCGGTTAACCTACACTGGTTGATGAGACGAGGCCAGCCCCGCTGCCAAAAGTCTTTCGGCACAGCAAGCGCCGATCAGGGTCAATCCCGCGTTCCTGAAAACGCCCATCAGCTTACTGATGTGCGCGTTAAGGACGAAATACCTCTTTATTCGCTAGCTTGGCTTTCTCTTGCGCGGCACGGTCCTCCCCATCTTGTTTCTTTTGACGTTCGGCTTCTCTTTGGGGAGCTTCTTGCTCATCCAGTCGGTTTGCTTCGGTGATAGCGCTCTGAGCCAGACCATCGAGCCGTTTCGCAAGAACAAGCATTCCAAACGTAGGCTCGTAGGAGGAACGGAAAAGGCTGCACGAGTACTCTGAGTTTTCCCAACGTGCTATGACCTTTTCGCTGTCGTTATAGACTTGGAACGAGGAGAAGGTGACGGTCTTCGCAACGAGCTTGATCGCAGTTCCGTACGTCGCCGAAATGGCTTCGACCATGTCTTTATCGGTCATCCCTTCGGTTCGATATCGATCGTAATTCACCACCATTCGAAAAAGCTCGCCGTTGTAAAAGCTGAAGAGGACCTCCTTCGGGTCCGTTTGAAGCAAAGAGTCGAGAGGGCGCTGGGGCCTCCATTGCATTTCTTGAATCAGCGCCGGACGTTGATGGACCACCCTCGCCTCGGAAGGCTTCATATCGGCCCGTTTCGCCGCCCCCAGCAGGTCCATTCCAAGCTGAAAATCCCGGTACCTGGAAAGATCAGGCGCATAAGCCACAGGCGCCGAAACAGGGTGCGCTTGCAGCGGAAAAAGGAGAGAGTGTAGCGGTCGCAAATCCAATTCCTGGATCACCGGCCGCCGCGGAAGAGCCAACGTTGGCTTAGACGGTTTCACATCTTGCGCACAAACCAAAAGCGCGGAAGACAACATGGCCCAACAAATTGAAATCACCAACCTGCGAGCCTTGGTCATTGGGATCTCCTCCTTAGGGGACTTGGTGCTTTCCGATTACAGCGTGCGTTCAACAGTTGTCAGCCACGCTGCCACAAGTGTTTCGGCCCGGCGACCGGCGACACGATGCCGTCCTCCTTCTTCTTTGCCTGGGGCTTACGCGGGTAGTGCCGTTCCAGGTATTCCCGGATGTCAGGCTCCCCGATACTCAGCCGGGCCTCAGTGCGAGATTCGAGCGTTTCCCCGCGTAGTTCCTTCGCCAACCGCGCAAAGCATATGCCCGGGCCATCCTGGAGTTTCAAGCAATTCGGGCGAAACGCTTCGAATTGAACGTTGACCGTGAAATCGCGTGCCTCATGGGGCGTGTCAATCACGTGAAAAGTATAGATTCGAGAACTGGCTGCACTGTCGAAACCGACATATTGGATATACATTTCAGAATCCTCATGTTGGCCCTGCGAGCGCTGGTCATACTTAACACCGCCGGCAGCGCCGTTCCGCTCAGCCGTCAACGGCAAGATGCTGCCTCTTCTTCTCCGGGACCCGGCACTGGTCGTGTTTGGTTTTTTGTTTCCAGCGCCTTTCGCGGATCTCGAGTTTGCTTGCGCCGGAGAATCTTTTGCCGGCGTTCCCGGCCAAACCTGGCTTTGTCACCATTTCTTTCCGACATAATTCCCTCCCTTGTGAGCCCTCTGTTTTGGTTTCAGACGCGTAACCCAATAATGTCGTTTCGTCTTCGCCGAACTAGAGAGCGGACTTGGCCGCTCCCACCAATCCAGGGGCCTCGTTGTTTAGGGCTGCGCCGCGAGCGAGGATCGTGTGGAAGGTCGAGTTGGCAACCTCATAGGTTTGAATATGAAGAGCCCCATCAAGCACTTTTGCCAAAGCCTTCAGCACTTCCGGATAGGTTGCGCGGCTATATGCTTCCGCGTTCTCTTTCTGATCCCACAAACTGATTGCCACGGCGCCTGTTCCCTCGGAGGCTATGAAGGTGATTTCGTCTTGGAAACCTCTCTGTTTTCGAAGCTCTGGAATGATTTCCTTCTCCATCGTCCGGCTAAACTCCCCAACGCTATTCGCCTTCAAATGCATGGATACATGTCGAGCGAACATGAGAACCTCCTTGGTTGTCATCTAAGAGCTAAAGCCGCAGATAACCCGACTTAGTTCAGGAGACCCGGAGAGTGTCTAGGAGAGGCTCATCTCATTAACCATAGTGATTGAATTAACTTTACTTGTCAAGCTGATTATGCGAGATTCTAATTTAAGAGGGTTAGGTGAACTATATATAGTTAATCTTGGGGAGGGATCCCATGGACCTACCTTTAGTTATCAGGCAACGACTCGAACAACTAGGACATGAACAGAGAGACTTGGCGGTTGCTGCCCAGGTCACAGAGTCCTACATATCGCAGTTGCTTACCCGGAGGAAAGCGCCACCCGCACCTGAGCGGACAGATATCTATGGGAAGATTGAGGAATTCTTGAAGTTCCGAAGCGGGGAGCTCACAAAGCTGGCTGAGCAACAGCGCCACGAAGCACTAAAACGAAAATTGGCAGACCCACCCGCACCGTTGTTCAAAGAGGTTCGAGAGTTGGTGCTCAGAAAGTGCAAACGGGACAAACAGAAACAAATAGCGGCGATTTTCGAGAAGCAACCCTTTGGTGAACTCGAACTCCTGGTCACGCAGAAGCTTTTGAATGTGGTCAAGCAAGTCGCCAGACAAGAACTGGAAAGTGAAAACTGGCTCCGCTTGGTGGCCAGGCTCAGCAACCGGAGCTACGAAGAGATGCGGGTGGGGATTCTCGAGTTCCTGGATACAGACATCTTCAATGTGTCGATTGAGAACTGCGTCTCCTTTTTGGATCCGCTGATCGAATTCTGGGATATCGACCTCGCGACTTTCGCTTTGGAAATCGTGTTAAACCGCAGAGTGGCCCCTGGGCATCCTAAGAGGTTTGAGTTCGTGGAAAAGGATTTCGAGCCGCCCTTGGAGGACGAGGCGGGGCTCAGAGAATTCCTCGAGGATGCTTCTCTCAGTGGCGGCGCCAGCGAGCATGAAATCGCCTTTCTAAAGAAGCTGCGATTCAAGGAAAGACGGCCTACCGCTCTCTATTATTACCGGGAGTTGCAAAACCTGAGAGACCCTCTTCATTTTCGCACCGCGAAAGCCGCATAGCCACATTTCACGACGTGCGTCGGCGATATCCTTTTCGCTGATTTCGACACCGAGGTCCGCCCATAGCCCGTGCAGGCTTTGCAGCGGCTGCTTCGCGCCCTTTTTCTCCTGTTAGGGCGTACTGAAGCGCGGAAAAGCCTGCCCTCTTCATTGCGAAGAGAGGAAAATAAACCTGACCAACATGGTCAGATCGGCTATAATCGTCTTATGAAAACCGTGAATATCAGCAACCTGAAAGCGCAACTGAGCGCCCATATCCAGCTCGTGCGTGAGGGCGAAGAGGTGCTTGTTTGCGACCGCAACAAGCCCGTGGCGCGAATCGTGCCGTGCCGTTTGGAAAAACATTCCGTGCAGGAGCAGCGGCTGATTGCCCGCGGCGTTCTTACGCCCCCCTTGAAGAAACGGCCTGCCAGGCTGTCGTGGCCGGAACCGCCGGGGAATGTTTCCGATGAGGTCATGGAGCAGATATGGCGGGAAGAACGGGAAAGCCGGTAACGCAGGTTTCCGCATTTTGGGATACAAGCGCCCTGGTTCCTCTTTGCGTGCGTCAGGGCATCACGCCTCGGGCCCTCGCACTTTACAAGAGCTATGAGGTGGTCGTCTGGTGGGCCACCCCTGTCGAGATCGCGAGCGCGCTGGCTCGCCTGGTGCGCATGCGCCAAATCGACTCTGCTGACTGCGCCAAGGCCCGCAAGCTCGCCAAGAGCCTCGCTGACTCGTGGTCTGTCATTCAGCCGTCGCACGCCCTGCGCGCGCAGGCCGCACGGCTTGTGGACCGTTACGATCTGCGGGCGGCGGACTGCTTGCAGTTGGCGGCGGCGCTGGAGTGGTGCGAAGGCATCTCCCAAGGCCGTGTCTTCCTGACCGCCGACCAAAAGCTGCGGGCGGCGGCGCGCCTCAGCGGCTTTGATGCGGAGCAGATGTGATGCGGGCCGTGTGAGTGTGTTTGCTTGCAACTGAGGCTGAGCTGGCGCACGTGATCGAGGCCACTGCTTGCGCAAAGCTGCGAGGCAAAGCGTGGTAAGATACGCGGCGAAAGATCGCCAAGGAGGCTCCAAGCTCATGGCTTGCAGAATCCACATTGGCCTATTCACCCTGATGATGGTGGCTGCGACTGCCTTACCCGCAAGGGCGCAGCTCCTGCCGCAAGTAACCCCAAAGCCAGCGAAACCGCCCGCCACGAAGCCCGCCCAGATCGTGGTCGAGACTTCCCCCAACGCCGAGGTCTACCTCGATGACCAATACACAGGCCGGGCGAGTCCGGAAGGCCGGCTGGTGATTGGCAACCCAAAACCAGGAGAGCACAAACTGCGGGTCTCACTCACCGGCAAGAGAGAGTTCCAGCGGAAAGTGACGGTGGTGGCCGGGCAAGTGACCAAAATCACGGTGGTGCTTGCAGACCTTGCCGGAACTGTCGTCGTCCAGACTTCGCCGGGGGCGGCGGTTTTCCTCGACGATTCCAGCCGGGGCACGGCGGATGCGAGTGGACAATTAGCTGTCTCCGACGTGGTCGCAGGCTCGCACGAGTTGCGGATAGCCGCGCCGGGCAAGAGGGAATATCGGCAGAACATTACCGTACCCGCCGGGCAAGCGAGCAGGATTGCCGCTGAACTTGTGGACCTTCCTGTGGTTACGACTAACCCGCCGACGGGGGGCAAGGGCGAGGTCGTCCCCGCCACCGCGCGAACCCACGAAGAGCTCGTCGCGTTGGCCCACAGGGCCGACCGCGACTACTTTGAGTTCAATTTGTCGCACCCGAAGGCTCAACAGAAGGTAGGGACGATCACGATCGAGCTCGATAAGACCGACACCAAGCGGAACGTCTTCACCGTCACCCTTATGTTTGACGACAAGCCTCATGTGTATAGGGACAAACCCATGAACGAGGCCTTGTACTTCTACGTTCAGGGTGCATCCAGCGCAGAAGAGCTGGTCGTCAACAAGCTGGGGAAGGACAGCATTGCCGGATACATCAGCACGCCCAAGGGACTCTTCTCAAGCACACCCAATGTCCCTACAATACGGCCGGGTCAAGGAGAAGGTGGCGGGACGGGCGGCGAAGTTTATAGTGTCGGTGGCGGTGTCAGTACCCCGATTGCGATATACCAACCTCAGCCCGCTTACTCCGAGGAGGCTCGCAAGGCGAAGTACCAGGGCACCGTGGCTCTTCAGATCGTTGTCGATGCCCAGGGCAACGTTAACCGCGATGTTCGTGTGGTGAAATCTCTAGGCCTCGGGCTCGACGAAAAGGCTGTGGAAACAGTGCGGAAATGGAAATTCAAGCCTGCTATGCGCAACGGGGTTCCCGTTGCGGTGCGCGCGTTCGTCGAGTTCAGTTTCCGCTTGAACTGAAGACCAAGCTGATTACGCGAAGCGTCTCAACGACAGGGGGGCTGCCCTCGGATTCGGAAGCGCGAATTTGAGGGGGTAGCGCGGACCCCCGTCTTTGGGGTCCGCGCTCCTTCAGTAGGAAAGGCCCCAAATCTCAAGAACAGGGCTCTCCCCTCGGATTCGAAAGCGTGAATCTGAAGGAAGAACCGCAGACCGCAAAGACGGCGGTCTGCGCTACCCGCTTTTTCCGCGACCCTGCCCGGAGGCGCGCATGGCGCGAACCTGCCAGCCAAAGCGTGGTAAGATAGCCTGCGATAATCGCCAGGGAGGCTAGAAGCCCATGCCCCGCCGAATTTGCATCCTCCTATTCACTTTCACTATTGTGGCGGTGGCTGCCTTACCCGCAGGGGCGCAACTCCTGCCGCAAGTAACCCCAAAGCCAGCGAAACCGCCCACCACGAAGCTCGCCCAGATCGTGGTCGAGACCTCCCCCAACGCCGAGGTCTACCTCGATGACCAATACACAGGCCGGGCGAGTCCGGAAGGCCGGCTGGTGATCGGCAACCCAAAACCAGGAGAGCACAACCTGCGTGTCTCCTTCGCTGGCAAGAGAGATTTCCAGCGGAAGATAACTGTGGCGGCGGGGAAAGAGGTGAAAATTGTGGCCACGCTCACGGACCTGCCGGGGAGCATCCTGGTAAGAACCACGCCGGGCGCTGAAATCTCTCTGGACAACTCGACTCAAGGAGTCGCAGACGCCAGCGGACAACTCACGGTTTCGGAGGTACCTGCCGGCGTTCACGCGCTGCGGGTCGGGGCGCCCGGCAAGAAGGATTTCAGCCAGACAGTCAACGTATCCGGCGGGCAAGAAACCCGCGTCGATGCCGCGCTTGCGGAGTTGCCAGGAACCGTCGCGCCAAGAGCCGCTCTGGGCCAAAGCCCGCCCCCCGGACAGGTGCGGGAGAACCCTAAGGATGGCCTCAAGTATGTCTGGATACCACCAGGGATGTTCATGATGGGCTGCTCGCCGGGCGACGACGAGTGCGAAAAGGATGAAAAGCCATCGCACCAGGTGGCAATCAGCAGAGGTTTCTGGATCGGGCAGACGGAGGTTACTGTGGGCGCCTACAAACGCTTCGCAGCAGCCACGGAACGGCCAATGCCAGATGCTCCGAACTTCAACAGCGGTTGGGCGAATGACCGTATGCCTATCGTGAATGCGACCTGGAATGACGCACACGACTTCTGCGCGTGGGCGGGAGCGCGGTTGCCCACAGAGGCGGAGTGGGAATACGCGGCGCGAGCGGAAAGCACGGAGGCGCGCTACGGGCCAATCTACGAGATAGCGTGGTACGACAACAACAGCGGGGGCCAAACGCACGAGGTCGCGCAAAAGCGCGCCAACGGGTTCGGCTTGTTCGACATGCTCGGAAACGTGTGGGAGTGGGCAAGTGACTGGTACGACGAGAAGTACTATCAGAATAGCCCGTCGCAAGATCCTCCCGGGCCTGCGAGCGGCTCTACACGCGTTCTTCGTGGCGGGTCCTGGAACAGCATTCCCAGGGACGTTCGCGCATCCGACCGCGACGGGAACGAAGCCGGGGGCTCCGGGTACAGCGACGAGGGGTTTCGTTGTGTCGGGGCGGTGACTGGACCTTGACCCTTTTTCCTTTTCCCTTGAGATATAGGGGGGTACCGGGGGCAAGCGCCCCACAAGCGCTAACTTAACTGTCAGGCGGGCTCGAAAGCCCGCTAGGGCGATTTGGCGCAGCGGAAGCCAATGGCGGGCGAGCGAGTAGTAGCATGATCGAGGTTGCGGGTCGTCGTCCTGACGTGATCTGCGTCTGATTTGAAAGAACCGCCTCGAATGACCTTAGCGTCCTCAGGAATTATGTGGCTCGATGAGAGCGAGGCAAAAGGGTCGTAGGGCTTGTAGTCGTCGAAGCACCACTGCCAGACATTGCCGGACATATCGAGAACTCCGAAAGGGCTTGCGTTCTTCGGGCGGATGCCCACCGGCTCCGGGTGATCCAAGCCAGCTTCGAGACTGTCTACAAGCGCTGAAGTGAAGCTATTTCCCCAGGGGTAGAGTCTGCCATCCGTTCCGCGCGCTGCGAATTCCCATTCGGCTTCGGAAGGCAGCCGGGCGCCCGGCACGGCCCCCCCGCAATACGCCTGCGCGTCCTGCCACGAGATATTAGTAGCAGGCCAAGCAGCCTGCGAGTCTGGATAAATCGAAGACTCGCCTTTGCTTTTCTGAAGAAACTCGCTGTATTGAGCCTGCGTGACGGGTTCCTTGCCGATGTAGAATGGCGCGACGGTCACGGAATGAGCAGGAGTTTCTTCCGGATTCGGCGCGTTGTCACGACCCATGGTAAACGTGCCTCCGGGAACGTACACCATTCCGGGCGGAGCTGAGGAAGCAGGTCGTGGAGGAGCTTGCTGTTTCTGTGGTTGCTGCTTCGCCGAATGGGAAAAATACCAGATGGCCCCCGCCGCGACGAGTATTATCAGGGCGCCAAGACCGACGTAAGCATACCGAGCAACGCTCATCCCCGCTCGATCCAGGGATTCATGGCGCGGAAGAGGAGTCTTAACGGGCGGCTCAGGCTTGCGACCAACTGAAGCCGCGGGCGATACGGGCGCCTCGGCTTCGCGAAGGCCGCGCGATTCAGGGACCGGAATACGGTGTTCAATCAGTTTCGTTGTAGCGAGTGGCACTGGTGATTCTGCTTCGGATTGCGACGAGGCCGCGCGGGCGAAATCGCGGGCGAAATCCAGTGTAGACGGGTAGCGCTGCTCGCGGTCCTTGGCCAGGGCTTTCATCACCGTGGCTTCAACCTGAGGGGAAACTGGCAAACCCGGGGCGACAGCCCGGAAAGGTGGCGGTTCCTCCAGCATGTGCTTGCGCACGTAGCCAAGCGGCGTGTCAGAATGGAAGGGCACGCGGCCCGTGAGCATTTCATAGGAAACGACACCCAACGAGTAGATGTCGGAGCGCCCGTCCAATTGATCGCTGCGCATGCCCGAGGCCTGCTCGCAGGACATGTAAGCGGGTGTCCCAAGCACTGTTCCGGTGAGCGTGCGGGAGGCGGATTCACGCAGCTTGGCGATGCCGAAATCGACGAGTTTGACCATAACGGGTTGTAGGGGCGGGCCTTGTGCCCGCCCTGGGGCAACCACGAGGGTTGCCCCTACGTCGTCGGGATATGTCAAGAAAATGTTATCGGGCTTGAGGTCGCGGTGGATGATGCCGAGTTTGTGCGCGGCGTTCAGCCCGCGCGCTATTTGCGGGAGGATTTCAGCGCACTCCGCCACGGGCAACGCGCCCCGCGTGCGAAGCGTCTGACGGAGCGTCTCGCCTTCCAGATACTCCATGGCGATGTAGGGAGTCCCATCGTCGGATTGGCCCGACTCGTAGATGGTCACGACATTGGCATGACGGATTCGCGCCGTGGAAGCGCCTTCGTCGTGAAAGCGGAGGAGGAATTCGGGATCATCCAGCAGCCGGCGGCTCAGGACCTTTAACGCCACGGGGCGATTCCCGAGGGCGATTTGCTCCGCGAGGAAGACTGCTCCCATGCCTCCCGCACCCAGCTTCTTGACAATTCGATAACGCCGCGCCAGACCGCTGGCAAGCTCGGACTCGGTAACACTGGAAGCGGAAGGAAGCGGCGTGCCGTCTTTCAGACAGAAATCTGCATCGTCGGGATACGTTCGCTGGCATTTAGGACAGGTGCGCACGGTTACTCACCGAGCCGTCGAGGGGCTATCGAGCCGTGCATATACTACAACTCTTCATGTATTCGGGCAACGGAGCTGCTGAGGTTAGTGGTTAGTGGCTAGTGGTTGGTCGGTGAGGCTGTCGTTGGGCTGAGCCCCGGAGGGGCGACAGAACGTCCCCGAGCTCCGGTAGGGGCGGAAGAATTTAGCCCACGGCGCAAGCCGTGGGGGACGGGAGCGATACCGTCCCCGAGCCCCAGAGGGGCGACAGAATGGCAAAGACAATCGTGCATCTGCTGGCCCGCATTTTCTGTCGCCCCTCCGGGGCTGGCTTTCGTTCTGGCGCCCCGCAACCCACGGCTTGCGAAGCTGTGAAAAAATTGGATTTCGTTTTTCTGGCCCTTGTGTTTTCAGTTACTTACAGGCGCGAAAAACCGGATTTTTCAATTTTTTCACAGCTTCTTGCGCCGTGGGCTAAATTCTGTCGGCCCTCCGGGCCTGTCGAGCTAGCCACTAACGACTAACCACCAGCGTCTTGCTACTAGCCACTAACCACCAGCCACTAACCACTTCTCTTCTAACCACAAGCTGCTATTCTGGGTTATTTTATAAACGTACCACTTCACTTCTCTAGGAGATGGCGATGAAAGCGTTGTTCTTTGAAGGCATTCATGAAGATGCAGTCGCAACATTCTCCCGCGCTGGCTATGATGTCAGGACCCTGCCCGGAAGCCCGGATGCAGCCGCACTGGTTCAGGAAATCCGAAATGTTACCGTGCTCGGTATCCGGTCCAAGACAAGAATCACCAAGTCTGTTCTTGAATGTGCTCCTGAACTACTTGTGGTAGGCGCCTATTGTATCGGAGTCGAGCAAATCGACTGCGCCAGTTGCATCGAACAGGGCATCGCAGTGTTCAATGATCCGCACAGTAACACCCGATCGGTGGCAGAGCTCGCCTTGGGGGAAATCATCGTGTTGGTGCGGCGGGTTTTTCACAGCAGTCTCGCTCTTCACCGCGGCGCTTGGCACAAGAGCGCGAAAGGTTGCCATGAAGTTCGTGGTTTGACACTCGGCATCGTGGGCTACGGTAAGATTGGCTCTCAACTTTCTGAATTAGCAGAGGCTATTGGGATGAAAGTGGTCTTCTGCGATGTGGCGGAGGTTCTGGCACGAGGGAACGCAAAGAACTGCACGTTTTCGGAGCTACTTCAAACAGCGGATGTGGTTTCCCTTCACGTTGACGGCAAACCCCAAAACAGGAATTTCTTTGGCGAAGAAGAGTTCCGGACGATGAAAAGGGGATCGGTTTTCCTCAACCTGAGTCGAGGTTTCGTAGTTAATCATGAAGCCCTGGCAGAAAACCTGAAAAGCGGCAAGCTGAGCGGGGCGGCCATTGATGTTTTCCCCGAAGAGCCGGGCAGCGGGGGACTTTTTTCCAACTCACTCCAGAACCTTCCCAACGTCATTCTGACGCCGCACATCGGAGGAAGTACCGAAGAAGCTCAGCAAAGCATTGGACAATTCGTTTCGGCGCAGATGTGCCGCTACTTACAAACCGGCAACACCAGGCTCAGCGTGAATCTACCCCACTGCCAACTCGAGAGCGCCCCCCAGAATCACAGGCTCGTACACATTCATAGGAACATTCCCGGAATGTTGCTCGCCTTGAACCGGGTGTTCGCGGAACGAGGCATCAACGTGGAACGACAAGTCTATGACACCAAGGGGGCTGTCGGGTATGCCATCCTGGACATCAATCATGAGTGGGACGACGGTCTCATCGCCGCGCTCGAAGCAATACCTAGCACCATCAGATTCAGGGTACTTTACTAGAGGGCGAACATGGCAAAAAAGAATTTTTCTCTTATGGCTAGAATTAGTACAGATAATCCCACAGCAATTAATATAGTTCTAAGGAAGGCCGTTCCTCAGGGCGTCATCGAAGAGACAGAAGAGCATGAATTTCTCGTTAAGGCAGAGTTTATGGGAGAGAATGCGCGGGAGCTTAATCGCTCCTTGCTATCGGAGTTGCGTAGGGTAGAGAAGAAAACCAGGCTGCGCGCGGAATGGACCTCAGGCAGTACAACTGAAAGATTTTTTGATTACGTGCCAAAAGCTAAAACCACGGCGAAATAAAGGCTACTCGCAGCGCAGAGCCTCCGCAGGATCGAGCCGGGTGGCGCGCCGTGCGGGCAGGTAGGCCGCGAGCAGCGTCACCGCCAGAAAGAACACCCCCACTGCGGCGTACATCGCCGGCGACGCGGAAGCTTCCGTGTTCGTAAGCGACCGTATGGTTTTGCTCGCCGCCAGTCCCAGGCCGAGACCGCCTGCCAGTCCTGCCACCACCCAAAGGCTCGTGGTCCACAGAACCGTCTTGATGATGGCGCCTCGGCCGGCGCCCAGCGCCATCCGGATAGCGATCTCGCCGGTTCGCTGCGAGACCAGGAAGGAGGTCACGCTGAACATCCCTGCTGCCGTCATGGCTACGGCGAGAAGCGCGAACGCGCCAATCAGGAAAACGTCGAACCGCGGCTCGGATGCTGAATCGGCGATCAGTTCGTCCATGGTCTGGACACCAAAGACAGCCTGGTCGGAGTTGGAAGACGCAATCGCCGCCTTCACCTGTTTCAGCAGTGGCCCCGGCGGGAGCGCCGAGCGCACCAGCAGATGCACATTCGGCCAGGAGATTTGCAGGGAAGAATAATAGCATTCCGGAAATGGTTTGGTCTCGAGCCGGCTCGCCCGGACGGTGCCCACCATGCCGACGATGGTGATGGACCCCTCAGGGTCGGCGATCTGCTTGCCGACGATATTGGGTCCCAAGCCGAAGTGGCGGGCGAACTCTTCATTCACAATTCCAACGGTGATCTTCCGTCCCGCGTCGCTAAGGCGAAAGGTACGCCCAACGAGCAGGGGAATGCGCAGCGTGCGGAAGTAATCCGGGCTGATCTGATGCGTCCAGCCGAACGTGCCGGGGTCCGACATTCCTACGAGCTGAATCGGACCGCCCCCGCGCGCTGGACGCAGCGGCGGTCCGGTCACGGTAGCGGCCGCCTCGATGCCCGGGATGGCTTCGATTTTATCGACGTACTGCTGAAGCGCCACACCCGCTCTCGGATCCGGCTGCTCCAGCTTCCCAAAGGGGAGTTGCAAGCGCATCGCCAGGACATGTTGAGGATTGAAACCCAGGGGAGTGGAAATCAGCTTCCACAAGTTTTGCGTCACAAGCCCAGCGCCACACAGCAGGAATACGGAGAGCGCTGCTTCGATCGCGATCATGGCGTGCCGCCAACGATTTCCCTCACCCATAGTCACCCGCGCGCTGAGGCTCGGCCCGGGCGTCCAACGGCTGCCCTTCACCGCCGGGATGATGGCGAACACGAGGGCCGAAATCATCGAGACCGCCAGGGTGAAGGCGACGGCGCGGACGTCCACATGAGCCGAAGCGAGAAGCGGACTACGCACCGGCAGCAAGCCGACGAGAATACGCGCGATCCAGCGGGCCACCAGCAGGCCGGCCACGCCGCCGCAGCATGCGAGGACCAGTCCCTCCAGAAGAAACTGCCGGATCAAGCGGAGGCGGCTCGCGCCCAGCGCCGCGCGGACGGCGATTTCCCGCGCGCGTCGCAGCGAGCGCGCGAGCAGCAGTTGCGCCGTATTCGCACCCGCGATCAGCAGTAATATCCCGACGCCTCCGAGCAGCAGCCACAGCAGCGACCTCTGGTTCCCGACGATGGCATCGCGCAGCGTCATGACCTTGAAGGCAAACATGGCCGGGTCGTGTGGGTGGCCAGGGAATGGCGAAGTATTTTCGCGCGCCAGAACCAGCGCAGTGTCCCAGAGGTCCGATTCCACCTGTGCCAGCGAGACACCCTCTCGCAATCGGCCCATCACCCAAACTGGCACGCCTTGGCCGTTGGCGGCCCGCTCGAAGGGAAGGGATGACTCAATAGGATAGGGAGCGTAAAGGTCAACCGGCGCGGGAGCGTCCAGCGTGGGATAATCTAAATGGAACCCGGGCGGGAGCACGCCTACTACCACGGCAGGCTGGCCATCCAGCCGTAGCGTGCGCCCGACAACGGCGGGGTCCGATCCCAGGCGCGAGCGCCAGAAGCGGTCACTGAGGATTACTACCGGCGCCTGGCCCGGCTGGTTCTCTTCCTCGAGAAACGTCCGGCCCTGCGACGCATTCACTCCCAGCAGCGCAAAGAAGGAGGCCGTCACCCGCGCGGCAAAAACTCGCGTGGGCTCGCCCGTCCCGCTGAGTTGCATATCGCGATGCTCAGCAAAGGCCATCGTTTCGAGTGTGCGGGTGTGCGCGCGAATTTCGCGAAACTCGGACACGGTTGGGATCCAGCCATCATTTTCTATAATCGTAACCAGCCGTCCTGCATCGAGAAACGGCAGCGGGTCCAGGAAAGCAGCCTTCAGCAGCGTGAAGACCGCCGCGTTGCCGCCGATGCCAAGCGCCAGCACCAGCACAATCAGGCCGGACACACCGGGGTCCCGCCGCAGCAGGACCAGGCCATGGCGCAGATCCTGGAGAGACGACGCCAGCCACCGGACCATGCGCGCCTCCCGCATCTCCTCCTTCGCCACCCACAGATTTCCCATACGCCTTCTTGTCTCGTCCTCCGCCTCCGCCGCGCTGAGCCCGCGTTCCCGGGAGCGGCGCAGGCGCATCTCCCGATGAAACTCGAGCTCGTCATTGAGCTCGCAGTGCAGGGCGAACGCCGCGCTCAGCGTCAGCCTAACCGTTAATGCAGCATTCTTGCTAGCGCAGGCCGAAGCCCTTCCCTGGCATTAGCCACATCACCAAGCCCAGCCACGCCAGCAGGCTCACAAAGTAGGCGGTGGTTGCGCGGCTGGGGTGTGGGGGCATGTCCTTTGTAAATAAGCGGTATCCGGCTCCCAGGGCCACGAGGCAGAACACACTTTGCCCCAACAGCAGCCAGAGGGCCAGGCAGGCGGTCAAGAGCCCGAGGCGCTCCGCCTTGTCCATTGCCGACGCGGCTTGGCCGCCATCCAACACCCAAACGGGGATCAGGTTGAGCACATTCAGCCAGGCGCCCGCGCGCGCCAGTGCGGCCCAGATTCCATTGCCTGTCGCCCACCAGAGGAGCGAACACGCTGCCGCGGCCAGGCATCCTGCCAGCGGCCCCGCCAGGCTCACGGCCGCTCGTGTCTCCCCCGAAACTCCCATAGCTTGCCAGCGCACATAGGCGCCCAGTCCCGGCAGAAACACCGGCATTTCCGCCGGCAGCCCTCGGCGTTTGATATCCAAGAAGTGGCCCAACTCGTGAATGAAAATCAACGCTACAAACCCCAACCCGAATTTTCGCCCATAGAGAGACCAATAGACGCCCATGAAGGCCGCCAGGCTGAGCAGGAAATTCAGCTTGAAGATAGCGAGGAGAACCTTGGCCTTAGCCAGCGCAAGGGCCACGGGCGCCAGCGGCCCCAGTTTGCTGACCCATTTGCTTCTGGTCTCCGCCTGCGCTGCCGTCCTTGCAGCCAGTTCCAGACGACGCACGCGGCTGCGAACCCACTCCGCCTGCGTGGACTCCGGCGGCAGAAGTGGCAATGCCTTCAGCCAATGCTCGCGCGCCTGCCGAGGTTTGCCCTGGCCTTCCAGCGTCCTGGCTTGTGCCGCCAATTGCTCCAACACCTCGGCATGGACCAGAGCATGGCACCGCGGGCAGGCGAGCGCTCCCGGCTCGAGTTCACCCGAGCAGCTTTTGCAGGTTCGCAACGGTGGGATGAGTATGGAAGACACAATATTCGCAGCGGTGTCTAGCCGGTATTCGCTTGCCCTGAGGCTGGCGTCGGGCTCTTGAAGGGCCCGAGGATCTGGATCGACGTCCCTTGAGCGAGCTGCCATGCAATACGTATTCCCACGAAAAGAATCACCAACCCGATCATTCCGTGGAGAGGATCCTGAAGTTCAAGGAAGGGCGAGGCCAACCCGATTAGCACCAGCATCACTAACCCTGCCCCCGGACTTACGGAGCGCTTTGCCGAAGGCGTTTTCTGCTCCGGAGGGGGCGAGACGTTCTTTAAGGGTTGTTCCGATGGCGACCGCAGCGATTGGGACTGCTCCGTACGGGCCGCCTTCTGAGCCTTGGACACTTGCGAAACCCAGATCGGAATGGCTGCCATCGAGACCGCAGCATAGGTCAATGCCACGGCGGCAATTTGGTATCGCCGTCCGCCTATTCCCCCCGATCCCATCCTGATGGCCTTCCCCACAATATACCCAACAGCCAGGGAAACGTAGCCGATCATCCAGCCGGTGATGATGCCGAAAGCGGCGTAGAGAATCAGTCCCAAGATGGCGCCCCCCACCCCGAATAGCAGCCCGCGCGTGAATGCCGCAGGGCTGTCCTGGGGGATTTGGCGTTTCACCCGTTCGCCGCAGGCAGGGCACGCCATCGCCCCGTTCAAGCGGTAATAGCTTCCAGTTATAGCTTGGTTACAGGATTTACAGCGGCCAGTCCCAGGCGCACCGGGATATTCGGCCGTGCTGAACTGAGGAGTGCCGTTGGTAAAGGTCGGGTCTGACATGGGCGGAAAATAGCACAGGACGCATATGACTACAAGAGCAATTTAATAGGATCAGCTTGATCGGTGTGCTGGGATTCATTAACGATTCTTTCTGTTTTTCCAAGTACTGAGAATCTTGGGTGAGGTCACAGTTGAGCTCCTTTGCTTCCGTCTGGATTCCCGCTTTCGCGGGAATGACTCGAGGGCCGGGCGTGTAGCGCGAAATCTGGATTCCCCCTTTCGCGGGAATGACTCGAGGGCCGGACTTGTAGTGCGAAAGGTCGAGCACCTTCACAGCGCAGCCTTTCAACGCTTGCTGCCACAGAGGACAGAAGTCAATTCCGCCGCGGCGGACGAAGAATCCCGCATTGGTAAGCTCAAACAGAGCGGAAAAATGGCGGGATGCTTCGCGGAGTTTACTCTGAAGTGAAGCGAACGGGCTCAGCATGACAGGCCCGAAAGTGGTATGATAGGCCTTGCGAATGGAGGGGTGCCGTGGGAGGATGATAGGCGGCACGCCGAAAAAGCCTCTCTGCAGGTCGATTCCGAGGCAAGCTCCTTATGGCGGAGATGTGCGCGATGGGGGAAGAGGCTCTGTCATGACGATCTTAATTGCCGATGACGATCGCGGCTTGGTGCTTCTCTTGTCGAGGCATTTGCTCAAGAGAGGATTTGAGGTCGCCGGCGCTTATGATGCAATGCAGGCTTCCGTTACGGCAATGCGAAAACGCATCGACGCGGTGATTCTCGACATCAACATGCCGGCCGGAACCGGCTACGAGGTGCTGAAACGGATGCGCTCCAATCCGAAAAGTAGCCTGATTCCGGTCATCGTGCTTACCGGTAGCATCCAGCTTTCGGAAGAGCAAAAAGTAAAAGCTATGGGCGCCGACGCATTTCTCCAAAAGCCCGTGGACTTGGCACAACTGGACAGCGTCATAGCGGCATTGCTGGGTGTTCCTGTGGACTCTGCCCAGTTGGGAGTCCCGGCCAGCGGAGGGTCCACGCCGGAGAAGACATAAACCTGGTTTTCATTGCCGATTGCTGATTGCCGATTGTCGATTGTGGGGGCAGAAAATCGAAATTCGAAAATCGAAACTCGTCTCCGCTGGATGGCAGCAGCGTCTTTTGCGAGTTTCGAATTTCTAGTTTCGAGTTTCGAATATCGCCAATCGGCAATTCCCTCCATCCTGGGCCAGGGTCAACCCTGCCACCGAAAAAAGCCCAAGGTTGTGAGCGTGGGGGACTACTTCAGTCCCAGTTCTTCACTTGCGGCCAGATTTCCTTCAGGGGCTGTTTGAGGCCGCGGCAGTAGAAGACGTCAAAGTGCTCGTAGGGCATGGAGTAGGGGTGAAAGACGCTGGCGACCCTCTCGACGCTGGCGAAGCGCCGCTCAAGGTCCTGCTGCTGCCCCGCCATTACGATGACGCTCTCTCCGGTGTATTCGCGCGGTCCCCAATAGAAATAGTTCTGGTGCCCGCTGATGGCGGGCGGCAGGCCGTATTTCGGACCGAAGAGATCGATGGCGCCGGCCTGACCGTAATTCCGGCCGAAGATCGCAGTCTTGGCGCGAACCTCCGGCGGCAGGCTGTTGTAGACCCGCGCGACCGTGGCCGTCATCTCTTCCCAACCGAACTGGTCGGCGTAGAGCTGCGGCAGCGGGCCCAGCTTGTAAGCCCAAATCTTGGGCGGCTGGAGATGCAGCGCCTTCGTGTATCGAATGTACATTTGGGGAGGCAGGACCGGAATGACGAGCGGCGAGAGCACAACGCCGGCCCCAACCATCAAGGCGGGATAGGCGAGTTTCAGCCATTGGTGTGGGGGCCGGGCCAACCACGCTTCCCACATCACGCTGCCGCCGGCAAACAAAACCGGAAAGGCGGGATAGAGGTAGTAGATCCGCGGGCTCAGCGTCACGATAACCGCGGCGGTGAAAACCCATGCCCAGCCCAGCGCGCGAAACGGCTTGCCCAGTTTCGAGAAGAAGTAAAACCAGAGGCCGGCGAGCCAGATGGGCAGAGTTAAGGGAAGCAGCGTCAGGATTTCCTGGGCGAAGAATGCCAGCGGCCCAAGAGGCACATCGCGCCCGCTACGCTGGATGTTGGCGTGCAATTCCAGGAACGGAAAGTGGTGCTGAATGTTCCACAGCAGATTCGGCAGGAAGATCAAGAAAGCGAGCGCGCCGCCCATCCAGAGCCAGGGACTCGAGAGCGCGCGGCGCTGCGGAGTCAACATCAGGCCGACCACCATGCCGGCCCCGAAGATCAGCATGGAGTACTTGTTTTCGAGCCCGACTCCCGACAGCATGCCGAACCAAATCCAGAGCTTCGGGTTGCCGGTTTTGATGATGCGGATGAGCAGGTAGGCACAACCCATCCAGAATAGCGGCTCGAACGCGTTCATGGTCAGCAGGCTATCGGCGGCGAGGAAGCCCGGCGCCACCAGGGCCGCAATGGCAGCCAGGCCCTGGGCAAAGCGCTTGCCGCCCAGCTCGCGGGCGATCAGAGCCGTAAGAGCAACTTCGGCGGCGCCCGCAACCGCCGGAAAGAACCGGATTGCAGGGAGGGAATCCCCCAGCAGAAAGCGCGCCAGCCAGGTGATCACGGCGATCAGCGGAGGTTGGTCGACGTAACCCCAATCCAGGTGCCGGCTGCAAGCGAGGTAATACAGTTCGTCAACGAAGTAACCGTAATGACGGCCGGCATACAAATGCACAAGAAGCTTGCAGGCCGAAATGCAGAGCACCAGCGCGGTTGCGGTGAATGCGTGCCGCTTCTGGAGAGCTTGGCCGAGCACGGGAGCGGAGGAGGAACTCATGGGCAGTCAAAATCCAAATATACAATGGGGTCATTCGTAGCGCAGCGCCACCATCGGGTCCACCTTCGTCGCCCGCCGCGCCGGGATGTAGCACGCCACGAGCGCCACCGCTATCAGCAACCCTGCCACGCCTGCGAAAGTGAGCGGGTCTTTGGTGCTGACTCCGAACAGCAAGCTGGACATCAGCCGGGTTACGGCGAAGGCGCCCGCGAGGCCGGTGGCCACTCCGGCGAGTGCCAGCTTTGCCCCCTGGCCGACAACAAGCCCCAAGATGTGGCTTCGTTTGGCGCCGAGCGCCACGCGGATGCCGACTTCATGCGTCCGCTGCGTGACTGCATTGGCCATCACCCCATAAATCCCCACTGCCGCAAGAATCAGCGCCAGCAGGGCAAAAGCGCCGAGCAGCAGCGCCTGATAGCTGGTGCCGGCCGTTGATTCGGAGATGATTTCCTCTATGGTACGAACCCGGAAAAGCGCCAGGCCGCTATCGAGTGATCGGACTTCATGGCGAACCGTGGACAGCGCACCCAGCGGGGCGCCAGCCCTTCTGACCACGATGTTCACTGGCATTCCTGGTGTGTCGAGTGCGAAGGGAAGGGCGAAGTAGGCTTGGGGAACAACGGGGTGGCGGAGTCCCCACTCTCTGACGTCGCCGACGATTCCTACCACCCTGGCCGGAAACGTCCCGTCGAGTTTGAATACCCTATCCATCGGGTCTTCATGCGGCCAGAATTGGTGAGCCATCGTTTGGTTGATCAGCGCGACGAGTTTCAGGCCCGGAGGCGGCTGCGTCTTGCCGGATTGAACCATGGCGTCGATTTTGTGCACAGTATCCGCGGTGTCTTGGAAATCCTGTTCAGTCAAGTTGCGCCCTCTGAGGAATGGAATCCCCAAAGCGCGAAAATAGTCCGGCGTGATGAAATTCCACTCGACGAGGATTTCTGCCAGGGCCGGGTTGTCCTGCCCATCGACGGTGATGTAGCCGTTGCTTCCTCCTTCGACCGGAAGTTCACTGGAGACGGCCGCAGCCTCGACTCCGGGGGCGCTCCCTAGACCCTCGAGCAACCGCTGAAAGAAAGCTGTCTGTTGTTCGATGGAGGAGTACTTCTTGGCAGGCAAAACGATATTCATGGCCAGAACGCCTTCCGGACGGATGCCGATATTTACTTCTCGCAGCTTGGCGAAACTCCGCAACAGAAGTCCGGCGCCCACGAGCAGCGCCAGCGAAACGGCGATTTCACCCACCACGAGGATGTCGCGGACCATACGGCGTCGGCCAGATGGGGAGAGGACCGCCAGAGCGCTGGCCTTGAGTTCTTCGCTGAGATTGAGGCGGGAAACCTGCAGCGCAGGCACGAGACCAAACAGTATTCCCACGAGGATGCCGGTCGCCAGCGTGAACAGGAGCACGCCGCCGTCCATGCCGATGGGACGCTGCCGGGGGATGGGAAGGCTTTCGGCAGTGGCGAGAGCTCGCACGCACGCCCAGGCGAGCCCCAGCCCCAAAACCGAGCCCAGGAGAGAAAGCAGCACGCTTTCTGTCAGCATTTGCCGCACAATGCGGCCGCGACCAGCGCCTAGCGCGCTGCGGATTGCAATCTCCCGTTGCCGGCCCGTCGCGCGCACCAGGAGAAGGTTAGCCACATTGGCGCAGGCAATCAGAAGAACGAGCGCCACTGCCCCCAGCAGGATCAGAAGCTGAGGCCGGGAGCGCCCGACCAACTGCTCCTTTAAGGGAATCACCACGGCGCCCACTTTCTTGTTCGAATCGGGATACTGCTGTTCCAGCCGTTTGGCGATCATTTGCAGTTCGCTTTGCGCCTTGTCAGCAGGGACACCAGGCTTCAGCCGGCCAATCGCGAGCAAGTGATGCTCGCCTCGCGGGCCGAGAGCCTTCGGGCTCATATCCATCGGGGTCCAGATATCGACCGCCCTCGGGAAACGAAGCCAAGCGGGCATGATGCCAACGACGGTGTATTTTTCATCGTTCAACTCGATGCTTTTGCCAAGCATGTCCATCTGGCCGCCGAAATGCCGCTTCCAGAAACCGTAGCTAAGAACTGCGACGTGATTCTGCCCGGCCTGGTCTTCGCCCTTCAAGAAAGTCCGTCCCAAGAGCGGCTCAACACCGAGAAGTGAGAAAAAGTTCGCCTGAGTTTTGATGACTGCGGCTTGCTCCGGTTCACCCGCCCCGGTCACGTTGAAGCCTTGCGGCCAGCCCAGGACGCTGGTTCCCTCCAGCGACTGGTTCTGCGCCTGCCAGTCGAGGTAGTCTGCTCCGGTGAGCGGGTACTCTCCCGGTGCGGGTTCGGTTTGCCAGAGTTGCACGAGCCGGCCCGGATCACGGAAAGGAAGTGGGCGCAGCAGAACAGCATTAATGACGCTGAAAATGGCGGTGTTGGCGCCGATCCCCAGCGCTAGGGTGATAATGGCGATGGCGGCGAAGCTCGGAGACCTCGCCAGGGTCCGTAACCCGAAGTATACATCCTGCCGAAAAGTTCCCATTCAGAGGCCTCCAGGGACTTCTAATCAAAATGTACGGCAGCCTGGCTCTACAAGTTCCGAAACCAGCGTTCAATTCGACGGAAAAAGGCGACGAAAGTTAGCAATCCGAAATTCTTCCAAATGGTCTCAAGCCGTGGTGGGGTCGGCGCTTCCCTCGGTCCTCGATATACCCTTGAGCGTTCTCAATTCACATGGGTCATGCGAAAGCGATTTCCTTTTGACCAGTTCGATGGAATAGGCGACAACTGTAACTGGAGAATTTGACTTGCGGCTGCATGGCAACGTGCAGGCCCACGAGCTTTGCGGGAGATTCTATTCCAGCACCAAAACAACTACATCTTCGAAGGGAACGGTAACACCCAGGCTTCCCTGCGCGATGGGCACTTCGACCTGACGATGCAGGTCCGTGGCCTTTCGGAAGCGGGACGGTAGCTGGACACGCGAAGTCTGGTCCTGCAAGGTATCGTTGAACACCGTCAGCAGACTCTGGCTCGAGCCCTCGATCAACCTCGGCCGGAGCTTGTCTGCCGTCACCTCGGGCTGGACTTTCTTCCCAATAATGGCGCGCAGCAACTCCATCCCACCATTCTCCCCGGCAGCAATGCTCGCCCCCAGGTTCGTGCCGATATAGTAGATCTCTCCCTTCTCAACCTGCTTTCTTGCCGCCACCGTATACTCGAAACTTTTGGCGATGGCCTCGGCAGAAAGAAGTCTTACTGGGGTGAGAAAAGTGTGCCCCTTCAGCCGAACGTTGACAGGCGCGGAGAACTCGATTTCCGGCTGGTAATAAATCCGGTCCGAGGCCGCCACGTTTTCAGGCGCTGGCTTGGGATAGACCACCAAGCTCTCTTCTTCGCGGTAGCCGAATGCCTCGTGCAGCCCATGAGGGGGAACGACTGGATTGTAGTAGAAGTTTTCATCAAACATTCCGAAGGCTGTCTCCAGGATCACCGTACCGCCCGACCCGGCAAAGCGCCTTAGGCTCTCACAGGTCTCTTTCTTGCCCACTGGATGCCAGGGGACAATCACAACCTGATAGTCGCCCTTCTCCAAGCCTGCCGGCTCGACAAAATCAGCCCACAGATCCAAGTTCCAAAGCGCCTTGTAATACCCTCGGAATGATTGAGTGGAAACCTCTTCATTCCCGCTCATGGCATAGGCCAGGAGCGTGTTGTCATGATCAAACAGGATGGCGACTCGAGGCTTGGGCCGGAATTCTCTGATGAGATTCCAGTAAGTTTGAATCAATTGATTGTTCCTGGCGGCTTCTTCCGCCCGGTCCGTCGTCGTGCCATCCCTGTTGACTAATCCAAATCCCGTCGCCTCGCGGCCAGTGGCTTCGGCCAGATAAGCCCAATACACGATCCCTTTCGCTCCGCTGGCCACCGCCAGCCAATTCCAGCTCCGTACATCTTGGGGACGCATTTGGGGGCTGCGCGCGAGACCCTCATTGGCGTGTCCGCCTTGCAGCTCGGTCGTCCAGAAGTCCTTTCCGGCTGCGTTGCAGCGCGTGATTTCAAGCTTGGCAGCGCCGATATGAAGAGGAGACCCTTGCCAGCGCGGGAAATTGGAAAGGCCCCAGACATCCACAACCTCCGCCAGCCGCCACCCGTTCGTCCCGCTCTCGACGGCGGCGTCGATGGGTGGATGGTGCGCGCCATGGCTTTCAATCACATGTTGGGAATCAGCCGTACGAACCGTATCCGCCCGGAAGTGCATGTACTTGGTGCTTCGGTCCATGATGTAACGCCGCCAATCCACCCAGTCAGCATACGTCCCCATCGCTCGGGGCGGATCGATGGCCTCGAAGTTGGGAAACTGGCGCGTCCACGCCTCGTTCAACCGCTCGATCGTCTGGTAGCGGCGCTCGAGCCATTGCTGGAACTCGGCAATGGTCTGCGTGCAGTAGCAGTAGAGCCTTTCTTGCGGGCTCGCCCAGATGTTCCTTTGCCAGGCGGGCTCGATGTGCGGCTCATTCCAGCAGTCGTACGCATACATGGAAGGATGCGAAGCAACGAGTTTCGCCAGCTCTCGAATGAAGCGGCTCGCCGCCTCCCGAACCGGTTCCCAATCCAGGCACAGACCCGGCCAACCGCCCGTAATCTGCGCCGAACTCCCCTCGAGGCGTTGAGGCTGGCCCTTGGCGTCCACGAAGCGCGCTTCGGGGTGCGCCTGCTCGAGCCAATAAGGAGCCGTTTCCATAACGATCCCCATGAGCACTTTGAGACCGAACTCGTCGCAGTACTTCATCACTTCTTCAATCTCATCGAAAACGAACTTGCCCGGCGCCCGGTGGTAATAATCCCACGTGGGATAGACCCGGATAATGTTGAAATGATAATGCTGGGCGATCGTCCTCAACATCTCCCTCCGCTCGCTCCGAGGCGGGTTGGGCGGCCGGTAGAAGTGTGTTCCATAAATGAATTGGCCGGCCCGCCGCGATCCTGCCGGCGAATTCGCGCCCCCTGCTACGCTCCCCGCTTCCGCCAGAATTCGCAGGCCTCCCCAGGCCGCACCCACTCCCGCCGCAGTGTCTTTCAGAAAAGTCCGTCGTGAACTCAGCATGCTCCCTCCTCTCTTGTTGACCCTTTGCCACTTCGTAAATGCGGCGGAAAGTGTACCACAGCGGCGTTTTCACGCCCTGGCTGTCGAGCAGCCCGTAGCCGGTTTCCTGTCTGTCCTTGAACCTGTTGTGGTGCATTTTCCAATTCCAGCGTCCGCTTTTCACAGAAATAATAGGCCGAATTATTGTGAACCTCGCATTATGAGCGGTAGAATACAAATGGAAGTCGGGCTGGGGTGAAGGCTGTTTGACGGCCCTCAGCATACCGCTCGCAGCCTCCTCGTTACATACCCTCTGTGTTTTTTTTTTGACCCACGGAGTGCCGGGAATAGGAGGCGTTGGTGCTATGGCCGAACGTCCACCATTGAAATTGATGATCTCGGACCTTGCTCAGCTATTAGACTGGTTTGAAAAGAATTTGTGCGATCCGTGTCTTAAAGACCCGCGTGGGCATCAAGTCGTATTTGATTGCAGTCGCTTCGCCTATATGATCAAGCTGGTAAGCTTACGCGGAGGCAAGGTTACCAAGCCTTCAAGGGTAGCGGATAAAATCAGGTGCGGAAAAATGAGCAACTCAGACTTTGGCGGATTCAGTGCAGAACGGGCCCAGACGCTTTCTTGGATACCTTCAATAATCCTTCGTCCCACTATCATCGCGCGAAACAAGTCCCTGTTGGTTCCAGGAGACGAGCTTTACGCCAAAGAGTTTGATAAGGAGGGTTACAGGTACAAAGTTCTTTACTGCAAGAGAATGTCACCTAACCTGCTTGTTCCGATTTCATCGTTCCCAAGGGAGAAATTGGGAGGCCTCAGGGCAGATATTCTATGGCCATGAAAGCAAAAAGGTTGCCGACTTTTGATCGACAACCTCTTTGGTTCCTTATTATACCCAGGAACAACGGGGAAAGCCGAGAGTAACTCGGCGAGAAATTTCAATCGGCCACGAACAGACCTATCATAAGCCCGACCCGTTGGGTTTGTCAACAAGAATCTATAACACAAAGATTTAGGACACCGTCCTTAGCGCGCAAGGTTGCGGTTTTCGCCTGCTCGGGCTAAAGTAAAGAGTAGACAGGGGCGAGCAACGCAGGCGAGCAACGCGGGTATCGATCGATGAGGCTGCAAGAAAAAATACTGAACCCTTCTATTCCGGTGACGCTCTTTGAAGTGGTCCCGCCGGCGGCGGATCAGCCGCAGGCAATAAACGAATCCCTTGCTGAACTGAGAAGGGTCAAGCAATTCGTGGATGGGGTCAACCTTCCGGAAATTCACGACGAAGATCGTGGGACGGAGCGAACCAGCAAGTTTGTGCCGCGCCTGGAGCCGCGAGTGTTTGGCTCACGCATTCAGCGCGAGCTGGAAGCGGAGGTGGTTCTTAACCGCGTGGTCGTCCATGACCCGAAGCCGGAAATATGGTTCCGCGAGACCTGCCTGGAATGGGGCCTGAGGCACCTCGTGCTGGTGGGCGGTGAATCCACCGAGCTCCGCTATCCCGGGCCGAGCGTCATGGAAGCCGCAGCCTTGGTGCGGAGGGAGGGACTGCCGATAATGCTGGGCGGAATTACGATTCCCAGCCGCAAGAACGAATCCGACCGCATTCGCCTCAAGACCAGGGCGGGTATCGACTTTTTCACCTCGCAGATTCTGTTTGACTCGAATGACGTGGTGTGGCTCATCCAGCGGCTCAACGGCGTGCAGGCGCGCGTTTTCCTCAGCTTCGCTCCGGTCAGCCACCGCCGCGATTTGCAGTTCCTGCGCTGGCTGGGGGCTGACATCCCACAGGACCTCGATCGTTTCCTGCTGGGCTCGGAAGACGGCGCCACGGCTCCCACCGAGACGTGCCTGGAGAGGTCGCTCGACCTGGCGCAGCGCATCCTGATGGATGTTTTCGACAACCTGCCTCCTGACCCGCCGCCCCTCGGGCTCAACATTGAGCACATCAACCGCAGGAATTTTTCACCGGCGGTCAAGATGCTGGATCGCCTGGGTAATCTCTACACCAACCTCGTGGCGGCGCGCGCCCGCGCCAGCCTGGTGTGACTCATCAGCCGATGTGGCACGGACGTCTCTGTCAATCCGAGCCCTTCACTGTCATTCCGATCCCGCAGTCGCGGGAGAGGAATCTCGCCCTCGTAAGTCGAAAGTCGAGAGTCGAGGAGTTAAGAACTTTTCGACCCTCGACTCTCGACTCCTCGACTCGTAGGGCATAGAATGCCGACGTGGATCGAGAAGGAAAAAAGCCGCAAGGTTCTCTGTTTGATGTAGCGGTGATGGCGGCCATCCCTCATCCGCTCACTTATCGTTTCCCGGATTCTCTTTCAGTTTCTCCCGGCCAGCGGGTACTGCTCCCCTTGGCGGCTCGCAAGGCGACGGGAATCGTGCTCCGTCCAACCAGCCGGCTGGCGCCTGGAATCGAGGTGCGCGAGGCGTTGCGCGCACTCGATCCCGAACCTGTCCTCTCTCCGGAACTCGTAAGGCTGGGGCTCTGGATTTCAGATTACTACCTTGCTCCACCCGGGCAAGTCTTCCGTGCCATGTTGCCGCTGAGGCACGAGACTCGGCGTGCTCGGCTAGTCCACCTGACGGATGAGGGAAGGGGAAAGATGCAGGAACTCCTGGCCAGCCTGCTGGAGGAGAGCCGGGGAAGCCAGGAAGTTGCCCTGCTGGCATACCTCGACAGGCGTCCCGGCGCTTCGGTTGAGACCCTGCACAAGAAATTCCCCGACGCGCTTCCGCGGGCGCTGGCACAGAAATGGGTGACGGTCGCGGAAGTGGAAAGGGAGCGCAGTCAACGGAAGGCTTTTGCCGTCCGGTTGGCAGGACCCTTGCCGGAACGCCCGCCCCGGCTTTCTCCCGTCGCACGAAGAATCATCGAGACGCTC
>Ga0208821_1000588_pt1 | contig 26865 bp, 24 predicted proteins | sample June2015DPH_20_5_FD_184720 | JGI IMG/M metagenome (GOLD analysis project Ga0208821, IMG submission 184720) | Peatland microbial communities from SPRUCE experiment site at the Marcell Experimental Forest, Minnesota, USA - June2015DPH_20_40... | ecosystem: Environmental > Terrestrial > Soil >... | reverse complement strand
GAATCATCCCTGGAGAAAAGGCTTTTCCGCCAAGGCCCGCGCACTCTTTTCCGGGGCAGCATGAAACCACAACCAGGGGACATTTCTATTGTGGACAAGACGGGGACATTTCTAATGTGGTATGACACTGAATGCTCTTCTGCCTTGACGTGCCATCGTGCGACGTCCCATACTTCGTTGGGGTTCCTGAAAACTTGCAGGTTCAACGAGGTAACCGATTGGCACGCACCGCGATCATCACGCTCACCACCGATTTCGGACTCAACGATCATTTCATCGGCGCCATGAAGGGGGTCATGCTGGAGATTGCCCCCGAGGCGCAGATCATCGACATCAGCCATGCGGTGCAGCCGTTCGACATTCTGGACGGCGCGCTGACCATTTCGCAGGCCTACTCCTACTTCCCTTCCGGCACCGTGCACATGGTGATCGTCGATCCAGGGGTTGGGACGGCGCGGCGGCCCGTGATTCTGGCCGGCGAGCGGCACCTGTTTGTGGCTCCCGACAACGGCGTGCTTTCTCTGATCTACGACCGCGAAGAGCGGATCTCCGTGCGCCACGTTACCGCCGAGCATTATTTTCTGCAGCCCCGCAGCAACACCTTCCACGCACGCGATATCTTCTCTCCAGTCGCGGCTTATCTCGCAAAGGGGATCGATCCCGATCGTTTCGGCGAAGAGATCACCGATTATGTCCGCTTTAGCGCGCCCCGCCCCAAGCCGGTGGATGAGCGCACGCTGCGAGGAGTAGTCCTGAAAGTCGATCGTTTTGGCAATCTCGTCACCAACATCACTGCGCAGGATGCGCCCCAACTTTTCGAGGCCACGCCGCCCGCCTTCAAGATCGCGATTGGAAGCAAGGCACAAGCAACTCGCATGTGCACAAGCTACGCGGAAGGCGCTCCCGGCGAAGTCTTCGGAATCCTGGGCAGCATGGGTTTTCTGGAAGTCGCAACGAACCGGGGTTCAGCCCACCAACTCCTGGGCGCGGGCAAAGGCAGCGAAGTCAATGTTGTGATGGAAGGCCGCTGAGTGGAGCGTGGCTTGGTGACATAAATCTACACTGTCATCCTGAGCGAAGCGAAGGACCTGCATTTCGCCGCAAACTGCAGATCCCTCGCTTCGCTCGGGATGACAATTCATAAGCTTCTTGGCAAGCTGCTATGAGTTCTTCGCCCCGGGATGGACGTAGCGATCCATCTCCGCTGTCCACTTCAGGAACCGCCACAGGTTGGTTCGCTCCGTCCACAAGAATCCCCAAAACTCCAGGAATCCAATCTGGGTCATTTTGACGCCGGTGTAGGTCTCGATCCGCCATAGAAGATAGGGACTGCGCCACGGCGCAATCCGGTGGCCACGGGTGGAGTTCCAAAGAAAGCGCAGCATGGGCCGCATCGGGTTCCAGTATAGCGCCGGGACGTAGCGCGCGGCCTGGAGCGGATTCAGCGCTACTGTACCCCGCTCGTACGGGGACGGGCGCCCTCGCCCGTCCAAGCCGAGCGCAGCTGCAGCTGCCTGTGGTCACAGCAACTCTGGGTTCGCTATAGCAGTCCCCTTATCTTCTTGGTGTACTTCTTGAGTGCGTCGGCCGAAGCGGGTGCTTCGGCCTCTGCCCCGGAACCAACTTCTCACTTTGTAATGTCGACGCTGGCGCGGGTGTTTTCCCACTCCATGCGCAGCGTACATTTGCTGCCTGCCGGGTCAAAAGCGATGGTGAAGTTCTCCACCGGCGCCGGCGTTTTCGAGACCTGCATGTCAACTCGGGCCAACTCGTCGGCTTCGTACTTGTACGGAATGCCCCACTCGGCGGTCTTCTTGTTGATAATCAGTGTCCACTTGTCGGCATTCGGAACCGTGAAGATGGTGTAACTGCCCGCCAACACAGCCTTGCCACCCACCGTCAGATTCGTATCGCTGACGAACGTGGTCGCTTCATTTGCGCCGGTGCGCCAGATTTCGCCGTACGGAACGAGCCCTCCAAAGATCTTGCGCGGTTGGTGAGTCTTGGGGTCATTGATGCGCGGACTGGAATAGTCCACCTTGATCGTTTTGCCATCGGAAAACTTACATTCCGCACTGGCCGGCGGACTGGGCCGCTTGGATTTATCCTGCGGCATGTTCATCTGCGCCGAGGCGAGAGTGGCAACCGCGAAGAACGACGTTGCGATTAAAGCAAACTTCTTCATGATTTGTTCCTCCTGAAAGCAATCAGCACTCAGCCATTGGCAGTCAGCCAATTCAGAGCCAGAGTGGTTTGGCTGAATGCTGAGTGCTGAATGCTGAATGCTATTCCGCCAAGAATTATACCCACATCCCCGTTACAATTTGTCCATGGCCGTCTTCAACGAAAAGCAGGAAGAACTTGAGCACTACGAAATTCGCATGGGCGTGCCCCGCGGACGACTCGCGGTCACCATGGACCTGGTCACCGACGCCATGGCCCTCGTCGGCCAGCATGGCGTCTACTGCCAGAGCCAGCGCTGGCCGGGCAAGCCGGTCATGGATGTGCAGCTCATCATGAAAAACCTCACCGACGCCAAAGAGTTGATTCAAAGTGTGATGGAAGAACTCAAGCCCAAAGCCTGATTTCAGCGATTTGGTAGAGTCGCGGCTTGCCGCGTCTGAGACGAGGCAGACCCCGTCTCTACAGGGAGAAGAAATTTCGGCATCGCTAATGTGATGCCCTGATACGAAACCGAAGTTTTTCCCTAGGCTGCTAACCGGGATCATACGTGGCGGGAAAGACTTACAATCCAGAGTATGGAGCGCAAGATCTTTTGGATCTCCTTCACCGTGCTCGGGCTCACTGCCGATTTCGTTCTGCCGATCTGGTGGGCCCTGGGCGCGACCATTCCCATCGTGTACATCTCGTGGTGGGTGGCTTACCGCAGCGGATGGTTCGAGTGACTACAGCTGCGCGATAAACTCTTCCGCTCGAACTCCCGCTTGCTTCAAGATTCCGCGCAGTGTTCCGATCGCAAGTTCCGAATGCAAGGGAACGACACAACCAGTGACTTTATCAGGTCCAACGCGCTTAAGCACGACGTGACTCCCGCGTTGCCGCACCTGAGCGAAGCCAGCTTTCGCATCACCATCAACCTTCGCCCGCCTCGCTCTAAGCGGCCTTCTCCACTGGAACGGCCAGCGTGTTCCACCACGCCCGCAGGATTGGAGGATGCGGATCGTCCGCGGCTCCAAAAAGCCGATAGTTTTTTTCGTGGAGCAACTTCGAGACTGCCTCCGCATTCTTGGGGTCGACTTCACACCAGATCACGGGCCGGGCGCTCTCCAGTAAGCGAGCAGCGCCGCGAAGGACCTCGGCTTCGTGCGACTCGACATCAATCTTCAGGACACTTGGAGTTGGAAAGAAGTCGAGCAGCGAATCCAGAGCCACCGACACGGTAGGCTGCAGATGGCAATATCCTCCCGTCTGAGTCGAGCCGGAGACGCCATACAGGTGGTTGGAAGCACGCGCCCGCTCCGCGATTTCTAGTTCACTCACGCGGAGTTCGTTGGACACGGATGCGCACAAGACTCTAACCGGGGCCGCGGGCAATTTCTTCTGAGCAATTTCGCGTGACGATCGATCCATCAGGTGAGCGAGCCAGATGTCGGGCTCAATGGCCAGCACCAACCCGGAGGGCCCCGCCATGGCGGCCGCGGAAAAGGCGAACAAGCCAACGTTCGCGCCCACATCCCAAACCACAGCCCCCGGCCGGACCAGTTCCCGCGCCATGCGGAGCAGATGTCGATCCACGCTGGATAAGCCTGCCCAATGGCGGAGACCAGCCTCGGGAGTGACATAGAGCGCCAGGCACTGAAAATCCCCCGGCAAATGCCGGCGCAGAACTACGCCCCGACTGAGCCGTTCGGCCAGCCTCCTCAACGGTCGCCCCAATATCATTGCGCCCTAGCTCAGCTGGTACTTTCCCGCTTCAATCGTCTTCTGCGCAATCTGCTGTCGAAGGCCAATCGTGTTGAACGGCTCGTGCTTGGACAACCGCCGCACGATCGCCAACTGCGTCCGCAGCATGTCGCCTTCCGCCACGTCGGCAATGACTTTCTTTGCCGCCGCCTCGACTTTTTCCAGCGCCTGCGTCAGATAGACTCGCGTCATTGCAATCGGCAGCGCGGACGAGGCTTCGCCTTTCTGCTCCACCATCTTCTGCGCGCGCAGCACGGCCGATTCCATGGCGTAAATCTCGATCGTCATATCGGCCATCGCGCCCATCACCTCTTGCTGGTCCTGAATCGCCTGCATGTATTTCTGCGTAGCCGTCCCGGAGACGAACAGGCCAAGCTTCTTCGCCTGTGCGACCAGCTTGCGCTCTTCCGCCAGCGGACCCTCGATCTCCTCGCCGGCGGACGGCCCGCTTAGCACTTCGTCCATCAACTTCTTGATCGCCGGCAGCAGCGGCAACTGGCCGGTCATCGCCCGTTTCAGCAGGAATCCGGTGATGATCAGCCGGTTGATCTCGTTCGTGCCTTCGAAAATACGGTTGATGCGAGCATCGCGATAGGCCCGTTCCGCCGGATACTCTTCGACGAAGCCGTAGCCGGCATAGATCTGCAGCGTCTCGTCGACCACGTAATCGATCATCTCCGAGCCCCAGACCTTGAGGATCGAGCACTCCACCGCGTATTCCTCGATCGCCTTGCGCCGCTGTTTCGCGGCGTCGGCGCTCGCGGAGTCGATTTCCGAGAGCAACTCGTCCATCATTCCGACCGTGCGATAGACCATCGACTCGCCGACATAGATCAGCGTCGCCATGTTCGCGATCTTTTCCCGCACCAGCCCAAACTCGCTGATCGTCTTTCTGAACGCCTTGCGCTGCTTCGCATAGGCCACCGCACTCTCGATCGAAACCCGGGCCCCGCCCACGCACATGGCGCCGAGTTTGAACCGTCCGATGTTCAGAATGTTGAAGGCGATGATATGCCCCTTGCCAATCTCGCCCAGCAGATTCTCGACCGGCACCTGGCAATCATTCAGAATGATGGGGCAAGTTGAAGATCCGCGGATGCCCATTTTGTGTTCTTCGCCGCCAACGGAAAATCCCGGAAAAGTTCTTTCCACCAGGAACGCCGAAAACTTATCGCCGTCAAGTTTTGCGAACACCGTGAACAGGTCGGCAAAGCCCGCGTTGGTGATCCACATCTTCTCGCCGTTCAGGATGTAGTGCGTACCGTCAGGCGAAAGCACGGCACGGGCGCGGCAATTGAGCGCGTCGGAGCCGGAAGTCGCTTCCGACAAAGCGTACGCGCCAACCATTTCTCCCGTGGCCAGTCGCGGCAAATATTTTTTCTTCTGCTCTTCGGTGCCGAAGTAAACGAGAGGCAACATGCCGATGCCGCTGTGCGCGCCCCAAGTGGTGGCGAACCCAGCGTACTTGGCGATGTTGTCGGCGATGATGGCGGCGGTGACTTTGTCCATTTCCAGGCCGCCGTAAGCCTCGGGAATCTCAACCCCGCTGAGGCCGAGGTCGCCGGCTTTTTTCAGCAGATCGCGTGAGATCGAGTAATCCTTGTGCTCGATCTTCTCGGCTTGGGGCAGAATTTCGTTGAGGGTAAACTCTTCGGTCGTCTGCCCGATCATCTGGTGTTGCTCGGAAAAATCTTCTGGGGTGAATACATCGGCAGTCTGCCGCTCTTCCAGCAAAAAGCTGCCGCCGGAAATCTTGGTTTTGGGTATTGCTGATATGGTGGCCATTTCTAGACCTCGAAATTCAGACCTCTAAGGTTAGACTGCTAAATGAAGACCGCTGAGTGGACATATAACAAGCGACAACACCTATTCTAACGCGGTGGGCGTCGCAAATGCAGGCTCGCACAGCGTCAATGAACGTAATGGTTGGGTAAAAAAGTGTCACGGCAGGTATTCAAAAATCCCCGCCGCACCCATCCCGCCGCCGACGCACATGGTTACCATGCCGTAACGTCCCTTGCGACGCTTCAGTTCGCGAATGATGCTGGCCGTCAGCTTCGCACCCGTGCATCCCAGCGGATGCCCCAGCGCAATCGCTCCCCCGTTCGGATTGACCTTCTCAGGATCAAGCCCAACTTCTTGGATCACCGCCAGCGACTGCGTCGCGAACGCCTCGTTCAGTTCGATCACGTCGATGTCCGAGAGCTTCAACCCCGCCAGCTTCAGCGCCTTCGGAATGGCAAACACCGGCCCCAGCCCCATCTCCTCCGGCTTGTATCCGGCGGTGGCGAAGGCGACATAACGCGCCAGCGGAGCGATGCCCAGAGCCTTCGCCCGCTCGGCCGACATCACCACTGCCGCCGCCGCGCCATCCGACATCTGCGAAGAATTTCCCGCCGTGGTCACGCCCTTCACGTGAAACGCGGCCCTGAGCGCGCCCAGAGCCTCGATCGAAGTATCGGCGCGCGGCCCCTCGTCCACTTTGAACGAAATCTCGTGCTTCTTCGGCTTCGATCCGTTCGGCGTCGTAAAGCTCACCGGCACTGCCACAGTCTCATCCTCGAACTTGCCCGCCTGGATCGCCGCCAGCGCTTTCTGATGGCTGCGCAATGAAAACTGGTCGCACTGCTCGCGCGTAATGCCAAAGCGCGCCGCCACCCGCTCCGCCGTCAGGCCCATCGTGAGATACGCATCCGGATAATGATCCACCAGCCACGGGTTGGGCGAAATCTTGTGGCCGCCCATGGGGATCATCGACATCGATTCGGTCCCGCCCGCCACCATCACCTCGGCGCCGCCCGCCAGGATGCGCTCGGCCGCCATAGCAATCGCCTGCAAGCCGGACGAGCAGAAGCGGTTGATGGTCACCGCCGACACCTCGACCGGCAGCCCCGCGCGCAGCGACGCGATGCGGGCCACGTTCATCCCCTGCTCAGCCTCGGGCATGGCGCAGCCCAGGATGACGTCTTCAATTTCTTTGGGATCAAGCTGCGGCACGCGATCAAGCGCGCCTTTGATCGCAACGGCAGCCAGTTCGTCAGGACGCGTAGCCCGCAGCGTCCCCTTGAACGCGCGGCCCACCGGAGTGCGGACGGAAGAAACAATGACGACTTCTCGCATAGGTCAATTCTAACCGCAGAGGGCGCGGAATGCGCGGAGAAGATCGGGCAGTGAACATTTTGAACGGAGGACGCGGTCAGATCGTGATGTATTCGGTCATCGCGCTGGGTGCGGGGATGGGATCGCCGTGCGCGCGCATGCCCGCATGTCGCGCAGAACCACGGGCGGCGAGGCGGAAGTGCGCTGGATGAGCGGACGACACGGCACGAGGGCTACGGCATCCTAGTGCGCTGCCTCCGCCACCAGCACCACGAACGAATCCGGCTCCACTTTTCTCTCCGGACGCGGTCCCACGTTCGCCGTTACGGTGAAAAGCTGATGCGTCTTCGCATCGAGCGCCATGGTACGCGCTCCCTTCTGGGTCGTCACCGTCTGCGCCACGCTGAACTTGTCGCCACCATCTTCCTTGATTACCGTGATCGTGCCGTCTCCCGCCGACGCAAACGCCAGGCCCCGCTCGGCATCGAACGCGGTCGCATCGCATCCGTCTCCGATGGCAGGACTCGCCACCAACTTCCCGCTGTCCGCATCCACCACCGCCAGCTTCTTATTCCCGCAGCCGGCAAACAGACGCCGGTTTTTCCGGTCGATCGCCAGCCCCGTCGGCTCTTCGCAGTCCGCCAGCTTCCACCGCGACTTCACCACCAGCTTCTGCGGATCGAACGTCACCAGCTCCGACGTGTCTTCAATATTCACGAACACCGTGCCCTTTTCGTCGGTCGCGGCAAATTCCGGCTTCCCGCCCAGCTCGATCTTGCCCACCACCTCGCCCGTGGACGCATCCACGGCCGTCGTGTCATGACCTTTTCCGTTAAAAGTAAACACGCGCTTTGAAAACGGGTCATACAGAATCGCGTCAGGCCCGCTGCCGACCTTGATCTTCTTCTCTACCGCCAGCGACTTCAGATCGAACACGCTTACCGTATCTTCGCGGCCGTTGCTCGTAAATCCGCGCCCGATTCCCGAATCCAGCGCCACCCCATGCACGCCCGCCGTCTCCGGAATCTCGCCCACCTGCTTGCCCGACTCGGTATCAATCACCATCACCCGTGTGGCTCGCGCAATGAACAAGCGATGCCCATCGCTGTCCGCGGTCAGGTAATCCCATCCGCCATCGCCGCCCAGTTTCCACGTCCTAACGACCTTGTAGTCCGCACCGGCCGCCACTGTTGCCAGTGCCACCATGGTTGCCAGCAAGATCAAAGAGAGTCGCACCCCTGTTCGCATTTTCATGGTCTATCACTTTATCGCAATTTAGAAGAAAAATCCCCCGGGAGCGGTTGCAACCAACCAAACCCCAGTTGGAGTCTTGCCCTGCCTGCCGCCTATTCCATGCGCTATCCACAATTGTGCAAACAATTGCTCCTAAACCCCCCGCCAGCTCCCGCAAAGCCGCCGTTTCACCCCAGCAAAGTTTGGTACCGGGCTTGCTCCTACTCTTTCTGGAGGAGCACACATCCGCCGCTTGGTCCGCGGATGCTCCCTCGCTTTCTCCGGAATCGGGGGACCTGCAATGAAAAAGACCCTGTTCGTGCTCTGTCTACTTTCCACCACCGCGGCATTTGCGCAGTATATCGGTGGCGCGTCCCGTTCCAGTGAACCGCAGATCTACGAGTCGCCGAGTCATCCGGCGCAGGCATCTTACGCACCCATGTCTCAGGAACGGAGCGTGCTCGCCACCGCGAGTTACTCCTCCGCCCAGGGAGAAAGGCGGGCTTCGGATTTCCCGCAGCCAGATAGCGTTTCTCTCGGCGCCTTTGCCCGTGAAGTCAGGAAGCAGCACGCCCAGTTGAAAAAATCCCCGGTCGTCTGGGTAAACCAGTAAAGTGTGGCGCGGACACTCTTGTCCGCGGGCGCGCCGGCTCTGCGTAAGCAACCCATAATCCTGCGGACGCTCAGGCTATAGTCCGCGTCAAGCCATTTAAAGATGTAACCCTGGGTTCGACCGTCGAGACATTGGAAATGTAACCGAAGACCCGCCGTCGTCGCAGCTGTGGGAAAGTGCGAATCGCGCGCTTTTTGCGCGATTGGCAAGCTTTTCCACAGCCGTTTCGCCGGCCGTGTTGTGTTTTTTCCTTTTCCTTCACCTGCGCACCGCGGTTCTCCGCCGTCACTTTCGGACTGAGCCGCCGATTCGCCAAGTCGTAAATGCGCTGCAGTTTCTGATCAATCAACTTCCCCAGTTGAAACGGGTCCAAACCCTGGCGCAGCTTTTTTAGTTCTGCCACCGGCTCTGGCTTCGCCTGCGCACCTGCCAGCACCCGCTCGAACGGCGTCTGCGCTGCGTCGTAGACGCGTCGCACTTTCGATCCCACCCGAACTTTTTTCACCAGCTTCACCGAGGGCAGATACAGGTTCATCCACCAACGTAGCTCGTGACGATAGAGATCGTTGATGGCCTCCACCACCGCTTCGGAATCGTAGCGTTCCCACCCCAGAAGCTTGCGCACGTGCGTCCAGTTCTTCTGCTCCACGTGCGCGTTGTCATCCTTCTTGTAGGGCCGTCCACGCGTCAGCTGAATCTGCTTCTGCTCACACCAACCCTTCAGATGCCAGTTGATGAACTCCGATCCGTTGTCCGAGTCCACCCCCAGAAGACGGAAGGGCAATACTTTCTCGATCTCATCCAGCCCTTGCTGCACCGCCACTTGGCTCTTCCCCAACAGGGCGCGCGACTCCGTCCAGCCGCTATGGATGTCGGTTAGGTTCAGGGTATGGGCAAATTCTCCGTCGCCCGAGTTGCCACAATGCGCCACTAGGTCGATCTCGCTGAACCCGGGACCGGTCACATCCCAACTGTCAGTCTTCACCGGAATGTGGTGCTTCAACAGCGAACCGGGCTTGGTGCGTCCGTAAATACGCCGTTTCCGCTCCCCCTTCTTCGCCTTCAAGCGCCGGTCGATTTGCCGAGCACTGATGTCCAGTAGTTGTTTCTCCATCGCCGAGGTCATCCGGTAGCGCTTACGAATCCACGGCAGCCAACTCGGCAGCAGCGCCTTCAACCGCACCGACCAGGGATACCCCGCCGCTTCCCAGATCGCCGCCAGAATAGAAAGCACTTGCGGGCCGTAGCGCGCTCGCCGTCCACGCCGCCGTCGCTCCGGTTGCTTTCCGGGAGGAGCTCCATTCAGAAGTCGAATCGCATATTTCCGGTGGTAGCCGGTGTTCAGACAAAATTCGTTCAGCATCAAGTGCTTCGCTTCCCGCCCCGCCCTGTGATAGCGCTCATACACGGCCCGGAAATATTCCCACTTCGCCTTGTGTCCCAATCCAACCCTCCTCAAATCGTCTCTTGAGTCGGGTTACATCCTACGTGTCTCGACGGCCTCCCCTTCGGTTACATTTAGCATGGCTCGATACGGGACATTTACGTTGGTCTAGGAAAGCGGTAAAATGAAATGTCATCGTTTAGGCAGAGGGAGGTGCCTATGTCTCCTGCTCGCCAGCCCAACGATTCTCCAGGCAGAAGGAAAAGCGCCTGCCAACCCCAAATCGGCCCGACACTCCAAACCGAGCGTAAAGCCATAAATCCAAGTGTAGCGGCCAAGAAGAGGCGCGATTTCGATCCCCATGCATTCCTCGCAACCATCGGCGAGGGCAGGAAGTCTGTGCTTTTCCAGAGGAAACAAGGAATCTTTGCGCAAGGGGATACCGCCGATGCGGTGTTTTATATCCAGACGGGCAAGGTAAAACTCACCGTGGTCTCGAAGACTGGCAAGGAAGCAACGATCGGCATATTAGGTGACGGAGACTTTTTTGGCGAAGGTTCGCTTGCAGGCCAAGGGCTCCGCATGGACTCTGCAACCGCAATGACGGATTGCGTTGTTCTGCGAATCGACAAGAAAGCCATGATGGAAGCGCTGCATCGGGAGCACGAATTTTCCGACATGTTCGTGGCCTATTTGTTGGCGCGGAATATCCGTTACGAAGAAGATCTGGTTGATCAGCTTTTTAATTCGAGCGAAAAGAGGCTGGCCCGGATCCTTTTGCTGCTCGCTCATTTTGGCAAGGAAGGCAAACAGGAGAGTGTAGTTCCCAAGATCAGTCAGGAGATGCTGGCGGAAATGATCGGCACAACCCGCTCGCGGGTCAGCTTCTTCATGAACCGGTTCAGGAAATTGGGATTTATTGATTATCACGCCGGCGATACATTGCAAGTTCACAGTTCACTTCTCAACATCGTTCTCCACGACTAGAACTTCATTCCGAAAAATGTGACTACGCTCTCGTGCAGACCTTGCCACTCTTGGCTTCGCCATTTCCTTGTAAAGGCAAACAAAACTGGCTGGGTCATCTCGAACGTGCGGGTTGGCGGGCACAGTTCGCTTCCCCTCCGTAGCCTCTTCGATGCTCAGAGCCGAGCCCCTTCGTCCCTCAACACACCTCTTACGTGTGATCGTTCGGAGACTCCCCTGTGCTTTTATTCGTGGAGGAGGAAGGTGAGTAGGGCCCGGTTCACCTGCAAGCTGCCGTTGTAATCGATGAAGCCCATCTTTCTGAACCGATTCATGAAGCAACTCACTCTCGAGCGAGTGGGCCCGATCATCTCGGCGAGGGGACACACTTCTTCATGCAGTGAGCAATTCTGCACAGACAATGCAGAAGCCACTGAGCGAATGTGGTTAGTGAATGAAGAGAGCAGTTTCTCATCACACCGGACGGCCTGTACGGTCGCCTGACAATAAGACGCGACTTCCCGTGGTGGAATGCACAGTCCGTGTCCACGCGCGGTCAGTTTCAGAATTCGCGTGCTCGCGAATGAGCACAGGAGGTTGACATGCTTTGGACCATTTTCGTTGTTCTTATTATTTTGTGGCTTCTGGGTTTCGGTTTGCATATCGGCGGAAGTCTGATCCACTTGCTGCTGGTTGTGGGGTTGGTGGTTCTGGTCATTAACTTACTGAGCGGACGCAGAGGTGCGATTTGAAGAAAGGCAGTACGAGTCCCGGCACCAGGAGGTCCCGGTGTAGCCCCCTGGCGCCTTCACCCTGTCGGTCCCCTTAAACCGGACCATACCGTTTAAGGAGCCTGCAATGTCCGCGCCCGACCCCTCCGTGAGTTTGAAACCGAACACCCTGATGCGGTGCAAAGAGCGTCCACTGGTGTTCGAAAGAAGTCAGTATCCTCCTTGCCAGTGATACCCAGCCGCTCGCTTCCAGTGCGGGTAGCGGTTATCGGCAACCACCTTCCTCGACAGTGTGGAATTGCGACCCTCACGACAGATTTGTGTGATGCTATTGCGGTTGAGTATGGAGGCGCTGGAGTTTTGGTGGTAGCCGTGAATGACCCGCAATCGCGGTGCAGCTACCCTGCGCGGGTGCGATTCGAGCTAACCGAGGGCGACCTCTCATCCTATCAAGCAGCCGCCGACTTTCTTAATTCCAGCAATGTCGGTTGTGTGTTTGCAGCGCGAGTATGGGATTTTTGGAGGGAAGGCCGGCAGCCATATCTTGCGACTGCTGCAGCACCTCAAAATGCCAGTGGTGACAACTCTGCATACGGTTCTTCGTGAGCCAGACGTCGACCAACTAATCGTCCTGCAAAAAATCGCCGCGCGTTCCGATCGTCTTATTGTTATGAGCGAGCATTCTTCTCAGTTTCTGCAAGACGTATTTAGAGTTCCAGCCGAAAAGATTGACCTGATTCCTGACGGCATCCCCGACTTGCCCTTTGCGGAACCGGCTTATTACAAAGATTCGTTTTCAACAGGAAAAACTGTTTTACTCACGTTCGGCTTGTTGTCTCCAAACAAGGGATTCGAAAGCGTGATTCAAGCCCTGCCGCGCATCTTGTCTCGGCACAGCAACGTTGTCTACATAATCGCAGGCGCCACTCACCCGCATGTCAGACGCCGCGAGGGTGATCGATATCGGCTGCAGTTGCGGGCCTTAGCCAAGGAGTTGGGAGTTGAGGAGAACGTGGTCTTCACAACCGGTTCGTCAGCCCTCAAGAAATGGCTTCGCTGGTTGGTGCGGCAGACATTTAGTCACGCCGTACCGCTACGAGGCACAGGCCGTATCCGGAACACTCGCGTATGCCTTGGGCGCCGGGAAGGCGATCATCTCGACGCATAGGCGGATTGACATCTACGTGAAGCCCGTTTCTTAGTTCCTGGGCGCCCGCCAGATCTAGCCACAAAATCCCCTTGACAGCCCAGGGGCGGCGTTTTAGAATTTTCCACCGAGAGCGAGCGCTCGTCTTGATGCAGCGAGCGGATGAATATATGCCCAAGCTTTTGGACGACACAGTCGCCAAGAACCGGCGCAAGATCGAACGCGCCGCGCAAAAGCTCTTCACCCGGCAAGGATTTCACGGTACGACCGTCCGGGAAATCGCCCACAAGGCCGGCGTATCCATGGGCAAGCTCTACCTCTACTACCCGACCAAGGAAGACATCTTCATCGATCTGGTCCAGCACATGGAGCAAAAAATGGAAGCCCTCCGGCAGACAGAGCTTTTTCCCTTGATGCAATCGCCCGATCCGGAGTCGCTGAAGAGGCTGGGAATGGCCATCGGCCGCATTGTCTCGGAGAATCTGGACTACTGGCGGCTAATGTATGTCGACGTCGTTGAGTTCCGTCATAAGCACTTCATTCACAGCTATCGAGAAACTGCCGGAGGTCTGCGCACCTATTCAACTGCTTTGTTTCAAAGGGCGCCGATTCCCTTTCCCCGCGACGTGAACCCCGGGTTTGCCTACGTCAATTTGTACCTGCAGTTTGTTACGTATTTTCTGGTGGAGGAACTCTTCGGCGCCAAGCGCCATTTGGGCGTGAGTGACGAAGAAGCTGTCGATCAGTTTGTCCGTCTGTACACGCGCAGCCGGAAGGATCGAGCTTCGAAGAAGCCATAAGTGCGACACAAGATTGCGACACTAAGGAGGAAATATGCGAACACTCGTAACGCTGCTGGCGGCCGCCGCCATTCTCTGTTTCATGACACCGATGACTCAAGCACAGACGGCCACCACCGGACAAGTCGTGGGCGTGGTGACGGATCCCAGCGGAGCGCTGGTGACAGGCGCAAAAGTCGTACTGATGAGCGACGCCGGCGTGCGGCGTGAAACCGTGACTGGGGGCAATGGCCGTTACACGTTTCCCCTGCTCGCCCCAGGCGCCTATCGGCTCGAAGTGACCCAGAGTGGATTCGCCTCGACCAAAGTGGAAGGCATCGTTGTCAAGATCACCGAAAGCACGGTCATTGACGTTGTCCTCAAGGTGGCCGGCGCGCCGACCACGGTCTCGGTCACGGGCGAATCGCCGCTGGTGCAGACAGAAAGTTCTGCCCGCGGCACCGTCATCGATGAGAAGGAGATCGACTCGCTGCCGTTGCCGACCCGCAACTTCCAGCAATTGTTAGCTATGACAACTGGAACCTCCGGCTCTCTCGGGAACTCCTCTGAGTTGGGGCGCGGCGATGTTGCTGTGTATGTCAACGGCCAGCGCGCTCTCTCTAACAACATGATCATCAACGGCGTGGATGCGAATTCCATCGGCACGGGCGAGAACCCAAATCTTTCTGTCCCGTCCATGGATTCGCTTCAGGAATTCATTGTGCAGACCAGCATGTACGATGCCTCCGCGGGCCGCAACGCGGGAGGCAACGTGGCTGCAGTCACCAAGTCGGGCACGAACAGCTTCCATGGCGACGCTTACGAGTTCCTAAGGAATACGGCTTTGGATGCCAACAACTTCTTCCTCAACGGCGCGGAGCAAAGCGCCACAGGGGTGCCCGTAGTTACGCCGCGACCGGCATACAGACGCAACCAGTTTGGCGGCACGCTGGGCGGTCCGATCATCAAGGACCGGGCCTGGTTTTTTATCTCCTATCAAGGTACGCGCGAGACCAATGGCACGTCGCTGACCAACTCGCTCTCGACCGTATTTGCGCCCGCCGGTTTAGGGCCGCTCTCCACGCGCAATGCCGCATCTCTATCTAGCCTGTCGAACTGTTATAACCCTGCATTCAAGGGGTACGTCGATCCCGTCGCCCTAAACGCCTTGCTGGCCGCGCTTCCCGATGGGCAGCCTATGATTCCTGGGATCCCCGGTGTCGTTACCGGTTCTTGTCCGTCGAGCCTCAACCCCGTTCTGGAGACGATTCCTTCCAACTCTACTTACAAAGAAGACCAGTTCAACACCAATCTGGATGTCAAGCTGACGCCAGCAAACCGTTTCTTTGCCAAATACTTTCAAGCGTTCAACCGGGAAGATCAGGCACTCTACAACCAGTTTGGCGATGGCAACCCGCTGCAGGCGCCCGGCTGGCCGACTGAGGAAGACATCTACCAGCGCGTGCTTTCGGCAGGCGTACAGTCGGTGATCTCGAGTCATTTGCTGAACGAATTCAGGTTCGGCTGGAGCACGATTTACGGCCCCGGTAAACCTTCTACACCTGTCACCTCCTCGCAGTTAGGAATCTCATCGCCGTTAGATACGCCGTCAGATCCCTTGTTCCCTAGCATGCCGACGATGTCCTTCCTGAACATGTTCACCCTGGGGCCGTCTCCGCTTGGCATCACCTACGCTGCGACCAACACTTACCCCGTCAGCGACATGATGACATGGACGAAGGGCCGGCACACGATGAAGTTCGGTGGCGAATACAAGCGGCAGGAATTGGATGCTCCCTATTTCGATGTATTCCCCAATGGCGAACTGTTCTATTTGGGCATCCTCACGGGCAATCCTTTCGAGGATTTTCTAGCCGGACTCACTGGCCTGTCCGCAATCGGCTCTGGAACTAACAGCCTCCATAACCGCGCCAACGACTTTTCGGCCTTCTTCCAGGATGACTGGAAGGTCACCCCACGCCTCACGCTAAACCTCGGGCTGCGTTATGACTATTTCGGCCCCACCACAGAAACCCATGGCCATTTTGTCGGATTCGACCCGTCGAAGGCGACCACGGTGCCTTTGCCTGCTTCAGACGTATTCTTGGGCTGTCTGGGGGCGGCCACGTGCGGCTCGGTCGTCACGGGGGGGTTCGTCCAGGCTGGGAATGGAAACTTGCCCGGATTTCCCAAAGGCAGCGACGGGTTGGTGAATTCCAACTACAAGAACTTCGGGCCAAGGGTGGGCTTCGCTTACCTGCTGACGGACAGGGGCGACGTTGTCCTGCGCGGCGGTTACGGAATTTTTTACGACCGGCCGAACATGCGGTTGTATAACAGCCAATTGTTCAACATGCCTTACGAAATGCTGGCGACTGCGCTGTTCACCCCTAACAAAAACCCATTTGTGCAAGTTCCACTACCCAGCCAGTTCCCGCTGACTATTAGCGGCAACCCCAGCACCTTCCCTCTTGGAGGATATCCAGCGTTCCTGCCCTACACCTCGTACTACTTCGGCTCCCTGACCGCTCCGATTCCAGCCACCGGGATCTATCCGGACCTTCATGACTGGAGCATTCCCTACGTGCAGACCTTCAACCTGGGCGTGCAAACCAGCTTCGCCAACAACTGGATGCTGGACTTGGGCTACGTCGGTTCGCTGGGACGCAAATTTCCGCGCTTGTTCTCGTTCAGCCAAGCGGCTACACCCGAGGTCACGCTAGGAGTTCCAAATTCGTCACTGGGGGGGCTCGGGGTAGGGTTCCCTTGGACCGCGGGAAGTCTAGGCGGACCTTTCTACCCTGGCTTCGGAAATCTGACTGCTCCCGGGTTAGGTAGCTTCCTGATGGAGAGCAACTCTAACTCCAGTTACAACTCCCTGCAGGCAACTCTCAAAAAGCGCTTCTCCCACGGCCTACAAATGCTGCTCAGCTACACTTACTCACACTCGATTGACGACTATTCCGGGAGTGACGTCAGCGACGTCACACTGCTCCCGGGCGACATGGTCAATGAACAGCACAATTATGCCTCCTCGGATTTCGACCGGCGGCATCGCTTCGTCGGAAGTTACTTATATAATCTGCCGGACGCCTATCATGGTGGCTCGGCTTTCGCGAAAAAGCTGGTGAACACTTGGAGCGTGTCGGGAATCGTAACCCTGCAATCCGGTTGTCCGTTCTCCATCTACGGTCAAGATGCCGCGTTTGAGGCAACGATGGCCAACCTCAAGCCCGGCCGAACGCTGGCATCCGCGATAAAGAGCGGCGACGTGAAAGACCGCTTGACCTCTTATTTCGACACGAGCGCCTTCGTGCAACCCTCCGCATTCGGTGACTTCGGACAGTTAGGAAGGAACATCATACGGGGGCCGAAACAGATCGACACGGACTTCTCCATCATGAAACTCATTCCGGTCACGGAAAGCCAAGGGGTGGAGTTTCGGGCCGAGTTCTTCAATTTGTTCAACAACGTGAATTTCGCCAACCCGGTCAACATAATCTATCCCTCGGTCGACTTTGGGTCGATCGTGTCAACCACCACGGGGCCAAGGGTGATCCAGTTTGCGCTGAAGTACACGTTTTAGAGGGCACATGAAAGACACAGGTCTGCGTGGCAAGGTCGTCGTCGTCACCGGCGCCGCGGCGGGGATCGGCCTCGCCACGGCCCGGCGGTTTTCGAGCGAAGGCTGCCGGGTGGCGGCATGGGATGTCAACGATGCCGGGCAGGACGGGTTGCTGCGCGAACTGTCTGCGCTCGGGGGAGAGGCGCTCTTCCGTAAAGTCAGCGTCTGCAGTGACGCCGAGGTCGAGTCTGCGGTCGCAGAAGTTGTCGGACGGTGGGGCACGGTTGATGTGCTCATCAATAACGCGGGCATCACGCGCGACGCGCAGTTCGTCAAGTGGAAGGATGGCGCGGTTGCCGGAACGATGACCGATGAGGCGTTCGATTCGGTCATCTCGGTCAACCTCAAAGGCGTCTTTCTCTGCTCGCGGGCCGTGGTGCCTCACATGATCCGCCAAGGCTCGGGTGTGATTCTCAACGCCTCTTCCGTCGTGGGTCTGTATGGAAATTTCGGTCAGACAAATTACGCCGCCACCAAGGCAGGAGTCATCGCGTTTGCCCGGACGTGGTCGCGTGAACTGGCAAAATACAATATCCGCGTGAACGCTGTCGCTCCCGGTTTCATTGCGACCGAAATGGTGCAGAAGATGCCGGAGAAGGTCGTGCAGAACATGGTTTCGCACACGCCTCTCGGTCGCATGGGGAAGCCTGAGGACATTGCCGAGGCCTATGTGTGGTTGGCCTCCGATGCGGCATCGTTCATTACCGGCGCCGTGCTCTCCGTCGATGGCGGATTAGTACTGGGGACGTAACCTGCAGCAATTCGAGAGGACTCATTCATGACGCGTTACGCAACCATTGTCGCCACCGCCAGGTACGTACCTGAGATAGAAGTGACCAATGACATGCTGCGCGAGCGGTTCAAACATATCCCGGATTTTGTGGACAAAATGGAGGCCAGCAGCGGCATCAAGACGCGCTGGCATGCCCCCGAAAACTGGGCTACCAGCGATGTCGCTCTGCCCGCAGCCAAGCTCGCAGTTGAGCGTGCCGGCAAGAAACCCGAAGATGTCGATCTGATCATCCTCGGCACCGATTCGCCGGACTACATAACACCTGCCACCTCGGTCGTACTGCAGTATAAGCTGGGCGCAAAAAATGCCGGGACGTTTGATGTCGGCTGTGCCTGTGCTTCGTTTCCAACCGGGCTTGCCGCGGCCGCCGGAATCATCGCCGCCAACCCGGGGATTAAGACGGTGCTCGTCATCGGCGTCTATCTCATGCACAAACTCACGACGGCTGCCGATCCCATGGTCTTCTTCTATGGTGACGGCGCCGGCGCCGCTGTGCTCGAACCTGCAGCTTCGCCGGGATTTGTCACTGCGACCTTTCGCGCCGACGGCTCCTATCACGACTATTGGGGTATCTATTCCGGCGGCACTTTCGAACCGGCGAGTGAGGAATCCGTCAAGGCGGGGCGCACCGCGTGCACGATCAAGAACCGCTATCCTCCGGAGTTGAACGAGGAGACGTGGCCGCTCATCGTGCAACGACTGGCAAAGGACGGTGGCTTCGAGCTGCGCGACGTCGATTGCTTCATCTTTACCCAAGTGCGGAAACCCACGATTGAACGCGTGATGAACCGTCTCGGTGTACCCGCGGAACGCGCGCATACTATCATGGAACAGTATGGCTACACCGGCTCCGCCTGCGTCGCCATGGCACTCGACCACGCGATCGAGCAGGGCAAGGTGAAGTCCGGTAACCTGGTCGTGCTGGTCGGTTCCGGGGTCGGCTACAACCAGGCGGGCTGCGCGTTTCGTATGCCGTAGGCGGCTTTCGGACTTGACTTCCAACCAAGCCGACCGAGAGGAGCGGAATGGGCCTGGCAATCAAAATGGTGCTGCTGCTGGTTTTCGCCGCAGTTACTGCTCTGATTGTCTTCTTCATTCTTTTCTTCTTGCGACCCGTCGCCACGATGGTCTGGCTACGGAGGAGCGCGCTTCGCCGAGTCGGTCTTCGGAAAACGAAGATCACGACCACGGTGGGAGGACAGACCGTGTGGCATGGCGGCGCCGGCCCCTTGCTGGTGTTGCTGCATGGCGCAGGCGATCAAGCGGGAACATGGAACAAAGTGGCGCCCGAGTTGAAGCGCCACTTTCAACTGGTGATCCCGGATCTTGCAGGCCATGGCGAGAGCGACCCGGCTGCGGGCGTGCTGAGTCTGGGAACGCTGCTCGCCGCACTGGAGCAGGTGCTCGATGCAATTCCATGGCGAGACGCACCAATGGTGCTCGCAGGGAATTCGCTCGGGGCCTGGATAGCGATGCTCTATGCGCAGAAATACCCGCATCGGGTGACGCGGGTTATCCTCATCGGTGGTGGCCCCATCAAGAACGCATCCGAGATTGGCATCATGCCAAAGGACCGCGAAGAGGCTCGGCGCGTGCTCGATGCCGTTCTGGATCCTTCCACGCCTCGGTGGCCGAATTTCGTCCTCGATGATCTGGTCCGCGTCTCGAATACAGGTCCGATTTCGCGGCTGCTGGCTGCCGGTGAAGAAGATATGTCGAAATACCTGCTCGAAGACAAACTGGCAAGTTTCCAGCTGCCGGTCGATCTCATCTGGGGTGCCTCCGATCGCCTCGTCCCACTGGACTATGCGAATAAGCTGCAATCGCAACTTCGGCACTGCACGCTTACGGTCATTGAGCGTTGCGGCCATGGACCCCAGTTCGAGCGTCCCCGGGAGTTGACGCGAGCCCTGTTGCAAATTCTCGCGTCCGATTCGTCCCGCGCGTCCGCCACTGCACAGCCTGTTTCCAGACAGTCTGGGGAGAACTCGTGATCACCGGCGATATTCTCGGAGAGCGCGCCCGTCTTAGCCCCGACGCGGTCGCATTGATCCACGTTCCCACGCGCCTGCAGTTCACTTATGGTGAACTCAATCGGCGGGCCCTGCAGTGCGCGCGGGTCTGGACCGATCTCTGCTCTCTGCGCCCAGGCGATCGCGTCTGCATCCTTTCCGAGAACCGGGTTGAATATGTCGATGCCTTCTGGGCAGCGGGTAAATCCGGCATCATCCTCGTCCCCCTCGGGACACGCAGCACGGCTCACGAGCTGCACCAGATACTCGCGGACTGCGGACCGCGCTGCCTCATGTACTCCGCACGGTACGAGAAACTCGCGCAAGAGCTCCAACAACTCGTGGCCTTCGAGCACTTAATAAGTCTGGATGCGGAGGACGATGTCCCGAAGGCGCTGAGTTATGCCAAAGCTATCGATCGGGTTTGTCCAGATCCGCTCTCCACGAGACTCCAACCCGAGGATATTTTCTGCTTACTCTATACCAGCGGCACCACCGGACGGCCGAAGGGCGTAATGATTCCACACCGGCAGATCGCATGGAACGCCTACAACACGGTTGTCTCCTGGCAATTGCGGCAGAGTGACCGGGTTCAGGTTTACACGCCCATGTATCACGCCGGCGGCCTCACCGTATTCATGACCCCGCTGTTCGCCATCGGGGGCAGCATTGTTTTGCATGACGGCTTCGACGCCGCTGAAGTGTTACGAGCTCTCCGGGACTACGAGTGCACGCTTCTTTTCGGCGTGCCGACGATCTTCAAAATGCTCCTCGATTCGCCAGAATTCGCAACGCTCGATTGCAGCCATCTGCGCTGGTGTGCCAGCGGAGGCGCTCCGCTGCCGTTACAACTTCTCCATGCCTACCAGGAGCGCGGACTGGTTTTTCGCCAAGGCTACGGGCTGACCGAGGTTGGCGTGAACTGTTTTGCCATGAGCGACGAGGACTCTCTGCGCAAGTCTGGTTCTGTTGGTAAGGCGATGATGTTCACCGAGGCGAAGCTCCTCGATCCCGAGGGGAATCAGGTCGCAACCAATGAGGTTGGCGAGCTTGAGGTCGGCGAGCTGTGCCTGCGCGGGCCACACGTTTGCCGCGGCTATTGGAACAATCCAGCCGCCACCGCCCAGGTGCTCGATGCAGAAGGATGGTTCCACACCGGCGACCTGGCGCGATGCGATGAAGATGGATTCTTCTACATCGCAGGCCGTTCCAAAGATATGATCATCAGCGGCGGCGTCAACATCTATCCGGCGGAGATCGAGAAGGAATTACTCGATCATCCGGCCGTTGCCGAAGTTTCCGTCATGGGGACGACCGACGAGAAGTGGGGCGAGGTCCCAGTTGCCTTCGTTGCGCTGAAATCAGGCGCGAGCACCAGCGAAATCGAACTCATCGAGTTTCTTCGTCCCAGAATCAATAAGATCAAACTGCCACGGCAAATCATCTTTATAGAAGCATTGCCCCGCAACGCGTATGGTAAGGTCCTGAAACTCGAACTCCAGGACCAACTGCGGAATCTCAAATCTGCCGTCGCCGGCGGAAGCGATACTGTCACGCCGGGGCGGAAAAAGTTATCCTACTAAGAGGTGTCTTATGAAGCGCATTTACATCGCCGCCTACCATCAATCGAAATTCGGAAAGCTCATGGCCATGTCGGTGCCAGAGATCATCCAGAACGCTGTCGTCGGAGCGTGCAGCGAGATCGGCGTCGAGCCCGCCGTGCTGGATGTCGGCTCGATCGGCGCCACCTGCAACATTTCCCTTAACGAGCAGGGTCTGCTCGCCGGCCTGATGGCGATGCTGCCGGGGCTGGCCGGCAAGCCCATAGAGTCCGTGGAGAACGCCTGCGCCTCCGGCGGTCAGGCAGTACTCTCCGTCATCCAGAAACTCTTGGTGGGGTGGGGTGACGTCGGCATCGCGGTCGGCTACGAAAAGATGCGCGACGCCGAAGGCAAGATGGACGGCAAGCTCATCGGCAAGGCCCTGGGCTACTTTTCCCACCCCGACGAGCGCGAGGGTAAGGTGTTCATCTTTCCCCACCTGTTCGCCGAGATCATGGAGTGCTACCTGAAGGTGCATAAGGTGCGGGAGGAGGATTTGGCGCAGATCGCGGTCGAGGAGTACGCCAACGCCCGCCACACTCCCTACGCCCAGATGCGCAATGTGCAGATCACCGTGGAGCAGGCGATGAAGATCGAAGGCATCAATCGGTACATTGTCGAGGGCCTGCCCCTGAAGACCTACGATTGCTCGCAGATCACCGATGGCTACGCCAGCCTCATTCTGGCTACCGAGGAGGGGTTGCAGAAGCTGGGCGTAACCAAGGCGGACTGTGTGGAGATCGCCGGCTATGCTCAGGCTACCGATCCGCTGAAGAAAGCGGGACGCGATGTCCTGCGGCCCGAGGGGGCTTACCGGGCGATGAACAAGGCCTATGACATGGCTGGGGTCAAGCCCGGGGATGTGAGCGTGGCCGAGGTCCACGATTGCTTCACGGTGATGGGCGCCATCGGCACCGAAGTGCTGGGCAAGGCCGCCGTTGGCCAGGGCGCCCGGTATTGGTGCGAGGGCAAAGCACGCGTGGACGGCGAGTGCGCCATCAACACCTCCGGCGGACTCATTGCCAAAGGCCATCCCATCGGCGCCACCGGTATCGCCATGCTGGGGTGGTGCGCGTGGCAACTCCGGGGCAAGGCTCCCGCCGGGCTGCAAGTGAAGAATCCGCGCCTGGCAGCGACGTTCAACATCGGGGGGCCCATCTGCGCCTCCGTTTGTACGGTGCTCAGGCCCACCACGTAAGGGCGGGGCGCGAGAGGCGGGACGATTCGCCGAAGATCTTCTCGTACAGGTAGTGGGCGTACAGCTCCATCTGACCGCTGCGGTAGAAGAGCAGAGAAGGCTCCTCGTACATCTCGAATAGCTCTTCGTGAGTGAGGAGGATGCCGGAGATAGTCAGCGTGTGCAGCCGTTCCTGGTAGAGGCGCGCGTAGTCCAGGGCGACGAACCCCCGTAAGAGATCCCTATGAGATGGAATCGCTGGATCGCCAGCGTGTCCACGATTTTCGTAAGGGCGTCACAGAAGCAGAGCTTCCAACTTCCCGCAGCCCCGACTTCTGGTGCGCTTCGGCCGGAGTGATGTGGTCTGTGTCCAGCGTAGCCAGCACTCTAAGGCTCGCTCGCCGGATGCACACTTCCGTGTAGCAGCAGTGTAGTCCCCTAGTCACACACTCAGGTGAGGAAGCGCACTGACAGGACCCACCAAGAGGTATCTGTTCATGTTGAAGGATAATCTGAAAAGCCAAACCCCGCGCAAGTGAGGGACGAGAAGCCACGGGTCCTTGGGTGGTTCGAGAAGACTCTGAGCGGGCATAAAGACAGCCTAGTCTAGCTGCCGCAGGCGCGCGTTACGACGCTGGCGGGAGGTCGGCTTTTTGCTTCTTGGATCGGGCGTGACCAAGAGTACCTGTCGGAATCTCCGCGAGTTCTTTGCCTAACTTCGAGGGTAGGAAGAAAGGATTCTTCATGCAACTCATCAAGTCCGTTGTTTTGACGCTCGGCATGATGTTGCCGGCTTTCGCCCAGAATTCTGTCTTGTCCTTGAAGACGGATGAACTGCCTGCGCTGAACCACTTCGATCCCGGCATTGTGGATCGCACGCAGGATCCGTGCAGCGATTTCTACAAGTTTGTCTGCTCCAAGTGGCAGGCAGCCAATCCCATTCCTCCGGATCAGGCGGCTTGGGGTACTGGATCCAACCTGCAATTATGGAATGAGAGCGTGCTGCGCAATATCATGACGCGCGCGGCCGATCCCAGCCCCGGTCGCACGGCCGTGGAGCAGAAGATTGGCGACTATTGGTACGCGTGCATGAATGAGGCCGGGATTGAAAAGACCGGCATCGCAGCCGTCAAACCGCAACTCGACTTGATCGGCGCGCTCAAGAACAAGTCGCAACTCGCCGGCGTGCTGGCGCAGATCCACCTGAGCCAGCCGGAGTCGTGGAATGGCGGCGACAACGAGACGGCAGCGCCCATGTTCGGCTTCAGCTCAAGCGTCGATTTCAACGACGCCACTCTGGTGGTGGCAGCGGTCGACCAGGGTGGCTTTGCGCTGGACGGTCGCGACTACTATCTGTCCGGCAACGCCAAGCTCGCCGAAGTGCGCAACAAGTATGAAGATCACGTGGAGAAACTCTTCGCGCTGATGGGCGAGAGTGAAGCGAAAGCAAAGTCGGACGCAGCGACGGTCTTGCGGATCGAAACGGCGATGGCGAAATCGGCGATGGATTCGGTGAAGCGCCGCGACCCGAAGAACATCAACAATGTCATGAGCCTGCAGCAAGTGCAGGCGCTGACCCCGTCTTTCCATTGGAACGACTATCTTGCGGTTGTCCAGCGGACTACGCCCAAACACTATATCGTGACTGCGCCCGATTTCTTCCGCGAGTTGGAAACGCTCGTCCAGAGCGAGGACCTCGAGAGTTGGAAGACATACCTGACGTTCTGGGTGCTGGACCAGAATGCCCGTTACCTCAGTCAACCGTTCCAGGAAACACACTTCGATTTCTGGAACCGGACGATGCGCGGGGCACAGGAGATGCTGCCGCGGTGGCGCCGTTGCGTGCGCTGGGCCGACCGGGATCTAGGGGAAGCGCTGGGGCAGGCGTATGTGGCGCAGGCGTTTCCGCCGGAGAGCAAGGTCCGCACGGAGAAGCTGGTGAAATCGATCGAGGCTGCGTTGGCTCAGGATATCCAGCAGGTTGACTGGATGTCGCCCCAGACGAAAAAGAGCGCGCAGCTGAAGTTGAATGCAGTTCTAGACAAGATCGGTTACCCGGACAAGTGGCGGGACTATTCCAGCGTGAACATCGGCCGCGACAGCTTTGTTGAGAATGTGCAGAGCGCCGCGCGATTCGAGTATCAGCGCCAGATCGATAAGATCGGCAAGCCGGTGGACCGCATGGAATGGGGTATGACGCCTCCCACCATCAATGCCTACGAAGATCCGCAGACCAACACCATCAATTTTCCAGCGGGAATTTTGCAGCCGCCATACTTCGAAGCGGGTTTCGATGACGCGGTGAACTACGGCGCGATCGGCATGGTCATTGGCCACGAGATGACGCACGGTTTCGACGATCAGGGGCGCAAGTTCGATGCCCAAGGCAATCTGCGCGACTGGTGGACGGAGCAGGACGCAAAAGCGTACGAGCAGCGGGGCAAGTGCATTTCCGACGAGTACACGGAGGAGATCCCTGAGCTGGGGGTCAAGACGAATGGGCTGCTGACCCAGGGCGAGGACACGGCCGACAACGGCGGGGAGCGTCTGGCGTTCATGGCCCTTGAGGAGTTGTATCGTCAGCAAGGCAAATCGCTGGACGAGAAAGGTCCGGACGGCTGGACGCGCCGGCAACGGTTCTTTCTGGCGCACGCGTTTTCCTGGTGCGAAAATTGGCGTCCCGAGCTGGCGCGAACCGTGATCACGACGAATCCGCACTCCATGCCTCAACTCCGCGTCAACAACGTGGAATCGAACATGCCGGAATTTCAGCAGGCCTTCGGATGCAAGGCGGGACAACCCATGGTGCGTGCGAACGCATGCCGAGTGTGGTAGGTCGGCGCTGGTCAATTACACACAGAGATGCCACAAACGGGGTTAGGAGAAGCGAAAGGACGGGGTTGTGGGCGGTTTGTCGCTAGCCTTGATCGGAAACGCCTCGGGGCAGGCAGTTGGGGTGGAGCGGAGTTTCCGATCCGAGGCGTTTTCGATAAGGAGACTAGAAGGAAGCCCCTGGCGTTTGCGGCGGGCGCGCGGGATGCGGCAAACTATGTAATTTGAATGGCCTTTTTTTCGCTTTTTGTTCGGGGCGAAGCAGTTATTAATGCAGATGACCGCTCGCCCTAATTCGGATTTGCGGACTGCCTGCTGAGTGCGGCCGGGATCGCACGACCGTCAGGCGACTCTTACAATGACCCCTGTGACATCGTCTTGCTGGGGGTTGTCGCCTGCAAAGCTCCGAGCGGCACGGCATATGCCTTCAGCGAGTTCGCGCGCCGAATCTTGCCGATGGGCGCGCACATATTCGAGAACTCTGTCGGCGCCGAACTCCACGTCTTCCGAGGCCGTCGTTTCAGTGACGCCGTCTGTCAGCAAAATCACGAACTGCTGCGGCGCCAAGGGGATTGCGGAGGTGACATAGTGAGAATCCTCGAATATTCCCAGCGGCGGGCCCGAGCTTTCGAGCACATGGTCGATCTTGCCGGAGCCATTCATCAGAAAACCTGGGACGTGCCCCGCGCTGGCATAGGACAAGGAGCCATTCGGTCCATCCAGGCAAACCAGCAACAAGGTAACGAATCGATTCTCCTCCAGGTCTGCAATAAGCATGTGGTTGACGTTGCTCAGGATGTTCGCTAAATCCGCTTCGACCTGAGCGAATGAGCGCACGTAAGCGCGGGTCAGCGCCATTACAAGCGCAGAATCCAGGCCGTGTCCACTGACATCGCCAATCCCGATGCAAGTACGTCCGTCCGGCATTGAGAACGAGACCAGGTAGTCG
>Ga0208821_1000582_pt1 | contig 27040 bp, 22 predicted proteins | sample June2015DPH_20_5_FD_184720 | JGI IMG/M metagenome (GOLD analysis project Ga0208821, IMG submission 184720) | Peatland microbial communities from SPRUCE experiment site at the Marcell Experimental Forest, Minnesota, USA - June2015DPH_20_40... | ecosystem: Environmental > Terrestrial > Soil >... | reverse complement strand
GTGTAGCCCAGCAGGGTTTGCAGGAAGATCGGAAGCAACGCGGTGCTGCCATAAAGCACCAATCCCAGCATGAACATCGTCAGGGTGGCGATGAGGAAATTCCGTTCCTTGAGCAGGTGAAAATCCACCGCCGGATCTTCTCTGTTGAGCTCCCAGAGGAAGGCGCCCAAGAGTCCGATTACCGCCACCACCGAGCACGAGACGATGAAGCCCGAGCCGAACCAATCCTCGCGTTCGCCCTTATCGAGAACCACTTGGAGAAATCCCAGCCCGACACTCAGCAAACCAATGCCCATGTAGTCAATCTTGGCTCCCTCGCGAAGGCTCTTACGCACGAGGTACGGTGGGTCAAAGATGAGGAAGAGAGTAAGCAGCAGTGAGATCACTCCCACCGGAATGTTGATGAGGAAAATCCAGCGCCAACTGAAGCTGTCCGTGATCCAGCCGCCCAGGGTGGGGCCGATGATTGGCGCCAGCACCACACCCATCCCGAAAATCGCCATGGCCATGCCTTGCTTATTCTTCGGGAAGCTCTCCAACAAGATGGCCTGCGAGATGGGTTGTAACGCGCCCCCGCCCGCGCCTTGCAGAACCCGGAAGAACACAAGCAGTGGAAGGCTGGGGGCGAGTCCACAGAGCATGGAGCTGATCGTGAAGATGGCCACGCAGGTCATGTAAAAGCGTTTGCGCCCGAAGAATGAGGAAAACCATCCAGTGAGCGGCAACACAATGGCGTTCGAGACCAGGTAGGAGGTGAGAACCCAGGTGCTCTCATCCACTCCTGCTGAGAGGTTGCCGGCAATGTGAGGCAAGGCCACATTGGCAACGCTGGTGTCCAGCACCTCCATGAAGATTGCCAGCATCACCGTGAAGGCAATTATCCAGGGGCGGGTTTCACCGTTTAGTCGCGCTCGCGCCAGGAGAGTGGGCATATGAAGGCCACACCAGGGGTGGGCTTCGCAACCTGCGATCCTGCCACCCTGTGGACTCCAAGGCTAACCTGAAAGGCCGGGCTTGTGGAAGAGACGAATTGTCCCAGGCAGGGAACCCAAGACTTGCATTTTGGAATCCCGGACGGCTGTGAGCATGCACTCCCATGAGGCGTCTTATGAAGCCCGCTACGCGCCATCGCTCTACCCGACAGGGGCTGGGGACTAGGGGCTGGGTGCTGGGGGCTGGGTGCTTGGGGACTAGGTGCTGGAGGCTGGGGGCTGGGTGCTGCGGCGATTTGGAATTCTGAATTGCCTCCTGCCTCCCCCCCCTGAAAGGCCGCAGGTCCAGAGGGCGGGACCTGCGCTACTTACTTCCGCCACCTACCGCCTACCATCTACAACATTCTAACTACCTGTGTTTTCAATGACATTCCCGCTGTATGCTCGTATCTCCTTTGTTTTCAAATACATTCCGGCTTCTCCCCCGAGTTTTCAACAGCCGTCCTTTGTTTTCAATAACATCCCCGCATTGCTCCGTCAAAAAAAGAATTCTTTTTCAAGGTTGGTAGGGCTTTCCTTAGCCGTAGGGCAAATTGAGCGAGTGATGCTGGCACGCGCCGGCGGCGCGCGGGCCTTCGTGCCCCGGTTCCCAGCCCCTGTTTTTCTTCCCCACCTACCACCTACGACCTACCACCTACCGTATTCACCATTCACCATTCACCATTCACCAATCACAATTGCCCCAGCCCGCCCGCCTGTCACCTACATCCCCATCGTACTACCATAGCCTATCTTCTGCCGCTTGTCAAGACACGAAATGTCCACGCGGCGCCGGTGCTGTTATGGCATGCCCGCCACTGCTGTGCTCATGCCGCAAGGTGACAAGCGCCGGGTGGCGTGTAGATTCTTACCGCCAAACTCTCTGCAGGTTGTCGCGCACATTTTTGCGGTATCGCCCTTTTCGACTTTCGACCCTCGACTGCCTCAGGAGGGTGGAGAGTTTCAAATCCGTTTGCCCAGGCTCTTACCGGGCGTTCTTTGAACTGTCCTGGCTCGGCCCGCGCGGGGAGCACGAACACCGTTCCTGGGATGTCACAACGATCCATCCATTGATCCTTGCGCACGCTCGACTTGCCATTGCGTCGCGAACGGCGGGAAAGAGCTGGAAAAAGCGTGTGCACAGTACGTGAAGGGGAGTCGTCTTGATCTCTATGGCAGGAAATCGGCAGGAGTCGGACCCTCGCGTTGTGTCCACAAAGCTCTGTTTAATTCGATCTAAGGGCTGTTCTCAACACTCGGGAGAAACTGGGTTGCAGGTTTCCGATTACTAGGCCGTCGTCACGTCCTGTTTCAGGGAAGGGCGTTTATCATGCACAATCATGCGATGTGCTCCCCTAGCGCATGTTCCGACTGCGCCATCCAGGAGGAATCAGCAGGCGAACGTGGGCACCACATCTACAGTTTCGCTATACGTCCAACTGACCGCGGACGGCAGAGCACTGCAACCCCTCTTACTTACCCCAAAGCCTGAGCAGCGCGCCTTGCTTACCCCACACCGGATCGCTTAACGGGAACGGCAGCGCCGCCATCCTTGCCACCGCCTCTCGATCCGGCGCCCGCCTGCAGATATCCCACTCCTGTCCAGGCGGGTACGCGCCGACCACGAGGAAATCCCGGCTCGCCTGCAGCCGGCAATGACCTGTGCCGGTGGGCAACACCGCAACATCGCCGGCCTGCACAACGACCTCCTGTCCGTTCTCTCCACCCAGCATCAGCCGCGCGGAACCGCCAGCGAACCCGAGCACCTCATGTGCAGTCGAGTGATAGTGATGGAAATCGTATACTCCGTCTCTCCATTGAGGCGGCCAGCCATTGCGCGTAAACAACTCCTCGAAGCGCGCCGCCGGATCCGCAGCCCGCGGGTCCTGGACGCCGCGATAAAGCAGCACGGGAAGATGTTCGTTGTTCGGCACCCAGCCGTTCGGCGAGAGGCGCAACACCTCCGGATCTCCGGCTCCTCCATCTCCACCTGGTCTGATAGCCGCATCGGCAGCATCCCACGTTCCGGGCGAAGGCCCGAAACCCACAGCCCCGAGCATACCTACGAATCTTCGTCTGTCCACGAATGCAGTCCTCTCTTGTAGCGGCGATCCCGCAAGGCGGGATCGCCAATGGCGGCGTAAAGCCGCCGCTACGACAGGCGAACAGCGTCAGGCCGGGTGCGCAAAGGTGCCTGGACTGTTCTCCGTGGCCTGCCACTTTGGTGCGCGCTCTTTGCTGGCCTGGGCCAGCGCGCGCCGCACTCCCTCGGCATCGAAGTCGGTTGCGTAAACTGGCGTGCCCGGCTGCTGGCGCCACGACTCATCGAGGCCACCCGCATCAACGGCATCGAATCCGAGCTGGTTCACAAGCCGCATTACGGTCTCCTTTGCGTGCTTGTCATCGCCGGCCACGGGCAGGGCGATCCGTCCTCGGCTGCCAGCCGGGCGGCCGCGCTCCAGCAGATGTCGGGCATAGATGTTATTAAACGCCTTGACCACGGGCCGGCCGAGCTGATTCGCCACCCATCGGCTTTCCGCCATTCCCGCTTCGATATCGCCAATGCGGCCATCGCGCTCCCGCGGGTAGTAATTGCCCGTGTCGATGACGACTACATCATCGGGCACGCCGGCGAACAAGTCCCTGGGCAGATCTCGAATTTTCCCTTCCGGGATCGTCACCACAACCACCTCACCCGCCTGCGCCGCCTCTCGGACCAGGACGGGCTTCGCTCCGGTTTGCCTGGCGAGATCTGCGAGCGATGCGGGTCCGCGCGAGTTGGCCACAAACACCTCATGTCCGAGTTCGGTCAGCCGGCGTGTCAGAGTGCCGCCGATTTGTCCAGCGCCAATGATGCCAATTTTCATGTCTTCTCCTCTCGGTGGACGCCCCTGAATCAGGGCAATACCACTATTCCTTAAGATGTGAGAACCCGGGCGTTCGTTTCACTTCGATGGTTCCCTGCAATTCCGGAGTGATTCAGGAGTGATGTTGGGGCGAAGGCGGGGGCTGCGCTACCTTACTTTAGATCTGCGGCTTTTGGGGGGACCCTTGGACGAACCGCGGACCTTCAAATCAGTTCCGCGTTACTTGCTTGCGCGTGTGCGCACACATGATTCCAACCGTGTCCGGTGCGGAGAGGGTGCCCGTCAGCCGACGGACAGGTGAGGGGTTACTTCCGCCGCCAGCCAGCAGGTAGCGAGGAGCCGTGCGCACCACGCACCGCTCCGCAGTTCCAAACACCACCAGCGTCCACAAGTTAATCAATATGCGGGACGAAAAGCCGCGGAGTAATCCCCCTTGCAGCCGGATAACTCCGCGCTTGCTCGCTCGTTGAGATCACTCCCCGAGGGCCGGAGCTAAGTTGGTTCACCCCTTTGGGGTTTGGTCAGGCAAGCTCAAAGCCGGGGAGTCTCAATGCCGTCTTGTCGAAGGTCAAGGTGCGGGCGCAGCCAGCCCGGGCCCCCAGCGCGCCGATGAGGGCGTCGGCAAACGAGCCGCCCCCCTCTTTAAGCGCGATCGTCGCCGTAAACACTTCCTGCTCGTTTTCGACAACCAGGGTGTCCGCCTGGAGTATGCGCTCGAGGGCCGCAGCGATCTCATCGTCGGCAAGGCCGTAGGCGCGATCCAGGACCCACACCGTCTCGACCAAGGCCACGATGCTGATGAAGCCGGGGTTTCCCTCGGTCAGGCGGAACTCGATAATGTCCGTGGCCAGCGGCGATTGAATGGGGTCATCCTGCGCGAGGTAGCGAACGAGGATATTGGTGTCGAGCCCTATCATCGGCGTCGGGCGTGGGGACGGAGCCCGGCGGCGCCCTCCGCGATTGCTTCACCCATTCGCTCCAGGGTCACCGGCCGGCGGGGACGCGTAAGGATGCCCCTTAACGCCGAGACGGGGAGTTTGGGCAGCAGCACCACGGTGCCGTCAGGATGGATAAAAAACTTCACGCGGTCCCCCGGCTTCAAGTGGAGATGCACCCGGATAGCCTTCGGGATCGTGGCTTGGCCCTTGACCGTAATTGCCGATTCCATGTTTCCCCCATTACATTCTCATAAATGTAATATCACGGCGCATGACCGCCGTCAAGCTGGTAGCGCAGACCTCTGCCGTTGAGGTCTGCGGTTCTTCCCTGGATTCGCGCTCCCCAACCTGAGGGCAAGCATCTGTCCTTGAGATTTTGCGGTTTGGGCAAGAGAAGAGCTGTGAGGCTTTTGAGAAGGGAGCCGCAGTCGTAGGGCTTGCAATATATTCGCTTCTATCGCATATTATACATATGTGGATTCAACGTGACATAGAACCTCGGCTGCAACGATCGGCACGCACCCGGCCGGTGGTGGTGCTGACCGGGGCCCGCCAGACTGGTAAGACATCGACCTTGCTAAGGCTGTTTCCGAATCATGGGTTTGTCCCTCTTGACCTCCCCACCGAAGCGGAACAGGCCGAAAAAGAACCGCACAATTTTCTTCGTCGCCACCCCTCGCCGATGATTATCGACGAAGTGCAATACGCGCCCGGGTTATTCCGGCATCTGAAGGTAACCATCGACGCCCGTCGCGCCCGCAACGGGCAGTTCCTGCTCACGGGTTCACAGAAGTTTACCTTAATGAAGAGCGTCTCCGAATCTTTGGCGGGACGGGCGGACATTGTGGAGCTGGAAACGCTCTCGTGGGCCGAGATCCGGGCTGCCGTGCTGCAAACCGGGCTTGAGGCGGCCATCGTTCGGGGCGGTTTTCCGGAGCTACACGCCAACCCGGACATTGACCACGTGGCCTTTTACAACTCTTATCTGGCCACCTACCTGGAACGTGACGTGCGATCGTTGGCCAACGTTGGCAATCTGCGGGACTTCGAGCGCTTTTTGCGCGCCTGTGCCTTACGTTCTGCGAACTTGTTGAATAAGGCTGATCTGGCGCGCGACGTGGGTATCGCTCCCTCCACAGCTAACCAATGGCTGTCCACGCTGGAGGCTTCCGGGCAGGTCGTGCTGCTTGAGCCGTGGTTCTCGAACCGCACCAAGTCCATCGTCAAGAGCCCCAAACTCTATCTGGCCGATACCGGACTCCTTTGCGCTTTATTGAATATCCGTTCGGAAGACGCCCTCCGCGAATCACCGGCGGCCGGCGCGATCTGGGAAACCTTTGTCTTCGCCCAACTGCGCGGCCGTGAACGCCGAGCCGGACGCGCGGGTAGTCTGTTCTTCTGGCGTGATCGCACGCGCGAGGTGGACTTCGTGGTTGATGTCGGCGGACAACTGGAGCTCTTGGAAGCGAAGTGGACCGAATTGCCGGCCGCGAGTGACGCGGTGAACCTTGATTTTGTACGCCAAGTAGTGGGCAAAGCGGGGGTGGCGAGCGGCGCGGTCGTCTCTCGCACGCCCAACAGTTTTCCCCTCGCCAATGGATTCCGGGCGCTGCCGGTGTCTGAGCTGTGATGAGTTGGGCTTTGCATCTCGCCTCTCGATGAGAGGGGATTTTCATCTTGTCCGGGATGGCGCGGCCCATACCCCAAAACAACAAGACGAGTTCACGGTTAGCTCGGGTCCGAGCCATCGCTGGCAAAAGGCATTAGCCTGGACGTGCATCTGAACGTTGCGGAAATCGGGTGTGCGACATAAGAGTGAAAAAGCGGATGGAGCGCGGGCATCCTGCCCGCTGTCGCGGTCGCGTCCCGCTCCCGCCCTACAACCAAACCCGTTGCCTGGAAGGGCAGGATACGAAGCCGGGGTCAGATGGCAGGAACGTGCGGGCAGGATGCCCGCGCTCCAGCAGGCAAGACGCCCGCGCCACGTACGAGGGATCGGCTTTCACTTGTATGTCGCGCACCCCCGGAAACCAACACAGTAGAAATCGGGGAACCCTAAGAGGTATAGTGAGTTTGAATCCTATGGCGAGCAAAGTATCAAATCCGCCGGCGGGCTTTGACGAGCTAACGGTCGAGGAAAAGCTCGATTACGTTCAGTCGCTTTGGGACCGCATCGCTGCCAGGCCTGAAGCCGTTGCTGTACCGGATTGGCATCTCGAAGTGATCGAACAGCGCACCCAGGAGGGCCAAGCCGGTTCTCATGACGGCAGACCCTGGGACGATTTTCGCGAAGAACTCCGCGCCAAACTACGCCAGCGCCAGTCCACCCCGTGATGCGACGCCTCACGATCCTGCACCAAGCTGAAAACGAATAATCGCCGAATAACCGCGAGTTGGCCCACGCCGCGTTGCCGCTCTTCCACGTCCGTGTTCGTTCCGGCTTGGCAACCCGCGAGAACAGACCGAATGGAATTGCCGCAGAGCTCTTCCTGCGCCATTTGAGCGGATGTACCGTGGTGTAGCGCAGCGGGTAGCGCAGAGTTTCGCTTTTCAGAAACTCTGCGGCTTTTCGCTATCGGCGATTAATACGTTGAGGTTGCCATGTTAAGAACCGCAGAGTAAGGCAGACTACGCCTAACTCTGCGCTACCTGCTTTTCGCCATCGGCGATTAATACGTTGAGGTTGCCATGTTAAGAACCGCAGAGTAAGGCAAACTACGCCTAACTCTGCGCTACCCGCTTTTCGCTATCGGCGATTAATACGTTGAGGTTGCCATGTTAAGAACCGCAGAGTAAGGCAAACTACGCCGAACTCTGCGCTACCCGCTTTTCGCTATCGGCGATTAATACGTTGAGGTTGCCATGTTAAGAACCGCAGAGTAAGGCAAACTACGCCTAACTCTGCGCTACCCGCTGCCGGTCCGGAAGAGTTCGAGGTGTTCTTAATCGGCTTCTCCCTCGCGAATTTCAAGCCCGTTCTGCTCGATTGCATGGCGGTTAACAATGTGAGCCATTCTGGCCATGTTCCGATCAGACTCTGGGTCTCGGCAGTACTATTTCCCAGATTCTTCGTGTCTTGCGAAGAATCACTGTGATCGTGGTTTGCCCCACGATTTCTGGGATTGCCGATTGGCGATTGCTCATTGACAGGGGGGGCGGCCCGCGCTACAGGTCCTTTCTGTCGAACCCGAATTGCGCCAGGAAGGGCAGGACGACCGTGGCGGGGATCATCAGCAGGAGCGCTCCGTAGTGTACCTGCTGGTCTGTCAGCAACCAATCATAGGCGCCCAGGGCGTAAGAATTCCTGGGCATCCAGAAGGACAAGTACGGCCAGGAACCACCGATGACCTGCTTGACGGCATAGTAGACGACCAGGAGGGAAAAAACCAGCTCCAAGCCGTTCCGGCTGCTTCCTGTCGCGAGGGTCAAGGCAAAGGCCCCACTGAACACCAGCACGCTCAATTCGAACATCCCCAGGCTCAGCAGCCATAATCGGTCCGGGTAGAGCCGCGAAGTAAGGGCATAGAGAGTCATCACGGCAGCGGCCAGGGGAATCAGTGCCAGGAGGCAGAGTTGCGTGCATCCCGCCAGCCACGCGGTCCAAACAAAATGCCGGCGGGTGCGCGGGCGCGTGAGCAGGAAATCGTATTCCCTGCGGGCAGCGGATTCTCCCACTCCCAGGGACCCGAGGTCGGCGGCGGAGAACAGCATCAGGAAGATCATGGCGAGGGCCACGTGCTCGACCCCGAAGCGCCACGCGTCCATTGCATCCTTGACGGTGCCCGGATGCACCCATACCCAATGGCCATGCACCCACCTCATGGTGACGGGCAGCGTCCCGAGCAGAATCAGCGCGCAACCCAGCACTAGATAAGCCACCAGCCGGAAACGGTTCCTTACCCAGCAGTTCCAAAAGAACACCGCGATCTCCTTTCCGCGAAACCCCTCCAAGCTGTCATTCCGAGCCCGTTCGCTGTCATCCTGAGCCCTTCGCTTGTCATTCTGAGCGGAGCGAAGAATCTTCGCATTTCGCTCAGGGTAAACTCCGCGAGGAATCTCGCCTTGAGTATCCCCGGCTGTCGACCCCCTCACCCGTCCCGCGCCGGCTGAAGAAAACGCCGGCGCGGGCCACCCTCTCCCCCAAGGGGGAGAGGGTAAGTCGCGCAAGGCCAGAAAATGTCAGCAAAAATGTAGAAACTCCTGACCCTCTCCCCCAAGGGGGAGAGGGCCTGGAGGTTCTACATTTCTCACGCGGCTGCGGCCTGCGTCAGGGCCCGATCGCTGAGGTTGAGGGCCAGAAATAGCTCATCACACCTCGCGAAACCTGATCCAGGCCAGCGACGCTCCCAGAAAGCCCGCCGCCGTGGCGAGCCAGAATGCGAACACACTCCAGTCAAATGGACTCAGCGGCCAGGAGCCGTGATCGAAGATCCGCAACGTCCACTGCGTGGCCCTCAGCAAGGCATCCGCGTGCCACCACTCGCGCAGAGCGGTGGGAAGAAAAAAGTACGTCAAGACTGTGGCCACGCTAAGGATCAGGCCCTTGGGGGCGCTGCCTGCCACTAGCGTGGTGAAATGCGAAAGGCCATAGATCGCGGCCCCCAGCACCCACAACCCGGGCAGGCCGGCCAGAACGTTCCCGGCGCCCTTCGCATGGATCAAGCAGAGGAAAGGAAGCGCGCCGAAGGCGAGACCACTCACCATAATGACCATTGTCGTCAGGCCCACCGTCCAGTCCGTGAGGACGAAGTTCCTTCTCGGGCCGGGCCGGGTCAGAACAAAGTCCATCGTTCCCGCGCCATATTCCCTTCCCGTGCTGGTGGCTCCCAGGCTCAGACCGGCCAGCAGCACTGCCATTTGGCCATAATCGAGAACCAACAATTCAAGCGTATAGAAGGTGACATCCATGTAGAAATCAAAGCGAGGCAACGCACGATATTGGCGGTATGTCATCCAGTAGGCGTGCCAGTTCGCCCAGGACACCACATCCAAGCCGAACAGCATGCCCACGCTCAGCGCCGCCAGGATATAAAGTACTACGCGGGTGCGGGAATCCTGCCAGGCTTTCCAGAGATACATGGCACCTCCTTTCGCGTCAGCCCGAGGAAAACTTCTCCCAGGCTGACGGGCAAAATTTCGAGGATGGTCATGCCCTTGGCGCGCAACATCGCGGCGAAGTCCTCCGCGTCGCGCGCCACCAGGTAACTCCAGAAATTCTCCGAACTCTGCGCCGCAACGAGATGGGGCGAAGAGACAGCGGGCGCAGTTTGAGCGGCGGCGCGGATGAGCCGGTAGTTTTGCCGGATGTCCTCCAGGCGCGTTTCCAGCACAATTTTCCCTTTCTCAATGATCCCCACCCAGTCGGCGATGCGCTCGACTTCGGCGAGTTGATGCGAGGAGAGGAAGACTGTCCGGCCTTCGCTCACCTGGTCTTCCACGAGCACGCGGAGCAATAAATCCGTTATCACCGGGTCGAGGCCGACGCTGGGCTCATCGAGGATCAGCAGGTCGGCGCCCTGGCAGAGCGCCAGCAGGTGGCACACCTTCGTTTTGTTCCCCAGCGAGAGCTTAGCGAAGGGCACGTGCATGGGAATCTCGAAGAGCTCGGCATAGCGCCCCACCAGTTCGCCGGACCATTTGGGGAAGTATCCCTGGTTGAAGCGGACCAGTTGCGCGGGCGTGAGCGAACCGAAAAGCGTCTTGTTTTCCGGCACGAAGCCGGTGCGTTCCAGGATCGCGAGCAGGTGCCGGCGGATGTCGTAACCCAGGACCTGGGCTGAGCCGGCGGTGGGCCGCAACAGACCCAGAAGGGTCTTGACCGTGGTGGTCTTGCCGGCGCCGTTGCGCCCCAGGAATCCGTAAACCGAGCCCCGCGGAACATTCAGGTCCAGGCCATCGACGGCGCGCGTCTTGCCGAAGAACTTCGCGAGACCCTGAGTGTGGATCGCTAGATCGTTCATCGCTTTCCTCCCAGTCCGTCCAGTTCATCCTCCAGGAGCTTCACCACATCGCCCGGCGCCAGGCGCAGTTGAAAGCTCTCCACCGCCAGTTGCCGTGCGACGGGACGCAGCCGGCGCAGCTTTTCGGATTTCAAGAGTCCCGGGCTGCTGTCCGCCACGTAGGTCCCGCCGCCCGGCACCGTGCGGATCACCCCCTCGCGTTCCAGGTTCTGATAGGCCTTGGCCACAGTGTTGGGGTTCACGCGCAACTGAGCGGCCATCCTCCGCACGGGGGGCAGCGCATTGCCCTGTTGCAGCGCCCCGGCGGCTATCGCCTGCTTCACTTGGCCTTCGATCTGCAAGTAAACGGGAACGCCCGAGGAGGTGTTGACGTGCAGTAGCATGCTGTACTAGTACAATAATACAAACACGATGTCAACAGATTTTTTCGGGGGGCATGGAGGCGCGGAACCTCTTCCCCGCCTCGGGCCAAAAGTGGAGGTCCCCGCGACCGACAATCTGTGCTCCGCCCCGCACTTTCAGGAGTTGCGGTGGCGGATGAACTTCTCGCCGTCGCGATACGTGTACCTAACTTGGAAAGGTGGTGCCGCGGGACGGAGTTGAACCGCCGACGCCAGCCTTTTCAGGGCTGCGCTCTACCACCTGAGCTACCGCGGCGCCATGGGATTATTCTGGGGCTGATTTGATTCCCTGTCAAGAATCTATGAGCTTCGGTGGTGTGATTTGCGAGACACGGGCGCTCGAAGTCGCAGTCATTCCCGCGAAAGCGGGAATCCACTGCGCAAGCCTTCGGAAATGTGCGCCGAGAGACTGGATTCCCGCTTTCGCGGGAATGACTGGTGTACGGTGGGCGGACTGGATTCCCGCTTTCGCGGGAATGACTGGTGTGCGGTGGGCGGAGTGGATTCCCGCTTTCGCGGGAATGACTGGTGTGCGGTGGGCGGAGTGGATTCCCGCTTTCGCGGGAATGACTGGTGTGCGGTGGGCGGAGTGGATTCCCGCTTTCGCGGGAATGACTGGTGTGCGGTGGGCGGAGTGGATTCCCGCTTTCGCGGGAATGACTGGTGTGCGGTGGACGGAGTGGATTCCCGCTTTCGCGGGAATGACTGGTGTGCGGTGGACGGAGTGGATTCCCGCTTTCGCGGGAATGACACCAACACTTGAATTTCAGCCTGCACAGCCGAGCCAGCAGCGTAGCGGCGTCATGCCTCTCGCGAGCAAGCAGACTTGACAGGGGCGGAAGGGCTAGCGCACCGACTCGTTCACTTCACGCAGCCATTCGGGGCGTTTGAGGACCTCGCGCGGCTTGGAGCCATCGGGCGCGCTGACGATCCCGTCCTTTTGCATGATGTCGATGAGTCGCGCGGCGCGCCCGTAGCCAAGTCGCAGGCGGCGCTGGAGGAGGGAAGTGGAAGCCTTGCCGGATTCCACCACCAGGCGCACGGCCTCGTCGTAGACGGCGTCGAGTTCCGCCGATTCCTCGTCGTCTTCCTCTCCGACTTCTTCGCTCTCTCGCTCCCTCACAGGTTTCAGGAATTCCTCGTTAAATTGAGGTTGCGACTGGGATTTCCAGCAATCGACGACCTTGCTGATTTCCTGTTCGGTCACCAGCGGTCCGTGCAGTCTTTGCAGGCGGGCGCTGGCGGGCGGCAGGAAGAGCATGTCGCCACGGCCCAGCAGCGCTTCCGCCCCGTTGGCATCGAGAATGGTTCGCGAATCCACCTTGGAGGCCACACGAAATGAGATGCGCGCCGGCAGGTTGGCTTTAATAAGTCCGGTGATGACGTCCACGGAGGGGCGCTGTGTGGCGAGAATCAAATGGATACCCACGGCGCGGGCCATTTGAGCCAAGCGCGTGATCGATTCTTCCACTCCCTGGGGTTCCACCATCATCAGGTCCGCCAGCTCATCGATGACGATCACGATATAGGGCAGCGGTTGCTCGGGCTTGCCGTTGTTGTCAAACAAGTTCAGCGTCGATTCGGGGGCGAAGATTTTGTTGTACTGCTCGATGTTGCGCACCCCGTGCTCGGCCAGTTTCTTCAAGCGTTCTTCCATCTCGAAGGTGGCGCGGCGGAGCACGTTGGCGGCCTGCTTGGGCTCGGTGACTATCGGCGTCAGCAGGTGCGGGGTGCCTTCGTAAAGCCCCAATTCCAGCCGTTTCGGATCAATCATGATCAGCTTCACTTCATCGGGGTTCGACTTGTACAAGATGGACACGACCATGGAATTGAGCGCGACACTCTTGCCCGACCCTGTCGAGCCCGCGATCAGCAGATGAGGCATCTGCGTGAGGTCCGCGATTCTGATCTTTCCGGTGATGACTTTGCCCAGGCAGAGAGTCAGCTTGGAAGATGACGCAGCAAACTCGCTGGACTCGATCGCTTCGCGCAAGTGGATGATCTCGCGGTGCAGGTTGGGTACTTCAATGCCCACCGTCGATTTGCCCGGGATGCGGTCGATCAGGATTGACTCCGCCTTCATCGCCAGGCAAAGGTCGTCCACCAGGTTCGTAATGCGGCTGTATTTGATTCCTGGCTCAGGCTTGAACTCGTAAGTTGTGACGACCGGCCCGGGATGAATTTGCGTTATCGTTCCGGTGACACCAAACTCGCTGAATTTCGCCGTCAGACGAGCGGCGCGATCTTTCAGCTCATCTTCGTCAATGCCTTCCGTATCGTCAGGGGGGCGCAAGAGAGTGGCGCTGGGAAGTTTGTAGGAGTGCGATCCGCCGCCGACAATCTTGAGGGAAGTGCGCGCCGACTCCGGCTCGGCCTTTCTTACGCGAAGCACGGGGCCGGGTGAGGACCCAAGCGGAGCTTCGACAGTGAGCGCGGGCATGATGCGCGGAGCGGCGGGTTCGGTCTGCGGCGCCTCCTGCGGAGGTGCACTCGGCTGAGGCTTGGTGACGATGGGAGTGGCTTGGCTTATCCCCACCCTCTGGGTGATGACGGGCAGCTTTCCAAGCTTTCTCGCCCGCTCCGCCTGACGCCGCCGGCGCTCCGCCGCCGCCGCCGCGCGGGCTTCCTGCCACGCCTTCCATCGCGCCGCGACAGGCCGTGCCAGCGCCTGCCAGCGCGCTCTTAAGAATCCTGCCGCCCAGGAGAAGGAGAAGCGTGTGACCAGAAACAGCGAAGACAGGAACACCGCGCCTGCAACAATGCCGGTCCCCACCCGATTGAATGTGTAGATCAACCCTGCAGCCGCCAGATAGCCCAGCATGCCGCTGCCATGGATCAGCCCCCGGACAGCCGGCGTGTAGGGGAAGAGCTCGAGAAGCACGCTCAAGGAAGTGACCAGCAAGCCTGCGCCAACGGCTTTGGTTTTCGGAGCTTCGAAGGGCCGCACGAGCAGCAAGCGCGTGCCCACCACCAGCAGGACCATGGGAATCAGATAAGCAACCCAGCCGAATCCCTGGAAGAGCAGGTCAGCGATATACGCGCCAACGGGGCCGATCCAGTTTCGCGTCGTGGCGCCGGCAGCCGTTGCGGTGTTGAGCGAAGAGTCCTCGGGCAGGAAGGATGCCAAGCTCAGCAGGGCCAACAGCCCGACAACCGCGACAAGGAAACCTGCAAGCTCCGAGCGGCGGCGTGAGTCTAAGAGCGGCTGTTTTTGCTGGGGATTCTTCGCGCTGGACTCTTTGGACTTCGACGGTGTGGCAGGGGATGAGGCGCCCATACTTTTGCCTTCCTTATGCAGACCGGCTGGCAAATCAGGTGCAGGGCTTCAGGTGCCAGGTGTCAGAAAGATCTTGGCGCGACTTGCTGGCACTCCAAACCTGTCACCTGCAGGTCAGTGACGCAATCCCCATCCCAACACTAATAATATCACACCCAGCACAACCCGGTAAACAACAAAAACTTTGAAGGTGCGCCGCTCCAAATACCGGATGAGAACCGCAATCACCAGGTAACCGACTACTGCCGAGATGATTGCCCCTCCAAGAAATGGGAGCCGCATGTCGTGGGGCAGTCCCGTATGGCGAATTTCCAGGCCTTTCTTCAGCGCCGCCCCGGCGATGATGGGTGTGGAAAGCAAAAAGGAGAAGCGCGCCGCGGTTTCTCGTTTCATTCTCCGAAAAAGGCCGGCAGTCATCGTCACGCCGGAGCGGGAAACGCCAGGGATCACCGCTAGCGCTTGTGCCACGCCCACAAGGAACGAGTCGAGTAAGCCGACGTGGCCCAGGTCGCGATCGCGCTTTCCCAGCCAGTCTCCTGCCCACATGAAGAGACCAATCACGATTAAGGCGGTGCCGATAATTATCGGCGAGCGCAGTTGCTCTTCAGCAGCATGCTCGAACCGCCACCCCGCCAGGGCGGCAGGGATGGTGGCAATCACCAGGTACCACAGCAGCCGGGGGTTTTGCCGCAGGTCGGTGCTGGCTGAATGGCCCGTAGCGCCGGCGTTCGGCGCGGCAACGCCGCCTCCGCCCAAGCCCACAGCCATCGTGGCCATCTCCACCCAGTAGCGCCAGAAATAAGCCAACACGGCCAGGAGCGTCCCGGCGTGCAGAGCCACGTCAAATGTCAGGCCGGGATCTTTCCATCCCAGCAGCCACGGAACCAACCACAGGTGTGCGGTGCTCGAAACGGGAAGAAATTCTGTCAAACCTTGAACAACAGCGAGGACGATTGCTTGATACAAGGGCATAAGTGTATTCGCTTTCTAATCCGTCGGAAGTGGAGTTCCGCGGCTTTAGTGGAAAACAGCTTGCTCAGGGGCCAACCGTGACGTAGTCCTCCAGAACGACCACCGGAATCTCCTTCAAGCGTTTCCATCTGTTATCATTGGTCACAATTATTTGCGCACCGTGCTCAACGGCGGTCGCGATCTGCAACGCGTCCGGGGTCCTTAGCCAAGGGTGATCCGCTCTCATCTTGGCCGCCCGCTCACATACTGCGTGGTCAACAGGATACAGTGTAAGCCCTTTTGTGTGGTTCAACACCCTTCGGTAGTCGCTCGCGAGGCTTTCATGCCCGGCTCGAAGGGGTACGACGAGAACTTCCAATAAGGTGAGGATGCTTGTCATGCCAACGGCGTGTTGTCTTCCGATGGCCTCAAAAAGCTCCCGGCTCAAAGGCAGGTATCGAGGATGCTTTTCCAAGTAGTAAATAAGGGGCGCGCTGTCAAAAGCAACCAGGTTGCCCTCGATTACGGACGTTAGCTTTCCCACGAGTCGCGTTCCGCGTTGACGTAGTCCTGCGCGTCGATACCGTTCCAGACTTCTTTGCCGAGGCCCTCCAATTCGGTGATCTCATGCTCGGGCTCTAAAGTAGGCTGGGCCAAAGCGCGGATCAGACGCTCCCGCTCCCCGGGGGCAAGCCGGCTGGCGGCTTCCACTAGCTCCTCGAAAGTGAGACGTGAGGCCATATACTTCCTCTTGATGTAATTATACTACGGACCCGCCTTGCTGCGCGGTCCATTGTCCGACGCAACTAGTGGGCGCAGACCTGCGTTCTTTGCAGGTCTGCGGCTCTTGAAAATTCACGGCGGAAAAGCCGCGGACTTCGAAAAGCACGAAGTCTGCGCTACCAGCTCAATCTTCAAGCATTCAAGCGACCCCTCACCCGTCCCGCTCCGGCTGATGAAAACGCCGGCAGCGGGACACCCTCTCCCCAAGGGAGAGGGCAGTAATTCTGACTTGACGCTCACGTAGATGTCAAACGCCGGTTCAATCACAAATCGCAAATCACAAATCGCAAATGGCTAATCCAAAATCCAAAATCTAAAATCCAAAATTCTCAGACTTCCAGCACCACCGGCAGAATCATGGGTCGCTTTCCGGTCTCCTCGCTGAAGTGCTTGCGCAGTGCGGTGCGGATTTTTTCTTTAATCACGCCCCAATCGCCGACTTCCTCGAGGTTGGATTTTTCGATGGTTCTCAGGATGACCTGGCGCGCGCTTTCCACCAGGTCTTGCGCCTCGTCCAGAGGCACAAAGCCCCGCGAGACGATTTCCGGCTGGATCTCGAGCTGGCCGGTGTGCTCGTTGATGGCCAGGATGGGTATGACGATGCCATCTTCCGAGATGTGTCGCCGCTCCTTGAGGATGATCTCCTCGACCTCATCGAAGGTGCCTACGTCAATGCACACCCGTCCCACCGGCACGCGGCCCGCGCGCCGCGCCCCCAGCTCGTCGAACTCGAGAACGTCGCCACTTTCCAGCAGGAAACCCTCTTCCGAAACCGCCGCAAGCTCCCTGGCCAGTTCCAGGTGGCGGTAGAGTTGCCGGTACTCGCCGTGGATGGGCACGAAATACTTGGGTCGCACCAGATTGAGCATCAGCTTCAGCTCTTCGGCGCTACCGTGCCCGGAGACGTGGACAGGCGGCTGGCTGCCGTCGTGATAGTAGACGCGCGCCCCGCGGCGATAGAGGTGGTCGATCATGCGGAAGATGGGTTTCTCATTGCCTGGGATGACGCGTGCCGAAATTACCACCTCGTCGCCGGGTTCAACCGTGACCCAACGGTGGTTGTTCACCGCCACGCGCGAGAGGGCTGCCATGGGCTCGCCCTGGCTGCCCGTGAGAACCAGCGCCACCTGGTTTGGCGGCAGTCTCTTGATATCCTGTGGCGGGATGAGCAGACCTTCCGGGATGTGCAGCTTGCCCAAGCGGAGCGCGATCTCGGAATTCTGAAACATGCTGCGTCCCACAAAGCAGAGCCGCCGGCCGTGCTCCTGCGCAAGGTCGGCGACGATCTGCAAGCGGTGCAGGGAAGTGGCAAAGCAGCCAATCAGGACGCGCCCTTTCGCCTCCGAGATGATGTGCGAGAGCCGCTCGCGCACCGCTCGTTCGGAGGGCGTGAGGCCCGGCCGGTCGATGTTCGTGGAGTCGGAGAAGAGCGCCAGCACGCCGCGCCGGCCATAGTCCGCCAGGGTGTGCAGGTCGCTCACCCGCTGGTCGGTGGGTGAGGGATCAAACTTGAAGTCGCCGGAATGGATGACGGTCCCCAGCGGCGTGGTCAGGGCCAGCGCGCCGGCTTCGATGGTGCTATGGGTGAGGTGGATGAATTCCACATGGAAAGGACCAACCTCGAACGGCTGGCTGGGATGCATCTCCACCAGTCGCACGCTGTCGGCCATGCCGTGCTCTTCCAGCTTGGCGCGCGCCAGGGCCAGAGTGAACGGCGAACCGTAAACGGGCGCGTCCACTTCGTCCAGCAAATACGGCAGTCCCCCGATGTGGTCTTCGTGCCCATGCGTCAGCAGGATGGCGCGGAGGCGTTCCCGGTTCTCCCGCACGTAGGTGAAATCCGGAACCACGATGTCCACGCCCAGCAGTTCGGCGTCTGGGAACATGATGCCGCAGTCGACGACGATCATGTCGCCACCGTATTCGTACGCCATCATGTTCATTCCGAATTCGCCCAAACCGCCGAGCGGGATGGCCTTAAGCTTGGTATTTAGGGATGGAATACTGGTCCTCCTGAACTGTTCTCATTGCCCACTCGGTCCCGAAAATCGCCTGAAAAGGGCTCGAAATTTCGCTTTGTTTGGCGCTTTCGAGGCTGCAAAAGGAGTTCGTTTTTAGGGTCCTCCTGGGGTTAAGTCCTGTGTTTTCAATAACTCCTTAGCTTCGTTCCGTCGATAATAACATCTTTTTCGAAAAAACGCGTTGCACCACAGGTTTGAGAACACTACGTACCCTCTCACGGGACGGCGTTGATGGGGTGGGTGCTGGCTTGGTCGCGGTCCATTGGTCGTGTCCCCTTCATTGAAATGCAAGCACCTGATGCGAAAGACCCTCTGCCAGACCGGGAGTCCAAAAACCTAGCCTAGCATGCCTTGGGGGAAATGTCAAGCCCTTTTTGCAGGGACTTGTTGAAATAGACCCGGATGGCGCTGTAGCGTATTGGTATCATTTGCGAGACCTAGTCATTCCCGCGAAAGCGGAAACCTACTCCGCAAACCTTTGGAAATGTGCCGTCGTCGGACTGGATTCCCGCCCTTCGGCAAGCTCAGGGCAAGCTTTTCGCGGGAATGACTGGCGGCTCGAGTGGATCCCCATTCCAAATGACACCAGCACCCGCTGGAGCGGCGGTTTTGCACCGTGACAACTCTTGTATTTCCAAGGTGGCGTTGGGGGGTAAAGGCGCCACACGATTTTTTCAATAAGCCGTCAGACATTTTCTGGGATGGTGAACGGCGGGCGGTAACCTCGGTCGTCGCCGCGCAGCAGGCGGTTGGCCTCCTCGTCGGCTATCACTCGTTCGGTCTCTGGATCAAAATGCAGCGTGCGTCCCAGGCGGTAGGACACGTTCGCCAAGTGAACCAGCGCGGCGGAGAGGTGCCCTTCCTCGATCGGCGCCAAGAGGTCTTCTTTCTTGCGGCTCCGGATGCACTGGATGAAATTGGCCCATCGGTTCTCGCCCCGCGTCGTGCTGGGCCCGGGTTCTTGTTCTTCACCCAGCCAGGTCCGGTATGATTCGTATCCCGTCATGGCCATATATCCCTTCGAGCCGTAGAAGAGGTTTCCGCACATTGCCTTGGGTTGCTTGAACGAAGAAGGGGCACGACCTGCCGCCTGGGGAAGGGCAGCGGCGCCTGCGCCGAACCCGGGCATACCGATCTCAGCCTCGGTGTTGGTGATCCAATGGCGGACTTCGAACTCCAGTAGGCGGCTCTTTCCGCCCGGCAAGCGGAACTCGAAGGCGCAGTTCAAAGTGTTGGGTGTTTCCTGATCGTCATCGAACATGAAGTGGCCACCCAGGGCGGAGACTTTGTTTGGAAGCTTGACGCCAAGTCCCCAGCGCGCCAGATCGACTTCATGAACACCTTGGTTGCCCAGATCGCCATTGCCGGTATCCCAGATCCAGTGCCAGTTGTAGTGAAAGCGGTTGCGAGTAAAGGGCTTCATGGGGGCGGGGCCAGTCCACAAGTCGTAGTGGACCCCCGCCGGGACTGGCTCGACCGGAGCCTTGCCGATCGTATTGCGCCACTTGAAGCAAAGACCGCGCGCCAAGTAGACCTCTCCAATCACCCCTTCGCGCAGCTTCCGGACTCCCTCCAGATAGCCCTCCGCAGAGCGGCCTTGCGTCCCGTGCATGACCATGCGGTCGTACTTGCGAGCGGCCTGGACCAACTGGTGACCTTCCCACCAGGTGTGCGAGCAAGGCTTCTCAACATAGACGTCCTTACCTGCCTGGCACCCCCAAATGCCCATGAGAGAATGCCAGTGGTTGGGAGTGGCAATGGAGACCGCGTCGAGGGATTTGTCTTCGAGCAGTTTCCGATAATCGATGTAGACCTTGGGTTTCGGCAGATTCCGCTTATCCATGTCGGCCAGCCGTTGGCTTATCACGTTTTCATCAACGTCACAAATCGCGGCCACCTCCGTGTTGGGGACGGCGGAATATCCTTCGATGTGGGTGAACCCCTGCCCGCGGATGCCCACCACGGCGATTCTGACGCGGTCGTTGGCCCCCCTCACTTTCCGAGGCTGCGTGAAAAAACTGATGCCGCTTAAGGCGGCAAGACCTGCACTGCTCTTCACACTTGCCTCGAGAAAGTCCCGTCGGCTAACTTTCGAATCGTTCGTCGTAAGGCCTCCCTTATCCTTCTACTTTCCCTCGAGCTCGTCAGCCAAGGACGAGGCATCGTACAGGTCGCGCAACACCTCAATGATGGCGCCACTGTGGACAGCCACAGCGCGGTTGTTCACCTCGTAGTACACGTAGTCGCCGACCAGTCCTTCGATGTTCCCATCGAAAATCAACCCCACCAGCTCGCCCTGCTTGTTGACGACTGGGGAGCCTGAGTTTCCCCCGATGATGTCGCAAGTGCTGACAAAATCCACCGGCCCGGCCAGGTCCAGGCGGGTGCGGCGCTCCAGGTAGCGTGCCGGAAGATTATAGGGGAACTTGAGGCCAAAACTATAGGCCCGGTCGTAAAGGCCATAGAAGGTGGTCATCGGAGGCGCTTGAGTCCCGTTCATGGGGTAACCCTTGACCACGCCATAGGCGAGCCGGAGAGTGAAAGTTGCATCGGGATAGAGTGACTTCCCATAAACAGCGAATCGAGCCTGGCCGATTTTTTCCCCTGCCGGAGTCTCCACGCTTTCCACATTGTCCTCCATTGCTTTGATCCTCTGGCGGTCGAAGGGGTCGATGGTGCGGGCCAACACCATCATGGGATCGCTGGATGCTTGAATGGCCGCTTCACCACCCTGCACCAACGACTTGCGAAAAGCCGGGTCCGCAAGCTTGGTTCCCTGGACAACCTCCTTTGCCACCTCAGCGGGCGTGCGGGCGCCTAACACAGCCTTTATGAAGGGATCGTTGGCGCCCAGTTCTTCGAGGGAAAGTTGCAGCCCTTCTTCCAACATTGCTGCCTCAAACCCAGGATAAATCGGCGCTGGGGAGAAGAGGCGAAAACGAAGTGAATCAAGCTCGGAATCGTGATATCCCTCGAGCCTTTCTCCGTCGGGCTTTTTCACCTCGGCCACATAGTGGACGATATTCAGGGCGATGGCCGACAGGCGAGACCCCCGGAGCGAGTAGAACCGAAACATCTTCACCATCTGTTGATGCTTCATCTCAGCTTGGGCAATGGCATCCCAGGCTCCGCCATAAGCCTGCTCCCACGCCGGGTTGCTTGCCACCAGGCCACGAAAGCTCGTCTCGTCCTTCTGCATCTTGGCCACCAGGTTCTTGTCTGCCAAGCCCTGAGCGCGGCCTTCGTACGCCTTCAAGGAATTCGAGACGCCGAAGATCGTGTTGGCTGCCTGCCGGGCCTGCTCCGGCCCCTGGGCGGCATATTGCTTCGCAGCTTCCAGCCACCGGTTCAGGGTCTTAAGCACCAGGGGCAGGTTGTAGTCTCTTTCGGTTTCGATCTGAGTCATGGTTTGGAGGCGCGAGGTGGAGCCCGGGTGCCCTGAAACAAAGACCAGTTCGCCATCGCCCGCACCCTTCGCATTCCATTTCAGATAATCATGGCTTTCGACCGGTTTCCCATTTTCGTAGACACGAAATAGAGCGAAGTCGATGTCGTAGCGGGGGTAAGTGAAGTTGTCGGGATCTCCTCCAAAGAAGGCGATTTGTTGCTCGGGAGCGAAAACCAGGCGCATGTCCGTGTATTTCTTGTATTGGTAAAGCCAGTATTCGGCGCCCTGATAAAGGGGAATCACATCCGAGCGCAAGCCGGTCTTTTCCAAGCTCTCCTTCTCAATTTTTGCCGTTTCCGCTTTTCGAGCCTTCAAAGCAGCCTCATCGTTCATCCCCGGCTTGACGGCGCTGCGGACACGCGGGGTGACGTCTTCCATGGCGACCAGAACGTTCACTTCCAGGTCCGGGCACTTCAGTTCTTCCGCCTCAGTTCGTGCAAAAAACCCGTCCTTAACGTAGTCTTTGGCGGGAGAAGAGACCTTCTGCAATTGGCCGAGCGCAACGTGATGGTTCGTCAGTACAAGTCCACGGGGGCTTACAAAAGAGCCGGAGCCGCCGTCGTTAAAACGCACGCTGGAAAGGCGCAGGTGATCAAGCCACTCGCGCGTGGGCTGGAAACCATAGCGTTCCTTGAGCTGTTTGAGCGGGGGGTTGTCAAAGGTCCACATTCCCTCATCCGCCAGGGAAACGGATATACCGAGTAATGCCCAAACGGCAAGAGCGAGCAAAATCCAAACCGTTCCTTGCCTGTTGCTTTTAATCATTTGTACCTCTCGTCTTCAAAGAAGTGTTGTGCAAGCCAGGACTTCCATTTTGGAATCCCGGTAGGCCGCAAGTGTACACCCGAAAGCCTCATTTTGGAATCCGAGTTGAAAAGCCGCGTGAACTGCTTGCCCTGGTACAAATCAAGTGGGACAATAGTGTCCGGTAAGAGTTATGGCCACGAAGACAACCATCACCTGGGAACAATTCCTTGCCACGGGCGTCGAGGGACAGAAGTGTGAATGGGTTGATGAGGAAATCGTACAAATGACTCCGGTAAACCTTCGTCACGAAGCGATCCTCTTGCGCTTAAACGCCTCCCTTGATGGATACTGTCGTTCTCACGCTGAATGGATCGGCTTTTCATCGAATGCGGCCTTCACAATGGCTTCCGGCAACTGGCGTTGTCCCGACGCATCTTTGGTGCGCAAGGAGCGGTTTGCAGGTGCGCAAATCCCTGTCATGGCTGAGTTCGCCCCCGACGTCGCCTTTGAAGTCCACTCTCCCAGCGACAAACCGAGCGAGATTCAAAGCAAGCGGAAGGATTACCAACAGAGCGGCGTCATCCAAGTCTGGATTGACCCGGATAAGCGCCTTGTGGAACTCGTTTACCCTAATCGGCCGCTAGAATACTTCCAGGAAGGCCAGCCTCTCATCATTGCCGGTCTTACCGACTTCTCGCTCGACGTCGAAGACCTGTTCGCCATCTGACCTTTCCGGCCTGTATCGCCTACATCTCGACAAAAAGAAGCTGTGAAAAAATAAACAATCTCATCCCGCAAAGCGGGACCAAGGCGCAAAGACTCGCAAAGAGTAACTACTTTGTTTTCTTTGCGCCTTTTACGACTTTGCGCCTTTGCGCGAAATGCTTTTGCTCATTCAGGGATTATTTCACAGCTTCAAACCGTCGGGACGTATGCGCCACCCGCGCTGCGCAGGAGGCAGTAGGCAGTGCGCAGAAGGGCAGTGACAAGTAGCGAGCAGAAGTCAGGAGTCAGAAGTCAGAAGCCAGAAGAGAAACCCCAGGCCACCGCAAGCGTAGCGCCCCGACGTGTCGGAGGAGGCTCCTCGGAGGCGATCAGCCGTTTGTGGCATGAGGGGATGGCATGCTTTCCCCACCTACCACCTACCACCTACCACCTACCGCTCTTTACGCCTTCGCCAGGACGCGTTCGTAGAGATCTTCGTAGAGGGGAATGATCTTGCGGCTACAGAAAGTGGTCGAGGCGCGTTCTCGCGCCGCGATGCCCATCTGCTCGCGACGATGCGGGTTGGTGACGATCTCGAGGGTGCGTGCGGCCATGGTTTTCACATCATGATCCGGCACTAGAAAGCCCTCCACTCCATTTCTGATTACCTCTGGTAATCCCCCTACCTCCGAACAGACGGCAGGGACACCGCAGGCCATTCCCTCCAGCGCCGCAAGGCCAAAGGACTCGATTTCGCTGGGCAAAAGGAGCACGTCGGCGCAGTTCAGCAGTTCCTGCACCTGATTTTGTTTGCCCAAAAAGTACACGTCCTTCGTCAGGCCTTTTTCACGAACCAGCCATTCGGCGATGGTACGCTCCGGGCCGTCGCCAATCATTAGGAGCTTGGCCGGGATCTCCGCCCGGACGGTGGCGAAGATTTCGACCACGTCCGGAATCCGTTTGACCGGTCGGAAGTTGGACAGATGGACGAGGATAGGCTCGCCCTGGGGGGCAAATTCGCTGCGTCGGCAATGGGCGTCGGCGGGCTGGAATACGTCGCAGTTGACGAAGTTTGGAATCACTTCCACCGAGCGTTGGATATTGAGTTCGCGCAACGTCACCGTGCGAAGGTACTGGGAGATGGCTGTTACCCCGTCGCTCTGTTCGATGGAGAACCGTGTGATGGGCAAGTAGGAGCGATCCACGCCGACCAGCGTTATGTCTGTTCCGTGCAGTGTGGTGACAAAGGGAAGGCGGTGGGGATGGAGCATCGCCCGGGCCAAATAGGCGCTCACCGAGTGAGGGATGGCATAATGGACGTGCAGCAGATCGAGCGAGTCGTTCACTGCCACGTTCGCCATCTGCGTGGCCAAGGCCAGCGTGTAGGGGGGATGATTAAACAACGGGTAGTTGAGCATTTCCACTTCGTGGAAGTGGATGCGCTCGGAGGGTTCGGTCATGCGAACGGGGACGGCGTAGCTAATGAAATGAATGTCGTGTCCGCGCGCCGCTAATTCCAGGCCCAGTTCAGTGGCGACTACACCACTTCCGCCATAGGTGGGGTAACAGGTTATGCCGATTTTCATGGGATGCCTTCAGGACCTGCTCCGACCCCGTGGATGCTAAGAGGGGGGAGTTTTCTTCTTCTCCGGGCCGCCCGCCAGCACTATAATTTCCGTAACGATCTTGTGATCGCCCTTCTGCTCGTAGTTAATGAGAACACTGGTCCCAGGTTTCAGTTTCGTCAGCTTGAGCTTGCCCCCGTCAGCGGTAACGACATGGACTTTCTTCTTGATGGGGAAGATTTCTGTGGTATTCCCCTTGATGGTGTCCACGTTCAAAACCTCGCTCTCCAAATCGATGGATCTCACGATGCCGCTAAACTGCTGATGCGTCGGTCCGCCGGAAGTGATCTTATCGAGAACTGGGACCTTGGTCTTGTGCTGCTCCTGTGCCTTGATCGTGGTCCGGTAAGGCAAGCCCCACAGGACCAGGGCGACGAAAAGGCCGACCAGAAACCTGACGGGAACCATGGTCCGCGAAGCGCCTGTTAGGGGACAAGTGGGGACAACAATCGTCGTTGTTGAGCTTATGGCTGGCTGATTGTAGGACGTTGATTTAGGAATCACTGTTCTGCTCACGAGTGGGATTAAACGCGCGACATTATCCTAGGCGCGGAAAGTTACACTGTCAAGCGCCGCAACGCTCAAGCGTGAACGATAACCTCCAAGCTCTACGGCAGAGAGTTCTCTGGCCCGCGGTCAAGTCAGAAATTCGTCGCCTGGTTATGAACCGCATCCCTCGCGGGGTTTACTGGACGTGCTGGAATTCCCCAACTAACTTTGTCCAAAGTTGTCTTGCCCGTTTTCGGGAAGACGATTGCCATCCCCACTGCTCCCGTGCTTGTTTTCGTTCTCCTTATAGATATAGCGGATGGCGGACTTCATGATCAGGAGGTTGGGTTCCTTCGCCCTGTGGACCTTGATGCAATTCTTGTCGTACCACTCGATGACGCCGTGGATGACTTCCTCCCCGCTGAGGACTACTACCATGGGTGTTCGCGCCTGCATTTGTTTCAAGTAGTAGAAGTTCTCGGCGTTGGTTTGTTCAGGAGGAGCAGGCTTCTTGCGCGGCAGGCGTGCGCCCATTTGGTCCTGGACCTCGGAGAGCGTTGGGCGGATAAGTCGTCGGTTCATAGTACTTCACTCCTTCGGCCTGGTCTCCCGAGGCCTCAAGTTCAGAGCTTCTCCCTGTGGAATTCGCGCTCAGGTGCTCTATTAACTAGACGCTCGCTTTAGCACCCGGGTTTCTTCCCGGTCGGCAAAAGAGCCCTTCGAGGGATAAAGCCGCGAATGCTTTATATCCTACCACGAAGTCCTCGGACTCGCAATGGAGTTCATGGATTGGTAGTGGTGTCATTTGCGAGACCTAGTCATTCCCGCGAAAGCGGGAATCTACTCCGCAAACCTTTGGAAATGTGCTGTCGTCGGACTGGATTCCTCCCGCCATGGCGGGACGGGAATGACTGCGCTTCAAATGACACCAGTACCCATGGATTGTAACCTTCATGGATATTTTGCTTTCAAAGCTAGGATGGAGAATCTCAAGCTGCGGCGCGAGCGAAGAGTCTGCTTGAGGCGGTTAACGCGCCCGGGCCTTGGATCTCGCCGAAACTTCTAATCCCAACGCCTCAAAGCCGAGTTGCTGGTTTACGTTGCGGATTTGCAGCCGGTAGGCCTGGTCGAGGCCGGACTTTAAGAGTTCAATTCCCTGGAGCCCCAGGCCGGCCGCCCAAGCCTGAAGGCGCGGGAGCACATCCACGTTGGTCACTTCGGTTCCCGGTCCTTGCAAGAGCACGTGAAGCAGGTCACGCAGAAGGGAATAGCCGATGTCGAGTGTGGCTTCGAAATCGTCCCGGCGTTCGCCGAGCGCCTTGGCCGAATCAAAAAGTGGCCGCCAGTCCGCAGCAGCGGAGGAAGCGGGAACAGGGCGCGCTACGGCTTCCAGAAATTCCAACCAAGGCTTGCGACGCTGTTCATAGGCTGCAAGATCGAAGCTCCTGGCTTTGGCCACGCTGCCAGACGCCACACGCGCCGCGAGGAGCACCTGCGTTTTGGTCAAGCGTTCCTGCTTGCCCAGCAGTTCGAGGATGGCAGATTCATCCACGGGCTGAAAGAGAATCTGCAAACACCGGGAGCGAATGGTCGGGCGCAACTCGTAAGGATTGGAGCAAACGAGAATGAAGGAGGTGGTTTCGGGGGGTTCTTCGAGCACTTTCAGCAAAAGATCCACCGCCTGCCAGTGAACCGTTTGTGCGTCATCAATGATAAAGACGCGTCGCGGTAACTGGAAAGGCCGGGTATAAGCCACATGGCGCAGTTGCCGGATTTGTTCCATCAGGATGAAGCGCGTGAGGGGTTCGAGGATCTGGAAATCGAAATAGACTAACCCTTCAACCCGTCTTGCCGCCT